>Ga0182030_10011645_pt1 | contig 17716 bp, 14 predicted proteins | sample 812S3MmetaG_FD_121299 | JGI IMG/M metagenome (GOLD analysis project Ga0182030, IMG submission 121299) | Permafrost microbial communities from Stordalen Mire, Sweden - 812S3M metaG (Illumina Assembly) | ecosystem: Environmental > Terrestrial > Soil > Wetlands > Permafrost | place: Sweden...
ATCTGCGAAAGGTTGTAGCGTTCACACAAACAGTAAGACTCATATCGCCCGTATTCGCTGCTATGTTCAAAGCATAATGCTCAGCAAACTTGTAAAGCTGAGTTTCGAGGCAATAAATGGTGCTGGAGGATATTCTATAGGTATTGGTTTGCGAACTCAGAGTAAGTTTCAAAATCCGAAACTTTTAATATCCCAATTTAGATGCCTTGAGGCGGACTTCCTCTTGAAAAGCATCTTGAGGGACTCTCAGCTCCAGATTTCTACTTCGTTGCACAATTCTTACTCTAAGATATTGAATAGGAATCGTTCGTCGATTACCTCTAGAATCTTTCTTTGAAGATTTATATCGGCAACGGTATCTTCGCAATAAAAAAAAGTCGATCCAAGATCGTGAAACCTCCCCTTACGACACAAAGAAGCAAAGCGAACTTCTTAGACTTGTCCGAAGACGATTATTAGATGCATTCAATTCTGGTGAAGCATCTCCCAATGATGTAGACGGATATGGACGGACTTTGCTTCATGTAAGTGTATTATCCCGTTAGTACTTCTGACGCCATTGACTCTGAGTAGTTGCAAGCGGAACTTGCTCGTTGCCTTAAAGATGGCGAGCATGGGTTTGGAGCGCAAATAATTCAACTATTAATATCTCTGGGAGTTAAGACAGATTCCGTCAATAATAGTTTTCGGTGAGATTTCTGAATGCTGTAGACTATTAGTTTACATCATCTCTTACAGCACAATAGTACGGCACAACAGCTGCTCGTAAGCACCGACCGACTCTGGATGAAATCAGACGGAGAACACACACCTATCTATGACAGTGAAGTAATAAAATGGACAGGAATATCAACGGACGGAATCATCGATGGAGTTAGTATCGTTGAATGCATGCGTCGTTGGCCAGAGTCAATGGATGGTAAGTAATTTAATTCTTTTTTACCCTCTATATCATGAAGGTTCATAATGTTTCTCTTGATAGAACGAGAGTGTCTGTGGATTCAGGTTCCGTTTATTGTAAAATTGCAAGCAATTTCGCCCATTTACAGCAAACGCTCCTTGTACAGACATCCGTTATGTACCCTGCCCACGTCCAACACAACCATCCCCGCTAACGAACAACATGTCAGAATGGGGCTATCCCTATATATCTGATATCTTACTACGAAAGTCTCAGTCAGACCTTGAATCGTTTATACATAGGGGTATGAGGCCCAATGAAGCAACCTCTCGACTTTTAACCCCGCTCCATCTTGCCGCAGCTGCAAATTGGCCTGGAGCGGTCAAAATTCTTCTTGCTAGTGGGGCAGACAAGTATGTTCAGGATTCTGAATTATGTTTTCCACTTGATTTCGCTATTCAGACCGAATGCTTCGAGAGTGTTGATCTTCTCTTAGAGGGCGACTGCGTACCTTACTTTACAAGTCCTCTCAAGTCGAACTTTTTCAGTATCCCATTACCTTTTTATATGGGACTCATAGGCAATAGTGAACGCGTTCGAAGCGCTTTACTTGGTGCCATCTTTCGCCAGAAGAATTCTTTGGAATATGAAAAACTATACGACGGTCTCGCGTATGGCCCGTCACGGTACTTCACATCCAGGGCATCTGTAGTGGGGAGACTCCTTTCAGAGGGGGTTCCTGGTATCAATACAAAAAATTCCGACGGATATACACCACTTATGAGAGCTTGCATTTATTATAATTTTGAAATGGCTAGAGTCCTAGTCGAAAATGGCGCTAGCATATCAGAACGCCACACGAACTCAGGTCTGGCAGCTGGACATTTTCTAACAAGAAACCATGGACACTACGCTCCGCCATCAAACTCTGCAGATTTTGACCTACGTGGGAAGCTTCTGCAAGTCGGATTTGATATGCCTAATATGGCCAAATTCTACTGCAGATGCTCTCCAGGCGGATTTACACCTATAACAGCGATAAGTGGGGGGAACAGGAGAGCAAGAGAGGCTTTACATTCCTTTATAGAATGTCTTCAATGGCCGGCCAAAAAATCAGAGAAGGAAATCCGTGCTTTTGCTTTAGCAGAGATCTTTGACCGGCTTGGAATGAGACACACCTGCGTGAAAAGCGATTTCTTTCAGCGGCACAATACTCTTATTGTCGAAGAAGATCGGCTGGAGATTGAGAGCGAAGAAGAGGATTTCAATAATGAACTTGAGAAATTGATGATGGAGTATGATATGCTACGGGAGAAGTTCGACGGCGGCGCCCTTGAGTTCTTGGACTATTTCTTTGAGTTGCAAGAGCAAGATTTGGTGGATTCTAACCACTGGAGCAGCCGGCCTGTCAATAATCGGAACGACAAGGACTTGCTAGGGCCAGGAAAGAATTACAATTTTAGTCAACCCTCTTTCGCTAGCAGGGAGATACTCTATGGACACACTGAAGAAGTTAGAGAAGAGAATGTGCTCGGTATTCTCTTCAATGAGGAAAAATAGAGTATTGAAGCCAATACGATTGAAAGAATGGTTGGGAAGCTTGTCATTTATAGATTCTATTGTCTGGAGCTACCTCGTACAAGCAGGAACTCTTACGGTAGATTTTCTACGGTACATGCGTCATTTATCGGGAATCACTCACTACCTTGAAAGCACCTCGCAATGAATGAATAATAGGCAAAAGTCCAATGTGATACAATGTTTATGAAGTTTTTAGGACCAATCTTGTAGCTCTTCTGAAAGCTATTTCATGCTCTTGCTTGATCAGGGCTAAGTTGACCACATTTTCCCCAGTATTAGGAAGAGAAAAAGAATTGAATGGGTATTTCTCCATCCTACGTACTTGTATATCGGAGAGTCTTGTATGATCTTGACATCAAATACAAATGTTTCAACTGCGTTATATAGCTTTTACAATAAAGCATAGTAGGTACAAGTACAGAGTGGTCAAAAACCGTTCAATTTGGTATCCCAATTTCAGAGCACAGCGTTGACCCTAAACCAATTTTTACATGTGCCAAGTCTCATGAATTTCTTCAAATTCAGGCTCATGGAGGCGAATGAATCGAGGCCATTCAAATGACCAAGTTCAAGTCCAAGTCTCGTTATAAAGTGAGCGACAAACCTACCTTGAGATCACTCAAGATTAAAGGATCAAAAGAGCAAGATGTCTATATATCTCTCTGGAATACTTGACACCTCGATGCATGAACAGAAGAGGCTGCTTATTAGCTGATACTCTTCAATTCAAAGTTCGATGCAAAATACAATATTTCTTTGGGAGAGTGGCTTTGTTGAGCTTTCTAAAAATTGTCACAAAGCTGCTTGTTGTCATCTACTTCACCATTATTATTTCCTCTTCAAAATTTTCAATCGGGAACACGAAGTCAAGAAACTTCTGAGCAAATTCTCAAATGGATATTTCTTGCAGATATCACAATACAGAAGGGAGCAGTTGAAGAACGCTTGGCTGGGCTAACCCAACAGCCTCTCTGGATGTGTTAAACAGTAGAATGTTTCAGCTTGAAGGTCTTTGAGTATAGATAGTCCTCTATTTATACATTTCTAAGCCCATTTCTCAACTTAGATACCAGATAAAACCTGTGTCCAGGCGAACTGATGCCCAAACCGTAAACATTCAGCTTGATACAAAACCTCCACTACAATCTCCTCTATCTCTCAAACAAAAATTTAGAAGCTAATCGTTGAGCAACAGATTTGGTGTTGGTCTAATGGCCATATCTTGGAAAGGCTTAAAACCTTTCAAGTTTAATATCATGAGGAAAACCACAAATATTTGTTTAAGATAGCTTGACGAAGTACTTCTTTAGTCTCGAGTACAGATATTTTCATATCAACTCTCACCACCCACCACCCCACCGCCATCATTATCTCTATCAATCAATTCCTCACCCAAATCCGCACAAGCAAAGCAAAATCTCTTTAAGTATTCTCCAATCAACTAATCAAGAGCAGAGGTGGTTCACTGAAGAATCCGCAGTGAATATATTTCAGATACTCGATCATCTAGGTCCTGGCGTGGATATTCGTGAGGTAGGAAGAAGGGTGCTGCAGGACCTCTAGACAGCTTGGGTATATTCTGGGCCTAGAGAATGAGCATTTTCATGACATCTGTTGTTGCTACTCCCTCCCCTACTGTTACTTGCAAGTGGTAAAGGTAAGGTAAAGCATTGTGTGTGGCGAGAGATGAGATGAAAAACCAGAGCATAATATGGATTTGAAGTAATGAGAGGACGAAAATAAGTTTAATGTTTCAGCTACTGTGCCATATCTTTAAGCGTATCATGATCGATTCTATCCTTTTTAAAACCTAGAGTTGTCTTTTATATCTCTTTGGCTAAGATTTTTTTTGTGGGCAGATCTGCGAATCAACTCCTGAAAATCTATCACACAATAGTTCGCATTACCGACCACCACAAAGATGCTCTTTTCTTGAATTCGATACTCTATTTTGTTCGTTATGCTATACTTTTACATCAACTCAGCAACGTCAGCGCCGCAACAACCAACGCATCTACGCCGGTCTCCAACGTTGGATGTATCGCCGGCGCAAAATAAGCGCTATGATTAATGGGCAACTCTCCCAATCTCCCTTCCCTCTCCAACTCCTTATGCTTCTTCTCATCTGTCCCTCCAAACGTCCAGTAACAATACGGAACACCCTTCCCACCCTCTTTATTCGGTGCCTCCGTCGCCAAAATCGGGAAATCTTCACTCCCACCCAGAAGCGGACCATCCGACCTATGCTTCTCCCCGAAATGTTTCTTGAATGCAGAGGAAATCTTATTCGTAACCGCCTCATCATTATCCATAAACGGAAATGACAAGATCTCCTCCCAAAGTGGTTCCTTCGGCGCTCCACTAGCTTCACATTCCGCCTTGACAATCCTCTTGATCGCCCCAAGCACCCTCTCCCTTGTCTCTGGTTTCCATGTCCGAACGTTTATTTTAATAACAGCCGAATCAGCAATAATATTCTCCGTCATCCCCGCCTGTACACTTCCCACCGTCACAACAGCACTATCCCTCGGATCCACCTCTCTCGACACCACAGTCTGTAACCTAACAATAATATGTGCCGCCATAACCACCGGATCAATCGTCATATGTGGCTGTGATCCATGTCCTCCCCTTCCATATACCGTAACCTTGAACGAATCCGCCGCGCTTGCAATTCGTCCGCTTTTTGTGCCGATCGAGCCGGAAATCTGGGGCACAACATGCTGTCCTAAAGCTACGTCTGGGATGGGACATGCGTGGCGTTTGGGGTCGTAGAGTCCGTCTGCTATCATGGCTTTTGCGCCTCCGGCTCGCTCTTCGTTGGGTTGGAAAAGGATTATTAATGTACCTTTCCAGTGTGTTTGTGCGGCGTGGAGGGTGGATGCTGCGGCTAGCATGCAGGCGATGTGCATATCGTGCCCGCAGGCATGCATGACTGGCTTCTCTACTCCATCTTCGATATCCGTTTCCCTCTTATGAGACGCATATTCAAGGCCAGTCAATTCTTTGACTGGGAGAGCATCGGTGTCTGCGCGGAGAAGAATGGTCTTGCCAGCGCCGTTTTTGAGGATCCCAATTAACCCTGTTCCGCCGATGTTTGTGCGCACATCGAAGCCCGTAAGGTCGCGGAGGTGGTTAGCTGCAGTTTCGGCTGCCAGATACTCTTGGAGGGAGAGGCCGGGGTATTGGTGCAGGCGTTTGTAGAGGGATTCGAAGGGAGAGAGATCGGGTTTCAGAGTGGACAGTATAGTTGGGATGTCGAGTTTGAGATTGCTATCTCTTTGCTGGTCAGTAATTGAAGAGGAAATCTGTGGGATATGTACTCATGTTGACCTCCTCGACCCGGGCTCTCAGCCATTCGTCGATTGAGGAGTTGAGAAGTGTCATGGTGGGTGGTGTATTGGGAAAAAGTGGCGGATGAGGGCAAGATCTGAATGGAATAGTTGGGGTAGCACGTGATGTAACCAATAAACTCGCTCCATGTCCCCCGCTTCTAGGTTTGTTGCACATCGCAATTTACAACGCGTAGCAGGGGTGTCGTGACATATTCGGAAAGGCTGTTGACTAAAGAGGCACTAACAGGTACTATTGGGGATCCAATAGGTGGATGTAAAAGTCGATCAACATGGGAAACAATGATCTGAAAATTGCCAGACAAAAGAAGTCCCATGGAATCTGTCTCGACGAATCACCCATCCCCAAATCAGCCACAATAGCACCCAGCAGCTGTTTTGTTGCACATCGTAAAGTACGTTTGAACCGACAGTTTGGTTTGCTAAATTGGTGCGAATCCCATTGGTCTGTCATCGTTGCAGACCATGAAAGCCTCTGGACGAATCGCTACCCCCTAACTCAGCCACATTTCGATCTGTTGCACTCCCCCTTTTGTTGCATATCGCATTTCAAGCATATTTACCTTCACCAACACCAAAACCGCTCGGGCCCCGAGTGGAGGCCGAAGAAGCGAGCAAAGCGAATACAATGCTTAAAGAATGTGTATGCAGCCAAAGAGAGAAGAGTCCACGATACAAATAGACAAGTAACCTATTGGTCAAACAAAGTTGATCTGACTTTCATATTCAAGGACTAGCTATTCACATCACTTTTGACCAAATCATCTGATTCCATTATTGGATCACTGTGCCCCAGAGCACTGACATCGCGGGGGAAACCGGGAATAATTCTACCGAGGGTCACAGTAAAAACAACTCTCTCCTTACATTCTCAATTCATGACTCCAATTCGAAGTCCAGACGCATATTCGATTGAATGAAGGACTGAAAGAATCATGCTGGCATCAAGGCTTTCCCGGCCTGCATTGCGGGTATCAAGATGTTAGTTTCCGTTCCCGAAGCTAAGTCTCCGTAGCATGGCACAAGCTCACCATTCCACAGGCGGTACAAAACTGCGTCTTCCATTCAAGACAGATAGTATAGCTTCAAGAATCTCGTCAACTCCGCTGTTTAGGTACGCAAGCCATTTCCACCCTCTGCCTGCCCTAATCACCCCACCCTATAATCTACCGCATTATGTCTCATCTCACCCAACCAACAGATACCAATCCACCGCCCCCTCCAAACCACCCACCCCCACAACCACCTTCCTCCCCGCCTCTTCCTCCACCCAAACCCTCGCCTCCCAACGCCTCCTCCGCCCCACCTCCCCCAACCTCGGCATCTACGCCCTGAGCATAAACTACGTAACCTCGCCGCTAAACCGCATCACCGGCTCCCTGCTCGCAGGCTCCTTCTACATTTTCGGCTTCACATACCTCGTTGCCCCATACCTCGGCTTTCACGTTGATGTTAACGGGATTGCGGAGGCGTTTGGGGGGTTAGACGGGTGGGTGAAGGGGGTCGTGAAGTTCGGTGTTGCGTGGCCGTTTGTTTTTCAGTATGTGCTATTTCGCAGATCCCCTTTGAATTCGGGAATTTGAGGAGCTGGGGGATGGAATATGTGTTTAGAGCTGTTGACTCCTCCGGTCATGGGGTATCGTGTTGAAGACGGACTGATTTATCTATAGTGCGGTGAACGGCGTGGGGCATTTGATTTGGGATACGGGGAGGGCTTTTGCGAGGAAAAGCATTGTGAGGCAGGGGTGGACGGTGGTGGGGGTTAGTGTTGCGGGGGCGTTAGGTTTGGCGACAATGCTATAGTATTAGAAGCGTCCTGTACCGGTATGCCGTTTTGATCTAGAAAATAGACGCGTTGGACAGTACATGTTTGAATCCTCCCCGGGTTGCTTGTGACAGAAACATCGCCTAAGTACAGTCGATGTGGCGGTGAAGCACTATTGAAGAGCCACTTGCTCAGCCCCCTGTCTCGGCCACCCCCCTGATCTGCATTGGGAAAATAAGTGTTTTAGGAATTTTTGTTGCATATCGCAGAAGTTTGAGGGGATTTGCAACAGTTTGGAAACGGTTTTGAGGTCGGTCGGAGTTCGGTTTGAGGCTGAGGACGGGATGAGTTAGAACATCACGTGTGCAATGAAGTCTACTAGATATATAGATACTAAAGATTACAAGTGATCAATTTCAGGGATGCCAAGTAGCATTCTATGAATCAATGCGCATTGTAAGATTTTACTAGACTACTTTCTTAAAGAGGAGTTGCAGAAGTTTTTCTGTTTTACATCCTACGTCAACCAATCAGATATCCTTGTCGCGCGCCTGATGTTTTGTTGCACATCGTCGCGGATAATCAAATGATAATCAAGCATAAGCACGGATAATCACGGGTAATCAAGGATAATCAAATGCATTGGATTATTTTTCGGCGTCCAATGATTTCTACGTTGTCCCAGGTTTATACACACATTACCTCCTCTGCTATGATGGACTCACACGTGAAATATTGGCTGCTCCCGAGGACTAATATCCGCCCTGTAAGACATTCAAGAATTGGCTCGTCGACCAGTACGACGGCTTTCCTCCTACCACCGCGATAGCTTAACGGCAGCGATCACACTATCTGTCTGCCCATTCTATCATCTCTCGTTTCCCACCTCCCTTCATACTCCGCATCTATTTGGATTTCCTCTCACCTGACAAGTCGGCTCTTGTACCTATATGCCGAGTCTCATCAGTATTCAGCCCCTTGTCGCCCCACCACAAGCTTCCGGTTTGGAGTGCTAGGCTGAAAAATAGTTTGAATCTTAATATCAGGATGATTTGTAACCCTTTACATTCACTGGACGATAGTTGAGTTTCTAGCGAGAAGATCATCACCAATAGGATCTATTTAGAGACAAACAAATCGCTGCAATAAAAATTAGGACCTTGTGGCTTGGTATTTCTGTAAAGCTAGAGACCGTGCAGCTTCTTTGTGGGGGACTCATCTTCTTCGGGTCGTTCTGCAGAGTGTTTGCTACCCCTAGTTGACTCAAACTCACTGACTGGGATCCCTGCTCCAACGATGGTATTGAGTGATGTCCGCACAGCCCTTGCGAGTCCTACTTCATGGGGAATAATATCCGAGATCTTAAATTGGAAGTCCTGGGATAGCCCAGCGATCCCCCCCTCTCCGATGACCTTAGCACATGAAAATTGTACATCACTATGTGGCAAGTAACCCCAAAGATCTTCGTCGTAACTCTTTTCTTGTCGATCGGAGTTCATGCCGGAGCAGGGATCGAATTGATAGAAGTCATAAATCAGATAGATGCCATTTGCACGTCCGCTCATCGTGAAGCCGATGACGGCACAAAAGCCTGTGTAGATCCAATAATCTTCTTGCTCAGGATCAGACACATCCTTGCCATAGAAGTACTCTAGCTGTCCAAGCTGAAAGGCCGAAAAGGATGTTGAAGATGTGTCATCAGTCTCATCAGAGGGAATCTTTTGATGCCCGGACGTAGACTTCAAGGTAGGCTCGGTGTTGACTACCAAGAACCAGGGTGGGAGCAGGGTTTGACCAGTTGTTGGATTCGAATGATTGACGAGCGCGTTTGTCCGTAATACCACACGATATAAGTCCCCATTAATATAAGTACCGAATGGCAGGTAGCCGCAGTCAGAGCCGCTATTAATAGCTCGTTTGAGCAGATCAGTCTCAGCCGCGTTGTTGTAATTAGTGGACGCTATTTTTGGAAGAAGTTCGGCCATTGGCATCGATGGCCTTGGGGGCTCCAAACTCTTGAAGAATTGATCGGCACTCCATTTATAGTATGCAGCCTGATCCTTCGAATTAGGCCACTTCTTGGCGACAGCTGATTCGATTTTGTTGGGTTCCCATTTCCCTTTGATCGACTCGGCGAATTCTTCGAAATCTGCCAAACTGGTCATGGTTGCTTGATAATTGGGGTTGATTTTGGATGATTGAAAATTCTAGTAGAATTTGTGCGATAATACGCTCAGTTCAAATAAAAATAAGGATTGTTGACTATCAACTAGTGTGTACCTCAGGTATGATTAGAACATCAAGGCGCTAAACCAATCAGGTTAAGTAGCGTACCGAATACTTTTTCCGTTGGCTTTCCCCCCCCCCAAATCTTTTAGTACATTTTCTAAAATTATGTGATAAGATGGGGTGCTATCATCCTACTAGTTCAGCTTTCAGCTCTCATCATATTTCAGCCAGTAGCTGAGCTGCCACTGTAGGTTCCATAACGCAGTGGCTTAGGCCTTATCAGATTGTCAAATAAGAAAGCAACTAGATAGCCTGCCCCAAACACGGAAAACAACAAGGGTAAAGAAATCCCATCAAAACCGACAAAGGCCCCGACAAAGGCCACTTGGAATTCTAATTTAATTCTCAATTTCAGAGCAAGGGCTACGCTCCCATAGGACATGACCAGTGGAGCAGATCGTGTTAGGTAGTTCTCGATCTTCGATGATATAGACATGGGTGAGCAAGCAAATCACAAATGAGCTGTAAAGTTTTGTTGAACTTGCAAGGAATTAAAGTTATATGATTTGTAAATTTCGTTAGTCCGAGCTAGTTTAGCCAAAATCTGCAGATGGCAAGAGTTTGAATAACAGTAGAACAACGATGCTCTGAAAGGGCTAAATTAGAGAACCGCGAGCTATGAAGAGTTGGACTAATTCCAACTACTCTGTAGATGGATCAAAATTTGCATTCCATATCATAGAGGAGAGCGAACGCAACTCGTATCATTGTATGGGTTACCACCTATTCCTGGGAAACTTACCGTAAAAACTAGGCAAGGAGGAAAGGGCTTTTCTAGATGGATGAGGGAGTAGGTTCTATTTCGCTTTCACTTCGTTTCTTCGAGCTCCCAAAGTTGTATAATTCCTATGGGAAAATCATCTTCAAGCTTCTGTAAAGCTATCAGATTCTAGCATTTGAGATTCCAAGAACTTTTAGGGTTGCGCATCAAAAGTTCAGGACGAAAGCGCAGCTTGTGAGACTAGGGTTTTCAATTTCCAGCACCATTGGTTCAAGGAAAGGGTGGAGAAATGGGATGTTTCGGGGTACTCTGAGCTGATCAAAATTCCAATAGATTGCCGCCAGAATCACAACCAAATGATAGCTAATGCTTTTGCCGATATCGTGGATTGGCAGATAACTTTTGACTCTGCACTCGATGCTGACCCTCACTACTGGGATATTCTGAATGTCAATATGTCCTCTGGTACAACCGGCTATGAAGAGAATCATGATGGCAGGATTCAATGCATTCTGAATGTTGAGTTGCCTTCACTTACAGTCTCGTCAGCTTTTAAGTCGCCACTTGTCCCCACGTCAAGACACCCTCATACTGGGCTATTCGTGGATCCCATCTCAAATTTGACCACTCACACTATTATGAGCAAGAATAAACCCTGATATTCGTTTCAAATTACTACGAAAAGATGCGGAGGCGATGTATTGGCAACAAATTTCTTTTACAACTGTAAGAAATTTAGTGGTTTTCGATGTGCACCCTTTCTCGTGGCAACTGGTCCCTTCTCAGCTACAGCTATTTTTCTTCGCGCAGGCATCCCTCGAATTATTATGTTTTGTGTCTTTGTAGGTTTTATGGTTGGTCATTCTATATTATGCGTTTTCACATAATACGGTTTTCATATACTTGATTCCCCGTAGTGGTCAACATGGGTCGATCTGTGGGCGGACCCAGTATAGGCTTTGTGAGGACCAAGTACATCTTCAGAAGTATGGGAGTACTGTTCGATTTATAGTTACATAGAATGAAAGTTCCTTCACTTCTGCCAGTGCTCGCGAAGCCAACTTTGCGTAAGATAGGAGTTCATATCTTTTACGTGATACAACAGAGCCAACGTCAGCGATAAAGTATATCAAGAGAAATTTGGGGCAAGCATAAGATGATTGAGTATGGACCTCAAGGCCATATTGGCCGCGAGTGTACTACCTTCTCTTCGATATATGCTTTCTAACACCAGATAACTCGCTTCTCAGGAATAGCTAAGCCCTGCGGCTTGGCATATTAAATCTCACCAATGGTTTCATAACTACTTTCTACGTTTTAGGGTTTTCGCACAGGCTTCCCTTTTCTCATCGTTTAATACGAATTTTTGCCTTGGTGCTCAGATTCCCCAGAATTTCTGCAGTGAGAGACCGGATTATGGTGGGGAGAAGACAGGACTCCACGCTAGATGTATCAAGATATGTTTTCTTTTTATATTCACAACAAAAGTTTGAATCGCTTTCTTATAGTATTTAGTTGTAATTTGAAATCACCCACCTTTATGGATTCAGCGAAATTCAGTTGGTGGCACCTTCCCTGCTGGTGCTCAAGAATCCCTGCAAGCACACCATATGTACATATTGTTCTTTCCTATCGATCTCCACCAATATTAACGACTCACTCTATGAGGAGATAATATTTTATGAGCCGAGGGACTCAAAAGTGGATCCCTTAAAGCCTTTTTACTATAAAGAGCAGGTTGTCAGCCCAGGTATCATATTTTTTGATAACTGGAACTACATGCCGGCAGCTTTTCGATATACTCCACTCTTCCCGCCTTCCAACAATTTTCCTTCGCCTTTGGAAGGAGAAATGGGTTTTACGGGCGATATCAGTATCATCGCTAGAGGAAGTCCTGACTCTGGTGAGGCTCGCACAAGCAGCGAACTCTCGCCCGTTGAATATCAGCATGCACCCACCGATGCCATCGACCCTCGAGAAGAAAGAAATTTCGTCTGGCGGCTTGACTTGTGGTTCATGACGATTGGTTTCTTAGGATACGCATTCAAATACCTCGACCAAACCAACATTAGCAATGCATATGTCTCAGGAATGAAGGAAGATCTCAAGCTTTACGGAAACGAACTCAACTATTTCACAACATATTTCAATATCGGTTACATGGTCATGCTTTACCCCTCGTGCATCATCATATCTCATATCGGACCAGAGAAATGGCTACCTGCATGTGAGATTCTCTGGGGCGTTTTCACGTGCTGCTTGTCCACCGCGACCACCGCGCATCAAGTCTACGGTCTCCGTTTCCTTGTTGGCTTCTTTGAAGGTTGTGCGTGGCCAGGGCATTTTACCATGATTAGCCAATGGTACTTACCTCACGAGCTTGCTCTCCGTATGAGTCTCTTTAACATCGCTCAGCCTGTCGGAGCTATGCTATCTGGAGCAATGCAAGGAGCGCTATCTACCAATCTCGAAGGCGTTCTAGGTCGTTCAGGGTGGCGGTGGGCGTTCATCATCAATGGAGTCTGCACCATTTTCATCGCTCTCTGCGCCTTCATTGTTCTCCCTGGCTACCCAGAGCGTCAGAACCCATTGTCTCGATTTTACCTCAAATCTCGGCACATCGAGATCGCAGCCGCGCGCAGTCGGCGAGTGGCCCGCAAGCCCCAGATTGGTATCACACCAAAAAGTTTCCTGCGCTGCTTCTCATTCTGGCAGTTGTGGACCATAGCAATCTCCTGGTCCATTGGTGCCAACACCACCCCATCCAATTACTTCAACCTCTGGCTCAAATCCCTAAAGAACGCATCAGGAAAACCAAAATATAGTGTAGCCATGCTAAATTACCTTCCTATTATCGGACAAGCCATCCAGCTTATCGCCGAACTATTGTTCAGTGGCTTCAGCGACTATTTTGGTGTTCGCCTACCATTCCTGCTCTTACATTCCGCAATCAATATCTCCTCACTCATCATCCTAATCATCCGCCCCACAAACCAGCACACATATATGGCGGGCTGGTACATGAACTACATCGGGGCCGTCTCAACAATGCTTCTGTGTTCTTGGGCTTCCACGCACCTTAAAGGAGAACCGGAAGTAAGGATAGTGCTTTTCGCGAGCGGGACTATCTTGTCTTACCTTCAGAATGCTTTTGTGCCCATTGCGGCGTTCCCGGCGAGCGAGGCCCCGCATTGGAGGATAGGCGCAAAGTTGTATTTAGCGTTTGCGCTGGTTGCGATGGGGATGTTTGTGGGGATTCATTTTGCTTTTAGGTGGCAGGAGAAGAGGGATAAAAAGAGGCATAGTGTGGAGGAAGAAGCGGTGGATGTAAAATAGTACCGAATCAGAGAGCAATTAATGGCTTTTAGAATCAAATCCTGAAACGAGCGAGTTTGAAGATATCGTCATTGCAAGGCTGCTCAGGCCGAGATATTTTATTACCTTCCTGTGGTACTATTCATGCTCATGGTTGTAGAAGGACAATTGAAATTTAGTAGGTTTTAGTAGGTAAGGATTGACATGACACAGCCACTCGCAGAAACGCAGTGCCTAATTTTTGGCTGCGCCACAGCTGAAATCACACCACATCCTTCACTTCATCTGATCGCAAGCCGCTATCACATAATGACAACACATCATCAGCGCTATCTTTTTCAGCATTTCGGGCGCATAGAGCGACTTCGTTTCAAGTATCTTGAGACCTGGGATTTAAGACTCCGATATTTCCATCCACCATCAATCCACTTACACCTCAAACGATACGATATAGCCTTATTCTCGCCAAGTAGATCCAAAGGTTAAAAATGTCCTCATGGCAGATGAGTCGTCAATTGATGAGATTCTTCGCACTCAAGGCGAAACAATCCTATCAGGATCTAACTCGCAACCGCCGCAAGCTAACTAGCGATGAAATATCAAGGCTATCAATACTCTGCCTATTATGTCAAAATTTGATGGACAACCTTCTACCTCTTTCTAGAATAACCTCCTGGAAGAAAAAAGATATCAAACGAAGCTTTCAAGACTTCGAAAGTGGTGTTTTAACGGGTTGTCATTTGTGTGCAATTGTCTTCAATTTGTTTTCTTCCGAACAGCGAGAGATATTCAAGGACAGTCGCGGATGTAGTTATGGTGTGATAGCTTGGAAGGAATTCTTTGTACTCAGTTTTGAGATCATTCTGAGAGAAAGTTCCAGACCTGTCACCTCTAGGCCAGAAAGAACTGTCACGGTCGTGATAGTTCCTGAAGGTGCATTCGGAGGATCTCGAAATATTTTTCAGCAGGATGCTAACGTTTTTCAGCGGAGCAAGCTCATGCTTTTAACCATGCAATATCGAGAAAAACAAACTGTGAAGAAAACTGGAGGCTGGCGGGCAAGTGGCTGCAGAACTGCTCAGAGAAACATGAATGCGTGAGGTATTTCAAGGATTCCACGCTGCCTACCCGGCTTCTCGATGTTGGTCTTGCAAGTGGTAAAATTCGCTTGTGCATAACCGAGAGTTTAAAAGAGGTTGTACCATATGTTACTTTGAGCCATTGCTGGGGCCTCGGTACACTCAAGGCCCAGACGGATGGAACCGCAGTTTCAAACCCACAACTAAGCAGACAGACGCAAAAAGCTGCAGAGTTTTTCATGCCGGTGCTCAGGGTGGAGAACTTACAAGATATGCAAGAGGATATTCCCTTCAACAGCTTGTCGAGAACGTTCCAGGAAGCAATTTTTACTACAAGGAGACTTGGCTTTCGATATCTGTGGATTGACTCATTATGCATCATACAAGATAGTCGGGAAGACTGGAGAAAGGAATCTGTACTGATGAGTACTGTCTACAGCGGTTCGCAACTCAACCTCGCCGCGACCTCTGCTCGAAATGGTACAGAAGGTTATTTCAGAGACCGCAACCCTTCTTTAGTGCAACCATGCAAAGTCAGAGCACGAACAACTGGGCATGGCGAAGGATTGTTTGATTGTGTTGATTTGAACATTTGGAAAAAGGGAGTAGAAGAGTCCCCTCTGGGTCTCCGCGGCTGGGTCCTCCAAGAACGAGTTTTAGCGCCGCGAACACTGCATTTCGGGGAAACCCAAATGTTCTGGGAGTGCAACGAATTATGTGCCTGTGAGACAATACCGGATAAACTCGATCTCGAAAAGTATTGGTCCAGCTCTGAGCCTTCATCATATGTGCTGAGAATTAAAAGCATTCCAAATCCCCCAGATATCTGGTTTTGGGAGGCGCTTGTGACGAAATTCTCCCGCTCCTTGTTGACTCAGGAAAGCGATAAACTGGTCGCTATATCTGGCTTAGGGAAGTTTCTACAGGGTTTCACTCAAGATGAATATTTTGCGGGGTTGTGGAGACATGACATTGAAAAACAGCTACTTTGGCATGTTCAGAGCTACAATATGTCTGAAGAATCCTCTCGGGGTTCGAGACGGCAGGGATCTTATCGCCCACGGGACTACAGAGCTCCTTCTTGGTCTTGGGCATCGGTAGAAGGCAATGTAGCGCGTTGGGATATTGACCAGCGAGCCAAGAAGCTCATTAAGGTTACTGATGTGGCCATCGTCCGCGCTGAGCTTGATGAATTTTCTCAAGTTCGCAGTGGTATCTTGTCTATCCAGTCTAAGAAGCCTTTGATTTCGGCCTCGATTTATCAGAGATCAGGACCGTATTGGCAGCTTAAGTTTGAAGGAAATGGGGAGCCATATCATGTCAGTACGTTAATCGACGTCGATGTTGAAGTACCTAACATTACAAGTATTGTCTACTTGATGGCCATCTATGACAACTACATTGGTTGGGGTCAAAAGAAATCCCTTGGATTTGGTTATCTACAAGGTTTGATTCTTCTACGAGAGGATCAAGTCAAAGGTCAATTTCGACGGCTAGGCATTTTCATGAACTTAGGGTACCGGACCTGGAAACGGTTTACTACTCAAGCGCCAGTTATCATGGATGAATCATGCTATACACAAATAGAGCCTAGCAGCACGAAAGGAGAAGCTCAGTATCACCTCACAATTGCGTGAATCCCGCACCTCGATATCATCCCGAACATTCTATTAGGCTACCACTCTTCAATCCGCTACTGTTCCTCTCGTTCAAGTGTAGTAATTTCTCTATGACCACTCAACCTGGGGCGCGATCCACGTCTTCCAACTTGACAAACTACTCTCAATTAACGGTAGTAGGCATAACTAGATACTTAATTTGCATGGCTATTTGACTGGGTAACCCCCGTTCCTGAGGCTCCGGTATTAACACCCAAAGTCTCTACCCCTTCAATCACTTACTTCTACCTCTTAGATTCCCGATGGACATAGTATTGTAACTTCGACTTCCGCCGTCAACTCGACAGGCATCAACTCGTCGGCTACCATGATTGGCCCTCTCCAGGTCGCCGGCGGCGCTTCTTCTCTCAAATAGTCGGGGATAGGTGTCACAGCTTTGGCTGGTATAATGGTGTTTTAGATCTGATAGAGTTGGAAATCAAGGCATAATGAACCCTATTTGATATTTGGATCTGTTTTATATTGTATAATTTAATGTGATGTTTGATTAATCATTACCTATTGTATGGAATAAAAATATAAACTTTGAGAATGTGTCCGGGGACTTCACTTGAGTGTTGAGTAATATAGAGATTATATTCTGGATAGTCTACAGTGATCCACTATAAGTGTTTACATATTTCGCGATTTTTTGTATTCTATATCCTTTTAATTTCCTATCTCTTCATGGGTGCGTGTCCCGAAAGTTGTGGCTGCCTCAGGCAAAACTCGCTTTGTTGCGCTTCGTCTCGGCTTTGATTCAATTCAGCAATTTCAACTGGTCCAGAGCACTTAAGCTCCGCGATTCGGCCTAATACCTCAGGCAACCACAACTTTCGGGACATATATCTACAAAGAGATACTATTTTAATAAAAATTCAAAATATCTATACTATTATCTATTAGATTTTATTTTTAAAAATATATAAAAAAAAAGTAGTTAATTTTATACAAGAGAAAATAAATTGTTTTAATAATTCTTTTTAATTATAAAATATTCAAAATTACAAAGATTCTAAAAATATCTAAATCTATTATTACAAGTATTATAAAA
>Ga0182030_10011646_pt1 | contig 17713 bp, 16 predicted proteins | sample 812S3MmetaG_FD_121299 | JGI IMG/M metagenome (GOLD analysis project Ga0182030, IMG submission 121299) | Permafrost microbial communities from Stordalen Mire, Sweden - 812S3M metaG (Illumina Assembly) | ecosystem: Environmental > Terrestrial > Soil > Wetlands > Permafrost | place: Sweden...
CGCCCTGTTCCGATCCTGTCTGTGGCCGATCGTCGCCGGACAACTGCTGTGGGGTCTCGTCGCGCTCCGTCACGGTCGCCCGCTGGCATGGCTGGCAGGGAAGATCGACGGATTGCGCGGGTTCCGCCTCCACGCCGTGCCCTGTCCGCGGCTCCGTGAGTTTCTGACCAGTTCCGAATCGGAGATCCGGAGCCGCGCGCAGGACCCTTATTGGCGATGGTATTTTCGCCTCACCGGCAATCCCAAAACTGCGGCGAACTGACACATGCCGCGAGTCGCAATCGTCATCGTGACCTACAATTCGGCTTCGGAAATCGTCGCATGTCTCGACGCGCTCGCCGCAAATGCACCGCCCGACACGGAAGTGATCGTGGTCGACAACGCCTCCGGCGACGCCACCTGTTCCCTCGTCCGCGATCGCGGAATCTGCATTCTGTGTAATCCCGCGAATGCAGGGTTTGCCGCTGCCCTGAATCAGGGCGTCCGCGCCACCACCGCGCCGCTTGTGCTCTCGCTGAATCCGGACGCGCATCTCCTGCGGGGTCTCGAAGCCATGGCGCAATGTTTCGACCAGCTCCCCGCCGAAAAAGTCGGCGCCGTCGGCGGGATGCTGATTGGCGATGACGGCACCCCGCAGCGCGGGTTCATGGCGCGAAATCTCCCCACGCCTGCCGCCCTGATCTTCGAAGTGCTGGGCGTCAACCGGCTCTGGCCGCGTAATCCCGCAAATTGGCACTACCGTTGCTTAGGTCTGGACCACATGCGTCTGTCACGGGTCGACCAGCCTCCCGGCGCTTTCCTCATGTTTTCCCGCGCCGCGTGGCAGACTGTCGGCGGATTCGACGAGCGCTTCCGCCCGATCTGGTTCGAAGACGTCGATTTCTGCGCGCGCCTTCATGGAGCCGGTTACAGTGCGTATTATCACCCGTCCGCGGTCGCCAGACATACCGGATCGCACTCAATTAATCCCCTCGCACTGGAGAATCGCGCGCGTTACTGGTATGGTAATCTTCTTGAGTATGCATCGAAACACTATCGTTCGGGTGCTTTCCGGACGACTTGTGTAGCAGTTGCAATAGGTGCGGTGTTTCGCGCGGCTTCGGGATTTCCGCGCCACGGTTTCAAAGCTTTCGCAGTTTACAGCGGTATTACAGTCCTTGCCCTGCGTCGGGCTTTTCAGGGCCCTGGCGGTAGAGCGTCATAGTGTTTCCGAGTACGTGTTGTCTGTAAGAGCAGCGTTCAATCTGTAGAGTGGAGCCGGCACCGCGCGTACATGACTCGCAGCGACTTCGTTTCAGTTACAATCATCACCTACAACAGCGGGCGCTTCATCAAGAGGTGCCTCGAGAGCGTGCTCGATCAGGACTATGCGTTAAAGGAAATTATCGTCATCGATAACAATTCCACGGACGGCACGATCGACATCCTCGAGCCCTTTGAAGACCGCTGCCGTATCGTCTACAACGCGGAAAACATCGGTTTCGCCGCTGCCCAGAACCAGGCGATCGGACTTTCAAACGCCGAGTGGGTTCTCACCCTCAATCCCGACGTTCTGCTGCTGCAGGGCTTCATCGAGGCCCTCGTCAACGCCGGCAACCTCGATCCCCGCGTGGGCACGGTCTGCGGCAAACTGCTGAGCATGACCTCGGCCTTCGACTTCCCCGAAAAGCCGCTTGTCGACTCCACAGGTATCTACTTCACGCCCAACCTGCGCCATCTGGACCGCGGTAGCCTCGAGCCGGATAACGGCCACTTCCGTAATTACGAATACGTTTTCGGCGCTACCGCCGCCGCCGCCCTTTACCGGCGCGAGATGATCGACGACACTTCGGTGGGCGGGGAATTCTTCGACGCCGATTTCTTCGTTTACCGCGAAGATGCCGACGTCGCCTGGCGCGCCCAGCTGCTCGGCTGGAAATGCCTATATGCGCCCTACGCGCGCGGCTATCACGTGCGCAACGCGCTGCCCGGCAACCGCCGCGTCCTTCCCGCCGTGATCAACATGCATTCAGTGAAGAACCGCTTCCTGCTGCGCATGAAGAACATGACATGGGATCTGTATCGCCGCAATTTCTTCTCGATCACCGCGCGCGATATTGTGGTTCTCGGCTGCTGCCTGCTCTGGGAGCACACGTCGCTGAAGGCCTTCCCGTTCCTGTTGCGGAACTGGAAGAGCGTCATGGCGAAACGCCGCGAGATTATGACGCGGCAGCGCGTCGACGACGCCTACATGTCCAGCTGGTTCTCGTTCACGCCGGTGAGCAAGCCCGCGCCGAAGAAGTTCACCGCCGCCATAACCCGCTCGAAAGCCGCGCGCCGCTAGGCCGGCTGAAAAAGAGCCTCAGCCGTGCGCATTGCGATTCTGGGAACGCGCGGCATCCCCGCCAGTTACGGCGGCTTCGAAACCTTTGCCGAGGAACTGTCCGTGCGGCTCGTCAGCCGCGGACACCAGGTCACTGTGTATTGCCGCAGCCGCCACAGTGCCGCCGAATATCGCGGAGTGCGGCTGATTTACCTGCCCACCATCCGGCATAAGTACTTCGATACGCTGGCCCACACGTTTCTCTGCACGCTCCATCTTCTTTTCGCCCGCGCCGACGTCGCGCTCTATTGCAACGCAGCCAACGCGCTGTTCACGATCCTGCCCCGCATGTCCGGCATCCCGGCGGCGCTCAATGTGGACGGCATCGAACGGAAGCGCCGGAAATGGAACGCGCTCGCCAAAGCCTGGTATCTGATGTCGGAACGTCTTGCGACCCTGCTGCCGAACCGGATTGTCACCGATGCCGAAGCCATCCAGGCTTATTACCTCGAGCATTACCGCGCCGCCTCCGTGTTCATCGCTTATGGCGCCGAAACCACGCTCGTCACCACGAAGGCGGCGCTGGAATCGCTCGGCCTGGAGCCTCGGCGCTACTTCCTTTACGTGAGCCGCATGGAGCCGGAGAACCGGGCGCTCGAAGTTCGTCAGGCGTTTGAACAGTCTTCCACGGATATGAAGCTGGCACTCATCGGCGACGCGCCCCACGCGCGCGCGTACATCGAAAAAGTGCGGGATACGAAGGACCCCCGCATCCTCGCGCCCGGGGCGATCTACGGCGCCGGCTATCGCGAGCTCGGTTCGTGGTGCTTCGCCTACATTCATGCCACCGAGGTCGGCGGCACGCATCCGGCGCTGATCGAAGCCATGGGGCGGGGCAACCTGGTTATCTATCTGGATACCCCGGAGAACACCGAAGTGTGCGGTGACACCGGCCTGTCTTATCAGGATGAAGCGGGTCTCACGGCGCGTATTGAACAGGTGGTCACGATGTCCGAGCCCGCGCGCGACCGGCTGCGTGCCGCCGCGGCGCTGCGCGTCAGGCAACGGTACAACTGGAACGCCGTGACCGACGCGTACGAGAAGCTGCTGACCGGTCTGGCGCGTTGATCTGACGGGGTGATCTGGGACGATAGGATTGTGTCGCAGAATGCCCGCTGCTACGTCGAAATCTCGCGCTCCCGCATCGCCGCCAACTACCGCGCCGTCCGCGACGCCGTAGGTCCGGAAACACAGATCATCGGTGTGGTCAAAGCCAATGCCTACGGGCATGGCGCGGTGGAAGTGGCTAACGTTCTCGCGGGCGAAGGCGCGAAATGGCTCGCCGTCAGTTCGGTCGATGAAGGTGTCGCGCTGCGCCGCGCCGGGATCAACTGCCGCGTCCTGATTATGGCGGGCGTGATGCGCTGGGAACACGAGGCGCTGCGCGAATTCCGCCTGACGCCCGTCGCCCATTCGCTCGATGACCTGCGCCGGTACGACGAGGGCGCTCCGCTTGAAGTGCATCTCAAGATCGACACCGGTATGAATCGCCTCGGCATCCGCGGCACCGCGGCGGAAATCGCGCATGCCGTGCTGGCGCTGCGTAACGCGCGCGTCGAAGGGCTCCTCTCCCACTTCGCTTCGGCGGCCGATTTCACCTCGCACCAGACCGAAGAGCAGATCGAGGAATTCCAGACCGTTTGGCACGATCTGGTTTCGCTCGGCGTGCGCCCGGCGCTGATGCACTTCGCCAGCACCAACGCCATCGCCTATCCGCGCCGCGGCGCCTGGCTTTCGCTGGTCCGTCCCGGGCACGCCATTTATGGATACGTGTCGCCTGCCCGCGGACCCGCGCCGGCGCCGGTTCTCGCGGTGAAGCCCGCGCTGTCCTGGCGCACGCGCATCGTGAGCGTGAAGGACATCGGCGCGGGGTCGAAAATCGGCTACGGAGGCTCGTTCGTCGCGCCCGCGCCGATGCGCCTCGCCGTGCTGGCGGCTGGTTACGCGGATGGCGTGCCGCACCGCCTCTCGAATAAGGGCAAGGTAATCGCGGGCGGCCGGTTTGCCCCGATCGTCGGCACGGTTTCGATGGATCTCACCACCATCGACATTACCCATTCGCCGCAGCTGCAGCCGGGCGACGAGGTCACGATTCTCGGCAGCGAAGGCGATGTTTCGCTCGACGCGCAGCAGATCGCCCGCACCGCAGGGACGATCTCTTATAACGTGCTGTGCGGGATCGGCGGACGAGTCAGACGCTACTACATCGACTAGCGGCCTTTTGTACCGCCGGCGGTCTTGCCGCCGGTGTTCTTACTCAGCTGACGCCAGCCGCAGGCTCACCGAACGCTCTGGCATCAAACGAGCGCGTCGGCGATGCGCGGGCTCGCTTTCCCATCCCCGTACGGATTGTGACGGCGCGCCATCGCCTCCCAGGCCTCCGGCTCGTCGAGCAGCGTGAAGGCCTCACGGAGAATCAGTTCCTCGTCCGTACCGACCAGCTTCACCGTTCCGGCCAGCACCGCTTCCGGCCGTTCTGTCTTTTCGCGAAGAACCAGCACCGGCTTGCCGAGCGACGGTCCTTCTTCCTGAATCCCGCCTGAATCGGTGATCAGTATGTATGCGCGCCGCATCAGGTCCACGAATGAAACGTAATCCAGCGGATCGATCAGCAGCACGTTGTCGCGGCCCCGCAGATGCCGGTCAACCGCGCTGACCACGTGCGGATTGGGATGCACCGGATAAACGATCTCCACATCCCCGCGGGCCGCAAGCCTGGCCAGGGCGCCGCAGATCCGATCGAATCCGGGCCCGAAACTCTCGCGCCGGTGCGCGGTCACCACCACCAGTTTCCTGGAAGGATCCAAAACAGGACACTTCTCCGGCTTTAACGCCCCGCGCTCCAGTTGGTCGCGCACGTATAAGACGGCGTCGATCCCCGTATTTCCGGTCACCCGGATCGCCTCGTCGGGAACGCCTTCTTTGCGCAGATTTTCCGCCGCCCATGGCGTTGCCGCGAAATGAAGCGCGGCGATCCGGGATGTAAGGACCCTGTTCATCTCCTCCGGGAACGGTTGCCGCATGTCCCCGCTGCGCAGGCCCGCCTCGACATGACCCACCGGCACGTTCTTATAGAAAGCGGCCAGCGCGCCGCAGAGCGTAGTCGTCGTATCGCCCTGCACGATCGCCATATCGGGATCGACAGCTTCGAAGACAGCCTCCAGACCGGCAAGGATCCGCGACGTCGACTGAAACAGCGTCTGTCCCGGAAGCATCAGGTCCAGATCGTAATCCGGCCGGATACCGAAGATCTCCAGCACCTGATCGAGCATTCCCCGGTGCTGTGCCGTGACGCAGACCACCGTCCGGAACTCCTGCGCCCGCGCCCGCAGGTGCAGGATCAGCGGCGCCAGCTTGATAGCCTCCGGCCTCGTTCCCAGTATCAGCAGCACCGTACGCATGAAGTCTCAGCGTACGTCATGCGTCTCACACGAGGTGGCCTGGCGATACCCCCGCCAGAACCTTTTCCTCCCCTTCCTTCCTCTCCCGCGGGAAGCGCCGCCGGTCAGGAGCCCTGAAGTTGTGCAGGCAGATCCGGCACAGGAAGAGCCTTTGTCCGGTCAAGAAGACCATCAGGCGCTCCCATCCGGTTTTCTGTCGGATCATCAGCCGGTTCGAACTGCATTTTGGGCATTCCATGCCCGTTATATCGGCACTCCCCTCCCGACACTTTATAGCCCGAAAAAAATACTCCCGTGCGGCCTCGGAGCATACCGCTGCGCAGTATGCAGGGCCCGGTAACCATGTGCGTCCGATGGCGCGCGATAAAATGCCCACCAGAGGACCCGCATCGATGACCACGCTTTTATTGGCCGCCCTGATGCTTCTGCAGTACCCCTACCCAGGCAGGGCCCCGATCCGTCAGCCGAGTCCCGTTACAAATCCCGCCGACACCGACGCCGTCGCCACCTTCACCGGTACTTTTAAATCGGCGGACAGGAAATTTCTGTTCCTCGACCTCGAAGACGGCAATACGATGCGGATGTACATTACGGGCGCGACGAAGTTCTTTCGCGACGACAAGGCCGTCAAAGCGGCCGACTTCCACGCCGGCGATCCGGTGTCCGTCGACGTCTCGCGCGATAACCGCCTCAATCTGCTCGCCGTGCGCGTCACGGCCGTTCCGCCCAGATCTGATCCGCCTAAATCTGAAAAGAAAGCTCCCGTATCGGAGCAATGAGCCTCGAGCGGCTTTCCGTTCTTATCCCTGTCTACAATGAGGAAGAGTTTATTCAGGAGCTGCTCTCCCGGGTTCTGGCCGCGCCTCTTCCTGACGGCCTCGGGCGCGAACTGGTAGTCGTCGACGACTGTTCTGCGGATGGTTCCGTCGCCGCCATCGAAGAATTCATCGCGGCCCACCCCGAAGCACCCATCCGACTGCTCCGCCAGCCGCGGAACCTGGGCAAAGGCGCGGCCATCCGCACCGCCATCCAGGCCGCCACGGGCCACTACAGCATCATTCAGGATGCCGACCTGGAATACGACCCGCGCGAATACGGAAAGCTCCTCGGTCCGCTCCTGAGTGGCGAAGCCGATGTCGTGTACGGGTCTCGCTTCATGGCGGCCGGCGAGCGCCGCGTCCTCTACTTCTGGCATTCGCTCGCCAACCGCGTCCTCACCACCATCTGCAACATCGTTGCCGACCTGAATCTCACCGACATGGAGACCTGCTACAAGGCCTTCCGCACAGCCTTCGCGAAAACCATTCCCATCGAGAACGATCGCTTCGGCATCGAGCCCGAACTCACCGTCAAGTTCGCGCGGCGCAAGGCCCGCATCTTTGAAACCCCCATCAGTTATCACGGCCGCACCTACGAAGAGGGCAAAAAGATTGGCCCGTGGGACGCAGTCGAAGCGTTTTGGGTGATTTTGCGCGCCCGCTTCAGCGGCAGGCTCTACGTTGACGCCGGACATTCCACGCTCGACTCCCTTTCGTTTGCCGCGAAGTTCAACCGCTGGATGGCGGACACGATCCGGCCTTACGTCGGGAGCCGCGTGCTCGAGATCGGCGCGGGCATGGGCAATATGACGCGCCAGCTCTGCCCCCGGCGCAAGCTCTACGTAGCCACGGACCTCAGCCCGGAGTACGTCGAGCACCTGCGCAATGTGTTCCGCCACCGGCCGTCGCTGTGCGTCGACCAGCTCGACGCCACCCGGCCCGAAGACTTCGTGCGCTTCGAGCGGCAGATGGATACCGTCATCTGTCTGAACGTTCTGGAACACATCGAAGATGACGCGTCGGCATTGCGTTCCATCCGGACGCTGCTTGTGCCCGGCGGCCGGCTGATTCTGCTGGTGCCCAACGATCCGCGCGCATATGGCACGGTGGACCGGGAGATCGGCCACTTTCGGCGCTACACTCCTGACACGCTGCGAAAAGTGACAACCGAAGCGGGCTACGAGGTGGAAGACATCCTCCGCTTCAACCGCGCGTCCATGCCGGGCTGGCGGGTGACGGGTCAGATACTGAAGGCCCGGTCTCTGTCGCGTTTATCGCTGCGCGTCTTTGACAGATTCGTGTGGCTGTGGCGCCGGATCGACAGCGCCCTGCCATGGGAGCCGGCGTCGATCATCGCGATCGCGAAAAGGCCGGACTAGTACCGCCCGCGGTCTTGCCGCCGGTGATTTTAGATGAACGCCACGGTCTTGACACCCGAGATGTCGAATCGTTTCCGGCAGCGCGGGTTCTTGCACATGGCCTGGGTGTCCAGCAGCAGCATGTAGCTCTGCGCTTTGGCGAATTTGGCGCGATCGCGTTCATCGGCGCCGCCGGGAATGCGGTCCTTCTTCGTGCGCACGATGTAGTTCAGTTCGTAGTTGTCCTGCGTCCTGCAGAAGGAGCAGTTCAGGTTGGCCGATTTTTTGGTCTGCGTCTCTGTGTAGAACGCCCGCTCGTCCATACTCAGTTCATTCCCTGTCAGAACCGTGACCGTCAGGGAGCGGCCCACGTAAACTCTCGCGGTCAGGCACTAGCGTTCGCTCATCGGAATCCACTTCATTCCGTCCGCATTGCCTTTGTATTCGGCGCGCGGGCGGATGAGGCGGTTGTTGTGATACTGCTCCAGAACATGCGCCGTCCAGCCCGACATGCGGCTCACCGCGAAAATGGGCGTGAACAGATCGATCGGAATGCCGAGCGAATAATACGTTGACGCCGAATAAAAATCCACGTTCGCGTTGAGCTTCTTCTCCGTGCGCACGGTCTCTTCCACGCGCTTCGACATCAGATAGAGATCTTCGTGTCCCGTGCTCTTGCCCAGTTCTTCCGACATCACGCGCAGATGCGTGGCGCGCGGATCTTCCGTCCGATAGACGCGATGCCCCATGCCCGGAATCTTCACCTTGTTGGCCAGCATCTCGTGCACTTTTTCGATCGCCTTGTCCGCAGAACCCACCTGCAGCAGCAGTTTGATCACGTCCTCGTTCGCGCCCCCGTGCAGCGGCCCCTTGAGCGCGCCGATCGCCGAGGTCACCGAAGAATAGATGTCGGAGAGCGTCGCCGCCGTCACGCGCGCCGCGAACGTGGAAGCGTTCAGTTCGTGATCCGCATGCAGGATCAGCGCGACGTCGAAGGTGTGCTCCATGATTTTGTCCGGCTTCTTGCCGGTCAGGCAATAAAGGAAGTTGCCCGCAAAGCTCAGCCCCGCGTCCGGCGCGACCACAGGCTGACCGGTGCGCAGCCGTCCGAAGGTGCTGACGATCGTCGACGTCTGCGACATGAGTTTCGTCGCCTTCAGCTGATTCGCTTCGGGTGACATGTCTTTTGCCGCCGGATCGGACAGGCTGAGCATTGACACCGCGGTGCGCAGCACATCCATCGGCGCGCCCTTCAGATTGGCTTTCAGAAAATCGGCCACCGGCGCCGGAATCGCATAGTGCGCGAAGAGATCCGCCTTCAGCTGGTCGAGTTCGTTCTGCTTCGGCAGCGTCCCTTTCCACAGGAGCCAGATCACCTCCTCGAACGTGGCGGTTTCCGCCAGCGTGTGGATGTTGTAGCCGCGGTAACTCAGAATTCCGGCATAGCCATCGATGTAACAGATCTCTGATTCGCCGGCGACGACGCCTTCCAGACCCGCGCCCGTAGTGGTGGTTGTGCTCATGTGCTTTTCTATATTTCAGTCTAGACCAGGGGTATTTTCGGCAGCCGTCTTATGCGGTCCTCTGCCCGCATCCGCCTGGTGATCCGGCGGCTGCCCGTGATGCTCTTGCCTGTGATAATGACTCTTGCGTCCTGGACGGATCACCATTGCGCTGTTTTTGCTGGCTGTCGTGGTGAGAATTGCTTTTGCGCTGGCCGCAAAAACGTACGACGAACCGGCCTTCGGTGAGGCCGTCATGGTCGCGCGATCCATCGCGGATTCCGGTTCGTTTGCAAATCCTTTTGCCGTTCCGACCGGCCCCACCGGCCATGTCGCGCCCTTGTACCCGTACCTGCTTGCGGCGATTCTGAAATTTCTTCCCTGGGGCCACGCCTTTGCGGTCGCCTCGATGGTCCTCGCCGTTCTTGGTTCTTCGCTGGTCTGGGCCGCTCTGCCCGTTGCCGCGGAGAGCCTCGGAATCGACTGGCGCGCAGGCGCGGCCGGCGGCCTGCTGGGCGCGCTCAACCTGTTTCGCCACTCCGTGGAACTGAACGGCGTTTGGGAGGCGCCTTATGCCGGGCTCGCGCTGCTCGGTCTCACCGTTCTGACATTCCGCTGGCGCGATCGCCTCACCGGGGCGCCGCGCAGTCTCGCGCTGGGCGGTTGCTGGGGGGCTGCCATGCTGCTGCAGCCCGCGTTTATCACGGTCTTTCTGGCTTTCCTGCTCATTCTGACGGCGCGCGCCCGCCGCATCCGGCCGGCGGCTCTGGCCCTGCTCGCGATGGTGGCCGTAGTAACGCCCTGGATCGTTCGCAATGAGATCGTGCTCGGCGGCTTTACCTTCGTGCGCAGCAATTTCGGACTCGAGCTCGATCTTTCCAACAACGACCATGCAGCCCCCGGCATCGGCGAGAACTTCCACACCAACCAGGCCCTCGATCATCCCGATGTCAATATGCCCGAGGCGCGCCGCATGGCCCAAATGGGTGAGATGAACTACTACCGTTCCCGCATGTCGCGCGCCCGCGCGTGGATCTCCGCGCATCCGTCGCGCTTTCTGGTTCTGTCCGCGGAACGTTTGCTGGACTACTGGATCCCCGTGCGGCGCAGCCTGAAAATCCGCATCCCGGAGTTTCTTCTGACCGCCATGGCCTTCGCAGGTCTTTTCCTGCTTCTGCGGGCCCGCCGGCCGGCGGCCGGCTTTCTGCTGGCGATCTGGATTTCACAGCCGCTGGTCTACTACTTCATTCAGGTGGACGAGCGCTACCGTTATCCCATGGAGTGGACCATCGCGCTCTGCGCCGGATATCTGCTCCTGCGCGCCGCTGAAGCTGTACCGCTGGCGGTCTTGCCGCCGGCGTTTTTTATTTCGAAACGACCCTGAAAAACGCTTCTTGCCACTCCCTTACCCGCAGGGGGTAACTCAACCGCGCGCGTCAGCAAGCGGCAACGAAAAGAGCTTTTTCACCAGCCTGCTAGAGCAGCGGCTTGCGCAGCTTGCCGATGGTCCGATGCATCAGAATCGCGTACGGACTTTTGTGCGGGCAGATCGGATAAGGCGCGAAGCTGATGGCGTCGTTCGACTTCTCCACCCACAGCTTCTCCTGACGAGCGGAATTCACGGCAACGGTCAGCAGTACTCCCGTGCCGCAGGTTTCGCTGTCTTTGATGCCCAGGATGGCCGGGTCGGGCGCGCCGTCCTTGGCCTTGCTCCCCCAGTCCTGCTGGAATTTCTCGAATTCGTAGCCCGAACAGACTTTCGCGGAGACGCAGCCCCAATCGCGGTAGGCGCCCGCCAGATCGCCCCGCTTCACATCGCCAAGGAACGTGCGGACGACGCTTTCCTGATGATGGTTCTTGAAGAGATACCAGCCCAGTGAAACCGCGATCACCACTACGATGACGGTGACCACGGAGCGGATGATAATCCGGCTCCGCTGTTCTTCCCCTTCGCCGTATGTATCGAGGTATCCCGGCATTACTGCCTTGCGCCCCTACTTCCCCGGGTAGGTTTTGTTATATGCCGCCAGCGCCTGGTCCGTGATATCCATGGCAGGCTTAAAGTAGATCGCCTGGGAAACATCGACGATCAGATCGTAGCCGCCCGCTTCCGCCAGCTTCTTGATCACGTCCTGCATCTTCTGTGCCGCCTTGCCGAGGATCTCCTGGCGGTCGCGGTCGAGCTCCTGCTGCAGATCGTCGGAAAGCCGCGTGGCGTCGCGCTGCTTGCGCTGCCCCTGCACCTGCAGATCGGACTGCGCCTGCGGCGTCAGCTTATTGCTCTGCAATTGCTGCTGGATCGACGCCAGATCGGCCTGGAGCTTTTCGAGCTCCTGCTGCTTTGGCTTATACTTCGCTTCCATGTCCGCCGAGACCTTCTTCAGCTCCTCGGAATCCAGCATTGCCTTCTGCACATTGACGACGCCGACTTTCAACTGGGCCGACGCCACAGTGGCGAACGGCGCAAAGGCCAGGCACAGCAGACCCGCACGAATGGCCATCGAACGAAACATAATTAAGGGACTCCTCAGGTTGGAAACACACAGGTTAACATACGGTTGGCGTACCGAACCGCGACGGTGAAGCAGCGGCAGCGCAATGCCTCTGAACCGAACCTTTATCCCGACCTTCATCCCGGCCTTCATCTCGATACAGACTCGTTCTGGCTAAGATAAAGTTTCATGCGGGTTGCGCTTGGCCAGATCAATCCGACCGTCGGCGACCTTCCCGGCAACCTCGCCCTGATGCTCCGCTTCGCGAAGGATGCGGTAGCGCGCCAGGCTGAGCTGATCGTTTTCCCCGAACTCTCCGTCACCGGCTACCCCCCGCGCGATCTCGTCGAAAAGCCCAGCTTCATCGAACGCTCCGAGCGCGCCGTCGGGCAGCTTGCCGAGATGACCAGGGATTTGCCCATCGCCATCATCGCCGGCTACGTCGGCCGTTCGCATGAACCCACCGGCAAGCAGGCTACCAACTCCGCCGCCGTGATTCGCGGCGGCAAAGTCCTTATGCGTCAGACCAAAGTGCTGCTTCCCACCTACGACGTCTTCGACGAAGCGCGCAACTTTGTGGCCGCGGATTCACAGTCTGTCTGGAAAACGGACCACGGCGCACAGGCCGAAGGGTCCGTTGTGCGCGATCAAAGTATCGACATCGCGCTCACCATCTGCGAAGACGCCTGGAACGACAAGCAATTCTGGCCCCGTCAGCTCTATGGGCGCGACCCCGTGGATGAGCTCATCCGCCAGGGCGGCCGCATGATCGTGAGCATCAACGGCTCACCCTTCCATCTCGGCAAGCGCGCACTTCGCGAGGAGATGTTCCGCGCCATGGTGCGGCGCCACAATGTTCCGGCCATTGTAGTCAATCAGGTCGGGGGCAACGATCAGATCGTCTTTGACGGCACCAGCTTCGCCATGGACGCGCAGGGCAATGTGATCGCGTCCGCAGCATCGTTCGCCGAAGATCTTGTCATCGTCGACACCGCCACCGGCGATGGCGACCGGCATGCAAGCCATTCCGACGAATGCGAAGCGGTCTACGCGGCTCTGGTTCTGGGTACGCGCGACTACATACGGAAATGCGGCTTCAAACAGGTTCTGATCGGCTTGAGCGGGGGCATCGACTCGTCGCTCACCGCGGTCATAGCCGTGGATGCGGTCGGCCGTGAGAATGTGCGCGGTGTCGCCATGCCCGGCCCGTTTTCTTCCGATCACAGCATTGCCGACGCGCGCGCCCTCGCCGAGCGCCTCCATATCGCCTTCGACACCGTTCCCATCACCCCCGCATATGAGGAAATGCTGCACACGCTGGCGCCTGTGTTCGGCAGCCTCAAGCCGGACGTCACGGAAGAAAATATCCAGGCGCGCCTGCGCGGTCTGATCCTGATGTCGCTCTCCAACAAATTCGGCGCCATGGTGCTCACCACAGGCAACAAGAGCGAACTGGCGGTCGGCTATTGCACGCTCTACGGCGACATGTGCGGCGGTCTCGCCGTCATCAGCGATCTCCCGAAGACCATGGTGTATTCGCTTTCGCGCATCGCCAACTCGCGCCACCATGACGCGATTCCGGAATCCGTTTTTGAAAAGCCGCCGTCCGCCGAGCTTCGCCCCGATCAGAAAGACAGCGACTCTCTGCCGCCCTACGATGTCCTCGACAGCATTCTCCGCTTCTACATCGAGGAGAACCATTCGGTTGGTGAGATTGCCGCCGAACTGGCCGCGCCGATCGAGCTGGTCCGCGACGTCGTGCGCAAAGTGGACCGCAACGAATACAAACGGCAGCAGGCCGCGCCCGGACTCAAAGTCACGACGAAGGCCTTTGGCGTGGGCCGGCGCTTTCCGGTCGCGCAGCGCTACAAGGAGTACGAATGAAGCACTTAGTGGGGCCAGGCATTCGTGCCGGCCGCCGGGCTTCCGCCCGGCGAGTTTTGTTCTTTCCCGCCTTCGTCCTCATGCTCGCCGCAGCCCTGCTCATTTCCCAGCCGTCCCCGCGCGAACAGGTCGGGCCGATGCCTGACGGCGGATTTCTGCTCTCCAGTGGCTGGCGCATCAAAGCCGCCGGCGCGCAGATTCCGGTCGACACGTTCCCGATGGCCACCGCCGTCACGCCGGACAAGAAGTTCCTTCTCGTGCTGAACGGCGGCTACAATCCGCCCAGCGTCAGCGTGATCGACCTCGCCGCCGCCAAAGAGATCAGCCGCAACCCGGTGCCCGACGGCTGGCTCGGCCTCGCCATCAGCAAAGCCGGCGACAAGGTTTACGTCGGAGGCGGCGCCAAAGCCGCCATCTATGAGTTCTCGCTCGCTAACGGCGTTCTGAAGCCTTCCCGCATGTTCCCGATCGTCGCCGAAAAGGATATTCAGCCCGAAGACTTCATCGGCGACGTGCAGTTTTCTCCCGACGGCCGTCTGCTCTATGCCGCCAATCTGTATCGCGATTCCGTCGTCGTGGTAAACCCGGGTTCCGGCACTGTTCTCTCGCGCTTCAGGACGCGCCGCCGGCCGTATCGGATTCTTTTCCATCCCTCCGGCCAAAGCTTCTATGTGACCAGCTGGGCCGACGGCACGGTCAGCCAGTACGAGACCACCCGCGGCGAACTTCTGGCAACCACCCCGGTGGGTCCGCACGCCACCGACATGGTCTGGCGCGACGGCGCCGCGGACCAGGATTCCGGCGTTAAAGGTCGCCTCTTTGTTGCCGCCAGCAACACGAACAGCGTGATCGTCCTCGGCGTCAGTGAATCCGGCGCCCTCTCGCGCCTTGAAAGCATCAACGTGGCGCTCACCCCGAATCAGCCGCTCGGCACCACGCCCGGCGGACTCGGCTTCAGTGCCGATGGTTCGAAGCTTTTCGTCGCCTGTGCCGATGCCAACGCCGCCGCCATCGTCGACATCACGCAGGCGCGCAGCCGCGTGCTGGGGCTCGTGCCCACCGGCTGGTATCCGACCGCCGCTTTCGGTCTTCCCGACGGCCGTATGGGAGTGCTCAACGGCAAGGGACTCGGCTCGTTCGCCAATCCCAAAGGACCCAACCCGCTGGTCGAGCCGGTGCGCGATCGCGAAGGCATTCGCAACGATCAGTACGTCGCCAGCACGCAGCGCGGCACCGTCCAGCTTGTCGATTTCCCCGACGAGCAGAAGCTCGACGCGCAGTTCTACACATGGACGCAGGAGGTGGTCTCCAACTCGCCATACCGCGACGAAAAGCTCGAAGATCCTGGAATCCCCGCCAACAACCCGGTGCGCCCGAACGGCCCAATCAAACACGTTGTCTATGTGATCAAAGAAAACCGCACCTATGATCAGGTGCTGGGCGACATGAAGCAGGGCAATGGCGACGCCTCGCTCACGCTTTTCGGCGCCGCGGTGACGCCGAATCTGCACAGAATCGCGAGCGAATTTGTGCTGCTCGACAACTTCTACGAAAACGCCGATGTCAGCGCCGACGGCCACAACTGGGCGACCGCGGCCATCGCTCCCGACTATACGCAGCGCACCTGGCCGAGCCAGTACGCGCGCCGCCTGAAGACCTACGGCTACGAGGGCACCGAGCCCGCCAACAGCCCGCCCGCCGGATATCTGTGGACCAATGCGGCGCAGGCCGGTCTTTCCGTGCGCAACTACGGCGAGTGGACCGAAGAGAAAAAGCTTGCCGGCGGCGATTCGGACGTGGTCGTGCACGACCCCATGCTGGATAAGCTGACCGACAAAGACTACCCGCCGTATAACCTCGACTACCCCGACGTCGAGCGCGCCGAGGAGTTCGTCAAAGAACTGAAAGGTTTCGACGCCGCCGGCCGCATGCCGCAGCTTCTGATCGTGCGCATGGGGAACGACCACACGTCCGGCACCACGCCGGGCAAGATCGCGCCGCTGTCTGCGGTGGCGGACAACGATCAGGGTGTCGGCATGCTGGTGGAAGCGCTTTCGAAATCGCGCTTCTGGAATGAAACCGCGATCTTCGTCATCGAGGACGACGCGCAGAATGGTCCCGACCACGTGGATTCGCATCGCGCTCCGGCGTTCGTGATCTCGCCGTGGGTGAAGAAGGGGACCGTGAACAGCACCATGTACACACAGGCATCGGTGCTGCGCACGATGGAGATCATCCTCGGTCTGCGTCCGATGACGACGTACGACGCGGGCGCGCGCCCGATGTTCAGCGTATTCAACACAGCGCCGACCCCTGGCGCGTATACGCTCGAAAAACCACAAACGCCGCTCGACACACGCAATCCCGCAAAATCACCCACGGCCGCCCGCTCGCTGCGCATGAACTTTAAAGATGCGGACGATGTCGACGAAGACGAGCTGAACGCGATCCTCTGGGCCGCTGTCAAAGGACCGGCCGCCCCCATGCCGGTGCCGGTCCGCAGCCGCTTCTCCCGTTAGTGGGGCCAGGCATTCCTGCCTGCCGCCGGGCTTCCGCCCGGCGCCGCTTCTGAGTCCCTCACTGGTTCTTATCACCCTCAAACTGAACCGTCGTGTCGGCGCCGAACTTGCGATAGTTCATGTACTCGGCGTCGTAGAACACCATTCCCTTTCTCATCTGATAATGCAGCAAATAGTGCGCCGGGAGAATGAACTCGTGGCCGGCCACCAGCTCGGGTTTGTAGTCCAGCGTCAGGCTCGCGTTGAGGTATTCGGAGTTTTTAGGAATGTCGAGGGGGGTGATCTTCATCTCGATGCGAACGACAGCCAGCGTTTCGGGGTCTGCGTAGACAAATCCCTCGTAAGGCACCTGTATTCTTTGCCTGGTTTCGGTAAGCGTGTAGCCTTTCGATTGAGGAACGCGGTAGGAAAGAACATACAGCGGGCGCCGATCCAGCGTCTTAGGGCGGTTCCACTGAAGGTTGGCAGCTGTTTGCGGATCGAATATAACCGCAAGCAGGTTTCCGAATTCGCCGCGCGAGGGAGTGCCGCGCTGTTGATCGGGGCCCTCCGCAGCCACGGGTTGGCCATCGATGCTCAGAACCCTGCGAGTCTCCCGGTTATCCACGAAGCTGACTTGTTCCTCGATGACATTCCGGCCGCCCCGCAACTGGCCGAGAACGTCACGTATGATGTTCTGCGAAGTCCGTTGCGTACAGATGTAATTGGGTAGCTGCTTCGTGTAGCTTAAGGCCTGGTCGCGGACCTTTTCGATGACGGCCGATTGCTCGGCGGCAGTTAAGGCGCGCTTTGGATTCCCGGCCTGGCCGAAAGCTGTGCCGGCCCAGCAAATCAAAGCAATCGAAATCGTAATTCGCTTCATGCCCTACTTCCTGCTCAGCGGAACAGTGACAGACCCCGCTGCTCCGCTCGTTCGGTCCTGCACGACAACGCGAACAGCTCCGGCACTTCCGGTTGCTTCCACAGTCTGACTTGTGTCGATACCCTTTTCGAGAAACGCGGCGAACTGCTCGTCGGGAATGGCGATCTTCAGGGTCTTTGTAATCACCTTCCCGGTTCCCTCGACGTGGAAAGACACATCGATACCGCCCGCGTACTTCGCATCTTCATGTGTCAACTGCAGGTCGCGAACGTTTACGTTCACTTTTACCTTCCATGAGCCTGGGCTGGCCTGATAAGGGGTCGCCTCATCCGGAGACGCCGCAGCAGAAAGCTCCACCGCCAGGCTGTCCGCGGCATCCGTGAGCAACTGCTGCAGCGGCGGGTTCCCGTTTGCGGCAGCGCCCGCCGCCAGGTAGTTTTGCCGATAGCGAAGGGAAATGCCCGGTTTCGACACCGAGACCTTGAGGCCGTGCCGGACTCCGTCGCGATCTTCCG
>Ga0182030_10011647_pt1 | contig 17712 bp, 21 predicted proteins | sample 812S3MmetaG_FD_121299 | JGI IMG/M metagenome (GOLD analysis project Ga0182030, IMG submission 121299) | Permafrost microbial communities from Stordalen Mire, Sweden - 812S3M metaG (Illumina Assembly) | ecosystem: Environmental > Terrestrial > Soil > Wetlands > Permafrost | place: Sweden...
GCAAGGGCATGATGCACGTCGACGACCTGATCATCGTCGACATGAAAGGCAACAAGATTTCCGGCCGCGCCCAGCGCACCAGCGAAATCGACATGCACCTCACGGTTTACCAAATGCGGCCCGATATCAAGGCGGTCGTGCACGCCCACCCGCCCGTGGCCACCGGATTCGCCACCGCCGGCAGGCAGTTGAACCTGGCGCTGCTGCCCGAAGTAGTCATCGGACTGGGGTGCGTCCCGCTGGCCGCCTACGGGCTGCCGGGAACTTCGGCGCTCACCGAGCCCATGCTGCCGCTGATCCCCAAGTACGATGCGCTGATGATGGCGAACCACGGCGCGGTGTGCTACGGAGAGGACGTTTTCAAGGCCTACTTCCGCATGGAGACCATGGAGCATTTCGCGCGCATCCAGTTGGTGGCGGAACTGCTGGGCGGCCCCAAAGTGCTGCCCCGCGAGGAAGTGGATAAGCTGCTCGATTCGCGCACCCGCTACGGCGTCAAGGCCAAAAGCAGCGGCGAGCCCGGCTGCCCGGTGGCGGCGGAAGACGTGCGCGGCGGAGAAGACCGGTTTTACGTGACCCGCGCGGAGTTGATCGGGCTGGTGGATGAGGCCCTCAAAGCGCGCGGCATGGCTTAATATCAGTTGGGAGAACAGAGATGGGCGAAGCGTTAGGAATGATCGAAACTCGCGGTCTGGTGGCCATGATCGAGGCCGCCGACGCCATGGTGAAGGCCGCCAAGGTGAACCTGGTCGGCTGGGAAAAAATCGGATCGGGCTACGTGACCGCCATGGTGCGCGGCGACGTAGCGGCGGTGCGCGCGGCCACCGATGCCGGCGCCGCCGCGGCGCGGCGCGTGGGCGAACTCATCGCGGTGCACGTGATCCCACGGCCGCATCAGAGCCTGGAAGACGTTCTGCCCATTGGCAAGTCTCAGGCGCAGGGCGCCGGCAAGTAGCCGCAGCCGGGGCCGTCATGATTCTGGCGCGCGTCGTAGGCACGGTGGTCGCTACCCGCAAAGATCCTCGCCTGGAAGGCAAGACATTGCTGATTCTGAAGCCCATCTCGCCGGATGGCAAGGACGAAGCGGGGTACGTCGTCTCCGTGGACACGGTCAGCGCGGGGTATCGCGAGCGGGTGATCGCCGTGGCCGGCAGTTCCGCCCGCATGGCCGAGGGCTGCAAGGATACGCCCGTGGACAGCGCCATCGTCGGCATCGTCGACGAAGTGCATTTGGACTGAGCCATGTACCTGGCACGCGTGGTCGGTTGCGTCTGGGCGACGGTCAAAAATGCCGCCCTGGTAGGGCAGCGCATGCTGGTGGTCCAGCCGCTGACTCCCGAATTGCAGTCCACCGGCAAGCGGCTGGTCTGTCTGGACTCGACCGGCGCCGGGGCCGGAGAGATCGTTTATTATGTGCGAGGCAAGGAAGCCAGTTTCCCGTTTCTCCCCGCCGAGCCGCCGGCCGACGCCACCGTGGTGGGGATTGTCGATTCCATTCACTTAAAGCGCGCGCAGAAGGCGCCGGTTGCGCGCATCCCTGCTCATAAGAAGGCGCGCCGATGCTGATCGCGCGGGTGATCGGCGAGCTGGTGGCCACCCAGAAGCATGCCAGCCACGAAGGCCGCAAGCTGCTCCTGGTGCAGCCGCTCAATCTCGACGGCAGCGATCGCGGCGACGCCGTGGTGGCGCTCGACGCGGTGGACGCCGGGGTGGGAGACCGGGTGCTGCTGGTGACCGAAGGATTCAGCGCCATGACTTCCGTGGGCCGCCCGCAATCACCGATCGATATGGCGGTAATTGGTTTTATCGATCACATCGATCTGGCGCCGGGAGTCGAGTGACCGGCGGCTCTGCTGCCAGACCAGGAAAACCGCGATAATCGACGCCAGCAGGAACTTGGCCACCTCAGCCATGGCGTATCCGTAGTCCAGGGCCTCGCGCGCCATGCGCGCCCGGTGGGACGGGTCCACCCGGAAATCCAGGGCGCGCCCCACAAACTCCATGCCCGGGGCAAGCACCGCTCGCTCTGCGATGGCAACCAGCAGCAGGAGCAGCGCCACCGCCAGGGGGAATTTTCCCAGCCTGGTGCCGAACAGCAGGAAGGCGAAAAAACCCGCCGCCAGCACGATCTGGACCACGCCCCAGGTCTCGAAAAGCGAACGATTCTGCTCCGCCGCGAGGTAGTGCGCCAGCGGGCCTACCGGTGCGTGGCCGAGAGTTTTCAGGTACTCCGAGGCGGCCGCGCTGGGAGCCAGCAGCAATCTGTCGACCGAGGCCGCATTATCCGCCGACACCCACAGCATCCACGCCCCGGCGCCCATCCACAGCCCGAGCAAGAGGCACGCGATTCTCCCGCTACGCATCAGAACCTGATTCTAGCGCAACGGCCCTGCCATCAGTAGCGGGGCGCGCAGCGCCAGAAGCCGTGGGGAGATAACGGAAACACGTTTGTCACCCGCCGGCCGCTCTAAAGTTCCTCCCCGCGCCGCCGATTATTGAAAAGAGTGAGGCGCCATGCCAGCAACGGAAACCACCAACTTTGGAACCATCTTCTTCGCCCCGGAATCGGTGTTCGAGTTCCCTCTGGGGCTGCCCGGCTTTGAGGATCGCCGGAGATTCGTGCCGGTGCAAAACCCGCGTACGGCTCCCATCCTGTTTTTGCAAAGCTTGGAGGAACCTTCGCTCTGCTTTACGACCCTACCGATGCTGGTGGTAGATCCGCGGTACCGGCTGCGAATGATGGAACAGGATCTCGAAGTCCTGAGGTTCCCGTTGGATTACCAGCCGCGCATCGGAGCCGACGTTCTGTGCCTGGCGGTGCTATCCATCCGGGAGTCCGGAACGACCGCCAATCTGCTGGCGCCGGTGGTGGTCAACCTGAAGAACTACCGGGCCGTGCAGGCGGTGTCCGCGGAGCCGGGCTACTCCCACCAGCACCTCCTGTTCCCGCAAGAGGAACCGGTATGCTCATGATGTCGCGGCGGCAGGGTGAGACCATCCTGATTGGCAACGAGATCGAGATTGTGATCGCGCACATTGGGCGTTCGCGGGTGAAGGTGGGAATTCGCGCGCCCCGGCAACTGCCCGTGGTGGCGCAGGAAGTGAAACTGGTGAGCGAGGAAAACCGCGCCGCCGCACAAGCGCCTCCGGCGATTGCGCTCGCCACGATTTTGGCGCAACTCGACCCCGGCGCTCATACTTTTCGTCAACCGTCCGATGAGGGAAGTGTCCGGCAAGATGCCGGAACAAAAAACTGAAAGGATTTCAAAATGCTTTCCATTCAAACCAACGTAAACTCCCTTGTCGCTCAACAGAACCTGAACGTCAACAACCAATTCCAGAGCCAAACCATCGAGCAGTTAACGTCTGGCTACCGCATCAATTCCTCGGGTGACGACGCGGCCGGTCTGGCGGTCGCCAATCAGTTCCGCAACAGCATTGCGGAAGTGACTCAGGGCGTGGCCAACGGCAACAATGCCGTGGCGCAGCTCCAGATCATGGATGGCGGCACCAGCAACATCTCGCAGATTCTCGACCGGCTGCAAACCCTGGCGACGGAATCGGCCTCGAGCTCGTTCACGGGCGACCGCACCGTGCTGAACAACGAGTTCCAGACGGACATTGGGGAAATCAACCGCCAGGCGCAGGCGATTGGCCTGAACACTGGCGGCACGTTCGCCAAGACCTTGTCGGTTTATCTGGGCGGCGGCTCGGGACCCACGGCTGCCTCGACTCTGGCCAATGGCGTGGTAAGCGTGAACCTGGGTCAATCGACCGTGGATGCCCAAAGTCTGGGGCTGAACGGTGTGCAGGCGACCAACGGCGCCGCTTACGATCTTGGTTCGGCCAGCACCACCAGCGTGGCCGCCATCCTGGCGGACACCACCGACAACACCACAACCGTCGCCGGCCAGACACAGTTCAGCTTCGCGGGGCCGGGTTTCGGGGGGGGCGTCTCCATCAGCGTGAACTTGAACGGCGTGGCGGACGCCGCGGACCTGGCCGCCAACGTGAACGCCGCCATCCAGACGGCCGCGCAGGGAACCAGTGGCGCGGCGGCCGCCTTCAAGAATGCCAACATTACGGCCTCCATCGTGACCAATGCGTCGGGTCAGCAGCAGCTTGGGTTCACTTCGAGCACCGCCGCGTTCCAAGTCTCTTCAGGCGACAAAATGGCCAGCGCCCTGATGGGCAGCTTCGACACCACCGTGGGCGCCGCCGCTGGCAGCGCCGCCGGCTTTTCGGAAATTGCGGGCGGCTCGCAGGAACTGGGCACAGTTACGGCGGGAGTCAATACCGAGCACGACCTGACCTGGGGGACAGCCATGGCAGTGACCGACTCGCAGGTCATCTCGATCTCCGCCAACGACGCCTCCGGCACCGCGCATCCCCTCAGCGTCACGTTAGCCGATGCGACGAACGGAGTGACCGAGGCCCAGGCCATAACCGCGATCAACAACAAGCTACAGCAATCCAACGACTCCACCCTCCAGCAGATCACCGCCGTCCAGGGTTCCAGCGGCGGCATCAATTTCATCAGCACCTTGCCCGGCTTTACCGTTTCGGTCGGCAGCAACACCACGAGCGGCGACGGCATCACCAGCAGCGTCGGCGACAGCCTGCAGGCCATGCAGGTGGGAACCGGCAGCACCGCCGATATCAGCACCGTGCAAGGGGCCACCAGCGCCGTGTCCGCCGTCGCGGCGGCCGTGCAGTTGCTGGGCAGCGCTCAGGCCGCCATCGGCAAGGGCGAAAACCAGTTGAATTACGCCCTCAACCTGGCGAGCTCGCAGATCACCAACTTCTCCGCCGCCGAATCGCAGATCCGCGATGCGGACGTGGCGCAAGAGGCGGCCAACCTCACCAAGGCCCAGGTATTGCAGCAAGCCTCCATCGCTGCCATGGCCCAGGCCAATTCCGCTCCTCAGGCAGTCCTGTCGCTCCTGAAGGGGTAACACGGAACCACAAACCTGACAAGGCGCCTTAGCACATAAGGCGCCTTGCCGGACTAAAGCTTCGGGCCGGAAGGGACGATTATCCTATTCGGCCCTGGAGTCTATTTATGGGGACAATCAGCAGCGCACTATCCAGCACCAGCAACACGACGAACACGCCGGTCACCAGCAGCAGCGCTGCCAGTAGTGGTAGCAGCAGCACCAACAGCTCCGGAATCTTCACCGGCACCAGCGCTTATTCCCAGGATTTTCAAAATGTGATCGAACGCGCCGTGGCCATCGCGTCTCTGCCCATCAACCTGCTCACCAACCAGCAGACTGCGCTGAACAACCAGGCGACCGAGCTGACCACCCTCGACACGGACTTTACCGCGGTGCAATCCTCCATTCAGGCGATCGCGGACGCCATGGGCGGGTCGGGTATGAATGCCACCGTCTCCGACCCGTCGGTGGCCAGCGTCACAGCCGGCGACGGAGCGGTCCAGGGCGCCTATTCCATCAACGTTTCCAGTATCGGCGCCTATGCCACCAGCTTATCCAGCACGGCCTGGAATGCCGCTTCCGATCCCTCCGGGCAGGCAACCGCCTATAACCTGGTAGTAGGTGGAAACACCTACAGCTTCACCCCCTCGGATAACAGCGCCGCCACGGTGGCATCCGCCATCAATGCGCAGTATGGCAACCTGGTGCAGGCCACGGCGGTCAATGTGGGCTCGGCCGCCAACCCCGATTACCGTATCTCCCTGCAGAGTGCCACGCTGGGTCCCGGGGACCTGGATATCCAGGCCCCTGCCCAGACCAACCTGCAAACCGCGGAAGCCGCCACCACCGGCTATGCTCTCAGCCAGACGGCCAGCACCTGGGACTCTTCGGGCAGCCCGTCCACCTATACGCTGGTCGTGGATGGCAGCAATTACACCATCGCCCCGGCGGATAACAGCGCCGCCAGCGTGGCGGCCGCCATCAACGCGTTGTCCGGAAACCCGGTCCAAGCCACGGTGGTAAACCTGGGCGCCAGCGACAGTCCCGACGAGCGAATCCAACTGCAGAGCACCAGCGCCGGCGTCTCCACCGTGGATCTCGAAGACTCTTCGGGAGACAGTCTGCAAGAACAGGAAACGCCGGTTGCCGCGGGCTCCGCGGTGAGCCAGACTTCCTGGACCTGGGATCCGACGCCCGATCCTTCGGGCAACCCCACGGAATATACCCTCACCGCGGCAGGCGCCCCGCAGACCTTCACCGTGGACGATAACAGCGCCGAAGGGGTGGCCGCGGCCATCAATGCCTTGTCCGGAAATCCCGTCACCGCCACCGTGGTGGACCTCGGCACCGCCAGCCAACCGGATTACCGCATCCAACTGGTCGATAACACCGGGAGTTCGGCGAGTCCCCAGCTATCGCGAGACACCCCCTTCGATCTGCAGACCCAGGGGCAGCCGCCCGGGTCGTTGGCCCAATACGAAGTAGCCAACTCCGGCGTGCCGGTTTCGAGCGATTCCCGTTCGGTTTCGATCGCCGCCGGCACCACCCTCACCCTGACGGGCACGGGGAGCACCGACGTCGTCGTGACGCAGTCCGCCTCCACCCTCAATACGGCTCTCTCCGGATTTGCGGATGCCTACAACGCCGCCATCGCCGAGTTAGCCAAACAGCGCGGCCAGTCGGGCGGTCCGCTGCAGGGCGAAAGCATCGTCAACAACCTTTCCCAGGCCCTCTCTGCGATGTCCACCTACTTCAGTTCGTCAGCCGGGTCTATCGGCATGGCCGACCTGGGGTTCAGCCTGAACGACGATGGCACGCTCACGTACAGCCCCTTCACTATGATGTCCACGGACCTGGTCAATTCTGCCGGCGTGACGGCCTTCCTCGGCTCCGCCACCGGGGGCGGGTTTCTGGAGGCGGCCACTAACGCCATCAACAGCATCGAGGATTCCAACGCGGGGCTGCTCAAGACGACCGAAGCGGCCGTGCAGTCCCAGATCACGAGTATCGGCAACACCATCACGGACAAGCAGAACGCCGTCGACCAACTGCAAACCAACCTCACCAATCAGATGGCGCAGGCCGACGCCGCCATCGCCACCATGGAGCAACAGTATTCCTACCTGAACAGCATGTTCGCGGCCGAGCAGACCGCCGACGAGATGTACGCCAACGGAGGGTAAGCATGGACACACCGCGCACCGATGAGATGCGCCGAGCGGTGGCCTCGGGAGAGTGGCCGGCCGTATTGCGCCTGTGGGAGGTCTACGCCGCCGGCATCCGCGAAGAAATCGGCCGCGGCGCCTGCACGCCGGCCCGTATGGCGGAAGCCCAGGGATTCCTGGACTGGGCGCGGCGCGTGGTATTGTGCGCGCGGGCACAGGCGCAAACCCGGCTCAACGCGATCCACGTGGCCCGGCAGTACGGCCCGTCACCTTCCCGCCCGCCTTCTTCCTTGCGGACCAGCCTATAAGACCAGGCCATCGGCGGCCACTTGAGCTGAACTCTCGGGGCGGCCGCCGCGTTTCCGGACCGCCGGCCGCCCTCACACCGCCGTCGCGGCACCGAGCGGGCCGTTCTCCCAGCGATGGCCGTCGTTTGCTACCTGGCCGAACCTTCGGGGCCGGCGGAATTCCCTTGCGGCTTTTGACGGCTCGCCCCGGGCCGTGCGACGGTGGCCGGTGGCGCCGGATACAGGCCAGCCGGACCAATTTGGCCCGGGCGTTTCACTAACCCATTTCGTTTCAATCAGGACAGAACTCGCTCGGACCAATTTGGTCCGCAGAAGCACCGCAGACCGGTCCATTTATCCTCGTCAACCCGGCAGTCAACCTCCGGTGTGCCGGAGGGCCTCCTGGCTGCGCGACCCGCTAACCGACCGGCTGGTTCCCAATCCATGAGCTTGCCGCCTGACCGGCCCACTGCAACGCCGTCCCGGCCATTGCCCCGCAATACCGGACGGCAGCCGCCTACTGCCTGGCCGGACCCTCCGGGCTGGCCGCCGGCTCGGACTTGACCGCTTCCTGCGAGAGAATCACCAGGTCGACACGCCGGTTGCGCGCGCGGCCTTCTTCGGTGTCATTGCCGTCAACCGGCGCGTTTTCCGCGTAACCAGCCACCGACAGCCGGCCCGTCGCGATTCCGAACTGGTCGTGCAGCAACTCCAGCATGGCGATGCTGCGGGCCACCGACAGCTCCCAGTTGCTGCGAAAACGGGAATTGTGGATGGGTTTCGAATCGGTGTGGCCCTCCAGTCTCACCGGGTTGCCAAGCTTCTGAACCTCGGCGGCAATCTTGGCCAGAATCGGCACGCTGCGCGGCGTCACGGCGTCGTCGCCGGAGGCGAAGAAGGTAGCTTCCCGCAGGCTGACCACCAGGCCGCGGCCTTCCAGTTTCAGCCCGATCTTGCCGCTCTTCAGTTCCTCATCCAAACCGCGCTGCAGGGTGGCCAACGACTTCGTCAAATCGGCGGGCGGTTGCCGCGGCGGCGGGGGCGCGGTCTGCGGCGGCAGGTTCTCGGATTGCTTGACCTGTCGCGGGTTCTGCGGCGGCTTGCTGTTTTCGTGCTTGCCGCGGCCCAGAACGGTGGAGAGCGTATTGGTGAATTGCCCGTGTTCGAGGGCGTCTTTGACCGATTCGGAGACTGCCTTCGCCCCGATTTTGTTGTCTTGCGTGGAAGCGAACATCACCACGAAGAAGGCGAACAGCAGCGTGATGAAGTCGGCGTAGGACACCAGCCAGCGTTCGTGGTTTTCATGGTCGGCGGTTGGTTTTCGTTGCATGGAATAGCCCTAGCTTTGGTGCGGCGCCGGTTGTCCGGCAAGCACCGTTTTAGCGGCGGAATTGGCGGCCTTCCCGGCCTTGGCCTTGGCGGGTTTCGCGGAATCCTGGTTGTAAGCCTCCAGTTTGAGACGAATCAGCGTGGGGTTCAGGCCTTCCACGATGCCCCCCACGCCTTCCAGAGTCAGATCCTTGAGCAGCGTCGCGGCCCGCGTGCGCCCCTTCAGCTTGTTGGCCACCGGCAGAAAGAAAATGTTCGCCGACGCCACTCCGTATACCGTAGCCACGAAAGCCACCGCGATCCCGTGGCCGACGGCCTTGATGTCTTCCAGGTTCTTCATCACCTGGATAAGCCCCATTACCGCCCCAATGATGCCTATGGTGGGGGCATATCCTCCGGCCGCCTCCCAAACCCTGGCTTCGGCTTCGCTCGCCTGTTCGCTCAGGGCGATATCCAGTTCCATCATCTTGCGCAGTTCCTGCAGATCGGTGCCGTCGACGGCCAGGTTCAAAGCCTTGCGCAGGAATGGGTCGGCAATGGCAGCGGCTTCCGCTTCCAGGCTCACGATGCCGTTTTTGCGCGCCTTGGTGGCGTACTGGATCAGGGAATCGACGGTCGCGGCGGTGGAACTGCCCCTTTCGAAGAACGCGCTGCCCAGCCCTTTGCAGGCGCGCACGAACACCCCCAGCGGCGTGGTCACGAGCACCGCGCCCAACGTGCCTCCCATCACGATCATGGCGGCTGTGGCCTGGGCCACGTCCTGAATGCTGCCCTTTTCCAAAAGCAGCCCGCCCAGAATGCCGCCCAGCGCCAAGGCAATGCCCCCGAGAGTGGCCAGATCCGGCTTGAGGCCCGGGGATTTGGGAACCGGCGGGCCGGTCTTTGCGGAGGGTTGGGGGGGAGCGTCAGCCATAGGTATCAGTCCAGTTCCTCGGGCAACTGCGGGGGCACGGCCGGTTCCTCCGGCGCGGCGAATACCCTCCGCCGGAACTCCACGATCCGTTCCACCACCTCTTCGGCACTTTCGCGGACCCGCAGGATTTGCCCGGTGGTCAGCGTGATGACCGTGTCCGGCGTGACATCGATGTGCTCGATCAGGTCGGAGTTCAGTACCAGAGGCACGTGATTGAGACGCGTGAGCCGGATCATGAAGCCTACTGGCTCCTTATCGGCGTACTCTCCGAAGAGTATTAGCCCGCAAATCGGTATCCCCTTGACTCAGCCGGCCACCAGATCGTGCGGCGGGGCACTCCGCAGAACTCAGCCCGCGGTAGAGTCCTTGTTTTATCCGTGTGTATCCGTGTTCATCCGTGGCTAAATATGTCTGTGCGAAGCGGTGGCGCAGTCTGGTTTCCCGGAGCGCCTGGGAGGAGTGCCAGCGCCACGCTCCATTTGCCGGGCGCCTGTGAGAAGGGCGGGTTAGCCCGGATTTCTCATCGCCTTTCAATCGACATTGCGCAAGCTGTTCGTGGCGCAGCCTCTTAGGCTGCCGTCTCGGCACTCGTGCCGGGACATGCTGTGGCAGCGGCTCCCGCTCCATGCGCCGGCTTGAGAGCCGACGCGGCAGGCTGAAGAGCCTGCGCCACAAAGCAAAACGCAAGGTCCGATGAGAAATGCAGGTTAGCCCGCGCCGGTTCACACCCGCGCCAATCCGGCCGATAAGCCAGGACAGAGGCGAATCATGACCACCAAATGTGGACCTCAGCCGCTCATGCCCGAACCGTCTTTCGGGGCTGGACTCTCGCCGGCCGCTACGCTCGACGAGGAGCGCCGCGAAGTCTTCGCGGGCGTGCTCGAATCCCTGCGAATTCAGGAGCCGGACGCCGACCAGGCCGCGGCCTGCTCCTATTTATTGCGCCACCTGGCGCGCACTGAACCGCCTTTCCATTCAACGCGGTATGATTAACCCGAGAGGGGAACCAATATGGCATCCAGCGCCGCCGCGCCTTTTGGGCTGGCCACCATCGCACAGATCGCCATCACCGTCACGGAGGTCGACCGGGCGATCGCATTTTACCGCGACGTCCTGGGGATGAACCTGCTGTTTCAAGTGCCCAACATGGGCTTCTTTGCCTGCGACGGCGTCCGCCTGATGATCAGCGGGGCCGAAAAATCGGGCGACCTACATAGTTCCGTGATCTACTTCAAAGTGCCCGACATCCAGCAGGCGTTCCGCACCCTGGCGGATCGCGGCGCGCCGTTCGAGGGCGAGCCCCACCTGGTGGCGCGCATGCCCGATCACGAGCTGTGGATGGCCTTTTTCCGCGATCCCGACCGCAATTTGCTGGCGCTCATGAGCGAAGTCCGGCAGCCCTGACGCGGCCTACGCCCGCCGCACCGGCCGTTCCAATTCGTCCAGCAGAATCGACAGCCGCGGCGCCGCTTCGGTGCGCCCCCCAAAACGGAGAGCGTTGTAAGCCACGGTGAACTCCTCTACCGTGCGCCCCCGCGGATTGGACGCGAGCGAGCGTGCGAATTCCACCGGGGTGAACCAGGCCGGTTTGCGATATCCTTGCCGCTCCAGCACCTGCAACATGCGCTCGTAAAGCAGGGTGGCATCCGCCACGCTGGCCTCCCCGCGGCGCACCCGCGCGACGCGCCGGCGAATCCGCAATCCGCGCCACAGCTTTGGGCCAACGGACCACAGCAGGTACACGGCCAGCAGCCCCAGTACGGCGCCCAACCCGAACCGGCGCGCCCAGGCTTTGGCCCGCGCGCCCCACTGCGACTCCGCCCCGGAGAGCGAATCGAACCAGCCGACCCCCAGGCGCCGCGCCGTCTGTTCGATGCGGTCGGCCAGGCTGCCCTGGTGGTTGGGATCGTAGCCCACCACCCATTGCCTCCAGAAGGTCTCCGCCGCGTCCAGGTATAAACTGGCTTTCGAGAGCAGCGTGACCGGGTGGGACGAGAGATCCAGCGGGGTGGCGTCGAACGTGCACCAGCCGTGGCCGGGGATCCAGGCTTCCACCCAACTGTGGGCGTCGGAAGCGCGCACCAGCCAGAGATCCGATATGGGATTGTACACCCCGTTTTCAAATCCCGTAACCAGGCGCGCGGGGATTTTGAGGGTTCGCAGCATCACCGCCAGAGCGGAAGCGAAGTATTCGCAGTTGCCCTTCCGCCGCGTAAAAAGGAAGTCGGCCATGGGATCCGGGACTGCCCGTTGGGGGAGTTCCAGGGTGTAGACGTAGTCCTGGCGCAGCCGCTGTTCGAGCGCGCGGGCGCGCTCCAGATCGCTGGTGGCGCCGGCGGTCAGGGATTCCGCCAGCGCCGTAATTCGCGGGTCGAGAGCGTCCGGCAATTGGGTGTAGGCTTCTTTGCGGCTCAGGTTCAGAATCGGAGGAGGATTCAGCGGCGGCGTGGCTTCCGGCGGCTCTTCGAGCACGCTGGCAACATCGTAATGGAAGCCCGAGGGCGGCGGCTGCGGCACGCGAAAGCACCCGGTTTCGGTTTCCACGCGGGTTCCCTCCGGCAGTCCCTCGACGATCTCCGGAGTCCCGGCGAAAAACAGCGTTCGCGATTCCAGGTCCGTAAACTCCACCCGGTAGCTGCGCTGCTGGCCGGCATGGCTGCCCAGGGAGATGTGACCGCCGGCCACCTTAATGTCCTGGAAACCCGGATCCTCCGGACCGGATCGGAACCACACCCGGCCGTCGAACTCGGCCAGCACGTCCCCGCGCCACTTTGCCGATCCCATCGGACGGTTGCCGTCGATGGCGATATGCATCACCGGCCGCGAGCTGCTCTGGAACTCTCCGATGTCGCCCAGGGTCACGTGGTCGGAGTAGCCGGGGACGCGAATCTGGTGGGCCATCAGTCTGGAAAGGGCCGCGTCGGCGGTGCGCGGCAGCAGGAAAAACATGCCCGCCGTGAGCGTCAGGATTCCCACCGCGATCCACACCGCCAGGATCGCCAGGCGGGACTGGAAGTTGCGCAACCCGCCGCGCGCCGTGGCGGGAGCCTTGTGCATGGAACGGCGGATCTCGCCGCTGGTGAACGCCGCGATGGCAAACAGCAGGAACAGCGCCAGGCACAGGAAGAAGTTGAAATCGATGGACAGGATCGCCGCCGCCAGCAACTCCAGAAAGGCGATGACGGCGATATAGAGGTTGTCGCGATTGGTGCGCGCGGTGAGAATCTTCAGGACCGCCAGAAAAAAGACCAGGTGCACCGTGGAGGAGAGAAAATCGTGCGTCAGCAGGAAGTAATCGATGGGGAAGAAACCGGCGTACGCCGCGGCGGCGATGGTGGCCGCGCGCGTGGTCAGGTTCAGACGCACCAGGCCGGCGAGCATCAGCGCCCGCAGCAGAATCCCGCCGCCGGTGAGAACGATAGTCGGCACGTCCAGGTAGGCCGACCCGGCCACCGCCAGGTAGCCGCTGGCCACCAGGCCGAGCAGCGAGAATTGGAAGAAGCGTTCTACCGGCAGCGGACCGGTGCTGAAGGAACCCCGCCGGGCGCCGGCGTCGGGACGCACCATGACTTCATTCTAGCTTCCGCGGCGATGACGTTGGGCGCCGGGGGCGCTTAACCGGTTTGGGGAATGCGCCCGCTCGCTTACGCTCGCGGCTCGGTAACCCCTGCGAAATCAATGCGACCGTGTCGGAGCCGCGACCGTCAGGGAGCGGTTTCGGTGGAGAATTCCGAAAACGCTTAAGCACCCGGCGCCGGGAAGTCAGGCCGGCTGCCGGCCGCTGTTCGCCGACCTCTTTTTCGGTTTCCGGGACGCCTCCCGAAGCTTGGCCGCAGCCTGCCGCATACTGGCCAGATAGGCTTCGGCGGCGGTGACGCTCTTCCGGCAGCGTTCGCAAGCCAGGAGATGCTCTTCGAACGGCGCCGCCGTCCGGGCCGAAAGGCTCCCCGATGCGTACCGCTCCGCAGTTTCCTCGTCGAAGTGTTCGCCCATGCTGACAGACATATAGAACATCTATTGTGAACTACTTCTTATCGAAGGTAAAGATCACTTCGGTTACAACCGGGCAGAAAGTCACGTTTGGGAGACGGCCGGTGGGATTTTCCCCGGCCTGCTCGGGGAACTCGAGCTATTTCAGGCCACGATGCCGGTTAGCTCCAGGAGCGCTCTGCCAATTCGCTTCATGTCGACCGAAGGCAACCGCAGCAGTGGTCCAGCCACTAACCGGCGGTTATCGATTACCCGCATCTGGTCCATCAGCAGGTCCGAATCCCGCCGCAGTTGCCCGGCGGCGCGAACGCGAATTCTCAGGGGTTCCGCATGGTCGACCAATGCTGTCGTCAGAGGAACGATATAGGTGGACGGATGTCCGGCATCCAGCAGCGCTTGCGCTTGCACGATCAGGACGGGGCGAGTCTTCCCCGGCTCCGCTCCGTAAGACGGGTTCAGGTCCGCCAGCCAGATCTCGCCCCGGTTAGGCATCCGGGCCGTGCTCGATCGCGGCGAATTCCGCGTTCACCCGCATACTCTCTTCGCGCACTCGATGGGAAACCTCCGCCAACCTCTCGGCCCGTAGTTTCGCATCCGTCTTCCGGTTCATCAGGCGGATCGCCATGCGAATATACGCGGCGCGCGAGAGCCTCAAGTGTTCCGCGAAGCGGGAGCTCTCCTCGAGGAGCTCTTCCGGTATCTTTATGGCGATGGATCGCATGGATATCACCTGGTGGTATCCTATCATGGCCACCCATAGCGGAACCCATTCTCCGCAATTCCCCGGAGTTCCGCTTCGTTGAACCCGAAACGCTCCGCCGCCAGCCGGTACTCCCCCGCCAGCGTGCAGCCGAACATCGCCGGATCGTCGGTATTCAGCACGATCGGCACGCCGGCGTCGAACAGCCGCCGCACCGGATGATCCTCCAACCGCGCCACCACGCCGGTCACCAGGTTGCTCGTGATGCAAATCTCCAGCGGGATATCGCGCTCGCGCAGGTGGCCCATCAACGCCTGGTCGCGCGCCGCCGCGATGCCGTGGCCGATCCGCTCGGCGCCCAATGCAAGCGCCGCCCGGATGGATTCCGGGCCTTCGCTCTCGCCCGCGTGCGCCGTCAGGTGCAGCCCGGCTTCGCGGGCGAAAGCGAAGACCTCGGTGAACCACGCCGCCGGACCGCGAGCTTCGCTGCCGCCGATGCCGAACGCCACCACGCCGCGGCCCACGCGTTCCGCCGCGAGCTTCGCCACCCGCATGGCCGGCTCCGCGCCGAACTGGCGGATGGCGTCGAGGATCCAGCGCACTTCCACCGGCGACCCGGCGGCGGCCTCGCCGATGGCGTCGAAAATCGGCGCGAATTCATGCCCTTTCCACAGGATCACGCCGGCCGACACGATGATTTCGGCGTAGCGCACGTTCTGCGCGGCCAGCCGTTCGAGCAGTCGCCGCGTGACCAACGCGTAATCGTCCGGCGTGCGCAGCCTCTTGCCGATGACCGCAAACGCCTTCAAGAACGCCTCGAAATCGGCGTAGCGGTAGAGCGCGCGGTACTCTTCCAGCGGGGTGGCGGGGTCGAGTTCATGGAGCGTCTCCGGCTCGACCGAGCCTTCCAGGTGCAAATGCAGCTCGGCCTTAGGCATTTGCGCGATGAAATCGTCCATACTTGTCTATTAGGTTCTCATGACCGTTGAAGAAATCGAAGCAATCGCGGGCGGATATCACGGCGACGCTTTTCGCATCCTGGGTCCGCACAGCATCCGCAAAAAAGGCGGGCAAGCCCGCTGGGAGGTGCGCGCCTTTCTGCCGCAGGCGGAATCGGCGGAGGTGGTGGCGGCGGCCGAACGCACCCAGATGGCCCGCAGGCACCCGCAGGGTTTCTTTTGCGCGTCGCTCGCGGGCGATCCGCAGCCTTATGTGATTCGGGCGCGTCTGCACGACGGCCGCGAGATCGAAATCGACGACCCGTACCGTTTCGGGCCGCAGCTCTCCGATTCCGACCTCTACCTCCACACCGAGGGCACGCTGCACGAAGCCTGGCGCACGCTGGGCGCGCACCTCGCCGAGTGCCAGGGCGTGAGCGGCGTGCGTTTCGCCGTGTGGGCGCCCAATGCGATCAGCGTCACGGTGGCCGGCGAGTTCAACGATTGGGACATCCGCCGGCACCCCATGCGATGGCGCAACGGCGGCGTGTGGGAACTGTTCATCCCCGGATTGGGCGAGGGCGCGCCCTACAAGTACAACGTGCGTTCGCGTTTCGCCGGATACCAGCAGCTCAAGGCCGACCCCTACGCTTTCTATTGCGAGACGCCGCCGAAATCCGCCTCGGTGGTGTGGAACCCCGGCAAGTATCAGTGGAACGACGCGGCCTGGATGGAAGCGCGCGCCCGGCACGACATCCTCAAATCGCCGGTCTCCATCTACGAGGTGCACCTGGAATCCTGGCTGCGCGGGCCGCACGGCCAGATGCTCAGCTACCGCGACCTGGCGGTCAAGCTGGTGGAGTACGTCAGGCAGATGGGCTACACCCACATCGAGCTGCTGCCTATCATGGAGTATCCGTTCTCCGGCTCCTGGGGCTACCAGGTGATCGGCTACTTCGCGCCCACCTCGCGCTTCGGCGTGCCCGAGGATTTCCAGTTCTTCGTCGACGCCTGCCACCAGGGCGGCATCGGCGTGATTGTCGACTGGGTGCCGGCGCATTTCCCCAAGGACGCGCACGGGCTGGGATTTTTCGACGGCACGGCGCTCTACGAGCACGCCGACGCGCGCAAGGGCGAGCAGCGCGACTGGGGCACGCTGGTTTTCAACTACGGGCGCAACGAAGTGCGCTCGTTTCTGATTTCCAACGGCCTCTTCTGGCTCAAGCAGTACCATATCGACGGCCTGCGCGTGGACGCCGTGGCGTCCATGCTCTACCTGGATTACTCGCGCAAGGCGGGCGAGTGGATTCCCAATCAGTACGGGGGCAACGAGAACCTGGAAGCCATCGACTTCCTGCGCCGCTTCAACGAACTGGCGCACAAGGTGCCCGGCGCGTTCACCGTGGCCGAGGAATCCACCGCGTTCCCGGGAGTGTCGCGGCCGGTGTATCTCAACGGCCTGGGCTTCACCATGAAGTGGAACATGGGCTGGATGCACGACATGCTGGCCTATTTCGAGAACGACCCGATCTACCGCAAGTATCACCACAACGACATCACCTTCAGCCTGCTCTACGCCTTCACCGAGAATTTCGTGCTGCCCATTTCGCATGACGAGGTGGTGCACGGCAAGCGGTCGCTGATCAATAAGATGCCCGGCGACGAGTGGCGCCAATTCGCCAACGTGCGGAGTTTCCTGGCCTTCATGTGGACCCATCCCGGCAAGAAGCTGCTTTTTATGGGGCAGGAAATCGGCCAGCGCGAGGAGTGGAATCACAATACCGGCATCCGGTGGGATCTGCTGGCGTTCGAACCGCACCGCAAACTGCAGGCCCTGGCCCGCGAACTGAATCGCCTGTACCGCGAAAATCCCGCCCTGTACCAGGTGGACTTTCACTATAGCGGTTTCGAGTGGATGGACTTTCACGATTGGGAAAACTCCGTGATTTCCTTCCTGCGGCGCGCCGAAGATCCCGAGGATTTCCTGCTGGTCTGTTGCAACTTCACCCCCGTGACGCGCCCGGCGTACGAAATCGGAGTGCCCGCGGAAGGCTTCTACCAGGAGATCCTCAATACCGATTCGGAGCTGTTCGGCGGCAGCAATGTGGGCAACGGCGGCCTGGTTTCTTCGCGGCCGATACCGCGGCACAATCGTCCCAACAGCATCGCGGTGACGCTGCCGCCGCTGGCGGTGGTGGTCTTCCGGCGGCGGTGAACTGCGCCTGGCGGCAACCGGGCCGGTAGAGCAGGAGGGAGTGAAGCGCCTGCCGGCGTTTAAGGGGTGCCTAACCCGTTTTCGGGATTTGTGGCAGAAACCGCTTCCTAACGGTTAATGCCACATAGTTTTCACTCGGCAACGTGTCTGCATATATTGTGGGGCGGACGCCCTCGTCCGCAGCCGACCCCCTGGTCGGCTTCTCGATAGGCTTAGGCGCTTGATTCTTCAAGGGGCA
>Ga0182030_10011650_pt1 | contig 17710 bp, 17 predicted proteins | sample 812S3MmetaG_FD_121299 | JGI IMG/M metagenome (GOLD analysis project Ga0182030, IMG submission 121299) | Permafrost microbial communities from Stordalen Mire, Sweden - 812S3M metaG (Illumina Assembly) | ecosystem: Environmental > Terrestrial > Soil > Wetlands > Permafrost | place: Sweden...
CCTTCAGAAACCGCGTTTCATCCGTCTTGGCTTTGGAGAGCGCCATCTGCGCCCTGTCGATATATTTCTTGGCCGCGTCGATGCGGCCGTCGAATATTGCAAGGCGCGTATACGTCATATCCACGAAGGCGCCAGAGCCATCGGCGGAAACTTTGCTAAAATTTTTGATCATCGCTTTCTCTTGCGGCGTCACCTTTTGCGGCGGCGGATTCGTGTCGGTGGCCGCGAACGCCAAAGTTCCAGAATAAAGCGCCGCGATTGCGAAAATCGCGATGATGTTGCGTTTGCTGTTCACGTTCATGGGAGTCTCCTACGTTCTTCCGGCAAGAATGATTACACAGGAACAGTAAGGCGAGGAAACTGGCGAATCAATATAGTTAGAGAGAGTACTTATACCTACGGTCGTGATAATTGGTCGGTTGCGCCCGCTCGCGTCGAGACCATAGCCGGGCGCGCGCCGCTTGTGACCGGCTTGCCAACGCAGCTGGGGCGGCGCACCATAAGCGGCCTCTCAGCTCTCATCGAAGGAACATGTGATGACTGCATTGCAATGGCTGGCGCTGACTGCGCTCATGACCGGAATTATGGCGCTGCCCTATGTCATCGGTCGTATCGGGGCGATCGGACTCGGTGGGGCGATGGCGAACCCGACCGCAGAACTTGCGGCGAAAGAGCCTCTCTGGGTGAGACGCGGCAAGGCGGCTCATCACAACGCGGTCGAAAATCTCGTCGTCTTCGCCACGCTTGTTCTCGTCGCGCAACACATGAATCTGGCTGGGAATCCCACCGTCACTCTCGCCACCGCGATATATTTCTTTGCCAGACTCGTCTACTACATCGTTTATTGCCTGGGCATCCCCGGCTTGCGAACGGCGGCTTGGGGCGTTGGCTTTGCCGCAACGCTCATGGTGGCATGGGCGATTTTCAAAGGGTAGCATGAGTTATTGGGCTTCTTAGTTCTCGCGTCATCGCAGAAGCTCCAATCTAGAACCCGACGCGAAGGCGCGCCGTTTGAGGGTCAGAATCCCCCGAATCCCCCGAATTCCCCTGATTTTCACGGCATTTCCGCGTGGTGCGTTTTTCTTGAATTTCGCGCCAAAAAGCCAAGATCGACTGACCGACAACGGGGCGGTTCGCATTCGGGCGCCGACGGCAGCTTATGGCGCATCGCCGACCCCCGCATCCTCCTCGCTTAATTGCCAGAATAAGGTTTTCACTGTCAATTTTTAACCCCTAATCTCGCCGCGATTGCGCCAGAAGCGCCAAGAAAACTTGCGCGTCCCGCGGGGCCACCCCTTCCAGCGCCGTCTCGCTGGAATCGCCGCAAGCAAGCCGCGTCAGCGCGTCGTCGCGGACGATCCGCTGCGGCGCGAGCCTGCGCGCGCGCGCCAACGCCAGTCTGGCTTTGAAAAATTCGCGCAGCAGACGCTCCTGCGCGACAGTGAGCGGCGGCGTGGCGGCGGGCGCCGGGGAAAGCGCCTCCTCCAGCGCCGGCGAAGCAACGCCGGAGGACTCCCCCTCTTCCGCCTCGCCGGCGTTGTCCCAAAGGCCGGTCATCCAGCTCAACGCAGCGGCTTGCAGGCCCATCGAAAAAGCTTTTGCGCGGCGCGGCGCCGCGAAGACGCCGCGACAATGGTCGCAGTTGCCGCAGGCGGCGCTGGTCTCGCCAAATTCCGCCAGCAGCGCCTTGGTGCGGCAGCCCGGCGCGACGCAAAGCCGCGCCATCGCCCGCCGGCGCAAGAACTCGGCCAGGGCGACCGGATTGTTGGCGAACGCGCCGGACGGCCTCCAGCGCTGCGCCAACTCGCGCCGATCGAACAGCAGCAGAGTCTCGGCCTCCCGCCCGTCGCGCCCCGCGCGGCCAATCTCTTGATAATAGCCCTCGATGGAATCGGGCGGGTCGGCATGGGCCACGAAACGCACGTCGGGCTTGTCGACGCCCATGCCGAAAGCAATGGTCGCCACCATGACGACGCCGTTGCGCGCGAAGAACGCGTCCTGATGCGCCGAGCGCTGCTCGCCGTCCAGCCCCGCGTGATAGGGCAGCGCATCGAAGCCGAGACTGCAAAGATCGCGCGCCAAAATGTCGACCTTGCGGCGGGAGTTGCAATAAACGATTCCGCTCGATCCGGCGTGGCGCTCGATGAAATCGGCGAGTTGACGCGGGCCGTCGCGCCGCTCGCGAAAGGCCAGAGCGAGGCTTTTTCGGGCGAAGGAGCGCAGCAACACTTGCGGCGGGCGCGAAAACAACAGCGCCGCAATGTCGTCCCGCGTGCGCGGGCCGGCGCTGGCGGTCACGGCCAAGATCGGCGGATCGCCGAGCCGCCGCGCCACTTCGCCGAGCCGGCTGTATTCGGGCCGAAAATCATGCCCCCAATAGGAAATGCAATGCGCCTCGTCGACGGCGAGCAAGGCCACGCGCGCCTTGCGCAACAGGTCGAGCGTTCCCTCCTGCGCCAGCCGCTCCGGCGCGAGGTAGAGCAGCTTTATGCGGCCCGAAGCCACGCCCTCGAAGGCGCCCAGCATCTCGAAGTCGTCTTCGCCCGAGTGCAGCGCCGCCGCCGGCAGGCCGAGGCCTTCGAGCGCGCGAAGCTGGTCGCGCATCAGCGCGATCAGCGGCGAGACCACCACCACGAGGCCGATCCGCAACATCGCCGGCAATTGATAGAGCAGCGACTTTCCCGAGCCCGTGGGCATCACCGCCAGCAGGTCGCGCCCGGCCAGCACGGCCTCAAGCGCCTCGGCCTGCCCGGGCAGAAACTCGGCAAAGCCGAATTTTTCGGTCAAAATCCGCCGAGCGTCGCCGAGGCTTGGCCGCATGAGGCTCAAAGCCCTGCGCCTTTGGCCGTCGCGCGAAGCCCTATCGGCTGGGGCCAGTGGAACGATACAGACCCGCGCCGCGGCCAAGGAAAGGCGCCGTTGATGTTTCGCGCCGCGCCGCCTAAAGTTGCGCCAATGCTAGAGACCATCCTGCTCACCTCGACGCGCGTCGACACCTTTGTCGGACAAGCGGCGCTCACCAACGCCAGCGGCTTTTTCTTCGAGCGCGGGCCGCGGCTGTTTTTGGTGACGAGCCGGCACGTGCTGATCAATATGCCGACGCGGCACTTTCCCGACCGGATCGAAATCGAGCTGCATATTGACCCGGAAAATGTCGCCAAATCCACCGTCTTTTCGATCCCGCTGTATCGCAACGGCGCGCCTTTGTGGCGGCAGGGGCTCGACGGGGCCGGCGCGATCGACGTGGCGGTGATCGAGATCGACCGGGCCGCCCTGCCCCAACCGACGGTGTTTCGCGCCTTCACGCCGAATAATCTCACCCCGCCGGACGGCGGCGTCGAGATTGGCGCCCCGGTGCTGGTGATCGGCTTTCCGCTCGGCTTCCACGACACGCTGCATCATCTGCCGGTGGCGCGCGGGGCGGTGATCGCCTCGTCGTTCGGACTGCGCTTCGAGGGTCAGGGCTATTTCCTCACCGACGCGCGCACGCATCGCGGCGCCAGCGGCGCGCCGGTGGTGATGCGGCTGCGCGGCGAGGAGGCGGGCCACGATGGCGGCCTGCCCTGGCGGCTGCTCGGCGTGCATTCGTCGCGGCTCGACGTCAACGTGCGCGATGTCGATCTCGACGAAGCGCTCGGACTGAACTGCGCCTGGTACGCCGACATATTGATGACGCTAACGAGCTTCGCCTGAACTGCGCCTATCCGGTCAACGCCGACACCTATTACGTATAGGGATGCTATAGCCATTCTTCCTGCGGCGGGAAGGCGCCATGAGCGGAAGTTGGTCAGTCTCGGCCGCCGCGAAAAAACAAACGCCCCGCCTCGAATCATCGCGCGGGGCGTTTTGTTTATTGCAGATTAGCCCTATCGTTCCGCCCGCCTTTGATTAGCGGAACCGCCATTGTATTCGCCCTGGATCGCTTTCACCGCCCATGGCTCCCTCCCGGGTTCTGAACCTACCCGTGAATCGGCGCGCCGAAAACATGCCATCCGAGCAGGACGAACAGGACGAACAGCAGCAGGCTATTCACGACGCCGCCATAACGCCCAAAAAATCCGCCGCCCGGCCAATTCGTGGCGAGCCCGAATACAAGCCAAATGAGCATCAAGACCCAATATGCAACGGTTATCGACATTTTCTAGCCCTCCATTTGATGAAGCACAGCGCCGGCCCGGTGGCTGGGAGGAATCGTCCTGGCGATCGGACAGATTACGCCCCTCACAGATTACGCCCCTCCCTGAATCGTCGATCTGCAATCCCACGCCAGCGCCGCCTAAAACCAGCGTCCCCGACCGTACCAGTCCCCTCCGCCAAACAGCAGAACAACAACAAGGACGATGGGAAGTGTCTGGGCGCCCATTTGCAACCCTTTAATGTCTCGACGTGGTTCCCACGTCCTTCGAGGCGACCCAATTCAAGTTACCTAACCACCGAATCGCCGTCGGCGACAGACTCGGAAACTACTCAAAGACGAATTGAAAAGGCGATGCGATTCGGCGAGCGTCACGTCCAACCGCTCGCGACCGCGACGCCCGCTACGGGCCATGTACAGCCAATCACCCGGCATCGGCGCCGCGCACCCGCTGCTCTATATGTAGTGGGTGTCTGTCTCAACCGGATAGGCGCGGCCTGAACTTCAATATCCGGTCATTTCGAGATAACCCTCGCCGCTGTGCGAGCCGGTGAAGCGGATCGGCCCTTCCCAATAGGCAAAGCGCGTCGCCATCCAACTCGCCGGATTGAGCGGCGTCGTCTCGATGTCCAGCCCGCGGCTTTTGACGCCGACGCGCCATCTTGTCGGCAGCGTTGTTGACGCGAGCTTCGTCCACGCCAGCGGCTCGACCGAAACATCCTCCGCCGCCAATTGCCGCGTCCCGCCCTCGGCGTCGATCCAGTTTCCGGCGATGAAGTCGCGTCCCGAAGCGCTGCGCAAGCGAAACAGCATCAGCTTTTCGCCGGAGGACAGATGCAACGAGAACCAGTCCCAGCCCTTTTGATCGGACGAGAGCGGCTGGCTGCTCCATTCGCGATCCATCCAGGCGCGGCCCGAAACCTTTGTCGACGCGCCGCGTAAAACGAGTTCGCCCTCGACCGTGTAAAACGGCTGGCTGAAATAATAGGACGCCTGCCCATCCTCCGACTTGCGGCTGTAGCCCTTGTCGCCTTGCGGGATTGGCGGCATATCGGTCGCGAGGTTGAGTGTGTAGCGAAAATCCTGCCCGGACCCCGCGACCGTCAGCCGCGAAATCCCCGCGTCCGCCGCCTCATTGCGCGACGCCATCGACCAATCGTCGATGAAGGCGCGAAAGGGCTGCGCCGTCACGCCCGCCTGTCCAATTCCACCTCGTGCGAAGGTCTCGGCGAAGAGATGTTCGCTGGCGGTCGTGACGGCGGCGTGGCCCATGAAAACGGTCCGATCGGCCCAGGCCTGCTGTTCCGGGCCGGGCGCGAGCTTGAAGCGAAACAGCGTCCATTGCACGCCGTACGATTGGCCCGAAGCGTCGCGCAGATTGGCGGTCAGATACCACCATTCGGTGCGAAAGCCCGGATGCGCGCCAAAGTCGCGCGGAAACGCCAGCGCCGCGCCCGGCGTCACCGCGCTAAAAGCCGGCGCTTCTCGCCCAAGGTCCGCGAAGCTGTCGGCGCAAAGCCGCGCGGGGACGCAGCAGGCCAAAGCCGCCGCCAGAAAAACGCTAGCTTTCATTGGCGAAAACTTTCAGCAAATCCGCCGGCGCGGCGCGCGCCAACCGCAGTGTCGGCGCGAGCGCCGCAAGCAAAGCCGTCAGCAGCGCGATGGCCAAGACCTGCGCCCATTGGCCGGGAAAGACATGAAACGGCAGCCGCCAGCCGAAGGCCTCGACATTGACCACGGCGACGAGACACCAGGCCATGAACAGCCCCAGCGGCAGCGCGCACAGCGCCGTCGCGGCGGCGAACAGCACGATGCGCAACAACTCCAGTCCCGCAAGGCGTTGGCGCGTCACGCCCATCGCCCACACCGGCGCGAGTTGGGCGAGACGCAAGTTGCTGAGCGTCAGAAGACTCGCCAGCAGAGCGATGGCCGAGACCATCAGCGTCAACGTGTTCAGCGCCGCCGTCACCGCGAAGGTGCGCTCGAAAATTTTGAGCGACAGGTCTTTGACGAAAGCCTGATCGACGATGCGAACGAGTTCAGGGCCCATCTCCGCCCGAAGATCGCGGATCAATCCCGCGACATGGGCAGGCGCAACGCGCAGAGAATAATTCGTGCGCGGCGCCCGTGGCCAATGACGCTTGAACGCGTCGATGTCGACCCGCAACTGCCCGTTGGGATTGCCGTAATCGGGATAGATTCCGACAATTCGCGCCGACCAGTTTTCGCCTTCGGTCGGTATGTCGAGCGCGTCGCCGACATTGAGCTTTAAGCGCCGCGCCAATTGCTCGCTCGCCAGCACGCCGTCGCCTTGCGCCAAACGCGCGAACGCGTCTTCGCGGTGCTCCAGCAGCGGAAAATGCTCGGAATAGGTTTTGTGCGCCTTGAGCGACCCGATTTCCACCGGCCAATGCGCGATTTGCGTCTTGGTTCGAAACACCGGCAGAATCGCCTCGACCTCGAACCGCTTCGCCAGCCATGTCTCGATGCGCGCGGCGGCGTCGTCGTCGCTGGCCTCGTAATAGATCTCGGCGATCAGCCGGTCGTCCAGCCAGCGCGCGAAGGTCACGCGAAAGCCTTCGACCATCGCGCCGACGCCGATATTGGTCGACAGCGCCAGCAACAGGGCCATCAACGCGAGCGACAGGCCCGGCAACTGCTGGCGGCTGTCGGCCCAGAACCAGCGCGCAACCGGCCCCTTCGCCATGCGCTCGGCAAGCTTGAGGGCGCCGGCCAGCGCGACCGGCAAGCCCAAGGCGGCGGCGAGCAGGCCGCCGGCGATCAGCGCGAAGCCGCCGACAAGCCCGCCGCCCCAAAGCAGCGCGGCGACGGCGACCATAGCGGCGAGTCCGGCGAGCACGGCCTGGCGGCGCAGATAGCGCCGATGCGCCGCGCGCCAGGCCTGTGGCTGCGCCACGGACAGCACGGGCAGGCGCAATGTGCGGACCAACCCGCCGGCCGCCGCGCTCAGCGCGCCGATCATCGCCATGGCGAGTCCCGAAAGCGCCCAGCCGGCGCCCAGCGTCAGCCGCTCGGGCAGCGGCGCGCCATAGAGACTGTCGAGACTGGCCGCGACATTGGGCAGCAGCGCCTGCGCAATCGCATAGCCAAGGGCGACGCCCGCGCCGCCCGCGAGCAACACGAGAAGGGTGAGTTCGCAAGCCATCGCCGCGATCAGCGCGCGCGACGAGACGCCGACAGCCCGCAGCGTGCGGATCGTCGGCAGCCGCTGCTCGAAAGCCAGGCCGAACGAGGCGTGGACGATAAATAATCCGACCAGAAAGGAGAGCAGTCCGAAAGCGGTGAGGTTGAGATGAAAACTGCCGGTCAGGCGTTGGAGATCGGAGTCCTCGTCCGCCTCGACCAGCCGCAGCGCGTCGCCGACGACGCTGGCGAGAGGCGGCGCGCCCTTCGTCTCCAGCATCAGCCGCGACAGGCGCAGGGGCCGATCGAGCAGAGCTTGCGCGACGCCGATGTCGACGATCAGCGCGCCGGACGGCGCAGCGTCCAGCGCGCGCAGCGGCGGCAGCGGGCGGCCCCGCTCGGTCTTCGCCCCCTCGCCTATTCGGGCCAGCGTTTCCGGCGCCATGAAACCCAGTCCTGGCGGTTTGAAGAACTCCTCGAAACCCGGCTCGTCGCGAAGACGGGCGAGCCGGGCGCCGCGCGGCAAGGTCAGGGGCTCGACGCCGATCACCCTTAGGGACTTGTCGCCAACATGGACCGTTCCCTCCAGCACCGGCGAGACCTTCCAACCGGCGAGGCGCAGCTTGATATAGAGGTCTTGCGCGAACAGGCCGCCGCGCGCCGAGACAAGCGCGCGCGCATCGGCGCCGCTGACCGCCGCAGCCGCGCTCGCATAGCTTTGGCGCGCGTGCTCGTTGAGCGCCTGCACGCCGCTCCACAGCGCCGTCGCGATGGCGAGCCCGACCAACAGCGTGGCCAGATTGGCCGGATGACGCCGCCAATGGGAGAACAGCGCCGCGAGCGTCCAAAACGTTTGTCTCACGATAGCGCCAATCCGCCCCCGCTCAGCAGCGCCCGCCGTTCGAGCCGCGCGGCCAGCCGCGCGCTATGCGTCGCCATCAGAAAAGCGCATCCGGTCGCGGCGACGAGTTCCAGCGCCAGCGTCAGCACCGCGTCGCCGGTCGCCTGGTCCAGATTGCCGGTGGGCTCGTCCGCCAGCAGCAGGCGTGGCCGCGACGCCAGCGCCCGCCCTATGGCGACGCGCTGCTGCTGACCGCCCGAGAGCTGTTCGGGATAGCGGGCGACGAGCGCGCCAAGTCCGAGGCGGCGGATCAACTCGTCTTGCCAATCCGGGTCGAAACGGCCGGCGATGCGCGCCTGAAACGCCAGATTGTCGGCGACCGTCAGGCTTGGGACCAGATTGAACTGCTGGAACACGATCCCCAGCGTCTCGCGCCGCAGCGCCGCCCGCGCGCCGTCGCCGAGCTTGGCCAGGGCCACGCCGTCCAAAAATATATCGCCGCCGTCCGACCGATCGAGCGCGCCGATCAGATGCAGCAGCGTGCTTTTGCCGCTGCCCGATTCGCCCATCAGAGCGAGACTGGCGCCGGCGCAGAGCGAAAGATCGACGCCTTTGAGAATCTCCAGCGGTCCCTGCGGCGTCGCATAGGTTTTTTTGAGCCCGACGACGCGCAGAAAGGGTTTTCGCGCGCTTTTCGCCGATGGCGTCGTGGTCGCGATTTCGCTCAAGTCGGTCGCCGGTGAGGGAGATGGGTTTTGGAAAATTCGGCGTAAGCTTAAGAAATCTGGAGCGGGTGAAGGGAATCGAACCCTCGTATTCAGCTTGGAAGGCTGCTGCTCTACCATTGAGCTACACCCGCGCGCGCTTCGATATGCCAAGCATTTTCGCGCTTGGCAATAGCCCGTCGCGAAAGGTCCCGTCCCTTATAGGCGGCGAATCGCCGGTCGCAAAGAGCCGGCGGCGATGCGAAAGCTTCGCCTGCCGCAATTTCCCATTTGACAGCAGCCAGCGCGCCCACTAACCGGAGCGCCCGATGAGCTTCATTCCCCCGCGGGCGTTCCCACGCTGCTTCACGAGGATTTAAGGACCGTGGCCAAACCCCAACTCGGCGCCAAGCGCCTATGTCAGTCCTGCGCGACAAAGTTTTATGACCTGAACAAGGAACCGATTCTTTGTCCCAAGTGCGGCGCGGTGTTCCATGTCGCGCCGCTGGCGCGCGCCGCGGCGCGCCCGGCGGACGAGGAGGCCGAAGTCGAAAAAGACGAGGCGGAGGTGGTTTCCCTCACCGAGGTGGAAGAGGGCGAGAACAAGCCCGAAGCGATCGAAATCGACGACGATGTCGAGATCGACGCGGTGGAGGCGGACGACACCTTCCTCGAACCGGAAGAGGGCGAGGACGACGACGTCGCCGGCCTGATCGACGGCGACATCGAGACCGACGAAGAAACCTGAGCGCTCAGCGCTCCGAATGCTTAAAAATCCCCGCCGCGAAAACGCCGCGGGGATTTTGTCTTGAGAGGCGATTTTTCGTTTAGGCGACGACGCGCAAGGAGAAGTCGTCGCTGGATTCATTGTTATTGTTGCATCTTCTCGCCCCTCGACCGGATTGCCGCGAGGGGCGACGATCACAGCTTTTAAAGGCTCTATCCGAGGGCGGCTTTGCTTATAGCGCGATGAAATCGCCAAACTCGGGATCGTTTTCGCGCATCTCGGCCAGCCAAGAACACTCTCCCGCAGCCGCGCCCGTTTATTTGGCCAAGTCGTTTGCCGAAGTCATGGCGCGGTCGGTCTTTAAAGCCCGCGGCGGATTTCTTCGATCTTTCTGGCGCGAAACGCCTTGCGACGCATTTGGCGGCGCGCGCTTTACGATAACGCCGGCCAACACCAACGTTACGCTTAACGCCTCGCGGGGTTCGGCGGGTTGATCTCGCGTTCTTGCGATCTGCGGTATTGGCGCAACCCAGGCTGTACGCATGAAGATACAATCGCTTCAATAATATTTTCGCTGATCAATCGAAATTAAGCCTTTATTAGTTGTGCAATGCTCAAGACCGATGTAGATTTTATCGGATTAAAGACCGAATCGGCGATCTGCATCTTTCGCATGTGCGAGTAGTTTTGCCGGCGGCATGTCGAAGAAGGCGCGATGTCTGGAGAAGGCGCGATGTCGGAGAAGGCGCGACAACACGGGTCTTTTCGATCTATCGAAGCTTAAGAGAAAGCATCGAAGCTAAGAGAAAGCGATGAGCGACGCAATGACACAAAACAACAATATCGAACTCGCGGCCGAAATAGTGTCCGCCTATGTCAGCAACAACTCGGTCCCCGCGTCCGATCTGCCCGGCTTGATCAACGAAGTTTACGGCGCGCTGATTCGTGTGGGCGCGGGCGGCGGCGCCGTCGCCGCGCCGGTGGAGGCGCTCAAGCCTGCGGTCGCGGTGAAGAAGTCTGTCGCCCCCGACTACATCATTTGCCTCGAAGACGGCAAAAAATTCAAATCTCTGAAGCGCCATCTGCGCACCCAATATTCTCTCTCGCCAGAGGAATACCGCGAGAAATGGGGACTTCCGGCGGACTACCCGATGGTTGCGCCCAATTACGCCAAGGCGCGCTCCAATCTCGCCAAGCAGATGGGTCTCGGGCAGCAACGCCGCCGCCGCGGCGCGAAGTGACGTTTGGCGCTCGCGGGCTTCCAGTCGGCGGGGCGCGCGGGATGTCGGCTGTTGCGTTATTGCAACAGCGACGAGCCAAAATCGCAATTTCGCCCCTAAGGCCGCCGGCGGACTTGCGCGGAAGCTCGGTGTGCGTGACAAATCGCCTCCAAGCGTGCGACGAGAGCAAACCTTCTCGACATCCACAGCTTGATCTTTAGCGCTCGAATCGAACGAGGGAATATATGCGGCGATTTGTGTTTGCCTTGATGGGCGCGATTTGCGCCATCTGCCAGTTGTCCGGGGTCGCCGCCGCGCGCGATGCGGACCCGTTTTCGAGCTTCTTTAATCCTTCCCCGACGCCTCCCGCCGAAGGACGCCCGCAGGCCAGCGCCATTCCGCGCGAACTGGTGTCCTATCAGGGACGTTTTCCGGCCGGCACGATCATCATTTCGACCACCGAGCGGCGGCTCTATTACGTGCTCGGCAATGGCGAGGCCATTCGCTACGGCGTCGGCGTCGGCCGTCCGGGGTTCGAATGGTCGGGCTCGCGCTACATCGCCTCGAAGCGCGAATGGCCGGACTGGACGCCGCCGGCGCAAATGATCAGGCGCCGTCCCGACTTGCCGCGCCATATGGAAGGCGGCATCAAAAATCCGCTCGGCGCGCGCGCCATGTATCTCTCCGGCACGCTCTACCGCATCCACGGCTCCAACGAGCCGGAGTCGATCGGCCAGGCGGTGTCCTCCGGCTGCATCCGCATGACCAACGACGATGTGGTGGATCTCTACGATCGCGTCAGAATCGGCACGCGCGTCGTCGTCGAGCGGTAATCGCCGGGGATCGCGGCGCGTTTCAACAACGGTCGGCCTCGCCGGCCGTTTTTATTTTTCACGTTTTATTTTTCCCCCGGCCTGTCGCGATCGAGCCCCTTGGCGGCCAACTCCTCAAGATAGGCTTTGAAATTCTCGTCCGAAGCCGCGCCGAGTTCGCGCAAATAGCGCCAAGTGTAAATGCCGGTGTTGTGCGTGTCGTCGAAATCGAGCCGCACCGCGTAATTGCCGACCGGCGTCACGTCGAGAATCTTCACCAGGCGCTTGCCGCCGACGGTTTTGCGCTGGGCGGCGGAATGGCCCTGCACCTCGGCGCTGGGGCTGCGCACGCGTAAAATTTCGGCCCCGAGGGTGAAGCTGGCGCCATCCTCAAAGGTCACGCGGAGCGCCTCGCCGCCCTTCTCCAGGCGAATTTCGCTGGGCCAAGCCTCGTCATTCGCCGCCTCGTCATTCGCCATTTTCGCCTCCAGGTCGTTAACCGCCGCGCGGCGAAGCTCGCCACGCGCCCCTCCGGGCATTATATGAGATCTCAGATCGGGGATAGCGCCGCTTCCTTGAGAGTGTTATTTGGCCCGCCATGAACTTTCGTCCGCAGACCGCTCTGTCCTCCGCCCAAAGGACGCCGCTCGTCGACCCGTTCGGCCGCGCCATCTCCTATCTGCGCGTGTCGGTCACCGACCGCTGCGATTTCCGCTGCGTCTATTGCATGTCCGAGCACATGCAATTTTTGCGGCGCCGGGATTTGCTGACGCTTGAGGAACTCGACCGGCTGTGTGGCGCCTTCATCGCGCGCGGAACCAGAAAGCTGCGCATCACCGGCGGCGAGCCGCTGGTGCGCCAAAACGTGATGAGCCTGTTTCGATCCTTGTCGCGCCATCTTGTCCTCGGCGCGCTGGACGAATTGACGTTGACCACCAACGGCTCGCGTCTGGCGGAGTTCGCACAAGAACTCGCCGACTGCGGCGTGCAGCGCGTAAATGTCTCGCTCGACACGCTGGACGCGGATAAGTTCCGGGCGGTGACCCGCAAGGGCGATCTCGCCCGTGTGCTGAGGGGGATCGAGGCGGCGCGCGAGGCTGGCCTTAAGGTGAAGCTCAACGCGGTGGCGTTGCGCGGCGTCAATGAAGACGAAGCGATCGGGCTGACGCGCTTCGCCCATGATCGCGGCATGGACATGACCTTCATCGAGGTGATGCCGCTCGGCGATTTAGAGGGCCAAAGCCGCGTCGACCAATATCTGCCTTTGACCGAAGTCTGCGCGCGCCTCGCGGAAAGCTTCACGCTGGAGGACATCGACTACCGCAGCGGCGGTCCGGCGCGCTACATGCGCGTGAAGGAGACCGGCGGCCGCGTCGGCTTCATCACCCCTTTGACGCATAATTTTTGCGAGAGCTGCAACCGCGTGCGCGTGACCTGCACCGGGACGCTTTATATGTGTCTTGGCCAGGAGGACGCCGCCGATCTGCGCGCGCCGCTGCGCGAGAGCCTCAACGACGACTTGCTGCACACGGCGATCGACGCGGCGATCGCCCGCAAGCCCAAGGGCCATGATTTTATCATCGACCGCGGGTCGAGCGCTCCGGCGGTCGCCCGCCATATGAGCACGACGGGCGGTTGACGCGCATGACCACGAGCCGAACCGTCGCCTTCATCGGCCTTGGCGTGATGGGTTATCCCATCGCCGGCCATCTCGCGCGCGCCGGCCATAAGGTGACGGTGTATAACCGCACCGCGGCCAAGGCCGAGCGTTTCGCGCAAGAATTCGCCGCCACAGCCGCGCCGACGCCGCGCGCGGCGGCGCGGGACGCCGATTTAGTGTTCGCCTGCGTCGGCAACGACGACGATTTACGCGCCGTGACGCTCAGTGAGACCGGCGCGTTCAAGGGCATGAAGCCCGGCGCGATCTTCGTCGACCACACCACCGCCTCGGCCAAAATCGCCCGCGAACTTTTCGCGCTCGCCAAAGGCGCGGGCTTCGGCTTTATCGACGCGCCGGTGTCCGGCGGCCAGGCGGGCGCCGAAAAAGGCGCGCTCACGGTGATGTGCGGCGGCGCCGGCGAAGATTTCGCGCAAGCCGAGCCGCCGATCGCCGCCTACGCCCGCGCCTGCCGGCTGATGGGGCCGAGCGGCGCCGGGCAATTGACCAAAATGGTCAATCAGATCGCCATCGCCGGGCTCATTCAAAGCCTGTCCGAGGCGTTGCACTTTGCGGTCTCGGCCGGGCTCGACGCCCAGGCGGTGATCGATCTGCTGAAAAACGGCGCGGCGCAATCCTGGCAGATGGAGAACAGAACCGCGACCATGCTCGCCGGCGAGTTCGACCATGGCTTCGCGGTGGAATGGATGCGCAAGGATCTCGCCATCTGCCTCGAAGAGGCCCGCCGCAACGGCGCGCAACTGCCGGTCGCGGCGCTGGTCGACCAGTTTTACGCTGGCGTCGAAAAGCTTGGCGGCCGGCGCTGGGACACGTCGAGCCTGATCGCGCTGTTGAAGCAATAATTTTTCCGTCAAGCCGATTCGGGTAAATTTTTTATAAACGACGCAACCAATCGCCAAGTCGCCGCGTTTCTCCCCTGAACAAGAGGAACCTCAAAGCGTCCCTTCGCAGAGGGGCGTTTGCGAGCAAGTCCCGAACACCCTTCCGAGAGGGGCTCGATATGGCCGTTTCGTGTGATAACCCATTCGCCAACCGCACGTCGCGGATTGTGCTCGCCGTAACTGCGATCGCCAGCCTTTGCGCGGCGGTTGCGGCGACGCCGTCGGCGTCGATCGGCAAAGAGACAGTCCCGGCGTTATCCGCCAGACCCGTGGCGGCTACGGCGCCGGACTTGGGCGAATCCGCGAAAGGGATGCGGCCATTGGGGCGTGGACCGGCCATAAGAGTTGGCCGTGCCTTCGACGCGGAGGACGAAGATTGCACGTTTGTCGAGACGAAAGTCACGGATGCAAACGGCAAGGTCCATGTCAAGCGCGGGTTGACCTGCGCCAACTGACGCCGGCGATCGAACGAGACCCCGTCGCGTCAGTCTTCAAACATAGGCCAGGCGCGATTCGGCGATGGGCGGGAGGGGTTCCTCAAAGGAACCGTTCCCGTCCACCTCTTTGTTTGGCGACCGTTCCAGACTATCGTTCAGCCGTGTCCTTCACCACCAGCGGATAGCCCGCGACCATCAGCACGACCCGGCCGGAAATTCGCGCGACCGCCTGATGCAACTCCCCCGCCGCGTCGCGAAAGGCGCGGGCGAGCGCATTGTCGGGCACAATGGAGAGGCCGACCTCGGAGGACACGACCAGCGTCGGCGCCGCGCGGCGTTGCAGCGCCGCCACAAGCGCCGCGCGCTCGGTCGCAAGATCGGCCCCCGCCAAAAGCCGGTTCGACAGCCACAGCGTCAGGCAGTCCACGAGCATGGGCCGTTCGGCCGGCGCGTCCAAAATAGCGCGCGCCAACTCTTGCGGCGCCTCGACCGTCACCCAGCCCGTCCCGCGCCGCTGGCGATGCGCGTCGATACGCGCCCGCATTTCCGCGTCGAAGGCCTGCGCCGTGGCGATATAAGTCCAGGGCGCGGGATGTCGCGCGATTCTCCCCTCGGCATAGGCGCTCTTGCCCGAGCGCGCGCCGCCAAGCACCAGCGTCAGACGCGGGTTTTCGCTCATAACGCACCCTTACGAAAATCGCTGCGCGCCAGCAGCGCGCCGCCGCGGTCGAACACGATGATTTCCAGCTCCGTCGCTTCATTGTCCAACGCCCGCGCCGCCGTCTCGAACGCGCGCCGCGCCACCCGCGCCGGCAGATCGACGCCGGCGTTTTGGGCCAATTGCTGCGCCTCCAGCGCGCTGTTGGCGGCGGCGATCCGCTCGCCCAACGCCGCGCCGGCGCCCGCTTCGACGGCCATTCGCGCCAGATCCGCCATATCGACGCGCGAGCGGCCGGAATGCAGATCGAGCCGCCCCTGCGCGAGCTTGGTCAGCTTGGCGAAGCCGCCGCCGATCGTCACCTTCGCCACCGGGTGTTTGTGCAAATATTTCAGCAGCCCGCCGGCGAAATCGCCCATTTCGACCAGCGCCGCTTCGGGCAGATCGTAGATCGCGCGCACGGCGCTCTCGGAACTGGAGCCGGTGGTTGCGGCGATATGGGTTATTCCGCAGGCGCGCGCGACATCGACGCCGCGATGGATGCTGTCGATCCAGGCGGCGCAGGAATAGGGCACGACAACGCCCGTCGTCCCCAGCACCGACAGGCCGCCGACAATGCCAAGCCGCCCGTTGAGCGTATGTTTGGCCAACTCCGCGCCGCCGGGAATGGAAATCTCGACCAGCGCGTCGGCGCCGACCCCAAGCTGCTGCGCCGCCTCGAAAATATTGTCGCGCATCATCGCGCGCGGGACGGGATTGATCGCCGGTTCGCCGACGGCGAGCGGCAGGCCGGGCCGCGTCACCACGCCGACGCCCTCGCCGGCGCGAAACGTCACGCCGGCGCCGGGCCGATTGCGCCAGACTTTGGCGAGGATCGTCGCGCCGTGGGTGACATCGGGATCGTCGCCCGCGTCCTTCACGACGCCGGCCTGCACAAAATCGCCGCCCCGTTCGAAACAGCACAGCGCGAAGGCGACGCGCCGCCCGGACGGCAAAGCGATCTCGATCGCGCCCGGCGCCGCGCCGCGGTGCAGCCCGACAAAAGCCGCCCGCGCCGCCGCCGTGGCGCAGGCCCCGGTGGTCCAACCCCGGCGCAAAGGTTTGTCGGCCGCAACATCGCTCATGGCGCTGTTATAGGCGGAGTTGGATCGCCGAACAGTTTGAAATTTGCGGCGGCCCGCCAGCCGGCGTCCATGGCGCGACAAGGGTCGCGGCGCGACGGACGGCGCCGCAGAAACAGCACGGATGTTGCTTGGATCGAGGCATCGCGGAGTGGTCTCGCCAGCTCTCTTGAAATTCTCGTTAGTTAGGCGTAGCTCGAATAGGGGGACTGGTCTCATTCGACGCCGAAGGGTCCGAGTTTCCTTCGCTACCTTAAGGGGGACACATGTCACGGCATTCGATCATTCTAAGTGGTTTGGCGGTCGCGGGCTTGCTGGCTTTGGGAGTGCAGCAGGGACGCGCCGAGGCAGATGTCGACGGCGCGGATCACAGCAAATTGAACCACGGCGTGCTCGGCCACGCGGCGCAAGCCGCCGGTCAACAGCAAGCGAGCGTCGATCCGAACGTGGTCGGCATGGACCACAGCAAATTGAATCACGGCGTGCTCGGCTGCGCCGGCGCGACCGACGCAGCCAAAAGCGCCGCCGCCCCAAGCGCCGCCGCCCCAGCCGTCTGGCGGGCGCCGGGCCAATAAACCAACGAAGATCCGCGGCGTTCGCGACGCAAGCCCCCGATGGCGCGCTTGCGAGTTGCGACCGCCGCGCGATTGGCGAGCGGTTGCGCCGAGGCGCGAGACGCCGGCCCGAAGCGGGTTGTTTCTGCAACATTTTCAACATAAAGCACAACAGCGCCCCAAGTAATCTTGTGTTAAAAAAGTAATCCGTGCCTATCCGGTTGGCGCACACAGCCACTATATGTAGATTTGATTTTTCTCATTCATCGCGAATGATTCCTCGCGTGGTAATTTCGCCGCTATCTTTTTTCTCGACAGCCTAGCGGCCATAGGCAGTGTTGGCGTAAGCTAGAAGGATATTTAGCCTGAGGGTTGGTCAATGCTGCCATCGTTCGACAGCCCACTGTGGCTTTCAGCGCCGGTTTTTGCGATTCCTGCAATAATTTTGATATACATGAGACTTTTAAAGGGGAGGCTGCAATATCAAAATAACTCCGAAGGCAATCGGCCGCACGGAAATAAGCAGAAAATAAGTATCGATTCACAAATTTATATTTTCAGATGGCAACAAAAATTCAAGGTCTATCTTGAGCAGCGCCGCTCCGACAATAGTAAGAAAGCCCCCAGCGACCGTGCTGTAGAGAGCGTAGCTCGGGCGACATGGGTAATAGCTTTCCGTAATTACCCACCCCCATTTCCGGCGCGCTGATCTGGGGCGCGGCTGCTGATTTCCGGGTGCCCCTTGCCACGGACTCCAATCTCTGAATCCATGAGGTATGGATCGCACTGATTTGCAGC
>Ga0182030_10011653_pt1 | contig 17708 bp, 17 predicted proteins | sample 812S3MmetaG_FD_121299 | JGI IMG/M metagenome (GOLD analysis project Ga0182030, IMG submission 121299) | Permafrost microbial communities from Stordalen Mire, Sweden - 812S3M metaG (Illumina Assembly) | ecosystem: Environmental > Terrestrial > Soil > Wetlands > Permafrost | place: Sweden...
ATCGTTGCTACAGGTATGATCTATTGGTAAAAATTACAACTTAGCAACTGCTGACTGTGGAATTAGAGTTGATCCTGTGGCTCTAGCGCTCGGATGCCCTGTGGATGTTGCTTATGGGGATCTGGTACAAAACTTCAGGCGACCTTTGTTTCCAAGATTGAGCACATTTTTCAGCCCCATCTTGCAATTAGGTCCTAGACACAAAGTCATTCGCTTCAACATCTACCAGAACGATGAATTTAGGCACATATAGTACATCGATCAAGGCTATAGGGCTGCCACTGCAGGTTAGGCAGCAGATTAACAGAAAAAGTACAAATGAGATCGCATTCCTTAGGGACGAGGGGTTGCATGGTATTGAATACGGGGCAGGGCGAGTTTAGTGCATCCATATTCCAAATCGAACGCGTATTGCCTAGGGAATGTAAAGGTTAGGGCCAAGGCCATTACTTGTACTACCCCCCTTAAGCGAGAATATCCTTAAACTTCCATTTTATAGTTTTATTTATTAATTTAAAGAAATGTATTAGTGAAATACCTTAGTATCTAATTTGTTTGCTTTATTATTTATATATTTTTTACTTTATTAACTAAACATTTAAATTTAAATAAGTTTATATAGAAGTTTTAAATGTTTAAATATATACATATTTAAGTACATTTATTTAATTTTATATAAATATATTACTATTAGAAATTAGCTTTTAGATTTCAAAATAAAATTCATATATAGTGGTCAATTGTTATTAACTAATAATAAAAAGTAATTTTAAAAGGAATTATGAGGGATCACCAGTAATGGCCTCAACTTTTACAAAATCTACCTCTAGGGGCGGCTGCTTGAAATTGTTCCCAAATATATGATTCGTGTGAAAGAACCAACCTTAAAGGCAAAATTTTATCACAGTGCAAGTGTGGCACCTCAATCTCGCTCCTTCTTCCTCAAAGATGTTGGTTGTAGGATTGCGGCAATTCGCAAATTGACAAATCCTTCGATGAGGTACCCCTTGCGCACTTCTTGATTTTAGGAGCAGAGCAAAGCACTAAGATCTTAGGAGGTCATTTTTGCAAGGAAGTTGTTTGTGCAGACTGCAAACTGCAGGCTTTTCCATCTGGAGCTGAAGAACGCAACAAATGGCTTAGCTTCAAATATGTCCGTTGGTCTAGGCTTAACCTTCGGAATTGTGGATTTATTGCTGCCACTTCCCGTCAGAACTATAATGCTCGTGTATCAAGTGCATTTGCTGCACGCACCCGTCTCCCTCAAGCATTCTGCTGAGCTACAGCCAGAAATTTATAATTGTGGTTCACATGTTTCTAGCTTTACTATTTGTGTGGAGCAAGTTGCTGGGGTACCAGAGGAAAGGTAGCCTTGCTGAGAAAAGATGATACACAATCATTCTCTCTCCGGCCTGTTGTTGATTGTTCGCGGGTCTTCTGCTGTACAGCATGGAACTCGTTACTACAAGGAGATCGGCCTAGGCAGGTTCCCGTAATGCACGTTGCTAACCACGCGAATGGAAGTATAGGGTTTCGTTATGGGCCATCGGCTGCTCCAGCAATATGGACAGTCCTCTATCTCGAGCAGTGCTTGTTCATCTCATGTAAAAAGGGTATGGATTGGATTATGATAATCTGAATTTTTTATCACAAGATGTACCCTCGATTTTCTCAACTTCAACCTGTTGACCCTGATCGTTTTAGCTAGCTATCATTTCTATCAATGACCATTTCTAGAATTGGTTGATACATTTCCTTCGCCATGTTGCTGCAAAAAGCTAGCTGTCGTATCAAGCAATTGATTTCTAGTCGGAAGTCCATCATTCCGGAGGATTCTAGACGCGGTATCCAATATCAAGATTTTTCTTCAACGACGAATGACTCCCAAAGAAGTTTTGGGACGGCATCATCACGAACCCAGAGTCATGCAGAACTTCCTGCGTTTCAAGAATCGAGCAATGTGTCATCACAAGCGACTGCAAATTCATCGGCAAATTCTTTGAGCGGTTGCGGGAGTATTTTGAATTCAAGTGTAATCAATCGTTCTTTGTCTGGTTTCCCGTCGCCACCAGCAGCAGTTGAGATCCTTTATCTCCCACTGTTTTCCTCAGCAGTACCATCAGGCGATGCCAGACAATGGCGGCTTATATTTTCGGAGCAAACACCCCAAATTTCAGAGGCTAGCAAGCAAAGCAAGAAAGAATCAGTGACAACTCCTGTTTCTGAGGCAGCCTTTAATCTTCTAGAAGCACTAGCCTTCGACCCAATTGACAACGATATTACTCCGACACAAAGCATTAGGATTAAGCACGGTTCAAATATGGACGGTCCTACGAATAATGTGGGACAAATGATTCGAGAAACAGATGAGGCCTTCGAAGCCGTTGGAATCGCACTGGCCGATGCAAAGGCGTCGGGCTCTGATTGGCATGACTCGGATTTGATGGTGCCTATCATGCCTCGTATAGGATTGAAGGCAAGCACGTCCGCAAGCCAGAGCAGATCACCAATTTCAAGATCGAAATCAGTTGTAAAGTCGAAAAGGAAACAACCCCATCGCAGAAAGACTAAGCAGATAATGAGAGACGCACCGCAGAGTACTCGAAGTTCCAAGAACACGCCTGCGAGATGGACTCTGACAAATGTTACAACCAACGTGGCAGAAATTCTCAATGGCAAGGCTTTTAGAACTGAAGTAGATGAAATGTTGACACCAGACAGAATGCAACAGTTGAAAGACGAGGCCAAAAAGGTTGAAACTGAACGAAATATTAGTCTCCTGTCGAAACGTAATCTGGATAAAGATAAAGGTATTCCACTGAACCCCTTGGAGGACTCCCTTCTACCGTCGCCTCGGACCACACTTTCGACCAAGCCTTCTGAAGACAAATATCCTGATGCAGCTATGGCTAACCCGCAGGATGCGCCACCATCCACCGAGAATATCACGGTTTCTGAATCCCTTTACATGCCATGTCCTGACAGACCAGACAACCACACGAGTCACCGGCCACTTACTTTGCCCTCCATTCCTGAGATCTCATCTTTTGATTTCAGTCCTCCGCAGGACTCCAAATCCACTAAAGAAAACGACCGACCACAAGAATCTTCGGAATCATTCCCGGGATACCTTTCACTTTCTTCCACAAATTTCACTTTGACCTCACGCCTTTTCCGTCATGGCCCCATACGCATCGAGTATAAGCCTAAGAGGCGTAGGGATTCATTGCCGGAGGAAATGTTGGACTGGACCGCCTTTCAAATGGCCATCTCGGGGACGATGCATGATTACGATGACAACGGTGATGACGTGAAAGGAAAGTCAGACGAGTTGGACGTTGACGATATAATTGCGTGGTTTGAGACGTTTGGATTCGACAGCACAGGGAGAATCATCCATGAGCGATCTATGAGAGAGCTTTCTAAGGCAAATCTTGATGACCCTTGCAACCCAGAGACACCATATTTCGACGATTCCGACGAGGAGAAGGTAGCAGTAGAGGATGAGTTGGCCAAGGATCTGAAAAGGGACCAGGGGGATCCAGTCTTTGATCTATCAGTGCCTATTCTAAGTGAAGACGAACTTAACGAAGTGATCCCAATGGGATTTAATCTTAAGCATGACCTGGGTACATTCTTGAATTGGGAGGCTCAGCATATGCAGATCATTTTCGACGATGCTGGATAATATTATATGACACGCGGCTCATCTATAGTTGAACCTGAGAGACATTTTCTTCGTACGGCCGTTTATGGAATGTTAAATATATAGGGGTAGTTGGTGGTTGTCCTTGAAGAGGAGGGAGATTGGCAATTGCCGACGGGCTGTCGTTCTGCCGATTGACGCGCCGCAATAATCCCTTGAAACATTATGGTACGTCCGTACCTCATCCTCTCATCCTTCGCTCAAGACTATGCCGCAATGCAGCGTCTATCACTTTCCCTAGGACGGATCGCATACAAGGCTGTACTCTATGCACTATACTCACTGAAAATGATATAAATACTAATTGTTCCCACTGCTGACAACAGACGGAAGCAAGAACAACAAGAGCATACAATTTCCAACGCATAGAACCAATCTCCATACAATCATCGCAATTTACCCATTCTTTTCTAACATGGCCACCCGGAATTATCTCGTCACTGGGGCCACAGGTCGTCAGGGCGGTGCGGTTCTCGACTGCCTTTTAAAAACCTCACCTTCCTCCCCGATCCACATATTCGCACTTACACGCAACTCTGACTCTCCTCGCGCAAAATCCCTTGACGCATTGGCAAACGTTACTGTCGTCGTGGGTGATCCAGCTACCCCAGAACCAATATTTGCGAACATCGGACGAGCTATTGATGGTGTATTCTGCGTCACTGTTCCCGGCGGGAAATTCACTGAAGAAGACCAGGCGAAGGCTCTGATAGATGCTTGCATCAAACACAGGGCAAAGCACTTCGTATTCTCATCCGCAGATCGCGGCGGGCCAGAGGTTTCTGGGACAAATCCCACGAGTGTTCCGAATTTACTCGCGAAGCACTCTATCGAGCTATATCTGAAGGAGCAGGCGGAAGGGCGGATGGCTTGGTAAGGATCATCTGTCATATTCTGGGTTGTTTCATGAGCAATAGAACAACATCCTTGATCCGAAGATATAAGGAGGCTTAAGTTGTCCGTTTACTCATGAGACAATGTCTCAACTCCCAAATCTGTCCGGAAGAAACAATTACTAACTCGTCGATCCTCTAGGACCATCCTTCGTCCAACTACCTTCATGGAAATGCTCACTCCTGACATTCACGGGAAAGGTTTTGGTAGATTGTGGGAAGGTTTAGGCACAAAGAAGCTCCAGATCATTTCCACCAAAGATATTGGATATTTTGGCGCTTTAGCATTGTCTGCCCCTGAAGAATACAATGGCAAGGCAATCTCAATTGCTGGGGACGAGCTCACTTTCGAGGAAGCCTCGAAGATTTTCAAAGACACCACAGGAGATGATATACCTCTTGCACCTTGCATCGTTGGAAAGGGTCTTAAATGGGCTGTGGGTGATCTTGGCCCCATGTTTCAATGGCTAGAAACCGACGGCTTCGGGGTTGACCTCACTGCTGTGCGAAAGCAGTATCCGGGAATCCAGAACTTCCAGGCATGGTTGCAACAGAGTAGCGCATGGCGAAAGAAGTGATGAGTTGGGGTTTGTAGCATTTTCATGTTACTAGCAATAGATCAAGACAGAAAGCAACAATATCTCCTATCTTGCTCATAAATAGTGTGATATCTCCCCCGAGGATTATGGAAAGTAGACTAAATACTCCTATAATCCTTTTGCGTTACTCAGATGAAAGCAATTCATACTACTTTATGGCATCTAAACTCGGACCTGTGAAACCCCATTCGAGATATGAATGGTTGATATACGGCACTAGCTACAGCATGAGGAGAGGCATTGTGAGGTTCATAGTCACGACCATTTTGAGCGCATCAAGAAGCTAGTGTTGCCCCGTAGGGCTTCTTAGATGACCGAGATGTCGGTCTCCCTTGGAGCAGGATCGAGCTCAATACCGAGTTGAATTTTTGCCCCATTTGGATGATGCCAAAGATCGAGGCGACATTACCCTTGGGGTTTATCCTGCAAAACAGTAAGGAGCATCGTGTCACTCATTCCTCCTAAAAGCTTAGATAGCATAATGTATTCCAAAGAATTCCTTCAATGAAGCAGTCGTTGCCGCGGGGCCTCGCGGTTGCCGCGTCAATTTATCCAACCGTCCCAACTCCAAAGCCACCGCACATCGTCCATGTCATGAGAATAGCCGTAGATTGCAACTCCTGCCGCTAAGCATCCGCTACCACTATCCAAGCTTCCTGTATATACAACACACATCACAAGCTGCCATCATCGATACTGCATTTGCTGCTGTTGTTTTGGCAGGCCAACTCCAGGGCCCCCTCCTCCCCATCCTTGCGGCGGTCCTTGCGGCGGCTGCATGGGCATGCCACCACCTTGTTGCATCTGGCGCGCTTGCTCAATGACATCTCCACGATTCGCTAACGGTTGTGCAAAGTTGCAAATGGAGCACACAACGTCTTCGTATCCATGCATGCTTAAAGGAAGGACAGGTATGAAGCAAAAGGTAAACCAGGGATGCCTCTTAATAACTCTTGCGGAGTAATTTCCCTGAAAGACAAGATTAGCTGCTTGTTTGACGAGTATTTCGATTATTGGTACTTACACAATTTCGACATTGACATAAGACCCCCTCGAAGCCCTTGAGCTGTGAGGAGAACTCTGAATGTAGAGATTAGGTCATGGTAAGGCGAATGGTGGAACGCGCAATGAACTCACCTTGTTCTCCGCAGGTAAAGATGAAGCACATGATTTCTCAAGATCCCTTCGCGATTCACCTTGAAATATCCTTGTACACGCCGTGAGTAACAAGCTAATCGAGTTTTATCTGGCAAACAATTTGAAAGTGAGCGGTTGATAGGTGATGTGATAAGAAGGAAGAGGGATTGCGCGTCGAGCTCATGATCTTTGTCTGGAGTGTGGCTGAGTCGATACCGAAAAGTCCGGTCATCTTGGCTGCCGTACCACCTTAGTAGGTATTTTCACAAAGTCACGTGAATATATGGTATGGCAAGCGATTAAATTTTAAGCGCAATTCGAGTCGCGTATAAAATAATCTGAATCGTCTTCTGCTTTCTCTTCTTTCTTCTTCAAGCGTCGTCCTCATCAACGCTGCGTTTCTATGCTACAGACAGATAAAATCATTGATCCTCTCGATCTTTAAGATTATCGTGATCATTCGATCTATTCTTCTTGCATATGAGAAATTCGGAGTACTCTTCAAAACTACCTCGTTCCTTTCTCCTCTGAGGAGGTGAACAGGTCTGCCCGCGAGGGTTTGGCGTGATCTCGCGTCTGCAATTGGCATCAGAAAAGCAGGGCAGGCCTCACTTTGTATATCGACTCCTAGTGGGAAGAGAAGAAGGTCGAGTGCTTGTTCCTATGGGAGAGCCGTTGCGAAGATTGTGTGTGCTGAGGCATGACACTTAAGTGCAATACGCAGCGTGCTACTCTCGTGGATTACTTCAGTTCTCTATGAGATGGGTACAATTCGATTCCGATTACTCTGTTGGGGACGACGCTTCCATTTTTCTTCAACACGTGAGTGCTTCGGATACATGACATGATAGGGTACTACTAATTATTAATGAGGCTATTTTCTACATTTCTCCTGACACGCTTTCGAAAATCCGCAGATACGCAGTCAACTAACGAGAACACAACCCTGTCGAACTCGTTCTCATCATTCCCAGGTTGCCCGGCCTCCTTCAGGACTACCGCTATCCAGATTACCAGATCCCTCGCTCGTACAATCTCCACCTTTGTAGAGCTCTTTATTCTCCTCCACGTCAGGATCTATCAAAGTCTTCAACTGACCGAGCTCGTGAATCAAAGCTTTACAATCATCCCGTGCTTCAGGCGTTGAATTTAGCAGCTCCAAGATAAGCTGATTCGCAGTAATGAGCTTGTCCCTCATGCGTCTCCCATTCTCGAGGCGGATCTTGCTCTTGCGACCAGGAGCCGTTCCTTCCTTTATGTTCGAATTGATCGCACCCTGCAAAGCTTGAGCAACTTTCTTCCTCATTGCAGAAAACTTCTCGGTCATATCCGCTAGGTCATCGTTTTCGTCATCCTGCTCGTTAAGAGTAGCCGCTGAATTCTTGATTCCCCCAACTCTTAGAACCCAAAGCATACTCAAGATCTTTTCGTTAGCGTATCTCTGGATCTTCTCGATGTCATTGTCATATTCAGTCTGAAAGTTACCATAAAATTCCTCGGCTTGCAAAAGTTGTCGGTGTAGCTTATGCATCGCCTTTCCAAAAGGAAGAGACTCCTTGTCCGGCCCACTCTTTGATCTGCTCGAGTCACCATAATGATCGCCATGTTTCATCGGTGCAGACAATTGACTGGGCTTCCTCATATCTTGACCTCGTCGCATTTCGCGACTCGTCGGGATATCATCATCCTCCTCGACGAAACCAGATCTGATTGGTAAAGGGCCTCGCCGACGGATATCGTCAAATCCTCTTCCACCTCTGTCTCTGTCTCCGAACTCAACCCGCGGTCCCATTCGAGGATCATTGGCTAGGCTGTCGATGTAGAGGTCCGGGTAGATATTTCTGCGATAGTAGTCCATCGGTCGGTCAAATCTGGATCCTCTGGAATAATCGCGACGAAAGAATCCAAATGAAGGATACATATTCACCGAGCGATGCCAAATTCCCTGCGGCCTTGCTAGATGCTGGGGATCTCCGGTAAAATGTTATCCTGGGAATTGAGTAGCTCAGGTGGTTGGGAATTTCCAGGTGCTTAAGAGCAAAACGGTCCATGGTCTGGTCCATTCTAGAAGCGGCAGAGCTCTTTGGATTTGCAAAAGATATTAAAGCATTTTGCCTTGTCAATCATTTCCTTGATGTTCCTCAGAAGGAACTAGTTTGACAAACGTGACTTTAGCAAACGTGATCATAGCATTTCAATGAAACAGATTGGATGAAACGCCTGGTTGAGATCCTTTTCTTGCAGGATTCCCAACACGGCTTGAAAGTATATCTACTACATCATCAATCAGACAGACCAATTCGGGTTGTGCCCTTCCATATCTTGAATAGGCCACTTCGTCCATGAACTGTACCCAATGGCCAAAATGCATCTTCCCGCCGCTAAAATCACAACCGCGCCCCCACTTCCTTCCACGCATTAAACGTCATTAATGTCTTTCCATTTGTTTAGAAACACATCAATGAACATCGTTTGCCGTCCGCTTCTATCTACGAGCCTTGCTAACTTCAGCACTCACGCTCATATCAAGCAGCTATTCACTGTATCTCGAACTTGCGAAAGGGGATTTGTAAGCCAAATCATGATGTCTGAAGCTAAGGAGTTTCCACCTAAAAAATTGAGGGCGATTGTCAGTGAAGTAGCAGCGTTATTGAAGGAGAAGAAAGAAAGTGTTAGTGTAGCTGAAACTGTATGTTGCATCTCTATTTTGTCTGTCTACTACTAATTCAAATTTCTATCCCCCTTGCTTCCGAGCAATCCGCGTGGCTGATAGGTAGATTGCTGGATCGCGTCCCAGATCTAGGACGCAGGAAGAGTTTATTAACTTTTGGAAATCCATGTAGGCAGCCGGGGGTATCATCTCTGCATCCCTGCTGAGCACACCGGGTGCCAGCGGGTTTTACAAAGGGGGGTTGACGGTATGCACAGCTTCCACTTTTGTCGACCTCCCAAACTTATGTACCTGCATAGTTATACACTCTAGAATCACGTATAGCTTTTGGTACGTCAAAATTCCTTTCAGAGCTGGTTGAAGATCTGATTTTTCCATAGCGGGCTGGACACAAGACAGTGTTAAGTCCTACAAAGGGCCTACAACAGAGATTGTGGCCGGATTAGCCAAGAATGTGAGATCCACATTGGGTAGCACATACACGGTGTCAGAGTCAGGGACTGCTGGACCTACTGGGGGAAATACTCCGAATAGAACTCCGTATGTTTTATCTTTGATTTTTTTGAGACACGAATTTGTTTACATTTTGTGAAGCGGATATGTAGCTCTTGCTGTTGCTACGGAGAATGGAGAATACAAGAGGGAGTTGTCAACGGGATTGGGAGGAGATAGAGAGGGGAATATGATTGCATTTGCAGTGGAAGCGCTGACTTTGTTGAGGGATGTGATCAAAGGAGACGCGAAGCTTTGAAATGGATATGAAGTTTCCCTGGTCACTGAACACAATGCAAAATTCCCGCTCTTCCCTTCCCGGCCCCCGTGAAACAGATATTCCCCGTTCATTGTGAGGCTTCTTGGGGTATGAAGTCAACATGAACAGAAGAGTTGGGTGGGTTGCTCCTGGTTTCTAGGTTTTGAACTTTCCTTTGAACCATTTACCTGATTTCGAAGGAGCGAAGTCTAGGGTCTAATAACAGACTGAGAGTTATTTGAATGAGATCCAATTCTACCGATATTTATGCTTGGAAGCTCTGCTCGATACCGTAAAACCCATTCCAGACCCCATGTAAAGTTGTCAAGGCGTCCGAATAGTCGGGAGTAAGCACTTCGGCATCACATCAGATTGAAGTACCCGAGACTTGTATTGAATAGCTGACTGAAACACCAGGGCAGATTCGATTGGAAAGACTTATGATGTGGTTGGATAAGCAGAAGTGTATATGTATGATTTCTTACACGGTATAGAAGAGCTATATGCGCGGATGCTGCAAACATGAAGCAGAATGATCGTGCTTTAGGCACTCGCTATCGATGGCATGACAACAACTCAGTAATTCACTGGTGGAGGCAGACCGTCACGCTAACCATGCCATGTAGGATATCTAGAGCCAGATTGGGGGTGCGAGGATCCAGCAATCATGAATTCGAAGGAGTTATGAGAAGAGCGGAATGAGATAAAAACGGGAAACGTGATAGTAAGTGTGTTTTCTGCAAGTCGAACAGCATGAATGCTGCATGGCACATTGCGGGTACACACGTTATTCGAAAACCTGCAGATGAAGTCATAAACACAAAGGAATCCCAACCCATTCCAATTTCATGGCCTTTATAGATCTCGGTTCGTTACCCATGACAAACATTTCTCTCATTCCCATCTATCGTCGTTTCAGACTTCTTGCTTTCAATTAATACTTTAGAGAGCTTAAAAAATTCTATTTTTTCAAGGATTGAGGAAAACCAAAAAAGGATTTCACCCCGACACCCATTAATGTCCCTGGTACAAGTCACGTGCTGTATTGATGGATGACTCAGCGTCGCGTTTCCCATCGCTTCAACCTTCGTGGATTTTTGATATTCACTTTGAGAAATCAAAGCGACACATCGCGGGGTTTTCTTTTTAATTAAAAAATAAATAACAAATAAATAGATAATGACCCTAAGGCGCGACCGGTAAAGTTTATTAGCTTCCTGAATCTCCTCTCCTCTGCTTCTTTCTTCATCATCTCTCATCATTTTTTTGCATTAGTTGAATACAACTATTGCAAACAACCTCTCTCTCAACGCATTCGCATCTTCTTTATCACTACCTTGCGCCCGCCAGCTTGCTATTTCAGCCATAAATTAACATATGAAAGTCGCAAAATCTCCACGAAATCACGGGCGGTCTTCAAATGGCTACTCCCACGACCACTCCTCCTGTCAACCCTTCAGCCACATCCACATCTACGGCTCAGAACTTGACAACTGACATCATCATGACCGCTCCACCTCTACTTGAGTCCTCTGGATCTACAAAACGCTCTCGCAGCTCCCACGCCAATTCCGAAGCCTTCTCAAAAGCCTCCCAACACCGTGAAAATAACAAGGCAACATCCCCCTCCCCCTCTCAGCATTCCTACAAGGGCTCACGGAGAACCTCTCATGGATCACATGCAGGCTCCAGAGGAAGAAGCTCTCGCAGTTCCACTCGAAACTCATCAGGGTCAAGCAAAGGCTCGCAAGGATCCCGAGGCTCTTTACGTTCATTGGGACTCGCTGTATCAAGCAATGTTAGAAGTGCTCGTAGCACTAGCACATCATCCACTGTTCGCTATTCCCAAGAGCCATTTGAAAGCTATCAATTCAAAGTTGCTCAACTGTGCCGCGACGCCAACTTTGGGGAGCCTCTCGAAATCCAACGCATGACAGGTGGTGGCTACAACAGAATCATTGGCTTGAAATTCCCTTCTGGCAAATATGAAGATACTGTGCTCCGGATTCCACGGGGAGAAATGGATGATAGAGACTGCATTAACATCAGCGATCAGGTTGCTGTGCTCCTACAGCTTGCCCAATTCGACTTCCTTCATATCCCATCGATTCTTGCTTTTGATGCGGTTCAGGATAACGCCATCCGAGCCCCGTATGTTCTACAAGAGAGGCTTCGAGGTAACCCCATCCAGGACGTGTTATATGATTCGCCTCTATCCCAGAAGCTGCAGATTACAACATTGGTCGCGGAATTGTTGATTAAGATGGAGTCCATCAAGTTTGAGCGTCCCGGACGTCTAATTGCAAAAAGACCAGCACCACGGATTTCAATGGACCCTCTCTCGTCTACCACTGGCATCGAGCTTGCCGGGTACAGGTTGTACCCAGTAGAGGACATGCCAGTTCACGAGCGCCAACCACTAACATCGCTTATCATTGAACTATTGGAGGCTCGCAAGAAAGACGAATTAGAATGGCCGGAGATGGTTGAGGCATGCGAGAGGCTGCAAGAAATCGCAAAGGAGATGGAGGAAGCTGGTCTCATGCGAACTACTGACCAAGACTGTGTGATTTGGCATTGGGATCTCTCCGCTAGCAACATTTTGATCGACCGCGAAGTTAATTATGTTCCTGACAAGACTCCAATACTTACCGGTCCCGAGAAAAAACCACAAGGAGGCCGGTTAGGAAACCCATTACTGCAGAAGTGTCATCACTCTATCACTTTTACGAGTGGTGAGGGCATTGAAAAAGGCCAGAAGCACACCATTCAAGTCATAGTCGAGGGCCAAAAACATCAAGCCTGCAAGCACAAGATTGATGTTGTTGTTGGGGACTCTATAGGGAAAACTTGGCGTTACTCTTGTGAATTTCACGACTCACAGAGCAACCAGAATGGTCAAGTATCCAGCGTTTCTGAAGCGCCTCAGTGGAGGATCAGCGGTGTTCTCGACTGGGACGATGTTATCTCTGTGCCTTTGGTGATATCTCGCAAAGCGCCGACCTGGCTCTGGTGTAATGAGGAAACGAGAACTCAACCGTGGTCAGGCAATCGTGATGTCCCCCCCGGAAAACCGAGGACACAAGACGAGCTACTCATCAAAGCACATTTTGATCAAATTATGGAACGAGCACTTCCGGGTTACATTGAGGATGCATACCATCGTGGTATTTGGCTTCGTGCTTTGTTCAGGTTTGGGTTTGAGGGGTTTGGACATGGCCACCAATGGCCAAGATACTCCAAATTTGTGACGAATTGGGAGAATTATTATCATGGTTTGGGAAGATAGATTGGAGGTGTGTTACGTCGGATGTATTCAGGTGAGCGGATGGTTACGAGAATTTGGAAGTGTAGCTTCTGAATAGAGGCGAAGGATTGTAAGATTATATAATCTTGAGCTGAGAGAGAATTCGAGAATCGAACCCCTTTTTTCCAGATTCCAAAAGGGATTGCCAACTAAATTTGAAATATCAATTGAGTCACTAGTTTTAATAGTGCGAATTGACTTCATTCATGCGGGATCAAGTTCTTAATGCGCTAAGGGCTACATCCATTCTTCCATTCCCCTCCAATCCCGTACCAAGTCCAGCATGCCCAATAGACCCTTCTTCCCAGGATAATCAAACCACCAAACCCCCCTTTAGCGCTTCTTTCCCTTGCCTTTCTGTTCCTTTTTTTCTCGTTCCTATTAGCAAATTAGGACAGCTTTTGATAGACGTTTAAAGGGCTAAAAAGTTAAGCTTCTAATATGTAAAACATTTAAAAACATTCCACTAGACTAGCTTTCAAGACATACTCGGTCTGTGAACTTGTAATAAAGAGCAAAATAGAACGTACCTTCTTAGCCTTCTCCTCGCGTTCCTTATCCTTCTTAGCTCGTTCAGCATCCGCCTTTCTCCTCTCCTCCATAATCTTCGCCCTTCCGCAAGATGGGCAAGACTCGGTCTTGAGGTGGACACGCTCCCCCTTACAATTGCGACAATATGTTTGATGGGCCTGCTGACAAATTAATACGGCTTCTGATAGATTTTTCAAGAAGCTGAAGAGCCGAGCTTCCAACATCTAAGGCATTAGAGATATTATAATTTGCTGGCTCTCAACATATGTCCCAAGAGCTGGACTCCTGGTATTTTTTAACTAAAGGGCAATCAATATAAGACGTACTGTGCAATATGTCCAATTCTTTCTGGGAGTCCTACCCGGACCGGTACATCCACCTTTGGTGGACGCGATTGGACAGTGGTGGGTAGTGACCATTTTGAAGAGTGCGCCTGAGTATCGTTGATGAACAACTAAGGTGATGGTGAAGGGTATGGATGTAGATACCGACGACAGTGGAATGCCAGAACGGCTTATGAATGAGGGTATTGAAAGACTGTGCTGTGATTAGGCAACGCCAAATGCCCAAGAGACTTTTGATCATACCTTTACCGTGCTTGATTATTACCGTGGATGATCTCGAGAGTGCCGAGTTACTTCGTGGATCATTCGTTGCGTTGAGTGAAAAAGAAAAAGGGAAATAAGGCTAGTGCTTGGTATACATAAGTCCAAAAAGTCGCAGAATCACAACTGGCCCTCACGATGAATGGAAGCGTTAGCGTCGCGAAACTATCTCCAAGGTAGCAGAAGGTGAACACCATAGTCGCATGTTCCGGACAACTTCACCTCGACCAAGCTGTAGCCCTTTGATTCAAAGCTGGATCCAATGTCGAATTCAAAAATGGCCTAACATCTGTGCAGCAATGACCAACACGAACATCAATAAATCAATAATAGTCAGGATAGAGAGGGAATGACAAAGTATAGTCAGAGGCAAAGGTATAATTCTTCACGGTACACAATGGAACGCTGTTTAGACGCATTGGAAACTGTGTACAAGTTATACAAATGTGCAACGCTGGTGTATTAACCCATCCGAAACTCCAAAGCTATGCATAATCAAAGAGTAACAGGAATCGCTGCTTAGGAATCTGCAAAAGTTTTACCCACGATTTGCGCCCCGCATATAGCCTCCAGCTGTGGGGTTGTGAAATCAACTTTCGTGAAATTTCTACCCACTTGTCCCAGCAACTGGCCCTTCTCCGCCTTTTCCTTGCTTAATATGCCAAATCTCAAGGCAACTTCCGAGACTGTGACGGCGATACTGACGACAATGAGGACAATGATAATCCACGTAATTGTACTCATCTTGGTATCCGCGATACTGTCACTCAAAATCTCAGCCAGATCTAAGAAGACCGAGCAGCGCTCATTGAGGACTTTGATTCTAGGGGCAATCTCAAGGTATTCGCGGACAGCAATATATAAAGGGTGGAGGGTTGGTTCAGCGTCCCAGAAAAAATTGGGAGCGTCGAGGATATTAGATGCTACAAATGGTCAGAGATTCGCTGCGCTCAACTATAATTATCACTTACATAGATTGACAGCCACTCGTTCCTTATAAAGCCTGCCTAGGATCATGACGATTTCCTTCCGAGACATTCCTAGCTGGCCTGTAAGAGCCAAATGCTTAGGGACATGTTGAGCATCTAACATTGTCTGAGACATCCTCTCTTCAAAGAAACTCAGCTTGGTGCTTTGAGCTATGGCATGGCTCATGGCTAGTTTGATCATATGGTCTCCACTTCGTAATGTAATCATATCGTTGAACACTCTCGGTCTCTCAACCAGTGGACTATATTCGAAGTGGAGCTCTTCCATCTCGAAATCATCCTCTTCTTGGGGTCGTGAGACAAGTGAGATACCCGTCTCGTGCTCGGAGAAAGTCAGATCCGCAAGAATATCTTTCTCTTGCCGTTCAGTAAAATTCCAAAAGACAACAACTCCGTAAGAAAAGACAAACATCTCCGCGAACGTAGTCGCATCAGGTGCAACTCGATTGGGGCTGTCCCCTCTGCGTCCTTGCGCCAAGCTATGCGTCTCTTCTCTGCTGCGTCTTCCATCATCTTCTCTTCTCGTTCTGTCCTCCACGCTCTCGTTCCGGGGACTGTCTTCGCCACCCCTCACGCCATAGGTGTCGGTATCCTCGAAATATCCCTCATGGTAATCCCTCTGCTCGCTCCGCTCAATTTCTTCATCCAGTACCGCCTTTCCACCTGGGCTTTTCAACACCGGACTACTTCTGATTCTGAATCCCTCGCTTCCAGGTAATAATGGTAGATGATATACTGTGTAAAGGCAATCGTCGTAAAGTTTTGTCTTGGCTCCATGTTTTTCCTTCACGAAAGTTGCTGTTGCCTGCGTCTTATAGGCCTGCGCTGTACAATATGCTGTGACCCGCGCCAACTTTTCTGCTCGCTGAACTTTTGGTAATCTTTCCGCGTAGCTCTTCCCTCGAATTCCGCCTCTCTTCTTCAGCACGTCCAATTCTGCATCTTTTAATGGACCCTCTTCGCCATCTCCCATTATCCTTCCCCCAAACACAGTCTCATCCTCGTCCAAATCTTCTTTCTCGTCTACTGTCTCGGGGATCAACACCAATTTTTCACTGACTTTAGTACTTCGACCTGGCACATTTTGCTGTGCGACTCGGGCTCCAAGGCCTGGAGCTGCGCTGGATCGCTTTTGAGTGGGCGAAGGTCTCCGACCAGGTGGTCCTCGAGCCTGACCTGAGGGGATCTCAGAGGCATATTGTAAGACATTATCAACAGAGATCAGGCGAGTCGGTAATCGGTTTCGTGCAACGCCCGGGCCGCTGATGCTTTGTCTTTGGGTATTAGATCGAGAAGTAGGTGGGCGTTCCCGAGAATCTGTGACCTGTGATCTGTATAAGCAAGGAACATTCTCAAAGTCGACGTGTAGTAGCTGTAGACTGGACTGTTAAATGCGTACCAGAACACTGGGTCCCCGTTTGCCAGCGGCAATTGTGGTTGCCATTGAGACGAGTCTGCCTTTTCAGAGCATCAATGCGACGCAATTGATTGCTTGATTGCCCTAGACTTGATCATTGTCATGGCTCTGTTCTGTTCTGTTCTGTTGTTTTGTATTGTGTTGTGTTGTGTTCTGCCGGAAAGTAATCCGTACACGTAGCTTGAGTCTCGAAGTACCAGAATGTCAGAACGTCATTCCGCAAGCGAGTTGCTTACACAGATAAAAGACATTGAATGTACCAGTATATTTGATTTGATGGCCTTATATATATTTCTGAGCAGCTTCATCTCCCAGCTTTATCTCAACCTGGAGAAAAGGTTGTTGCAAATTATTTAATACCTTTGACATTGAGCAAGCTTCGGGGTCGTCGTTCACGTCGACGTCGACGTCGTTGTCGTTGTTGTTCTCCAATAGCTCTGAAATCATGGAGAGCACAAGCTCCTCTCTTTCAACCGTTTTCAAAGACTTCACCAATTTCTCTCAACTACCAACTGAGATCAGACTCCGTATATGGGCCTTTGCAGCATCGCATCAGCCTCGGGCCATCCAAATCTACTACGATCGAGAAAAGGTTTCTTGGCAAGCCTGGCAAGATGGGCGTGGCGGTCTTTCTGCAGTTGCTCTGACATCGCGTGAAGCATTTGCAGAGGTTATGAAAGGCTACACCAAAGTCCTCGATACTTACATGGATCTTGAGCTGGATACAGTTTTTATCAGTGACCCCATGTTTACCTTGCGAAGACCGAGGAAATCTTTCATGGCTTTAGAGTGTGCCAATTTGCTCAAAAAGGTTGCGTTCTCGACCGATGTGTTTTTGGGGCTGCAGCAAGCACACTTTGAGTGGCCTCAATTTTGTGTTTCACTTGCTACGATACTCAGAGAACTCGGAGGGCTAAAGCATTTTACTTTAGTCTTATCAGACGATGAAGATTACATGGAGAGTCCGGACATTAGTGTCGCGTCCACGGACGAGGACATTGAAGCCGAGACTGAAGGAAATCATGAGGATAATGAAAATCAAGGGCAGGCGGATGAAGCCGGTGTGAGTCTTGAAGCGGAACCACGATTAGGTGACCTGGCG
>Ga0182030_10011654_pt1 | contig 17707 bp, 13 predicted proteins | sample 812S3MmetaG_FD_121299 | JGI IMG/M metagenome (GOLD analysis project Ga0182030, IMG submission 121299) | Permafrost microbial communities from Stordalen Mire, Sweden - 812S3M metaG (Illumina Assembly) | ecosystem: Environmental > Terrestrial > Soil > Wetlands > Permafrost | place: Sweden...
CGCATCGACCGTGGCATGGCGCTGGATCTCCTGTGCCAGGACGATGCCGTCCTCCACCGCGATCCCCGCGCCGGAGGCGAGATGAGGCGTGGTGGCATGAGCCGCATCGCCGATGAGGACGATCCGGCCCTGGTACCAGGGGTCGGGCAGCAGAATCCATTCGAGCGGCCGGTAGTTGATCTGCGCCGGGTCCGTGAGCGACTCGCGCACCGCGGCGACCGCGCCGCCGAACGGGGCGATCAGGCCTTTGAGATGCGCGACCATCTCCCCGGCGGCGACGGAGCGCTTGTCGGGAACATGTTCCAGAACGAACAGGTACATCTCGTCCCTGGACACCGGATTGATGCCAAGCTTTACCGGACCGCCGAAATACAGTTCGGTGCGATCGACCGCAGGGGGGCGCTTCGCGACGACGCGCCAGCAACCCTGCCCCGTAAACCTGGGCGCCGGCACGTGCGGAAAACACAGGCCGCGGATCTGCGAATGGATGCCGTCCGCCCCGACGAGGAGAGCGTACCGGCGCTGCCGCCCGTCGTCGAACGTGACGTTGACCCCGGCCGCGTCCTGTGTCAGCGCCGAGACCTTCGTGCCGAGACGGACCGTCACCCCCTCCCGCCGCACGGTCGAGGAGAAGATGTCATGAAGAGCCGGCCGCAGGATGCCACCGCTTTGCTGGATCGGGGTCGGATGTTCCGGCCGCGGAGATTCGAACACGACATCGCCGGTGGGGGATCTCCCGCGCACTCCCGAGCCCACGAAGCCGCGTGCCCGGACCTGGTCGAGCACGCCCAAATCGTCGAATGCCCGCAGCGAGATCCCGGTGACGCTGATGCCGGCGCCGTAGGTTCGCCATTCCGGATCGGCGTCGATCAGGTCGACCGCCACTCCGGCTCGCGCGAGGCAGATCGCGGCACTCATGCCCCCGACTCCGCCACCGACGACCAACGCGCTCTCGATCATGTGGGCATCCTCATCAGGCGGGCATCCCCAAGGGCAGGCCTTTTCAGAAGCGAACCGTGAGCCGGGCGCCGTACGTCCGGGGAGGCCGCAAAGTGGCCGCGGTCAGGGATAACCCCACGAGCGGATTGGCGAACGTGCTCTGGATGACGGTCCTGTCGCTCAAATTGTTCACATACGCGGTCACGTCCCAGCGATCCCCCGGCGCCCTGAATGCAAGGGTGGCATCCGTCATGAAATAGCTGCCCTGCGTTTCGAAGTCGGCGAACTCCAACCCCGTGAGTGTAGCGGACTGATAATGGGTGCGCAGATCCGCAACGACGCTGGCGCCGCCGATCGGAAATGACTGTTGGAGCCCAAAGGTAAATGACCGCTTCGGCGCCTGCGGGGGCGTCTTGCCGCTGCAGTCGACGAGGTACTCACCGCCGTCGGTCACTCGATAAGGACACGCCGTGGCCGGCGGCGTTCCGAAGTTCGGCGTGGTGTAGGCGTATTCGGAGTAACGGGAATCCAGGAATTCGAGGTCGGCCATGAGAAGCGTGTTCCGGGTCAACAGATATTCACCTTCGAGTTCCACGCCCTTCATCGTGGCGCGTCCGACGTTGTCGGTCGGGAGCAGCACCGTTCCCGTGCTGTCCTCCCCCAGATGCGAAATCTGTTGATTCTTGTATATCCAGTAAAACGCCTCGGCATTGAGCTGCAACCGGTCGTCCAGCAGGCGATTCTTCGATCCCAGGCTGTAGGCCAGGATTTTTTCGGGCTGGTACGTGGGATTGTCGTGGGTGAAAAAGAAGCCACCGGACTTGAATCCGGTCTCGACGGTCGCATACGCGAGGGAGCGCGGCGTGACGTCCCATTCGGCGCCGACACGCCACGTGGTTTCGGTCCAGCTGTCATGAGGCGACAAGGCGAGCGGGGCGCCCGGAACGACGGCTTGCCCGATTCCCCCGAAACAGAATCGCGGGCCGGCCGGGGGCGGTATGAACGAGCCGGGGCACAGCACCGAACTCGCGTCGACGGTGCCGCCCATCGCCTTCCGGTCGTCCGTGTACCGGAGGCCGGCGGTCAAACGGAACGCCTGCGTGATGGCGTAGTTCAGACGCCCGAAAAAGGCGTAGCTTCGCGTGGACAGCTCATAGTTTTGGGTGGACTGGTTGTATTGCTGGTCGTACTGACTGAGGCCGTCGATCTCCTCGTTGAGGTAGTAGGCGCCTGCGATGTAACTCAAGGGCCGATCCGTGTTCGACGCGAAGCGCGCCTCGAGCGAGCCCTGACGGTCGTCCTCGTGCTGGTCGATCAAGAACCCGGCAGCCGTGCTGAGATAGTCGAGCCGTCCGTGGCGGTAGGCGGGCACGAGAGTCCAAGTGCCGGCGTCGGCCTTCCATTCCGCCGTCGCTTGGAGTCCCCAATAGTCGTTGTCCTGATGGACATCGGCGGGGAGGGGGCGAATGGCGAGCGCGCTGTCGAGCAGCGGCCCGAAGGTGTTGCCGGCCAGGAAATAGAAGGTGGACGCGTAAATCGCGTTGATGGCGGGGGAGGTGTTGCCGATTCTCGGATTGCCGTCGACGAAGCCGGGGGCGCCGGACTGCAGCAGCGTGGCACCGGGACCCTTGCCGCCCTGGTGATAGTAGTCGCCGCTGGTGTCGAGGGTGAAGGCGTCGTTCGGCGTGTATTTGATTTGCAGGCGCCCCGCCTGACCCCGGTCATCGTCGGTGCCGTCCGAGAGATAACCGTCATGCTGGGTCGATTGCACGGCGAGACGGGCATCCACGGATGACGACAGGGGCGCGTTGAGCACGCCGGCCAGATTCCGGGTCCCGTAATTGCCTATGTCGATCGTACCCTCGCCGCTCAATTCTCCCGTCGGCTTGTTGGTGATGAGGTTCACCGCGCCGCCCGTGGCGTTCCGGCCGTACAAGGTTCCCTGCGGGCCCTTGAGAACCTCCACGCGATTCAGGTCGTAAAACATGCCGCCGGTGGAGGAGGGTCGCGCGATATACACGCCATCCAGATTCACTGCGACCGCAGAATCCGAAAACGCATTGCCGTTGAAATTGCCGACGCCGCGCAGATAGAACAAGGGGTAGGGACCCGCCGCCGTCGCCACTTGCAACGAGGGCACCAACTGGGTCAGATCCTCCTGGTGCAAGGTTCCGGTGTCCCGCAGTTGAGCCCCTGTGAGGGCGGTCACCGCCACGGCTGCATGTTGGAGATTTTCTTGACGTCGTTGCGCGGTGACCACGATCTCCTGCAAACCCTCGACGCTCGCGGAGGTCGACGGCATGGGCTCTGCTGCCACGACCAGCCGCGCGGCGCTTCCGAGCACCGCCCACAACGCCAAGCCAACGCCGTTGTTCATGAATGTCCCCCACCCGGTTGCCTCGCCGCGCTCTGCCGGGCGGCTTGAGGGTGGAGGCTAGGGGAGTGATAGCCATTTGATAAACATTTTGTTTCAATGAAAATCCATCAATTTGACGAATGGATGACCGGATGCGCTTCAAGGGGCTGGATTTGAATTTGTTGTTGGCATTCGACGCGCTGATGGAGCGACGCAGCGTCACGCGCGCCGCCGAGCACATGCACTTGAGCCAGGCGGCGATGAGTTCGGCCCTGGGTCGGCTCCGGAAATTCTTCGGCGACGACCTGCTGGTGGTCAGCGGCAAGCGCATGTATCCCACGGCTTTCGCGCAGACTTTGCGGCCCCGGGTGCGTGATTTCGTGCGCCAGCTCGACCTTCTGGTGAGCACCCTGCCGGGATTCGAACCCGCCACCTCTCAGCGGGTGTTTCGATTGATCGCCTCGGACTACGTCATCACGGTCGTTCTGGCGCCGCTGGTGAGCCGGCTCGCGGCCACGGCACCCGGCGTTCGGCTGGAGATTCTGTTGCCGGGCGAGGGCAGCATCAAGCAAATCCAGGATGGCGACATGGATCTTCTGATCACGCACCAGGATTATCTTTCGCCGGATCTTCCCTCTGAGCTCCTGTTCGAGGAACGCCATGTGGTGGTCGGCTGCCGACGCAATCCACACCTGACGGAACCGCTCACCCAAGCGGCGTTTCTCGCGGCAGGCCACGTCAATGTCTCGATCGGCAACAAGCACGTCAGTTCGTTCGCCGACAAGATTCTCGAAGATGCCGGCGTGACGCGCCGCATCGAGGTGACGGCCCCCTCGTTCGGTACCGTGCCGGTGCTGTTGCGGAACACCCATCGGCTCGCGATCATGCATGAACGAATGGCCAGGACGTTGGCCGCGCGGTTCGATGTCGTCGTCCTGGCCCTGCCGTTCCACATTCCGCCGCTGCGGGAGATGGTTCAATACCACTTCGCCCGGGCCAGCGATGAAGGCTTGATCTGGTTGCGCCGGGAGCTCCAGGAGATCGTCGCAGCGGAATCGGCGACATGAATGCATATCCATCGATTTAATCCGTTTTACTCATGCGGTCGAATCGCTATCGTGGACCGGAGCACCCGCCAGGGTGGCGGGTGGTCTTGCGGGGCGCGTGAACACGGCAGCCCATCATTCAGCGGGGGAACGCGATGAGTCGAGTGACGGAAATACGATACGTCGGGTACGCAGTGACCGATCTGGAGCGCGAACGCGCGTTCTATCGGGACCAGTGGGGTCTGCAGGAGGTCCTCGCCGCCGGCGATCTTGCCTATTTCGCCGCCGACGGGCGCGAGGAATCGTACGTCGTGCGACTGCGCAGAAGCGAGGACAAGCGGGTCGACGTGATCGGCCTGGCCGCCGGGAATCGAGCGGACGTCGATTCGTTGCACGACGGCGTCGCCGCCGCCGGCTGTCGAATCGAGTTCGCGCCCAAACTGCTCGAACGCTTCGGGGGCGGCTATGGCTTCAGATTCTTCTCGCCCGACGGCCTGCCGTTCGAAATATCGAGCGACGTCGAGCGTAGGGTGCCTTTTTCAATTCCCCGCGGTGCCGCCCTGCCTGAGCGCATCAGTCACGTCGTTCTGCATTCGCCCCGACACCGGGAGGCCGTCGCCTTTTTCACCGATGTCCTCGGTTTTCGCGTGAGCGACTGGCTGGGCGATTTCATGGTGTTCCTGCGCTGCAACGAATGGCATCACCGAATCGCGGTGCTGCCTGGTCCGCCGTGCCTCAATCACGTCGCCTACGACATGCCGAACGTGGACGAAATGATGCGGGGAGTGGCGAGACTCCGGCGCCTGAAGACCGACTGTTTGTGGGGGCCGGGGCGTCACACCGCCGGCAACAATACCTTCAGCTATTTCGTCACGCCCGCCGGTTTCGGAGTGGAATACACCTCCGAACTGGAGCGTGTCGACGAGGCGACTTGGCGGCCGACCGTGCACAAGCCCGCCCCGGAGGTGATGGATCAATGGGGCACCGGCAGCGGCGGCCCGCACACGATGCCGAAGCCCGAGGCGGACAAGGGGTTGTTTCGATCGTCGCCCGTGTAGCGACTCCTCGGCCACTGCCTCGGCCACTGCCTCTGCCGCGACCGGCCGCCGATTTCCTCGCGGCCCGCCGATTCATGCAACAGGAGTGCACGACGCCGTTTTAACGTATGATTAATGGCGTCCATTAAAATGACTATTGGAGCCGTGGCGAAAGATGCAGTCCACACGGGGTGGTAGATGAATGATCGGGCACTGAGGACGTCGCTATGGCTGTTCTGCGTAAGCGCAGCGTTGGCGCTGACGTCCGGAGAAGGCGTCCTGGCAGCGACGCCCCCTGACCCCGCCGCGATGCAGGCCGCGCGGGAGGCCTATGAAAAGACGCCGGACACCGTCGGAACCGGACGGTACGCGGCCATCAAGGAAACGCTCCCTTCGTTGCCGAATCATGTCGTGTATCGCCCGAGGGACCTCTCCCGGCTCGGCACCCAGAAACTCGGCGTCGTTGCCTGGGGCAACGGGGGTTGCAGCGCCGACGGCGCGAGCGCCCGCCTGCATCTATTGGAAATTGCCTCTCATGGTTACCTGGCAATCGCCAACGGCACGATACTGTCCGGTCCCGGCTCGCCGCCGCACCCCGCGCCGCCGATGCCGATTCCGGGCCAGCCCCTGAAGATCCCGCCGCCGGCGACCCATGCCCAGGCCCTGACCGAGGCCATCAATTGGGCGATTGCCGAGAACGGCCGGGAGGGCAGCGCACTGTATCACCGGATCAACCCGGCCTGGATTGCGGTATCCGGGTGGAGTTGCGGCGGACTTCAAGCCCTCGAGGTTGCCGCGGATCCGCGTATTCGGACCGTGATCATACACAGCAGCGGGATTTTCCAGCCGGGAGCGGCACCGAATGACGAGATGAACATCGGCAAAGCGACGTTGGCAAAGCTGCACGCCCCGATCATCTATATCCTCGGTGGACCGAGCGATATTGCCTATGCGAACGGGATGGACGATTTTCAGCATATCGATCGCGTGCCGGCGGTCGTTGCCAATCTCGATGTGGGCCACGGCGGGACCTTCATGGATCCGAACGGCGGACGTGAGGCCGCGGTTGCGGTCAGCTGGCTCGACTGGCAGCTCAAAGGCGATCAAGGCGCTTCTCATGAATTCGTGGGTCCGCAATGCGGCCTGTGCAGAAATCCCGAGTGGACGGTCCAACGGAAGCGGGAGGCGTCCGGTCGCTAGGCCTTCGCGTTGCGGAGGCCTGCCCGATTCGACATGACCGTTCGATCCAAGCCCCGGACCCTCAAGCCGTCCCGAGTGATCAACGCGGGTCTGCTTCCCAGTTTGCTCGGCTATTCTCTCAAGCGGGCCCAGATCACATTTTTCAGGGATTACGGTCGAGTCGTCGGCCGGGATACCATCCGCGTGGAGGCATTCAGCCTGCTGATTCTCGTCGACGAAAACCCGGGCATCGCGCAAATCGAACTGGCGGAGCAACTGCTGATGGATCAGGCCTCGATCGTGGGACTCGTCGACGGTTTGCAGCGCCGGGGCTGGGTGCAGCGGCAAAAATGCACCATCGACCGGCGTCGACAGGGAATTTTCTTGACCGGCCGAGGACATGTCGCTTTGGCAGACCTCCGCCACGAAATCCTCGAGCATGAAGCGCGATACGCTCAACTGTATTCGGCCGAGGAGCTCGCCCAGTTGGTCAATCTCCTCGGCCGAATTCATCTTCAAGCGCGTGACACGGTCGGCTAGAAGCGCTTGCCGATCGCGACTGAGACCAAACGACCGATCGGACTCGCCGAATTGGGGTCGAAGCCGCCGCCGCCGTTCGGGCTGATCGGAATGTTCACGTAGGGCGGGTCCGTGTCGAACAGATTGTTGACGTGGACGGTGAAGGTCAGATCCCGGGCCCACACCTGCGACACCGTCTTGCCGAGGTCGTAGACGAGGTTCAGGTCCATCGTGGTGTATGAACTCACCGGTTGATTGGGCGTGACCTGGGTGTTGGTGTAAGAGTTGACGTAGTTGACGAAGGCGCTCGCGCGCAGGGGGCCGAATGCCCAGCCGACATTTCCCCGCATGCGCAGTTTTAGGGGATAGCCGATGGTGTTCAACTCATTGAAGGTGGCGCCGCCGGGTACGAATTGCACGTCATATTGGGTGAACAGACTGCCCGTAAAACCCACGTTGAATTGCCCGCCATGGTCCGTGGGTATGAGGTAGCTACCGTCGAAATCGATGCCTGACGCGCGGGTACGTCCCAGGTTCAATTCCAGGCCATTCACGAACACGCTCGGGTTGGCGAGAATGGGGCCGAAGACCGGCCCGGGGACCACATATTGGTTGATGAGTGACGTGCACGCCGCCGACGGGCAGCGGTTGATGAGCGAGCCCAACTGCGCCGTTTGTTGAAGGATGGTGAGGTCCGATAGGTAGCTGGAAATCTGATCTTTGTACGCGATGTTGAAGTAGTTAAGACCCAGCTTGACGCGATCGATGGGCTGATAATCGACACCGAAGGAATAGGTGGTGGCCGTCTCCGGCTTCAGCTGGGTGTTACCTCCGCCGGTCGTGTAGCCGACCGACGTGCCCGTGGGCGACAGCGGATCCGAATACGTTTGCACGAAGACGCCTTTGAGCGGGCCGACCAACTCCGACAACAACGGCGCCCGGAACGAGGTGCCGTAGCTGGCGTGGACTTTGACGCCGTCGAGCGGCGTCCAGTTCACGCCGATTTTCGGGTGCGTGGTGCTCCCGAAATCGCTGTAGTTCTCGTAGCGCCCGGCAACGTCCAGATCGAGGCGCTGGACGCCCGGCATGGCGTTGTCCGGGCCCACGAGCGGTATGAGGAATTCCGCGAAACCGGACGTGGAATGGCGACCCAGATCGTTGTTGATTATCAGCGCGGGTCCCGTGGGGGGAATTCCCGAAAATACGCCGTAATCGAGCTGTTCGTGGCGCCACTGGGCGCCGAATGCAGCCCGTACGTCGCCGCCCGGCGCATGCAGGAGCGGACCGTCGATTTTGGCTTCGATCACCTGTTCGCCCGAGTCCGCCGGACCATAAAATATCGTGTCGAAGATGCCTTTGATCACAGCCGGCGAATTTGCGCCCCCGAAGACGTTCAAGGCAGTCGCTGGATTGGAACTCGCCAGTGCCGCGCCGAGCGCTCCATTGTCCAGCGAATGGGTGGGGTCGGTGGCGTGATCATGGTCGCGGCCGGCCGTACCGTCGAATTGCAGCTGCCAGTCATGAGCGAATTGGACCTTGAACCCGAGGGTGGCCTGATAGTTCTCAGACTGTCCAATGTTGTACGAGTTATTGCCGAAGTCGGGCCCGAAGAAATAGTCGACCTGTTCGCTGCCGGCCGCGGGCGCCCCCGGAGGCGCCACATAAAACGCATTGGTGCTCGGCACCTGCAATGGACCCGTTGATTGCTCATTGGCGACGGTATACGTACGTTTCGAATAGGATGCATCGCCGAAAATGCTGATGGCGTCGCCAACGTGCTGATCAAATGTCAGTGCGACATCGTTGTGCTCGACCTCGGGCAGCAGATCCTCCAGTTTTCCCGGATCGCAGCGGTTTGCCGTGTTCGGGACGAGGAGGTTGGCCGTGGCTGGCGTGACGCCGCCGGCCGGGATGGCATAGGTCGTTCCGTTTGCCTCGATGTTGCCTGGGTTGCATTGGAGCGAGCTGTAATCGCTGCCCCCGCGGGAGGTTTGGTTCGACTCGAAGAAGCTGCGATCCGTGCCATTCAAGGCCGAGTGGTAGGAATTCTCATAGGCAACGGTCAACTGTCCCGAACCCCAGGAATGCCCCCCCATGATCCCGAGGAGCCGCTCCTTATAGTCGCTTGCCCAACCCTCCCGGGCACTCGCCTCCACGCCCTCCACGTCCCGCCGCAGGATCATGTTCGCCACCCCCGCGATGGCGTCCGAGCCATAGGTCGCCGACGCGCCGTCCGCCACGATGTCGACGCGCTGAAGCATGATCGTCGGAAAGGAATCGGGATCCACCGTCGAACCGGTCGTGCCGGCCGCGGGTACCCGGTGTCCGTCCACCAGAGTCAGGGTCGCGAACGGCGACAAGCCCCGAATATTGATCGAATTGCCGTAGGTGATGTTGCCGGCGCCGCCCGTGCCCGTCCGGGAGCCTTCCTGCACGCCAAGCGAGGAGATCTGGGGAACGTCGCGCAGCATGTCGACCACGGTGTTGCCGCCCGTGTCCATGAGATCAACGTGATCGACGTTGATAATGGCGGAGCCGACGGGCGCGGAACCGCGGATCAAGGTGCCCGTGACCACAATTTCCTGCAGGCCCGACTCCTCGGCCTTCGCTTGTGCCGGTGTCGCCTGTTGCGCAGCCGCCGCGAGCGGTAACAGCAATCCCCCGCAGCAGGACGCCAACCACGCTTTGCGATCGCGCGCAGTGCCACCGCCAAAACCGCCCGCCAATGACCGATCCAAGTGTTTCACGGCTCGTCTCCCCCGGTTGCTTCAGTTTTTTTGTGCCACCCGTCTACGCCGCAATTTATAGCGCAGCCGCAGATTAAAAACAATTAGTTGATAGTGTAAACGACACATTAATCATACAAATAAAATAAACAGTATGACTAACTGATGTTTCACGCGTGAAAACGCGTGTCCGATCGGATGTCGGGATGGGGGTGGGGGGATGCAGACCGGTCCGGGTAGTTGACCCGGTCATCCATCGAGTGCGGATGAAAGCATCCCACCGCCGGTCGGGCAGTGGCTGCTAGGGCGGCTCTGGAACTACCGCTCGGGCGGCCGGCGCCGACCTTTTGCGTCCCGCCGCTGCTTGGCGGCGATTCGCCGCACACCTGCGTCGATGACTTCCAGAGTGGCCGCCGCCGCCGCCGCCGTGTCGCGCTGCTCGATGGCGTCCACGATCGCGGAGTGGCTCTGGACCGATTTCTCGTGGTCCCTCGGGTTGTCCACGGGGGAGCTCGACGTGAAGGAGGTGAGCAGGGCGGCCTCGATGACGCTGCCCATGGAGCGCATCAGCGGATTGCCGGAGGCGACGCCGATCGCCAGGTGCAACGCCAGATCCACCGCTGCAAAACTTTTGCGCGTGTGGCCGGCCCGCGCCATGTCGCTGACGTGACGGCGCAATTCGGCAAGATCCGCGGTCGTGCGGCGTTGCGCAGCCAATGCGGCAGCGGCGGGCTCCAACGCGCGCCGGATCTCCGTCAGACTGCGAACAAAATCCGCATCGAGCCCCACACCCGACCTCCACGCAAGAACGTCGGCATCGAACATGTTCCAATGCAGCGGATCGCGCACTCGTGTGCCGATCCGCGTTTTCGATACCACGAACCCCTTGGCGGCCAACGTCTTGATCACTTCGCGCATGACGGTCCGCGATACCTTGAAGCGGGCGATCAGTTCCGGCTCAGACGGCAGATTGGACTCTGGACGGTGCCGCCCCTTAAGGATTTCGGTGCCCAGAATCGTGGCGATGCGATTATGATTCGACATTGCGGGCGCCGCATCTGCGCGGCTCACTCCTCCATGACGGCGTGGATGCGGGGTCTGGATCGCATGGGAACCTATTATGTCAGAAATGCCCGCGGCACGGCCCCTGGTTCAGCGTGTGAGGAAGCGATAGACGATGGCGTTATGGTAGACGTCGCCGGGCCTCAGCGTCGCGGAGGGGAAGTTCGCGTGATTGGGGGCGTCGGGAAACAGCTGCGGCTCCAGAACCAGCGCGTCGCCTTCCCGATAGAGCTGCCCGCCCTTGCCCTTGACGGTGGCGTCGAGGAAATTCCCTGAGTAGAACTGCAGCCCGGGCGCCGTCGTGAGGATCTCCATGATCCGACCCGTCGCCGGATCCTCGATCCGGGCGGCCAGGCGCAGGATGCCGGCCGCACCGTCCAGGACGAAATTATGATCGTAGCCGCGCCCATAGCGGAGCTGCGCGTCGGCTCCGTCCCGGACCCGCAGCCCAACGGGTGTCGGTTGTCTGAAGTCGAACGGCGTACCTGCCACGCTGCGAAGCTCTCCGGTTGGGATCAACTGTGCGTCGACGGGGGTGAAGCTTGCAGCATTCACCTGCAGTAGCTCCTGAAGGGCGGACCCGCCGCCCGGCAATGCCGACAGATTGAAGTAGCTGTGATTGCTGATGTTGACGATGGTGGGCTGGTCCGTGGTGGCGCGGTAGTCGACGTGCAGCGAGTTGTCCTCGCCGAGGGCATAGGTAGCCGTGACGCGGAGGGTGCCGGGATAGCCTTCCTCGCCGGCCGGGCTCACATGGGACATCACCGCCGTGGCCGATGCGCCGCCCGCCACCGAATCGAGCGTCCACATCACCTTGTCGAACCCGTGGTTGCCGCCGTGCAGATGATTGCCGTGATCGTTGGCCGCGAGCTCGTGGGTCCGGCCGTCGAGGACGAACCGCCCGCGCCCGATACGATTGGCGAAGCGCCCCACGGTCGCACCGAAATAGCTGCGGCCGTCGGCATACTCCTGGGGCGTGTCGAATCCGAGGACGACGTCGCCCGCGCGGTCGTTTCGATCGGGCGTGATCAGGGACTGGATGGACGCCCCGAGGGTGATGATGCGGACCGACATGCCGTGACGGTTGGACAGGCGCACCGCCTCCACGCGCGTGCCGTCCTTGAGTGTGCCGAAGGTTTCGCGTGCCGCGTCGGCGGCGACGGCTGTGGAAAATTGCAGGACCGCGGCCAGCGCCCCCAGCGTCAACGGCCATTTGGACTGATTGAACATGATGTCGCCACGCCTCCCCCCAAGTTGCCGATCGGAGACTTGGCGCCCGCGCCGGCTTGACTCCGCCCGATGCAACCGATATTAAAGGTAATACATATCGATGTAAAAAATACTACTATTCAACGGTACCGTACTCCTCTGCAAAACGCACACACAGATTCGAGCCGGAAGGCGCCGCTCCCGGCCGGCACTCCCCCCCTCCCGCCTGCCCGCGAAAACTACACCGTGGCATTGACGGTGCTCGCGAGCGTGTTCTTCATGTGGGGCTTCGCGACCGTCCTCAACGACATACTCGTGCCCCATCTGAAGTCGGTGTTCGAACTCGGGTACGGTCAGTCGCTGCTGATTCAGTTCGTGTTCTATCTGGGCTACCTGCTGATGGCATTGCCGGCGGCGAAACTGCTCGAGCGCATCGGCTACAGACCCGCCGTCGTCGCCGGATTGATCGGGATGGCGCTCGCCGCCGTCTGCTTCGTTCCGGCGGCCCTGTCGGCATCCTACGGAGTGTTCCTGCTGGCATTTTTTCTGCTCGCGTCGTCCATCACGCTGCTGCAGGTGGCCGCAAATCCCTACGTTGCCGTCATCGGGACACCGCAGACCGCATCGAGCCGGTTGAATCTCGTGCAGGCCTTCAATTCCGCAGGGACGGCGGTAGCGCCGCTGTTCGGCGGCCTGCTGATCCTCGGGCGCAGCGTGTCGGGGACGACCCTCGCGGCCGGCGCCGCGATTTCGGCGCAGCAGCGGGCGTCGGACGCCCGGGCCGTCGTGCTGCCGTACCTGCTCATGGCGGCCGTGCTGCTCGCCCTGGCCTGCCTGGTGTGGCGCGTGCGCCTGCCCGACGTCGGCGGGGAGGCCCGCCGTGCCGCGCGCGCCGAGCGCTCGAAACACAGTCTTTGGCGGCATCGGAACCTGGTGTTGGGCGTGCCCGCCATCGCGTTGTATCTGGTGGCGGAGATCGGCATCGGGTCGACGCTGGTGAACTTCGTCTCCGGCCCCAAGATCGGGAACATGGACCACGCGCGGGCGGCACACTATTTGTCGCTGTTTTGGGGCGGCGCGATGCTGGGCAGGTTCCTGGGAGCGTGGCTGCTCCGTCGGATGGCGGCCGACCGTCTGCTCGCGGGCGTGAGTGTCGGGGCGCTGGTTTTGGCGTTGACGGCCGTGGTGACGGAGGGGCCGCTCGCGATGTGGAGCCTCATTGCGGTGGGCGTGTGCCACTCCATCATGTTTCCCACCATATTCACGCTGGGCATCAAGGGGCTGGGCCCCTTGACGGAGGAAGGATCGGGACTGCTCATCATGGCGATTTCCGGCGGTGCATTGGCGGCGCTGCAGGGCGTGATGGCCGACCGGGTAGGGTTGCAATTGTCGTACCTGCTGCCGGCGGCCTGCTATGTATATGTGTTGTTCTACGCCGCGTGGGGTTCACGCCCGACGAATGCCCTAGCCGAGGAGGAACTGACCCGCTGATCGTCGCCGTCAGGCGACGAACGGCGCGACGTCCTGGCGTCGACCGCAGAGAAAGGCGTCCGCGACGTGCTGCAGCGGAGCGACGTCGGCATCGATGCGGCGCCCCTCGACGAGCCCCGCAAAATGCGCATACAGGCTCGCGTACTCCGGGACCCGGTCGATGGCCACGATCCGGTCGTCGATGGTCAGTGCTTCGCCGCCCTTCAATAGCGTCAAGCGCCCGCGGTCCGTGATTACCTCGATGGCCCAGGTCGGGGCGCCGGTCTGCCGAAAGTCGAATTCGGCGTGCACCGGTGCGCGGTCCGGACCGGTCCACAGAAGGCGCGCCGCGATCGGGGTCTCGCAGTTGAGAGGGAAGTCCATTTCCGCATCCTCGAGCACGAGGCGTCCGGGCAGGATTTTGGTCGCAATTGAAATTGCGTTGATGCCGGGGTCGAAGACCCCGAGCCCGCCCGCCTTCCACAGCCAGTCCTGCCCCGGGTGCCAGACCCTCACGTCCTCCTTCCAAGCGATCTTCACGCCCAGGATTTTCCGGCCGGCAAGCCAGGCCCGGGCGGGTTCCACGCCGGGAGCGTGGCGGGAGTGCCAGGACGCAAACAGCGCGACGCCCTCCCGTTCGGCGGTAGCGATGAGCTCGAGGACCTGACTGACGGTCGTGCCCGGTGGCTTCTCCAGCAGGACGTGCAGCCCATGTTCGAGCGCGTACCGGGCGATCCGGCAACGGGTCTGCGGTGGAGTGCAGATGGCGACGGCCGCGAGCTGCGGTGTCTCGCGGATCAAGGATTCGATGTCGGGGAAACTCGGCGTTCCGTCGAGTTGATCATGGGGGCTGGCAATGGCCACGAGTTCGATCCGATCGCTCGCCGCGACCGCGGAAATGTGCTGGTCCCGCGCGATCTTGCCCAGGCCCACGATCGCGGTCTTGATCGTCGCCACCGATCCTGCGCCGGGCGCGCGTGCGGTGCACCTCATGCGCGAAATTCCGACTCAGGCAAACCCTGCACACCGATCGAATACAGGCAACCGCTCGCATCGGCGCGATCTCCTTCGACCCTGGTGCCGGCCCGGGAGCGTCCCCGCCGGTCCACCCGGCCGTCATCGAACCAATCCCCGGGAAGCGACGCGGCCGGACGGTCGAGCCAGGCGACGGATCCGGTGGCCGCGTAATACAGACCGGTGCCGCCCGCGAAGGCGGCAATGAGTTGCTCGCCTGCTGCGACGAGGATGCATTCGCCGAGCGCGCTTCGAACGCGCAATATGTCATCCGGCGGTGTGCTGTGCATGGTGAGGGCAAATGGTATGATTAATCAATGTCATTAATAGTACGCGGTATTGAACTGCCATGACCAATCCTGAGCAAGCCGGGCGCAAGCCCCTGCGTTCACGCGCCTGGTTCGACAATCCGGCGAATCCGAGCATGACCGCTCTGTATCTCGAGCGGTATCTGAATTTCGGCCTCACGCTCGAGGAGCTGCGGTCGGGCCGGCCCGTCGTGGGCATCGCGCAGACCGGCTCGGATCTGGCGCCGTGCAACCGCCACCACATCGTATTGGCCGAACGCGTCGCCGCCGGCATCCGGGATGCGGGCGGCATTCCGCTCGAATTTCCGGTGCATCCTATCCAGGAAACCGGCAAGCGACCGACTGCCGCGCTCGACCGGAATCTCGCCTATCTGGGGCTGGTCGAGATCCTGTACGGTTATCCTCTCGACGGGGTCGTGCTGACGATCGGCTGCGACAAGACGACGCCGGCCTGCCTGATGGGCGCCGCGACCGTCGATCTGCCGGCGATTGCGTTGTCGGTGGGTCCGATGTTGAACGGCTGGTACAAGGGCGAACGGACCGGCTCCGGCACGATCGTCTGGAAGGCGCGCCAGATGTTCGCTGCCGGCCAGATCGATTACCCGGAATTCATCGAACTGGTCGCCTCCTCGACCCCGTCGACCGGCTATTGCAACACGATGGGCACCGCAACGACGATGAATTCCCTGGCGGAGGTGCTGGGCATGCAGCTGCCCGGATCGGCGGCGATACCCGCGCCGTATCGGGAGCGCGGACAGATCGCCTACGAGACCGGCCGGCGCATCGTGGCGATGATTCACGAGGACCTCCGGCCCTCGGCCATTCTGACGCGGGAGGCGTTTCTCAATGCCATCGTGGTGAATTCGGCGCTCGGAGGCTCGACCAACGCGCCGATCCATCTCGCCGCCATCGCCCGACACGCCGGCGTGGATCTGGCGCTCGAGGACTGGTATACGCATGGATTCCGCGTGCCCCTCCTGGTCAACCTGCAACCCGCGGGAGCATACCTCGGCGAGGACTATCATCGCGCGGGTGGCGTGCCCGCCGTCGTGAACGAATTGATCAAGGCCGGGCTGATTCATACCGGGGCCCGGACGGTGAACGGCCGAACCCTGGGCGAGAATTGTCGCGGGCGGGAGATACAAAACGTCGAGGTGATTCGTCCGATCGACAAACCGCTCAAGGAGAATGCCGGATTCGTCGTCCTGAGCGGCAATCTGTTCGATTCGGCGATCATGAAAACCTGCGTGATCTCGGATGAATTTCGCGCCCGCTACCTGTCGGACCCGCAAGACCCGGAGGCGTTCGAGTGCCGCGCCGTCGTGTTCGACGGCCCGGAGGATTACCACCATCGCATCGACGATCCGGAGCTTGGGCTGGACGAGGACAGCGTCCTCGTCCTGCGCGGGGCCGGGGTCATCGGCTATCCGGGGTCCGCCGAGGTGGTGAACATGCGCCCACCGGATTATCTCATCAAGCGGGGCATCTCGGTTCTCCCGTGCATCGGTGACGGCCGGCAGTCGGGAACGTCGGCGTCGCCTTCCATTCTGAACGCCTCACCGGAGGCGGCGGCGGGCGGGGGCCTGGCGCTCATTCGCGGGGGGGACCGGCTCCGGATCGATCTGCGTCAGCGCACCGTCAACGTGCTGGTCTCCGATGCGGAACTCGAGGCGCGACGAGCCGCCTTGGACGCCGCGGGAGGGTACCAGTATCCCGCCTCGCAAACACCCTGGCAGGAGATCCAGCGATCGATGGTCGACCAGGTGGGAGTGGGAATGGTGCTCAAGCCGGCGGTGAAATACCAGCGAGTCTCGACGACGTTCGGGCTTCCCCGCGACAATCACTGACGGGCCCGTCGGATCCCGGGAGTACCGATTGACAGTTGCCAGCATGTCCCGCCTGCAGGGTCTCTTCCCCGTCGTGCCCACGACATTCACGGAGCGGGGTGAACTCGACCTCGACAGCCAGAAGCGCTGCCTGGATTTCATGATCGATGCGGGCTCCGACGGCGTGTGTATCCTCGCCAATTTTTCGGAGCAGTTTCTGCTGACCGACGAGGAGCGCGAGGTGCTGACCCGCACGGTGCTCGAACACGTGGCCGGCCGCGTGCCGGTGATCGTGACCACGAGTCATTTCAGTTCGAGGGTGTGCGCGGATCGCAGCCGCAGGGCCCGGGACCTCGGGGCGGCCATGGTCATGGTGATGCCGCCCTATCACGGCGCGACTCTGCGCGTTCCGGAGCAAGGGATTTTCGAGTTTTACGCATCCCTCTCGGACGCGTTGGACATCCCCATCATGGTGCAGGACGCTCCCGTCAGCGGCACCGTGCTGTCCGCGGCATTCCTGGCGCGCATGGCGCAGCAGATCGAGAACCTGTCCTATTTCAAGATCGAGACCGCCGGTGCGGCGAACAAGCTGCGCGAATTGATCCGCCTCGGCGGTGCATCGGTGGTGGGACCGTGGGATGGTGAGGAGGCAATCACGCTCATTCCCGATCTGGAGGCGGGAGCTACCGGCGCCATGACCGGCGGCGGATATCCCGACGGCCTGCGGCCCGTGCTGGATCATTATCGGGCCGGCCGTCGCGATCTGGCCATCGCGGCGTACGAGCGCTGGCTGCCCTTGATCAACCTCGAGAACCGGCAGTGCGGTCTGCTGGCGGCGAAGGCGCTGATGAAGGAGGGCGGCGTCATTGCGTGCGACGCCCCCCGTCACCCGTTCCCGCCGCTGCATCCCGCCGGCCGGGCTCTGCTGATCGAGACTGCGCGCCGGTTGGATGCCATGGTTTTACACTGGGGGTCTTGAATTCCCTCATGCCGGGGGTACAGGCGTTGGATGCGTC
>Ga0182030_10011659_pt1 | contig 17702 bp, 22 predicted proteins | sample 812S3MmetaG_FD_121299 | JGI IMG/M metagenome (GOLD analysis project Ga0182030, IMG submission 121299) | Permafrost microbial communities from Stordalen Mire, Sweden - 812S3M metaG (Illumina Assembly) | ecosystem: Environmental > Terrestrial > Soil > Wetlands > Permafrost | place: Sweden...
TGGAGCCCTCAAAGGCGCGTCTCGCATCCAGGCTATGGCTTATCTACACCACCGCGGCCATACTTGGTTCGCTTTTGGTTCTAGCGATATATGTCAGCGCATAGGAGCTTTAGCTCATCAATCCAGCGCAACTCAGCTCAATCCACCCGTCACTAAACCACTGATCTAGCTAACGCTACCAAAAACCACCTCAATCCAGCCCCATCGACATCAATCTTGTGCAATCGAGTTTTGCTCCCTATGTTTGACAAGTTAGTTAGACAAACGGAGCGGACGATGGCTGGCAGGGTGAGGAGCGGCGACAAGGCGGTGAAGATCGACAGCTCCAGCGCGCGGGCCAAGTTGGCGGCGCGAGGGCAGCCTTATTACGTCGAGGTGTTGAGTGGGTTGCACCTCGGCTATAGGCGTGGCGCGAGACGCGGCATGTTCGTCGCGAGACGTTGGCTCGGCGGCGGATATGTCGTCGAGACCATCGCTGTCGCCGATGACTTTGAACCAGCCGACGGCGAACGAATCCTGACCTTTGATCAGGCGCGCCGCAGGGCGATAGAGCTGACCAAGGAAGCGGCGAAGACGGCCCAGGGACTACCACGGCGGAGGCAGGTGAAGGCCGCGCCCAACACCGTCGGCGACGCGATCAGCGCCTATCTCACCCACCTCGATCAAAAGGCTAAATCCGGCTCCCGCAGCCGCGCCTTCGCCAACGTCTCGATCCTGCCGAAGCTGGGCAATATCGCCTTGCGCGACTTGACGCGGGAAATGTTGACGACTTGGCTCCATGATCTCGCCGCCAGCGCCCGCCGGACGCGAAGCCGGACGAACCAACCCGCCGTGCCGGCAAGCGACGAGGAACGCCGCAAGCGCCGCAACAGCGCCAACCGGGTTTGGGGCGTCCTGAGCGCCGCGTTGAACTTGGCCGTCGAGGATGGGCTTGTCGCCTCGGGCGATGGCTGGCGGCGCGTGAAGCCCTTGCGCGAGGCCACGGCGGCGCGCCCGCGCCACTTCACGGCGCAAGAGATGCGCCGTCTCGTGGACGCCGCCGAGGAGCCTTTCCGCTCGCTTCTGATCGCGGCGCTGCACAGCGGCGCGCGATATGGCGAGCTGGCCAGATTGGTCGTCGGCGATTTCGACGAGCACAGCGACAGCTTGCTGATCCGCGTCGCGAAGTCCGGCAAATTTCGAAATATTATCCTGACGAAGGAAGCCTGCGGTTTCTTCGCGCGCCTGTGCGCCGGGCGCGCGCCGCATGAGCTGATGTTGACGCGCGGCGGCTTGCCTTGGGGCGCGGGACATCAGGCGCGACCGATGGAGCGAGCCTGCGCGCGCGCGGGCATCCCGCATGGCGGCTTTCATGTGTGTCGGCACAGTTACGCGACCGCCGCCATCGAGGCGGGTGTTCCCCTGATGATTATCGCTAAAAATTTGGGACATGCCGACATCTCGATGCTGCAAAAGCATTATGAACACATCACCGACAAACACCGGCGCGAGATGATCCAAAAGATGACGCCGCTCAATCTCGACGACGGCGATATCGTCGCGCTGGCGCGGCGGTGATGGCCATGCGCGACCTCATCGAACGCAAGATCGATTTCTGGCATTGGGGTGACAGCGAGGATTTCGTCGATATTGATCAGGAGATGCACTGGTATGGCATTGTTCGCGATCTCGGAGGTCACAGCCTTGAGGAGGGAAGCCCCGAGGATGGCGACCCCCGCGCCATCCTCGCCTTCCTGACGGACCAAACCAAGCCGATCTTGCCTGGGCTGGCGAGGATCATTGCCCGCCTGCTGGCGGGCGAGGCGTTCCCCCGCCCCGACGGCTGGCTACTGCGTCTCGCGCCGCCCCAATTCGATAGGGGGAGAGGGCGCGCGCCGACCCCCAACACGTGGGAGAAAATGCACAGGGCCGCCCAGCAAGCCATGACGGCCATGGACCAGGGTAAGGGCCGCGACAAGACCATCAAGGAGGCCGCCGTCGCTTTCGGACTGACGCCCGCCCAGGTCCGCGAGGCCGTGAAGTGGCTAAGCGAAGAATAAAATTTATATCATCTATTTGAATTTTTAATATTCAAATCGTCTATTTGAGTTTCAAGTGTAAACGGCGTGAGTGGCATTATATTCAGGCTCAGAACAACGCAATTAGTGTTGGGAGAGCCAAATGTCTCGCAAAACCAAACAACCCACGCATGAGGCCGCGCCCGAAAAGCGCGGCGGCGGTCGCCCGCGTGGATCGACCAAATTGCGCGATACGGCGCGCAAACCTCCGCCGACGCCGAAAAAATCCTACGTCAAAAAGTCGCCGAACACCGAGCGCGTCGCGTTCAGCATTCCCGAATTTTGTAGCCGAAACGGCATTTCGGCAAGCGGTTATCTGAATCTGCGCAAGGCCGGCTTGGGGCCGCGAGAGATGCGCCCATCCGGTAAGCCCAACGGGACGGTGCTGATCAGCGCCGCCAGCGAGGCCGCGTGGCAGCGGGAATGCGAGCAGCGGGTCGTTTCCGAGGAGGAGCGCGCCGCCGACCGCGAGAAGCGCGCCAAGGCCCACGCTGCCAAGGGCTGATCGACTGAATTCCCATGTGCGCGGGGAGTCTATGTCGCGCGCGAAAAAGGCCCACGCGCTGAAACGTCGCGGGCTTCGAACGAAAAGGAAAATATCATGTTGAACATCGAAAATACGACGACCGACGCGCGGTTAAGGGCGCTCAGGAATGAAGCGGCGAAAGCTCAAGAGGCCAGCGACGCTGAGTTTTTAGCGAATAATCGCTCCAACCTCGCTGTCGATCGCGAACTGACGAACTGGGCTTGCCTGTTCCATCAGGCCGCGACCGACCTGCTCCTGATCATCCAGCACCCCGAACTGCGCCTCGAACTTATGGGTTTCGCCCATCGCAACGCGTCCCCCGCGCTCTCGCTGCTCGGGGAATGCATCGCGGATGAACAACCGAGGGATGAAGGGGTTTCCGCCGACGACGACTAACCCCGCCGCCTGATTACATCAACTGGCGCGCTCGATGAATAGTCGAGCGCGCCTGATCATCAACCATGAAGGACCATGCAGATGGATTCAATCACTGAACCGCGCGGCGAGATCGGCATGAAGGCGCAAGCCTTGGTCAAAGACTTTTTGGCTCACGACGGAAATGACGACTATCTCAACACGCTGGTCGCTATTTTCACCATGAAATCCACGCCCGTGCGGCTTGCATATCACCCCACGAGCCCGACGTTCACCAACTTGTTTCACGATTTTATTTGGGTGGGTCAGGACAAAAGGCTTTGCGATTACGACAACAACCCGACCCCCCGTCCGTCTAGCAGCGCGGCTTCAAAACTCATGCGCGATAACAAGGTTCATCGTCGCTTGAGCCAGAAGCGTTTGCCGCTCACGCGAAAAACTTACGCGGCACTATTGGCCTATACCGAAGAAAAAATATCGCTGCTTCGGCGCGCCGAGGAACTGTTCAATGATGGCTCCAAGCTGACGAGCCACGCGGGCGTGCGTCGTTGGGCGGCGAGCGCGGCCAAGGAGCGCAAGCCTATTGAAAGACTGAGAACGTGGCTCATCAATCATGCGGCCTTGGTCGCAGAGTAATCAACGGAGGCTAATATGCTCGCGTCCAGTCCCCCATCATCATCCTTGTGCGACATCAAACTCCATGGCGCTCCGCATGCGTGCGCCGGCCTGCATTTGCGCGGGGCGTTCAACGCGGACAACGAGTTGATTCGCGTGGCCGTGCTGGAGTGGAACCTGAATATCGTTCGCGATGCCGAAGAGAGCCCAGAGGGTTTTCACGACAGATTTTTGCGCATGTTGGTCGAGGCGACGTAACGGTGTGTGAATTGGACCGAATTGCGCTGAATTGATGCGGGATGATGTGCATTGAGTTGCTTTGAACTTATTGATCTAATTGGGTTTTGCCCATTGTATAATTTGTGGTGCGTATTATATTCTTCGTATCGGCAACAAACGGAGAAGCGATCATGGCGCGAAAACCGCCCATGGAGGACGTGGTGCTGGGCAACTGCGACGCCATCATGGAAGTCCTCGAAACCAACATGTCAACGACGCGCTGGCTTGAGGAGCACGCCAAGATTCCCGTCGCGCGCCTTGGGCCGCTTTGGATAGCCAGCCGGTCGCGGCTCTTGAGGGCCAAGGAGGCCGCGCGCAAGCGCGGCGAGGAATGGGCGCAGCCGCGAGAAGAGGAGGTCGCGTGATGTTGAACCGTGCCAAACAACGTGAATCGTATCGCAAGCCGAAGGTTTATTTGGCTGGGAAGATTTATTTCCATGATTGGCCAAGATATCCGGCCCCGGACCTCCTTACACCATAGGAAAACTCGACAATGAACCAAAAGCTTAACAGGAGAGTAAAATGGGAACCCAAAATGGCGAAAGCCGCGCTGGCGGGCGCGGCTCTCTCTTCGGATGCGTAAACGGCTGTGGCGGCCTTGATTACGGCGATTACGGAGGTGAATGTAGCGAAGATTCCAGCGACATTCAAGCGGCGAAGGCGCTCAGGCGTGATTTTCCCTTCCCGCCCTGCGAGCTGCCCTTCGACCATCCCGGCACCCTTGAGGCGCTGGAGACGTTCAACCGCGAGCGCCTGACCAAGCGCGTTTACGCCGATGGAACGGTCAGCTCCTACGGCTACCCAAAGCACTTCATCGCCCACTGCGTCGATGTCTCGACCGACGCCCTGTTGCTGTCGCTATTGCAATTTCTAACGCACCGTTGGGACTGCGCGATTGTCCACGGGCATATTCGCAAGGGCGTTAAAGATAATGATCGCGACTTCATGCTGCGCCGTTCGGCGCAGCCGCCGTTCACCATGGACGATAGCACCCCGCGCGAGGTGTTCGGTCTGGACGTGGAAGACTTGCCGTTGCAGCCGGGGCTCGATCCCTTCGATCTGGAAAGTTGCGCGGCGTATATGCGCAGCACGCTGCCTCCCGCGTTTCGCAATGCGCGATGCATCGCCGTGGCGACTTATGGCCAATGCATCGAGGGCGATATCCATTTCCGTATGTGGTTTCGTTTCGACCGCCCGCTGACGTGCCACCAACTGAAATGCTGGCTGCAAAAAGAAAACGCCCGCGTCGATCTGTCTCCCATGCACGCCATCGGGTTCGCCTATACCGCTAACCCAATATTCGACAATCCCGCCGATGATCCATTGCCCAATGGCCGCGTGGTCGCCCTCGATGGCGACCCCGTGGTGGCGACCCCCCGGAATAGAAAGGCGCTAGAGCCCAAGACCTACGCGCCGCGCAAGACGACGCCTCGCCCCCGCGCGACTACTGGCGGCGTTGGTTCAAGCGGCGGCGGCGGCATTGGTCGTCTAATCGCCGCGCAAATACTGATCGAAAAATCACCCGGCGGCCCCAAGCCGCGACACAAGGTGATCTTGGAACAGTGCTTCGGGCTGATGCCATACATCCTCAATAAATCGCTGGACGAACAGGAGGCTTACGAGGGCATTCTCGAAGCCAGCCTGTCCATCGGCAAGGGCAAAAGCGAAGTCGATAACGCCTTCAATTATGCGTTGCGCGAGGAAGAGAAGAAGCTGCACGGCAACACCAAAAAATACGACGAAAATGATTGGGAGGCGGAGTGATGAGCACGCAAGATAATGTTTTCGGCTTCACGCCACGCCCCAGTTACAGGGCCGAGATTGAAAGGATCGCCGCGCTTCCCACCGAAGGCGAGCGTGAGGTGGAGATACATACTCTCAAGGAGCACTTCAAGAACATGACCCTTGAGGCAATCCGCAATGACGTTAACACGGTCATCAAGACGCTGAAGGAGGATGAGAAGAAGAAGCAGCGCGATAAGGCGGGCCTCGGCGGCGCGGCGTTCCTGTGCGACGAAGCCGGCAACATTATCACCAACACGGCCAACATCATAACGCTGCACAACATACAGCCAGCCGTTAAGGATATGATTTACTGGGATGATTGGCGTGGTTGCGCGATGGTGATGCACCCACTCGGCCACCCCGCGATAAACGAGTTGCTAGCCTATGGCGACGAAACCAAACGGGAATATCCTCGGCGCTTTAGCGATGACGACTACCTTGACCTGCTACAATGGACGCAGCATCAGCCGGGGTTCGAATATGTCTATCTGGCGATCCTCAAGCAGGCCGTCGATAGTCGTATGAAGCTGGCGCATCGAAACCCCGTCGTGGAGTGGTTGGAAAGCCAGAAGTGGGACGGCCACGCGCGTGTCGATGAGATGCTGGTCGATTATTTCGGCGTCACGCCGAGCCCCTATGCTCTGGAGGTCAGCCGCGTGATGGTGCTGTCCATCGTCAAGCGCATCATCTCGCCCGGCTGTCAGCAGGACTACTCCCCGCAGCTAATTCAGGAGCAGGGCTGCAAGAAAAGCGAGGCGTGCCGCAAGCTCGCCATCAGCGAGGAGTTTTATACGGACGGCCTGCATGATCTCATTTCGCGCGACTCGATGATGCTGAGCATGGGCATGATCATTATCGAGCTGGGGGAGCACTTCGCCGCCACCAAGCACGACGCCAACACCAGCAAGGCGGCGATGACGCGGCGCAGTAACAAGTTCGTGCAGAAATATGAGAAGCATGCGACCGAGGTGCCGCGCACGGAAAACTACATTTCGACGAGCAACGATCCCGAGAGCCTCGCCGATCCCACGGGCAACCGGCGATGGATGCCGATCAAGGTTTGCGAGACGCGCGAGCAGATCGATACGGACGGCCTCGCGGTGGCGGTGCCGCAGATTTACGCGGAGGCGTTGGCGCGATTGAACGCAACACCAGCGGAGAACTACTGGCCGAGCGACGAATTTCAGAAGCAGTATATGAGGAAGGAACAAGAGGAGCGGCGCATCGTTCAAAACTTCGAGATAATGTTCGAAGGCTGCATGCGGCATGTCGAAGGCTTCGATGGCGACGTTCTTCTCACGAGGGGCGTCGGCATCTCGACCGACTCGCTGGCCTCGTTCTTCTCCAACTGCGAGCGATTGGAAAAACATATTTCCTCCACGCAATGGAAGCCGATGCTGGCCGCCAAGGGTTGGGGCGACAAGGCGCGCGCGCATCGATTGATCAAGGATGGCCCGCAAATCAGGCGCTACTCGCTAAAGGGCTCGCCAGACGTTCTCATGGGCGAGGTGGAGTGGCATCCGCGACTGAATGAGAAGCCGGGGCATTGGTCATTCAAGCCCTCGTGGGAGACGTTGAGGGGCGAGGATCGGATCACGGCGCTGGAGGAGGCTCTGGAGGGCGACAAGTTCTGGCGCGACCGCGCCCGTGTGAACATGGAGGAGCTTCTGGAGGCCACGCGGAAGGAGGTGCGCGAGGCCCAGCGGAAGGCGGGGGCGAAGGGGGAGGAGTGACCTCGCCCGATGAGCCTTGGCTTGGCCTGTCCTTGTTACAGGTAAAATCCACCCCTTAGACCGTCACAAGGCTTGATCACGGCCATGGACGCGCGTCGGCATCAAGCGCGGCCTGTGCCGGTGGTGTTGTGTGGCGTGAGCTGAACTGATCTCTAGCCTGTCACGACGTTGCAACTGGGCCGCTCTTGTGACGGTTGTTTTCGAGGTGGGTGTAACAATCCGCAAGTGATTTATTTTTAATGATTAAGCCTCTATATTCCTCCCTCTTTGTTACACTGTTACATCCTTTTGAGTTAAGAGATGAATAATGGAAGGGGAGCTATGTGGTAGCAGGGTATGCATACCTCCCCCCGCCTATGAAAAGAGTAGGAGGATATGGCCTAAAACCTGTAACCCGTAACAAAGAATGATGTTCAGCTCACGCTAACCACACACACCCGGCGAAGGTCGCGGAGAGCCTTTCGGCCTGCCGCAGACCCGTAATTAGGGCCATATTTTTTGTGCGTCTGATCGCTCGATCACAGTCCGCAGCGGCGCGCGCGCCGGCGATCCGCGTTCGATTTACAGCGCCTCGATGCACTACCAGGATACCACACGATTTCTCCGATATCTCCTCTATGAGGAGCTATCCGACGCATTCAAGCGTGGTTGAGCGCAATCCAATATCTCGAAATAAGCCTATTAAAGCAAGCACTTGCCAGCGACAGACGGCGCGATTACATATGTTTACGCAGCCGCTGTGCAGAGATCTTGTGCAAGATGGCCGCTTAAGTTCAAGCGAAATGGCCCGTTAGGTTCGAGGTTAAAGGCGCGGAAGATGCTCGCCATCAGCAAACTGGAAACCAATAAAAAGGAAGCCAGAAGCCGAGTGACGAACGGCGCGGCCATGTTCATCGAGCGCGGCACCGATCAGAGATCGCCCGTGGCGCGCCGGCTGCGCGATCTTATGAAGCTCCACACTCTCGATGTCTCGCCCAACGGCCCAGAACATCTCAGCGCCGCGCAAGCGCAATTGGTTAAACGCATTTCCATGATCGAAGTCCAAGCGGAACTGATGGAAGCGCGGATGGTCGATGGCGACGATAAGGTCGATGTCGAAAGCTATGCTCGCATCTCCAGTCATCTTCGCAGACTTTACGAATGCTTGGGTTTGCGCAAGACCAAGCGCGATACTGCGCCGAGCATCGACGAGCTGGTCGCCAAGCATCGCATAGACGCCAAGAAGGCCGCCGAGAAGGCCGTGGAGCGCGTAAACCCCCTCGCCGCCACTTCCCTACCAGAGACCGCGCCAGACCCAGCCAGCGACCGCGTCACGCCCGCCATTCATGACGCCGCGCCAATTGATGGAGTGGTCGCATGAAGATTCTCATGAGTATGCGCGACGCGCTCAACCATCCCGACATCTTCGGGACGATCCTCGCCGGCCCAAGTTGGGATGTTTGGCGCGTCGTTTTGATTAGCGCGATGGGCGAGCCGCTCACCGACGCCGAGCGCGTCATCTTTCAGGAAGTCACCGGGCGAGAGCATGAGCCCGGCGAGCGCGTGGATGAGTTGTGGATGGTTTGCGGAAGAAGGTCGGGCAAAACTCGCGCCATCGCCATATGGGCGGCCTATATCGCATCGCTGATAGACTTTACCGATTCTTTAGCGCCGGGTGAAAGGGCCAGCCTGCCGATCATGAGCAACACGATGTGGCAGGCGCAAAAATGCATGGGCTTTCTCAACGGCATATTCACGCAAGTGCCCGCGCTGGCCAGACTGGTCGTCGGTCAGACCGGCGACACGATTTCTCTTAGCACGCGCGTTGACATCGAGTGTCGCCCCGCGTCCTTCCGTGGGATACGCGGCGGCACATTTGTCGCGCTAATTGGGGACGAAGTGGCGTTCTGGCGCAGCGAAGAGTTTTCCGCCAATGCTGATCGTGAAATCCTGAACGCCGCGCGCCCGAGCTTGGCGACGACCGGTGGCATGATGGGCTGCATCACCTCGCCGCACATGCGCTCCGGCGAGGCTTATAACACTTTCGCGCAACACTTTGGCGAAAAGGGCGATCCGGGGATTTTGGTGGGGCGCGGGCCAACGCGGGCTTTCAATCCGACAATTAGCGACAAGATCATTGAACGCGCCTACAGGCGCGATCCTGTCATCGCCGCGACGGAATGGGGCGGAGAGTTTCGGTCCGATCTTGAAACCTACATAGGCTTGGAGACAATTCGGCAACACATTATCCCCGGTCGCTTGGAGCTAGCGCCCGACAAGAAGCTCGTTGGCGACGGCGCTTATTTTGGTTTCATTGATCCGGCGAGCGGCACGGGCGGCGACTCCATGGTTCTTGCCATCGCGCACGCCAAGCACTCCGCCGATGGCGAGTATGTCATCGTGCTCGACGCCATCCGCGAACGCTCGCGATTCGCCCCCGAGGAATATTGCGCCGAGCTTTGCCAGTTTCTCAAAACCTATGGCGTCGTGGAAATCGTCGGCGACGCGTGGGGCGCGCAATTCGTGCGCACGCAATTCGAAAAGGCGGGCCGCGACCTTAAATATCGTCTGGTCGCCGATGTCGATGAGGAGTGGAAATCCAAGTCCGATCTTTATCGACAGCTTGTTCCACTCTTGAACAGCCCCGGTCGCCTTGAGCTTTTAGATCATCCCAAAATGGTGGCGCAATTCGTGTCGCTCGAACGCAAGACCACGCGCGGCAGCAACAGGGATTTGATAGATGCTCCGCAGGGCGCTCATGAGGACATAGCCAACGCCGTCGCGGGCGCGTTGCTCTTGGCTGGCAAGCGTTTCATGGGCGGAGATAGTTGGGATCGTTACGGCGATAACGTCGGCGTGTTCTTGCAGCGCATGTATGGCATGGAGGGCCGCCCCTTCCAGTAAGCGCCACGAGCGGACAGGCCAGTCTCCAACGAATGTCAACCAAGGGAAACAGCACAATGCTGTAGCAAACCAAGAAGAATCACGAAAATGGATGGCCCCCGAAGCACCACAAACCACGCCTCTGAATCAAACCCGTCGTCGCTATCGCGGCGATCCCTCAAGTCCCTCAAGCCCGTTCTCAGCCAAGCGTATATTGCCAGCCTGTTCATTGAAGCGAATGACAATCTCTGGGCCGATGATGATTATGAGCATGGCGACCCCGCCGATCATTACTGGGCATATGACGCTCAGCGCAAATGCTGGCACAAGTGCGAGGAGCGCGGCGGCTACATCCACGATGGCTACGGCCAATGGATGTGCGACAACCACGGCGTTCCGTATGCGGACTACCGCAGCGCGATTTTCTTCGACCTGATGCACATCGTCAACCCGCTGCTCGAAACCGCCAGCGCCGCCGACCAACGCCGTTGCGGTAGCTATTACTTCCTCACATCCACCATCAAATATCTCGAACACCACGAGCGCATCGTGATGCGCGATGGCATGGACTTGATGCGAGAGCCGCGACCATGCCGCGAGGCGCGCGAGGAAGAACTACGCGCCGAACGTGTCGAAGGGGAGTGAGCACAACATGGACGTTCCCAAGGGCTGGCAAGCCATTCTCGATCATCTGAAGAAACTACGCGACGTGAAGAGCGAGCCAGACCACCATCGCAGGCGACATCCGCATAAGCCGTCGCCCATCGTCAATGCGTTCGCCCGCAACGAAATGAAGCGCCGACAATGCCACAAGGGCTAAAGGAGGAAAGCCAATGATCAATCTTTCAGTCATCGACAGCGACCTTGAGGACGCGGATGAAGTCGCCCTGCGCCACGCGCTGCGCCGTGAACTCGAACAGAATGCCGCCGCGCTCGCCCTTCGCGACAAGGCCCAAGCCACCGTCGAGGCCGCCAAGAAACACTTGGCCGGCGTCGAGAACGAACTGCGCCAGTATGACGATCTCGACGAGAAGATCGCGACGAAGCGCGCCACGCGCATCGCCGAAAGTCTGGAGGCCGGCGGCGGCGTTCCCGATCTCGACACGCCAGAACTACACCAGCTGATTATCCGGCGCGGCGAGGCCGATAATAGGCGCGCCGCCTTCGCGCAGGCGCTGACGAAATTGGAGGGCAGCCTCGCGGAAGCCGAGCGGACGTTGGCGGCGCGCAAGAGCAATGTCGATAGCGCCGCGCTCGCCATTGTCGGTCACGTCGTCGATGGGCAGGCGCGCGCCCTGAAACAGGTCGAGGAGCACGCGGCGACGTTGCGCAGGCGGCTGATCGGATCGTGCGCGCTGCGGCCCGGCGCGCAAATTCCGCTGGCCTCGGCGACGTTGGCGATGCTGCGGGACGATCCGCCGAACGCCGTGCTCTCGCGCAACGACGGCTCGGAAGCGCCGCGTTGGAATCAGTTGTTCGCCCGGTTGTGCAATGACCCGGAGGCGCGGATCGATGATTGAGAGTTTCGACCGGCGCGGGATTCCTGATGGCGTTCGACATTCGCCTTTCCTTGCTCGCGCCGTCGAAAGGCGTTGTTTCCCAAGAAGCCCAAGGAGGGAAACGACACCGGCGCGGCCCACAGCGCCGAACGACGAAGGCCACGAGGCGCACGCGCCTCGTGTTTCGACCCGCCAGCCGAAGGTGCGGAAGCCATCCCGTCTTTCAGGAAGTTTTCAGCGGGGTGGCGGAAAACATCGGCGGCGCGCGCATGGGCCTCTCCCATGTGAGCGCGTGGCGGTCACGGCCAGATGTGACAACGGCTCTCGCTCGCGTGGCTCTCTCGACGCGGACGGGAGCCGATCAATTCACGGAACCCGCCCTCGTCGGCGGAGGGGTTGGCGGCCTTTTTCCCTTCGGCGGGGGCAGCCGGCTAGAACGGCGAGAGATGGCCCCTCGCCATGCGCCGCACTCCCGTGGCGGGGGGCCGCTTCAATTCAGGTTTGGAGGACACCATGGTCGGCCACATAGGACAAGACAAACATCAGCGTCGGCAGGTGTTCCGGCAGATCACGCCCCCCGGCATGAAGCCCATTAGCAATGGCCGAGGCGGTTTTGACTTCATCCCGCATCGCGCCTCGACGCGCGACGCCGCGCCGCCCCCCGCGCCGACCAAGCCCAGCACCATCGGCGCTGCCTACGAGCAAACGCACACACTTGCAAAAGCCGTTAATCTGATGGCTGACGTGGCGCGACGCATCGCGGCGCTGGAAGCCAATCGATCCGCGCAACGCCAGCTCGCCGAACAGCAGCAGCCGACCACGCAGCCCAATCATCAGCCCACGCCCACGCCGACGCGGGACGCGCCTTGCGCATGCCGGCATGTGCTCGCGCCACAACCCACCAGAGATGGAGTAACGACAATGCCCCGCAATCCAGCGCCCACGCGCCCTTACTTCCAGGACGAGTTGAATCAACTGTCGCGCGATCCAAACTTGGCCCCCGCGCGCCATCTTTCATTCGCGCCGCCGCATGCACACGCGACGCGCGATCAACAGCAGCTGCAATACGGCGAGAAGCCGCCGAGCCGGTTCACGTCGGAAGCCGCCGACAAAATGGCGCGTTATCTTCCGCCCGGCAGCGCCTCGCGCGTGACGACGAAGGAGGCCGTCAACGACATGAACCTGCGCTCGCTATCGCAACGGGACGCCACGCAGCCGCATAATATCTCGGGGCCGCCCCAGCCGGCCATGACACAGGGCAGCGACTTGTCGTCCGCCTTCGCAAGCACGTTGAACGCCATTCCCAGCGGTCAGCCGCAGGCGGCGCTCAACGCCTATCACCGCGCCTTCCATGCCGCGAAGACCAGCGACGCGCGTGACGCCATCGACAAGGTTTGGCGCGCTCATCAATCGAGTTATGACGCGCGCGGCGGCAATCCGTTCGCGCCTCGGCAACCCGCGCATGACGCCCCGTGGAGTTCGTTATACGAGGCGAACAAGGGCACCATTGGCGGCGACCCCAACAAGCTGCAAGTCGGCCAAACGCTCAATCTGCCCGGCGGCGGCACGCACACCGTCGCCAAGGGCGAGACGCTATCGGGCATCGCGAGCACCCCCGCCGGCACCGATCTTGGGAGCAAGTCGTTGGCCGCTGAGCGCGGCGGCGTCGAGCCCACTGGCGGGAATTATTCGAGCGGCGGAAGCCTAAAGGTCTTCGAAGGCGGCGGCTCGGTTCCAACCCCGTCCAGCAGACCCTCTGAGTTTGGCGGAAGCGCGCAGGCGGCGGAGCCATCGAGTTCATCGTCCAGCTCGGGGACGCCAATGCCTCCTACAAAACCCGCCTCGCTCGGCGGCACCGGCGAAAGCCTCAGCGGCCTTAACCCGCAAGCCGGCGAGGGTGGCGGCGCTTCGCCAACGGGAAGCGAGGGCACTGGGCTGGCGAAGTTCGTGCGCGGGCTCGTTGGCGAAGAGTGATGGCGGTGATCGCGAAGGCGTTCGAAATATTGGCGGCGGGGGCGATAATCGTCTTCGCCGCCTTTTCGCTTTTGTGCTTGGCGGTCGGCGTGAAGGCGGTGTAGCTTGCCTCGATGAAAATTATCGAAGTGGGCACAACGCCAATCGACAAAATGTTTCAGGGACCGCCGCGCCCCTATACCCCCGGCAGGGCGCGCTCTTCGGGGCCGAATGACACGCCGCCCGTGACGACAGGCGAAACCGTCGATCCGACCGAGCCGAGCGCGTCGCCGATGACGCGAGCGCAGGGGCAGCAAAGATGCGAAATCAGCGCCGAGGATGGTTTTACAAATTTATCCGACATCAAGCCCGGATTCAGATAAATCGTAACGTGTGTCTGAGAAATAAAATGAAACAAATAATTGTTTTATTTGCATTTATATTTTCGATCCCAGCATTGAGTGGGCCACTCACGATGGAACAGGAAGCATTCTTAACATTCGAATCACTGTGTATAACAAACTCTGAACATCTTGAGCGCATACCGCAATTGCTGAATTTTGGTAGAACTATCGAAGTAGAAAAAAACCAAGCGAAGGAAATGTTAGCGCCGCATACTGGAAGAGCATTTGTGATGAAGGGAGAATCTGCGAACCTACTAATTATGCTGACGGATGCGCCGTCTTGCCTCCTCTACGCGAAAGACGCCGATGGCACCACGACGGAAAACCTGTTCCGTGAACATTCGCGTAATCAACTACTAACTAGGGAGACAGTCGGGTCCGAACTTCATTCCACATACGCTGTTTCGTATCCCGCCGACGCAGGAGTTATTCATGCGCTGGTTTTCGTTGATCGCCCGGACGTGATCGGGGTCAGTGGAATAAGTTTCGGATTAGCGTCCGAGCAGTTCTTGCGCGCTCACGGCCTGAAAACGCCGACGTGGCCTTAGACGGAATCCTTTGGGCTTGCAATCGCGCTGGCGAAAGTAAGTCTGAGGCTCCGGTGCTTCAGACTTCAGGCTTTAATCCAACGCCCGAGCAGGCCGCGCGGATCGGCGCGCTTGGTCCGTGCTCGCGTTGAACCATGACGCCAGACGATATACTTGATAGAAATTCGGCGAGGCTGGGCCTCCTGTCCTCGCCCGACCGGCCCCTGACGATTTGGGTGCGGCGTTCAAGAGAGAGGCGGTTCATTGCGATTTCATAGGCGGTTGGCATCCTTTAATTGACAAATACGTGAGATTAGCGTAGAAGTAAAGCTTAAAATATGGGGGTGGGGATGTTTATCGAATTCCAGGTCGAAAACTTCCGGTCTTTCCGGGAGAGGCAGACTTTTTCAATGGTTGCTGACCGCTATCCGGATCACCTCGATGAAAACACCTTTGACTCTGGCCTTAAAGGGTTTGAGAGATTGTTGCGCGCATCGGTTGTGTATGGGGCCAATGCAGCAGGGAAAACCAATCTATTGCGCGCCATTAAGTTTGCCCAAGAGTTTATTCTCAGCTCTGCGTCAACAACAATAGGTCAGTATCGATATACGCCGTTCAAGCTTTCGTCTTCGAACAGAAGCAAGCCAAGCGAATTTGAGATTTCATTCATTCAAAATGGAGTGCGTTACGAATTTGGCTTCTCTATGGGGCCAACTCAAATAGAAAAGGAATGGCTGGTTGAATATGATCATACAGGCGCGCGCGCGCGTGGACGCCTGTTATATGAAAGGGAACTCGTAGCGAAAACTAAGGAATATAACTGGAAGTTCAGCGCCTTTCTGAAGGGAGAACGCTCTGTATGGAGTAAGGCGACGCGGCCGGATGCGCTTTTTCTTTCAACTGCCATTCAATTAAACAGCTCTCAACTTCGGCCCGTTTTTGATTGGTTCCAAAATAAATTAATCGTGATTGTTGGTGGCATGCGACTAAATGAAATGATGACATTGAGGCTATTAGACAGCCCGCAAGGCAAAGAACGGCTGCTTCCATTCCTTAAGGAGGCCGATTTGGGAATATCAGACCTCAAAATAAAGAGAGAATTAATACCACAAAGCGGACCTGGGGTGATTTACCCTTCTTCTGGAGCTATGCTTTATCAACAAAGCGCAAATAGCGCTCCAAGCGTTGTTACAATAACTCTTTCACATTCATCCGAGGACCCAAAAGCCCCGGTTGACATTGAATTTGGCGAGGAATCGTCTGGGACACAAATACTATTCAAGACGGCTGGAGCATGGCTGAATGTGTTTGACAATGGAGAGGTGCTGCTTTTTGACGAAATAGATACAAATATGCACCCAAAGCTGCTTTGTTTTCTTATAAAGAAGTTTATGTCGTCAAAAGACAATCCACGCAATGCGCAATTAATATGTACTACTCATAACACATCTCTGTTAAACCAGGACTTGTTTAGGCGAGATCAAATTTGGTTTGTCCAAAAGAGAAAGGATGGCAGTTCGAAACTCTATCCTCTTTCTGACTTTAAGCCCCGGAATGACGAAATCCTAGAGAGATGGTACCTCCGAGGCCGATATGGTGGCTTGCCTATTTTGCCAGAGAAAGAATCGTGATGCAAAGGATTCGTGGGGCGCGTTCATATTGGCGAAGAGAGCCCTCGCTAGAGCCATACGATACTGTGCTAATTGTCTGCGAGGGGGAGAAGACAGAGCCAGGGTATTTGCGCGCTGCCAGGCAGGCCTATCGTTTAAGCAGTGTAAATATAAATATAATACAGTCTCCTGGGTCGGACCCGATGACCATTATTAATTACGCAGATAGTGAGCTGATTCGTAATGGCTATGACAGGGCGTTCTGTGTGTTTGATGAAATAGGGCACGCAAATTTCACCGCCGCCATGAACAAAATGGGCCAGCTGGATTCATATAAACATGGTAAGCTAAGGCCAATCATTTCATGCCCATGCTTCGAAATATGGGTTCTTTTGCATTATATATATACAACGCGCTCATTTGTAGGGACAGGTAAATCGCTTCCGTGTGAAAGTGTGATTCGAGAACTAAAAAAGACCTACCCTACGTATGCAAAAAACAACCCAACGATGTTTAGCGACCTTGAGGACAAGCTTGATGACGCCCTAAATAACGCAGCCCGGTTGCATAAATACAATGTCAGCTCTGGCTCGCGCAATCCATCAACAGAGATGCATAATCTAATGACATACCTAAAGGAACTGGGTCCTGATGTCTAGTAATACCAATGATAGCTTAAAGGCCTCGATAGAAACCCAACACGGCGGCATTGCGACGTACGTCGAAACCGCCCCGGTCAAAGAGACCTTCGCCGGCCAAACCGTCTGGGAAGGCGTCGTCGAGGTTTTTGACCTAGAGGGGAACGCGAGATCGACGCGGGCCTATGCGTGGTCGTCGCCGATTGAGGGGAGCGACAAACGGCGGTTTTTTGCTATCCACTCCGCCGCTCCTACGGCGCGAACTAAGTCGATTTACATGAGCCATGAAGAGGCCATGGCCACGGCTGTCGAGCTTGTGAAGCAGGCGTTCCCCGATAAGCCCGTAACGGCCACTAGGGCAAATTAGGACACTACCGATTTTTCCCACGATGGGAAAAATCGGACGGGTCCGAGACTGGTGATTTTTCTCATGACGAGAAAAATGCCCAGTCTCCTGAAAAGCCTAAATTGACGCACCGCCTTCATTCCAGCCCAGCCTGACGCAATCCAATTCAATCCAGTTTCAACGCGGTTATGTTGCACAAGTCTGCACAACCGCCCCGATCCAACCTCATAACATATTGATTTTGGTATAATCTATTGGCGACGACGCGGCCTGTCTCGTCAGCGCATACGACAATACCGGGGTGACGGAGCGACTGCGAGCAACGGGCGCTTTCACGCGAACGGCGATGCAGGTTCTCTCTTTCCCGCTTGGATTTCCGCTCGGCGCCGCGGCGGACCCTTTCCTTGAACGGAGCTTTGGTTGCGCGGCCTCGGACGAACCATGCGCGACCTTCATCGAATGGTGGACGCGTTTCGCCGCGGTTCTCGCTCAA
>Ga0182030_10011661_pt1 | contig 17700 bp, 14 predicted proteins | sample 812S3MmetaG_FD_121299 | JGI IMG/M metagenome (GOLD analysis project Ga0182030, IMG submission 121299) | Permafrost microbial communities from Stordalen Mire, Sweden - 812S3M metaG (Illumina Assembly) | ecosystem: Environmental > Terrestrial > Soil > Wetlands > Permafrost | place: Sweden...
GCTAGCCACCAGCGTCTCTTTATTCGCCAGCCCGACGCGTTTTCCGAGCCTGACCGCCTCGTAGGTGGCTTCCATGCCCTCCACGCCGACAATTGCCGACATCACGAATCCAGCCTCGGGAGCGCGCGCGGCATGGACTCGGGCTTGCTCACCGAACGCCAACTCCGGGACATAAGAACCCAGCTTTGGCTTTAGCTCCTTGAGAACGTTCTCATCCGCAACAACAGCAACTTGCGGACGAAACTCTTCGATCTGTTTGGCTAAAAGATCGGTATTGCGCCCGGCCACAAGCGCGTAGATTCCGAAACGTTCCGGCCATCGGCGCACGACGTCCAGGGTGCTGGTCCCGATTGACCCGGTTGAGCCCAAAAGTGTAAGAAGAGTCACCCTTGCTCTTTATATTATCACTAGATTTGGTTTCGAGCCTCTCGACCGCCTGACCTCGAACCCCAAAGGGGCGCCGGGGAGGATTGCTTCAGGGGTCTTTTATGAGGTTAGTCTCGCTTTGGTGGGAGTTTGGCCTCCCCGGCTTGATTCCAATATTAGGATATCCCGGTTCAAAAAGCAATAGTTTTTTGTAGAAAAATCTTAAAACATTTTTACCACGTCTCCCAGGTGTTTCTTACAACCATGTTTCTATTGGACATATGCCCCATTACTTCTTCACCTGTATACCCGCCCAGTCTTCCAAAACCCGGATCATGGAGCAGAAGTCTTCATCGGCTCGCCCGGAAGACATATTTGCCTGTAACATTTGCTGCGTCAAGGCGGTTGCGGGGAGCGGTACTCCTAGTTCCTTGCCTGCCTCCAGCGCCAGCGACACATCCTTATGCATCCACTTGGTGGCGAAGTTCGTGCCGAAGTCCCGAGACAGGATGTACGGTGCTTTGAAGGAGATAAGCCCGCTTTTGGCGGCGCTATTGTCGAGAATTTCTAGCATCAGGCTGGGAGCAATCCCACCTTTGGTAGCAAGCACCATCCCCTCGGCGAACGCCTCCATAATGTTGGCCAGGATCAGGTTCTGGGTTAGCTTGGCCTGCAACCCTTGGCCGGCCGCGCCGCAGTAATAGAAAACCTTGCCCATGATCTCGAAATAGGGCTTGGCTTTCTCGAACGCGGCCTGCTCGCCGCCGACCATGAAAGTCAGCGTTCCCTTCTCCGCGCCGGGCTTCGATCCAGTGCACGGGGCGTCCAGGAAGTGTGCCCCATGATCGGCGAACTGCTGGCCGATCTCCTTGCTGACGGCGGGAGAGATGGTGCTGCAATCGGCGACGATGCTTCCCTTCTTGACGCCTTCCAGAAGCCCTTTTGGACCGAGAGTGATCTCCCGCGCCATGGCCGTATCGCCGACGCAGTAGAAAATCACATCGGATGCCTTAGCGACCTCCTCCGGCGTGGCGCACACGTTCCCCGCGCCCTCCTTCGCCAGTTGCTGAGCCTTCGAGGTCGTGTTCGACCACAACGCCACATCGTGGCCCGCCTTCAGAAGATGCCGGGCCATGGGCGCGCCCATGATGCCGAGTCCAAGAAAACCAAGCTGTGCCATAGAATATAGATTCTATCGCGGAACGGATTAGGCTTGAAGTTGCTTGCCTGAAAGGAGCCTAAGGATGAGCAGGTCCGACGGTTGGAATTGCGTGACGGGGACGTTGGTCAGGTCCTCATCGTGCTCCACCACGTGGCTGCGAATCATGGTTCGCAGCTGGGCCACGGAAATCCCCAGTTCTTCGGCGGCCTCCGTCTCCGAGTATTGAGATTTCCCCGTACGTGTCAATTGCAAGATACAAATCCTCGTTTCTCTACTATTTGAATTGTAGAGGCCGCGTACGGGGCACCCAATCGGTTAGAGCGCTTATTTACGCTACGGTTCCGCCTAAGGTACCTATGTACTAAGACGATCGGCGGTGTGGGACTAGTTGGCCGGCTCGGCGATGTCGCCACGGTGCGCGAATCGCGAAATCCCCCTCACGGACGGGGTTGTAACCACTGGCGTCAACCTGGGGACTAACAGAGAAAAACGGACAGCACCTCTAGCAAGTGAAACAGGAAGGCGAGGGCCTCGAATAGGAAAGACAAGGCGTCCAGTCCGTCCACAAGGAACGACACGAACTCAAATGCATCAAACACACGCCGCAGCGCTTCTTCCACACCGGGTTTACGCCAAAGCCCAGGCGGAAGTTCACTTCGCGAATTTGATGCAGGTCGGCTTGGCGACTCCGGTCACGACACCGGCCGCGGTCAGTTTTCCGGTCGACGGGTCGATGCTGAAAATCGCGATGTTGTCCGAGCCCTGGTTCCCGGCCAGCAGCCAGTGCCCCGTGGGATCGATCTCAAACTGGCGCGGCGTCTTGCCGCCCGAAGAAATGTGCTGGCTCAGCGTCAGGACGCCCTTCTTCGGATCGGCGGCAAACACAGCGATGCTGTCGTCCCCGCGGTTGGACGCGTACACGAATTTCCCCGTGGGAAGAACCTCGATCTCGGCACCGGTGTTGTCGCCCTTGGCTCCTTCGGGCCGCGAACTGATTGTCTGGACCGAGGTAAATCTCTTCAGCTCCGGTTCGAAAATAAACAGCGTGATGTTGGAACTCAATTCCGTGAGCACGTACATGAACATGTACTTTCCAGCGTTATGAAGCGCCACGTGGCGCGGACCAGACCCCGGGGGCAGCGTGGCGAACGCCGGGTTGCCTACCGCCAGCTTACCCTTCTTGGAATCGAAATTATAAATCCCCACCTCGTCGATGCCCAGATCGGCGATCAGCGCCAGCTTGCTGGCGGGAATAAAGCCCACCCAGTGCGGATGAGGCATGGTCTGATGGTCGCGATTCGGGCCCGACCCTTTGTGCTGGATAAAATCCGTCGCCTCGCCCAGCCGGCCGTCGCTCCCGATCGGCAGAACAGTAATGCTGCCGCCCGAATAATTCGCCGTGATCGCCGAACGCCCGGATTTATCGATGGCGATATAGCACGGCCCCGCCGATTTCACGCTCATCGAATTGAGCGGCGTCAGTTTGCCGCTGGAGCGATCGACAGTGAACGAGCTCACGGCGCCGTCCTTCACTTCGTTCACCGCGTACAGATGGCCTTCGTGAAGGGTCAGATAGCTGGGAGCGATCGTGTCGGACACCATCTCCGGCGCGGAAAGCTTGCCCGTCTTCGAATCGAAGTCGGCGAGGTAGATGCCTTTCGCCGACGTGCCGATATAAACATGTTCCGCGAACAGAGATGCCGCTGTCATCGCAATGATTAATGAAAACCGTTTTACCATCCGTTCCCCTTTGCGTCGCTTGCCATTCCCTAGTGTACCGTCCACACCATTCGGTCTTTTGTATCACAGTTTGATTTCGATGCGTTAGAAGCATCATAATAAGGCCTCATAACTGGAGGATATTCGATGCCCCGCATTGTCCGCTGTTCCTTGATCCAGGCGTCCTACATTAGCCAACCACCGGGCCAACCCGACCAATCTCTCGCCGAGGTGAAGCAGGGGATGATGGACAAGCACGAGACCTACATCGCGCAGGCCGCCGCCGCCGGATCGCAAATCACCTGCCTTCAGGAAATCTTCTACGGCCCCTATTTCTGCGCCGAGCAGGAAACGCGCTGGTACGATTTCACCGAGAAGATCCCTGACGGGCCCACCATCAAGCGCATGCGGGAACTGGCGCGCAAGCATCGCATGGCGATTATCGTCCCGATTTACGAAGTTGAAAACGAAGGCGTTTATTACAATACCGCGGCCGTGATCGACAGTACGGGAACGTATCTTGGGAAGTATCGCAAGATGCATATTCCCCATGTCGCGCCTGGATTCTGGGAGAAATTCTATTTTCGGCCGGGCAATTTGGGTTATCCTACGTTCGACCTGGGCTTCGTCCGCATCGGCCTCTACATCTGTTACGACCGCCATTTTCCGGAAGGTGCGCGGGCGCTGGGACTGAACGGCGCGGAGATCGTTTTTAACCCGTCGGCGACGGTGGCTGGGTTGAGCGAGCATCTCTGGAAAATAGAACAACCGGCGCACGCAGTCGCCAACGGATACTTCATTGCCGCCATCAACCGCGTGGGCACAGAAGCGCCGTGGAATATCGGACACTTTTACGGCACCAGCTATTTCTGTAATCCGCGCGGACAGATTATCGCCCAGGCGTCGCGTGAAGCGGACGAGGTGCTGACCGCCGATCTGGATCTGGATCAGATCAAGGAAGTCCGCCAGACGTGGCAATTTTTCAGAGACCGGCGGCCCGATTCATACGTCGATCTGGTCAAGCCATGAGAAAAGACAAGCCATGAACACCGTCCCCCCGCTGCCACCGGAAGAGTTCGCCGCCCGCTTCGCCGACCTGCATCCGGCCTTCACGCCGCAGGCCGCTGTCGTCGAGGCGTCGCGCTGCCTTTACTGTTACGACGCTCCCTGCACCGTCGCCTGCCCAACGCACATCGATGTGCCGAAGTTCATCAAGAAAATCGCCTCGGGAAATCTGCGCGGCTCGGCCAACACGATTCTCGATGCGAACGTTCTGGGCCTCAGCTGTTCGCGCGTCTGCCCGGTCGATGTGCTGTGCGAAGGCGCGTGTGTGATGCATCGGTACAATAAACAGCCGATCGAGATCGGACGCTTGCAGCGCCATGCGATGGAGTGGTTGTACGATCACAAGCCGAAGCTGGAACCGGGCCCCGAGAACGGCAAGCACGTCGCGTGCATCGGCGCCGGACCGGCGTCCCTGGCGTGCGCGGCGGAATTGCGCCGTCACGGTTTCGCGGTCACGGTGTTTGACCGCAACCCGCTCGCCGGAGGCCTGAACACCTACGGCATCGCGCAATATAAGCTGCGGCCCGGCGATAGTTTGCGGGAAGCCGAACTGGTCCGCGCGATGGGCGTCACGTTCCGCCTCAATGAAGAGGTGAACGACAACACGCAGGGCGAGTTCGACGCGTTTTTCCTGGGCGTCGGCTTGGGCGCGATGAACCGGCTGAATGTTCCGGGCGAGGATCTGCCGGGCGTCGTCGATGCGCTGCGCTTCATCGCTTTGTATAAGACCGGATACGGCACCGTGGGTCGCCGCGTGTGCGTGATTGGCGCGGGGAACACCGCCATAGACGCGGCGATCGCCGCCCGCAAACTGGGAGCGGAACAGGTTCACCTGGTTTACCGCCGCGGCGAATCGGACATGTCGGCGTTCGCCAGCGAGTACGAGCATGCGCGCCTGGAAGGAATCCAGTTTCACTGGCAGACCCAGATCACGCGTGTCGTCGGCAAGAGTATGGTGGAAGCCATCGATTGCGGACAACTGCGCATCCCGTGCGACATGGTGATTCCGGCCATCGGCCAATCGCCGCTGGCCCAATTGCTGGCAGTGTGCGGCGAGGTGAATCGCGAAACCGGGCAAACGAAGCATCCGAAATATTTTGCTGGAGGCGATTTCGTGAACGGCGGCCGTGAAGTGGTGGATGCGGTAGCGGATGGGAAGCGTGCGGCTCTAGGAATTGTGAAATGGCTGACTTAACCACCGTTTTCGCCGGCAAAATTCGCTGCCCGAATCCGTTCTGGCTGGCTTCCGGCCCACCCGCCAATTGCGGCGACCAGGTGATGCGTGCATTCGACGCAGGCTGGGGCGGAGCAGTGTGGAAGACGCTTGGCGACCCGATCGTCAACGTATCGTCGCGCTACTCGTCGGTCGATCTGAACGGCCAGCGCATGATGGGTCTCAACAATATCGAGCTGATTACGGATCGTCCTCTGGAAGTGAACCTTCGCGAGATCACTGAAGTAAAAAAACGCTATCCCAACCACGCCGTCATTGCGTCGCTGATGGTCGATTCGACGCGCGAAGCGTGGCATGAAATTGTCAAACGTTCGGAAGGCGCTGGAGCGGACGGGCTGGAGCTGAATTTCGGATGCCCGCACGGCATGAGCGAACGGGGCATGGGCAGCGCCGTCGGCCAGGTGCCCGAATACTGCACCATGATCACGGCGTGGGTGAAGGAGGTCGCGCAAACGCCGGTGCTGGTGAAGCTCACGCCGAACATCACCGACATCCGGCCCGTAGCGCGCGCGGCGAAACAGGGCGGAGCCGATGGGCTGTCGGCGATCAACACCATCAATTCCATCACCGGGATCGATCTCGACACCTTAGTCCCGCGCCCCAACGTCGACGGGAAATCCGCGCATGGAGGGTATTGCGGACCGGCGGTGAAGCCTATCGCGCTGCATATGGTGCAGCAGATTTCTGATGTCGGCATTCCTGTCTCGGGCATCGGCGGAATCTCGAACTGGCGGGACGCGGCTGAATTTCTTCTACTTGGCTGCCAAAGCCTGCAACTCTGCACCGCGCCGATGCATTACGGCTTCCGCGTCGTCGAGGACATGATCGACGGCCTGAAAAACTGGATGGACGAGAAAGGATTTCGCACCATCGACGATTTTCGTGGCCTCAGTCTGCCCAACGTGAAGGACTGGAAGAACCTCAACCTCAATTACAAGATCGTCGCGAAGATCAGTCGCCAAAAATGTATTGGCTGCGACCTGTGCTACATCGCCTGCTGGGACGGCGCGCATCAATGTATTCACCTGGACGCGCGTCCGCAAAGAATGACCGTAACGCCCATCGCCAAACTGGATGGCCCGGTTTCCGCGCCGCCAGTCCGCGTCCCGAGCGTCGATGAGGCCGAGTGCGTCGGCTGCAATTTGTGCGCATTGGTCTGCCCGGTAGAAAACTGCATCACCATGGAGCGGGTGGACCACGGCATCCCGGCACAGTCCTGGGAGCAGCGCAATGCCTGAAGGAGCCAGATGACCACTCTTATCCGCAACGGCACGGTCGTCACGTCGACCCAAACGTTCCCGGCCGACATACTGATCGAAGGCGAGCGCATCAAGGACATTTCCGCGAACATCCCAGTCGAGAAAGCCGACCGGGTGATCGATGCCACCGGGATGTTCCTGCTGCCGGGAGGCATCGACGTCCACACGCATCTCGACATGCCCTTCGGCGGCACGACGTCGTCCGACGATTTCGAAACCGGTACGAAAGCCGCGGCCTTCGGCGGGACGACGACGCTGATCGATTTCGCCATCCAGCCCAAAGGCACGAAGATGCGCGACGCGCTCGACGTCTGGTGGAAAAAAGCCGAGAACAAAGCTTCGATCGACTATGGGCTGCACATGATCGTCACCGATTTGGGCGAAGCAGGCCTCGAAGACATGGATGACATGGTCGGTGAAGGCGTCGCCAGCTTCAAGCTCTTCATGGCTTATCCGGGTGTGCTGATGGTGGACGATCAGACGATTTTTCAGGCCCTCAGCCGCACTGCGAAGAACGGCGCGCTCATTTGCCTGCACGCAGAGAATGGCGGCATCATCGATGTTATCGTCAAACGCGCCATCTCCGAAGGTAAGACCGCGCCCATTTATCACGGGCTGACCCGGCCGGTCGCGGCCGAGGCCGAAGCCGTGCACAGGGCCGTCGCGATGTCCGAAATTTCAGGCGCGCCGGTGTACATCGTGCATCTGTCTTCGGAAGAGGCTCTCAACGAGGTGCGTGCGGCGCGAGATCGCGGCGTCCCGATTTTCGCCGAGACTTGTCCGCAATATCTGCTGCTCTCCATTGAGGATCTGGCGCGGCCCGGATTTGAAGGCGCAAAATACGTCTTCACGCCTCCCCTGCGCGAGAAGCATCATCAGCCGAAATTGTGGGATGGCCTGAAGGACGATCATTTGCAGGTCGTCTCGACCGACCATTGCCCGTTCTGTTTCGAGGATCAAAAAATTCTCGGGAAGGACGACTTCACCAAAATCCCTAACGGCGGGCCAGGTGTCGAGAATCGATTGCAGCTTCTCTTCCATCATGGCGTGAACGCCGGCAAAATCTCGCTGAATCGGTTTGTGGAGCTGGTTTCGACCACGCCTGCGCGTCTGTTTGGCCTTTATCCGCGCAAAGGCGAGCTCGCGCCAGGCAGCGACGCCGACATCGTTATTTGGGACCCGAATGCCGAACATCTGATCAGCTCCACCACGCATCACATGCGCTGCGACTACTCGATGTTCGAAGGTTTTGCCGTGAAAGGGAACGCTCGCATGGTGCTCTCCCGCGGTGAAGTGATTGTGGAAGGCGGAAAGTTTCAGGGCCGCACCGGACGCGGCTCCTTCCTGCGCCGCGAAGCGCGCGGGGGTGCATGGAAGTAAGAAATCATCCCCGCGCTCACGCATGGGGTTATCGCCATGGCAATCGATCCCTCTCTTTATAACGAAGATCTCGCGCCCATTCCACTCGAAAAGCGGACCTGGGGAATATACAACTACGCGTCCCTGTGGGTGGCGATGAGCGTGTGTATCCCAACGTACATGCTGGCGTCGGGGCTGATCGCAGGAGGCATGGCATGGTGGCAGGCCATCGGCACGATTCTGCTGGGCAACTTAATCGTGCTGATTCCGATGCTGCTCAACGCGCATGCGGGAACGAAATACGGCATCCCGTTTCCGGTGTTCGTGCGCGCGTCGTTTGGAGTACGAGGCGCGAACGTGCCGGCGGTGTTGCGGGCTCTGGTCGCCTGCGGATGGTTCGGCATTCAGACATGGATCGGCGGACAGGCGATTTTCGCGATGTTGAGTATTTTATGGCCGGGAACCGGCTCGGTTTGGGTTTGTTTTGCATTTTTCTGGCTGCTGAACATCGCCGTGATCTGGCGCGGGATCGACACCATCAAGTTTCTGGAAGGCATCGCGGCGCCGTTCATGTTGTGCGTGGGACTGCTCCTCTTATGGTGGGTAACGAGCCAGGCGGGAGGGCTCGGGCCGGTGCTGAGCACGCCGAGCAAATTCAAATCGACGGCGGAGTTTTTCAAGTTTTTCATTCCGTCGCTGACAGGGATGGTCGGGTTCTGGGCAACAGTCGCGCTGAACATTCCGGATTTCACGCGATACGCGAAATCGCAGAGAGATCAGGCGCTGGGACAGGCGATCGGTCTGCCAGCGGCGATGACTCTGTACTCATTCATCGGCGTCGCAGTGACTTCGGCGTCGGTGGTGATTTTCGGGCAGGCGATTTGGGACCCAGTGGTGCTGCTGGGGCGATTCCATCGCCCCGTAGTCGCGTTCATTGCATTGATCGCGCTGTTGATCGCGACGCTGAATACGAACGTCGCGGCCAATGTCGTCTCGCCGTCGAACGATTTTTCAAATTTGAACCCGCGGCGGATTTCGTTTCGCACCGGTGGAATTATCACCGGCGTGATCGGCATCCTGATGATGCCATGGAAGCTGCTCGGCGATTTCAGCGATTACATTTTCGGCTGGTTGGTAGGGTATTCGGGCCTGCTGGGGCCGATCGCGGGGATCATGATCGCCGATTATTTCCTGCTGCGAAAATGCGAGCTGGATGTGGACGCGCTGTATCACTCGGAGGGGAAATATTCCTACACGCGGGGCGTGAACTGGAACGCGATCATCGCGCTGGTGGCGGGAATCGCGGTGGCGCTCATTGGACTGATCGTGCCTTCGCTGCGGTGGCTGTACGATTACGCGTGGTTTGTCGGATTTTTCGTTGCCGGTGGCCTCTATCTGGCGCTGATGCGCATGAGTGCCACGACCGGATGAGCGGGGGCCGGGCCTTTTCGCGATTTCCGCTTCTTGGCCCCTGGAACGCGTTTAAACGCGACCTCCGAAATTTCCGCTATCAGGGGTCGGCGGAGGCTCGTCCGGCCCGCCGATTTTGGCGAGTTTGACACGCAAGAACTGATTCCGGGCGAGTTACAGGAAAATTTCCACACGGGCCGGGGCTCCACGCGCCAAATGGAACCCCGACAGTAATGGACGGGGTGGCACTATGGTAACGATCTCTCCGCGACAACCCGCTAGATGAACGCCATCGTCTTGATGCCGGAAATCTCGAAGTTTTTCCGGCACCGCATGTTTTTGCACATGGCTTTATCGTCCATCAGGACCATGTAACTCAGGAATTTGGCGAACCTCGCGCGGTCGCGTTCGTCGGCGCCTCTCGGGACCTGGTCGAGTTTCTTGCGGACCATCCAGCGCAGATCGTAGGTTTCCTGGGTGCGGCAGTAGGGACAGTTCAGCAGCGCCGGTTTGGTGGTCGGAGATTCGCGGTAAAAAGATTTTTCTTCCATCAGGCTGTGGCCATCTGTTTTTGCGTCACCGTTTTCAAACTGGCGTCGAGGCGCAGCGCGAAATCGTCGACGTCGCTTTTCGAGATGTTCAGAGGTGGCGATAGGCGGATGCAGTTGCCATAAGTTCCGCCTTTGCCGATCAAGAGCCGGTTCTCGCGCGCCATTTCCATGACGGCGAGCGTGGCCTCGACGGCTGGTTTTTTTGTTTCGCGATCCTCAACCAGTTCGAGAGCCTGCATCAGGCCCATCCCGCGGACGTCGCCGATCAACGAGTACTTCGCCTTCATTTCTTCCAGCTTGCCGCGCAGGTAGGCGCCTACTTCGGCGGCGTTGATCATCAAGTTGTGGTCGTCGATGTAGTCGATGACGGCCTTCGCGGCGGTTGCTGTCACGGGATTGCCGCCGAAGGTGGAGATGGTCGCGCCTTTCAGAGCGTCGGCGATTTCGGGACGGGCGACGGTCAGGCCGACGGGCGAGCCGTTGCCGAGGCCCTTCGCGCTGGTCATGATATCGGGCTGGACGCCCCATTGTTCAATGCCGAACCATTTGCCGCCGGTGCGGCCCCAGCCGGTTTGCACTTCATCGCTGATGAAAAGGCCGCCGAATTTTTTCACGATGCCGGCGACGATTTCGAAATATTCTTTGGGCGGCACGATGAAGCCGCCGACGCCTTGAATCGGTTCGGCGATGAATGCGGCGATGCGGCCGGAAGTACTCGTGCGGATCATGTCGTCCATGTCGCGCGCGCATTGCACATTGCAGGACGGGTATTTCAGGTTCAGGGGGCAGCGGTAGCAGTTGGCGTTGATGGCGTGGACGAAGCCGCCGGGAGCCGCGCCGCCAAGACGCCAGGTTGAATTTCCGGTGAGGGCCATTGCGACGGCGGACCGGCCGTGATAGCTATGGCGCAGCGCGACAACTTCATGCGAGCCGGTGTAGCAGCGGGCGGCCAGGATGGCGGTTTCATTGGCTTCGGTGCCGCTGTTGGTAAAGAAACTTTTCGTCAGCTTGCCGCCGGGAGTGATGCCGGCGATGCGCTTGGCGAGCGCGGCCTGCGGCTCATTGGCGAAAACCGTCGAGACGTGTTGCAGCTTATCGATCTGTTCGTGAACCTTCTTATTCACCGTTTCGTTGCAGTGGCCGACGCTGACGGTGACGATGCCGCCGAAGAAATCGAGGTATTGGTTGCCGTCGGCATCCCAGACGAACTGGTCCTTGGCGTGCGAGATCACCAGCGGGTCCTTATAGTAATGGAAGACGCTGGGAAACAGGTATTGCTGGTTGGCGAGAATGATTTCTTCTTTAGTCATCGCCTCCTCGTTATATCACGAAGAAGTATCCAGCAGCCAGGAGACAGTAGCCAGAATGATTCGATGCTGCATTACGGATCGGACGCTTGATTTCACGGGGCAAGCGGATTGGGTACAGGTTCGGGACAAGGAGCTGGCTGGCCGAGAACTGATTGCGGTAGTGCGGCTCGCGATGGGGCGGATTGGGAAAGTTCTGGTGAATTCCCGCGTGGATGTCGCGCTGGCGGCTGGTGCGGCGGGAGTGCATCTGCCTTCGGGGTCGATTGCGGCGTCGGAGTGGCGACGGATTACGCCTTCCGGGTTTTTGATCGGGGTTTCCTGCCACTTGCTGGAGGAGGTCGTGCTGGCGGAGAGGGAGGGGGCGGATTATGTCGTGTTTGGCCCGGTATTTGCGCCCTTGTCGAAGACTTCCGGTCTTCCGGCTCGGGGATTGGAAGAGTTGGGCCGGGTTTCGCGGGCAGTTGGGATTCCGGTGCTCGCGCTGGGAGGGATTACTTGGGAGAATGCGGCGGATTGCGTCGCAGCGGGGGCGGCGGGCGTTGCGGGGATTACGATGTTTCGGAGTTGATAAGATCTAGTATCAAGTGTCCGGTCCTTTGGCCAAGCAAGCGTATACGCGTGAGGAAGCGCGACGGCTCGTCGGTATTTCTGAGCGACAACTGAAGAGCTGGGAAGAGCAGAAGCTGGTTGCGCATCACACCGCGTTTACCTTTCTGGAATTGCTGGCGCTGCGCACGCTGGTCAAGCTGCGAGGGGACCGCGTGCCCCTTTCGCAAATCAAGCGGGCGCTGACGGCGCTGTCGAAAAAACTCAAGCACGTCGAGAATCCCCTGACTGAGCTGAAGCTTTACGCGGACGGGAAAAAAGTCCGCGTGGAGATCGACGGCAAGGCGATGGATGCCGAGTCCGGGCAGTTGCTGATGAACTTCGACCAGGTGGAGCTGCGGCGGATGCTGGAGTTTCCGGGAAAAGATCCGGCGGCAGAGGATCGGGAACGAAGAGCGACGGCCGAGCGGTGGTTTCAAAGGGGACTGGAGATGGAGCAGACCGGGTCGCCGATTGAGAACGTGATTGAGGCGTATGAGAAAGCGATTGAGCTGGACCCGCATTCGGCGGGCGCGCTGGTGAACCTGGGTACGATCCATTTCAACGGGCGCGATTTCGCGAAGGCGAAGAAATTTTACGAGCGAGCGCTGGAAGTGGATCCGGAGTACGCGCTGGCTCATTTCGATCTGGCGAATTTATATGACGAACGGGGCGACCGGACGAAGGCTGTGGAGCATTACCAGGCCGCGCTGCGAATCGCGCCGAATTACGCCGACGCGCATTACAATCTGGCGTTGTTGTATCAGGGGTCGAATCAGACGATGCGAGCGGTGCAGCACTGGACGAATTATCTGAAGCTGGATCCGGCGAGCCACTGGGCGAATATTGCGCGAAAGGAATTGGCGAAGTTGCGTGAGGCGACGGTGGTGAAGGGGTCCGGCGGGTAAAATATCATTAGGTACAAACTTTGAATCGAATTTCACAGGCATTTCGTAGTTTTTTCTCCATACTGTTCAGCGGCGTGCTGCCGGCGGATATTGCGCAGGCGTTTGGGTATTCGAAGGTGATCCCGATCAAGGCGACGCCCGCGCCTGCGCCGAAGCCTCAGTCGGGGCCGGCGGATGGCGCGGTGCAGATTCTTTCCGTCCTGCAACGCGACGCGCGGCTGGTGGATTTTCTGATGGAGGATATCTCCGCCTATTCGGATGAGCAGGTCGGCGCCGCGGTGCGCGATGTACAGTTGCAATCGCGGCAGACGCTGGAACGGTACTTGAAATTGCAACCGGTGATCGACAGTGTGGAGGGAGACTTCACGAAGACCGAAGGACTCGCCGCAGCTTCGGTGAAACTGGTGGGCAATGTTCCTCCCAGCGGCAACGCTGCGGGAGGAGTGCTACGGCACAAAGGGTGGAAGGCAGAGAAGGTCGACCTTCCGACGCTGCCTCCGGGAAATATTCTGGCGCCGGCTGAGATCGAAGTCGAGTAATGAACGTCGGAATCGATCTCGGCACCACCAATTCGGCTCTCGCGTACATAGACACGAAGGAAGCAGCGGAGACGGATTTTCCCACGATCCAGGTGCTGGACGTGCCGCAGACCGTGACGCAGGGGCGTGTGGAGGCGCGGCGCACGCTGCCTTCCTTCCTTTATTTGGGCGATCAGGAATACGTTGGCGTGTACGCCCGCGAACAGGGCGCGCTGGTACCGACGAAATCGATTCATTCGGCGAAGAGCTGGCTGTCGAATCCGGAAGTGGACCGGACCGCGAAGATTTTGCCTTGGGACGCGCAGGAGGGCGGAAGAGTTTTATCGCCGGTCGATGTGTCAGCGAGGATTCTTAAAGCGCTTGGCGCCGCGTGGGAGGGCGCACAGGGATCAAAGCTGGGCGAGCAAAACGTGGTGCTGACGGTTCCGGCGAGCTTCGACGAAGAAGCTCGGGAATTGACGGTGGCGGCGGCTCGCGAAGCCGGGATCGAGCAGTTGACGCTGCTGGAGGAACCGGCGGCGGCGTTCTATTCCTGGATCGCAAACGATCTGGCGCGGTCGCAGAAGAGCCTGTTCGACGGGCAGATCGTGCTGGTGTGCGATGTTGGGGGCGGAACCAGCGACTTCACGCTGATTCGCGTTTCGCGCGAGAACGACCGGGTGGATTTCACGCGTACGGCGGTGGGAAAACATCTGCTGCTGGGCGGCGACAATCTGGATTTGACGCTGGGCTGGCTGGTCGAGGCCAAGCTCGGCAAGACGCTGTCGATCCGGCAGAGAAGCGGGTTGCGCAGGCAATGCGCGGCGGCCAAGGAAAGGCTGCTCTCCGAGGAAAATTTAAAGAGCGTCGAAATCACGGTGCTGGGCGGCGGGTCGTCGCTGGTGGGCGGGACGCTGAAGACGGAGATCACTCGCGAAGAAGTGCTGGAGCTGGCGCTGGACGGATTTTTGCCCGGGTGCGAGCTAACCGACACGCCGAAGGAAGAGGACAAGAGCCTGTATCGCGAACTGGGCCTGCCTTTGGTTTCCGATCCAGCGGTGACGCGTCATCTGGCGGCGTTTTTGAAGAGCGCGGGCGATGCCCGGCCGGACGCGATTCTGTTCAACGGCGGATTTTTCATTCCCGAGATTCTGCGGCAGCGCGTGGCCGACGTGATGGAGCACTGGTACGGAAAACGTCCGGTGATTTTCGAGAATCGCGATCTGGATTTAGCGGTGGCAGTGGGCGCGGCGTATTATTCGTACGTTCGAAAAACGGGCGCGGGGCTGCTGGTTCGCGGCGGGCTGCCGCGGGCGTATTTCATCGGATTGGGCGATGGCCGCGCCATGTGTCTGGTACCTCGCGGGGCCGAAGAAGGCATGACCATTGAGATCGATCCGGGGAGTTTGCATGTGCTCGCCAACAAACCGGTGTCGTTTCAGTTGTACAGTTCGCGAACGAGGACGGAAGACAAGTCGGGCGACGTGGTGGAGTTTTCGCCTGAAGAGCGCGAGGAGTTGCATCTGCATGCGCCATTGCACGCGGTGCTGCGATTCGGGAAAGCGGGCGAGAGGCTGGTGCCGATCCGGCTGGGAGCGAAGCTGACCGAGGTCGGGACGCTGGAGATTTGGGCGGATTCGAAAGAGACCGACCATCGCTGGAGGCTGCAATTCGAGTTGCGGAAGGCGTCATCTCATGGGGGGGGGCAGGCGGTGTCGCGTCCGGCGGCCGTGATTTCGGAGGAGGGGCTGGCGAATGCGCTGGATTTGGTTTCAGCGACGTTCGCCGGGGATGCGATTGCGCCGGAGGAGTTACCGGCGAAGCTGGAACAGACCTTGGGGCTGGGTCGGAATTCGTGGCCTTTGTCAGCGATCCGCAAACTCGGCGATGCCATGATCGAAGTGGCGGAGGGTCGTAAGAGGAGCGCGGCGCACGAACTGCGGTGGCTGAACTTGTGCGGATTCTGCCTGCGGCCGGGATTTGGATTTCCGGGCGACGATTACCGCATCGAACAGGCGCGCAGGGTTTATGCGAGTGGACTGCAATTTCCGAATGCCGTCCAGAACGAGATTGAATGGTGGATTTTCTGGGGGCGCGTGGCGGGAGGGCTGAACAAGAATCAGCAAACTGACGTTTTTCAGCGATTGTCGCCGACGCTGCTGCCCAGGGCGGCGAAACGTCCGCGGGTGAATCCGAGTTTGCTGCGCGAGATGTGGAGAGCCGCGGCGAGCTTGGAGTTCTTGCCGATCCAAACGAAAACGCAGTTGGGCGATGATCTGGTCGCGCGGATTGCGAAAGGCGATTTCGTCGATACGGGGCTGTGGTGCCTGGCGCGTCTGGGCGCGCGGAAGCTGTTTTATGGACCGATCAACCAGGTTTTACCGTCCTCGACGGTCGCGCGGTGGCTGGAGCCACTGCTGAAAATCCAGAAGGCGGAGGACGCGGTGGCGGCGCTGGCGCGACACACCGGAGATTCGACGCGCGATTTGCCGGCGGCAACGCAGGATGTGGTGCGCAGGGCATTCCCGGGGCTCGATTTGGATCGGGAAGCAAGCGGTGATCTGGCGGCGATGAACAAAATTTTCGGAGAAGAGCTGCCGTCGGGTCTTGTATTTCATGAATGAGCTTGACCTCGTAGACCGCCTCCGGCGGCTTAGTTTGCCGTCCACAGATTTGATTCTGGGAATCGGCGACGATTGCGCGATTTACCGGCCTCGCGCGGGCGAGGAGTTGCTGTTTACAACGGATCAGATGATCGAGGGAGTGCATTTTACGCGCAAGCAGCCCGCGTCGTCGATCGGCGAGAGGGCGCTGGCGCGGAGTTTGAGCGACATCGCGGCGATGGGCGGGGAGCCGCGGTTTTGCATCGTGGCGATGGCGGCCGCGGATACCAAGTGGATCAATGATTTTTATCGCGGGCTGCTGCGGCTGGCGAAGCGCACGGGCACAACGCTGGCGGGAGGCGATCTGGCGCGCGACGAAAAAGTGCGCTGCGATGTGATGGTGTGCGGGTCGGCTCCGCGGGGGAAGGCGCTGCGCCGCGATGGGGCGCGGGTAGGCGATTCGATTTTTGTTTCGGGACGGCTGGGGAAGCCCTGGGATCGTCGGATTGAGCCTCGGTTGGAATTGGGCAAGAGCTTACGCGGGTTGGCGACGGCTTGCATCGATTTGAGCGACGGGTTGTCCCTGGATCTGCACCGCCTGTGCGCGGCTTCTGGAGTGGCGGCGGAGATCGATAGGGTGCCGGTGATGAAGGGCTCCAGCATCGAGCGGGCGCTCCATGGCGGGGAAGATTACGAGTTGTTGTTCACCGGGACGAAAGCCCCAAAGGGTGTCACGCGCATTGGTCGCGTGGTACGCGGCGAAGCGGGAAAAATCCAATTTCAGGGGCGCCTGCTTGAACGGCGCGGCTACGATCACTTTTATGAATGATCCAGCGCCAATTCTCGAACTGATCGACGCGTTTCGCCGGTCGAAGGCCATGTTCACAGCGGTCAAGTTTGGAATTTTCGATGGCGAGCGGCCGCACGGCGCGGGGATGGACAGGCTGCTCGAAGCATGCGTCGGGCTGGGGCTGCTCGAAAAGCGCGGCGATGAGTACGTCAACACGCCTGTGGCGGACGAGTATTTGAAAAGGTCGAGTCCACGCACGCTTTCGGGCTACATACGCTATTCGAACGACGCGCTATACCGTTTATGGGAGCATCTGGACGACGCCGTGATCGAGGGGACGAATCGCTGGGCGCAGGTGTTTGGCTCCGAGGGCGGCGTGTTCGCGCATTTCTTCCGCACGCCGGAAGCGCAGCGCGATTTCCTGATGGGGATGCATGGATTCGGGATGATCAGCTCGCCGGCGGTGATCGACGCGTTCGATCTTTCGCGATTCGCATCGTTCGTGGATCTGGGAGGAGCGACAGGGCACCTGGCGCTGGCGGCGAAGGAACGATATCCGCAGATGAAGGCGACGGTGTTCGACCTGCCGTCGGTGATTGAAGTGGCGAAGGAGTTCGTGGGCGGTAAAGTGTCGCTGATCGCAGGAGATTTTTTTGCGGATCCGCTGCCGGCGGGCGATCTTTACGCGGTTGGGCGGATTTTGCACGACTGGTCGGAGGCGAAGATAATTGCGCTGCTCGAAAAAGTTTACGCGGCGCTCCCGGGAGGCGGAGGGTTGCTGATCGCGGAGAGATTGCTGAAGGAAGATCGCAGCGGATCGGTGACGACGCAGATGCAATCGCTGAACATGCTGGTTTGCAC
>Ga0182030_10011664_pt1 | contig 17696 bp, 6 predicted proteins | sample 812S3MmetaG_FD_121299 | JGI IMG/M metagenome (GOLD analysis project Ga0182030, IMG submission 121299) | Permafrost microbial communities from Stordalen Mire, Sweden - 812S3M metaG (Illumina Assembly) | ecosystem: Environmental > Terrestrial > Soil > Wetlands > Permafrost | place: Sweden...
GAGTACGACTCATATTTAGGGCCGCTGGCCAAGAAGTCGCTGACAGGTACCGCCACCGAGAGCAGGACCATGGACTTGATCGCTCGTTAGAATCCTTGCGAGCAGGGAAACACAAATCACGGCCGCGCCGCAGACGTAATGCCCATTACTCTGATTCACATCCTGCGACAGATCGTGCGCCATTCTGGCGAAGGCCCAATCCGTTGATCGACGGCGAGGAACGTACTCCCGATCGCCCGGGGCACCTGGGCTTGACCCGTCGCGGGGTGCTGTCAGGTGCCGCGCTGCTTGGAATCGGCGCGGGGCTTGACCACGTCATCGCCAAGTCCCCTCACCAGGCGACCACGCCGCCTGGAGCAGAGTCTTCCGAGGGCGCGGTGCCGTTCTACGGTGCCCACCAGGCGGGGATCGCCACGCCCGCTCAGGACTATCTGAGCTTCGCCGCGTTCGATCTCACCGGCGACGCCGTCGAAGACCTCCGCAGCCTGCTGCAGCAATGGACCGCGGCGGCGGCCTCGCTGACTGCCGGAAAGCCATATCAGCCCACCACCCAGGAATCGAACCAGCCGCCGGAGGACACCGGCGAGGCGATCGGTCTCGGCCCTGCGCAGCTGACGATCACGATCGGCTTCGGCCCAAGTATGTTCGGATCTCCCGGCCAGGACCGGATTGGACTCGCGCATCTGAAGCCGCCGATGCTGCAGCCGTTACCGGCCTTTCAGGGCGACAGCCTCGAACCGAACAGCTCGGGTGGGGACCTGTGCGTGCAGGCCTGCGCGAACGATCCCCAGGTCGCGTTCCACGCCGTGCACGTCTTCTCGAGGATCGCGAGCGGCACCGCGTCGCTGCGCTGGGCGCAACTTGGCTTCGGTCGCACGTCGAGCACCAGTCGCGCCCAGACGACGCCTCGCAACCTGATGGGCTTCAAGGACGGCACCGACAACATCCGCGCCGAGGATAGCGCCGAGATGGACGACTACGTATGGGTCGGACCCGACGACGGTCCGGCGTGGATGACGGGCGGCACCTATCTGATCGCGCGCCGTATCAAGATCCTTTTCGACGTCTGGGACACCACGAGCCTCGAAGGCCAGCAGCGCACGATCGGCCGCGACAAGCTCACCGGCGCCCCGCTGGGCAGCAAGAGCGAGTACGACCCCGTCGAGCTGTCCGCCACCGCCCCCGCCGGCGAACTGTTGATCCCAGCCAACGCCCACATCCGTCTCGCCAACCCCCAGAACAACGATGGCCAGCGCATTCTCCGGCGCGGCTACTCCTACACCGAACCGATCGAACCCGGCACCGGTGAGATCGACGCCGGTCTTTTCTTCATCGCCTTCCAACGCAGCCCCCAGCGCCAGTTCATCCCTCTCCAACGCCGCCTCGCCGCCAGCGACGCCCTCAACCGTCACACGCTGCATACCTCGAGCGCGATCTTCGCCTGCCCACCCGGAACATCCCCGGGCGGGTTTGTCGGCGACGCGCTGTTCTCATAGCCCCAAAGATCCGCAAGCCGAGTTCGAGCAATCCGGTCACCGCGAAGCACGCTGTGCCACATACGCCACAAGCAAGCACACCGCCAACGGGACGATGGCCGGCACCAACCCGACGTGACGCCATATCCAATAGAAAGCGCCCACGCTCGCCACTCCCGCCAATTTCCATCCCCAGCCTGACATAGGCGAATGATGACACAACTATCAACGGCCATCGGGGTATCGGAGATCCGATGGCCATAATAAAACCGCTTACAAGGCTTTAGTAAGCCGCGCATGGTGCCGATAATGACCATATGAGCAGTCGTTTGCTTCGGCCTGGAGTCGCAGGGTGCGCCACCCTGCTCACGGCTGGTCTGCTTGCCGGATGCGGAGGCACCGCCACCTCGTCGGCTGGCGTTGCCCCACCAACGTCGGGGCCGATCACCAAGGCACAAGCCGTCGCGTATGCGCACGCCGTCAACCTGCGAGCCGGCGACCTGCCGGGGTTCACCAACAGCGGGAGCGAAACCGAAGCCCCCAAGCCGGGACGATTGGCCCTCGAAGAGACCCGCTGCAGTGGTGATGTCAACCCTGCCCGCCGAATTGCCCAGATCGAATCGACGGAATTCTCGGCAGGACGCTCCATTTACAGCGAGCTCATGAAATCCACTGTCGAAGTCTGGCCGACACCGGCACTGGTCACATCCAACAACAACCCGTCCCGCAAATCCCGCGCCCGAGCCTGCTTCGTGCACTTCCTCAACGCGCTCCACAAACGAACCAATCAACAACGCAAAGGACGACTGCAAATCGGGCCATTCACGATCACCACCGTGCCCAACCCATTGCCCGGTGTCAGCCACAGCTTCCTGACAACGATCAACGAAACACTGCTACTCCGAACCGGGGCCATCCGCGCTCACATCTACCGCGACATCTTTGGGTTCACCACCGGCCCGGCCGAAATAAACCTTGAAGCCATCGGCTTCGGCCATCCCATCCCCACTTCGACCGAGGCGCAAGCACTACAGCTATTGGTAAACCGCGCGACGGCTCACGCCGTCTGAGCCTCATGACTTAGCGCCTCCTAATCCGGAGGCTCCTCCTGACCCAGAGCCTCCGCCCGCTCCCGACCCAGCGCCCCCTCCTGACCCAGAGTCTCCGCCCCCTCCTTCTTTTTCAGGAGGAAGCGCCTTTTTGCAAATCCCTTGCAGCACTTGACCTCCTATTACTTTTGCCACAGGGCCGCCCGGAACCGGAACGAATACCGTTCCAAGTTCACAAGCTGCCGTTTCGACACTTCTTGGAATTTCCACTGGGCCACACGAACCGTTCTCTTCTTCACTAGTACCCTCGTAAAGCTTTTTTTCTGCTTCGCACTCGCCCCTTGGCACCGCTTCGGTGGGATTGTATCCGTTTGTGCCATAGGGATCGGTGGCATTCATTGGCGAGTCGCTGACGTAACGGTACAGATTTATTCCGCTGCCTGCCATTCCGAGCGGGTCTTGACTTATGAACCGATCCGCACCCGGTTCGTAGTAGCGAGCACGATTATATTGCAATCCGTTTTCTTCGGTTTCGCGTCCGGTGTACTGGTAGGGGTTGGTGCTCGTGGCGCCGGTCGCAGTGGCGGCACCGAAGGGGCTGTAGGTGTACTCCGTAGCCGGTTCACCGCCTTCCCCCGCGAGCGCCAGGGTACTGCCCAGCGCGTCGGTGAGGTAGGCGTCGGTCCCTGCGCTTGTGGTGCGCGCGAAGCGTTCGTCGAGGCTGAGACCGTTGATCAGCTGGTCCGTTTTGCCTTCGCTTGATTCGCGGGCGACATTCTCATCCTCGTACAGGTATTTCGTTTCGACGCCGTTGGCGGTCTTGCTGATCCTGCGACCCAATGGATCGTAGGCATAGCTCCATTTTTCAGAGCCCTGGGTGACGCCGGCGAGCTGGTTGCGGTCGTTCCATTCGAAGCTCGACGTGCCGTTGCTCGTGAGGTTGCCGTCCGCGTCATATGAGAACGTTTTGCCGTCTCGGGACGTCAGCTCGTTGCCGGCGTTGTACGACGCTTCGCTGAGCGCTTCCGGGAGGCTGGTCCGTGCATAGCTACCGGCGAGCGTCGTCACGCGCCCCAGCGCGTCACGCCCGTACTGTAAGTTGCCGAGCTCTTCGCCACCAGGGCGCTGGTAAGTGATTCCTGTGAGCTGGGAGGCAGCGTTGTACGAGTAGTTCTCGCTGTCACCGTCGGGAAGCACCGTCTGAGACCTCTTACCTTCATGATCATAGGCGAAGGAGACATCGCCATTGGGGGTGGTGATGTCTGTCAGCTGGCCGTCAGCGTTGTAGCCGTAGGCTGCGGCTTCTTCGCCTTCGAGGCTCATCGACTGAAGCTCACTGTCAGCATTGTACGTATAGCTAATGCTGCCAGTCGGCCCCGCTTCTTCGGTGAGGCGATGATATGGATCATAGCTCAGCGTCCAGGTGCCGGCGCGCGAATCCGCCACCGATGTGAGATCGCCTGCACCGTCATAGCCGTAGCTGATGGTGCTGGTGGGCGAGCCGCCACCAGTTGCTCCAAAGGACGCCGAGGAAAGCTTGTTGAGAGCGTTGTAGGTGTAATTGGTGGTCTGGCCCTTTGGGTCTGTAACACTGGTGACGTTGCCCATCACGTCGTGGGTGTAGCTGGTCGTTTGGCTAAGCGCGTTGGTCCACGAGCTGAGCTGATCAAACGCGTTATAGGTACCCGTCTGGGTGTGGCCTTCGGGATCTCTTACGCTCGTGAGGTCCCCGTCCGCGTCGTAGCCGTAGCTGGTTTTGTCGCCGGCAGGATCAGTTTCGCTTATGAGATCGTTGTCGCTGTCATAAGCGAACTGGGTGAGCCCCCCTTCGGGATCGCGGATGCCGACCGGACGCCCAACATTGTCATATATAATTTCGGTCTTCTGATCGAGCGGATTAACGGCGGCTGTCTGCTCACCATCTTCGTAGGCGTAGCTGGTCGTGTTGCCCTGAGGGTCGGTCGCCGAGGCCAGCTCGCCTTCACTGTTGTAACCGAATGTTGTCTGCCGCCCCATCGGGTCGGTAATTCTGATGAGATTTCCATTTGTATCGTAGGTATAGCTCGTCGTTTGTCCGAGCGGATTGGTCGTGCTCGTGCGCTCCGAGGCATCGTTGTAGGTAAAGCTCGTGGTAAGCGGTTCCAGGCCAGAAGCTTCTCGCTCGATCGAAGTTATATCGCCGACCGCATCGTAGGAGTACGAGACGTCTCCCGCAGACCCTGTCACATGGGTTATGTTGCCTTCCGCGTCGCGTTGGTAGCTGATCTGTTCACTGCCGATCCGTTCGCTCAGCGGCAGGCCGGTGCTGGTATTCCAGTACAATACGTGTTCGTGCCCATCTGGATCGACCATCCGTGTACGGGCGACTTTGGACGGTGATTCTGGATAGGAGTAGGAGAAATGGTAGGTGCCCAGATCTCCCAGGGTTTGGGTCTTGACTTTTTCTCCTTCGTAGGTGTTTGCGATGAGCACCTTGCCGCGTGCGTCGGTGACCGTCGTCATCGCATTTTCGGAGTTGTACGCGTACCGCGTGGTACGGCCTTCGGGATCGGTGACTTCGGCGAGTCGTCCCGAGTTGTCGTAGCGGTATTTGACGGTTTGCCCTGCGTTGTCGCTGGCTTGGGTGATGCGATTGTAATTGTCGTAGCTGAGATCGATCACGCGTCCATGGGGCGCGCGTATTTGAACGACCGGCCCCAGATCCCCGACGCCTCCTGCGTCAGCCGCGTTCTGGCGCACCAGCGTGATGCGGTTCCCATTGGGATCTTCGATCGCCACCAAGGGCGCGAGATCTCCGAATATGAACTTCATGCCGTCACGCCTACGCAGCACCCATCCATGTCCCGTGGTGGTAGGTCCGGTGGTGATGTATTCCATGACTGCGCCCTCCCACGGACCGGAGGTTTCGACAGCTTCATAAACGGCTTCGACAAACCCGGTCCCGCCCGATATTCGGTGTAACTTGACCTTGCCCCCGTCGGGGAGCACCAGGTAGGCGTTTGTGTAGTTTTCGTTTGACCACAGGCGCAGTTCGAAGGGGTCCGTCGTTCCGACACCGAAAGCGTAGGAGTTATCGTCACCGGGCCGGTAGGTGCGGGCGAGGGCAACCGGCATCGCGGAATCGGCCAGCTCCAGGTCGGTGTGTTGGTAGACAAACAGGCCCGTTGCAAGGTCAACCGGGTCACCACCCGTAGTGCTTCCGCCACTCGCGGGACCGTTGGTGGGAGGCCCACCGGTACTGGAGACCATTGCGCCGGTGAATTCCCAGACACGGACGTTGGGGTCGGGAACCACCTGCTTGCCGTTGCTGCTGACGCTGCCTTCGCCATAGACGTACCAGCCCTTGTCAGCGGGGTCGTAATTCCAGAAGTCGACGCGCTGTCCGGGTGGAAGGTGTCCCCAGTTGGGATAGATGATCTGCGCGCCCTTGTTCAGATAGGCGCGGCCGGGTTGCACGGTGAAGTACGTCGGGACTTCGGTCGCGAATAGCGGCAGCGGGAATGGCGGGCGATCAACTGGGATCGCCGTCATATTCAAGCTGTGTATGGCCTTGCCCGCTGCGTTGCGCACGACCGTGCCCGCGGGCAGACGAACTTCGAGGCCGGGGATCTTCGGGTTGGTCACGATCGTTTCGTGCCTCGTTGGGGATGCGATGCTCCTGTTGCCCGCCGGATCGAGCGGTGTCATCCAGATCGTGTAGCCGAGCGCGGCCGTCTTGCCCTTGGTCAGTTCGACTCCGACCGAGAACTGGCCGTACTGCTGGCCGTGGCCGTCGGCAGAGCCGCCGTCTATGTCGAGGATCTGATGTCCCGCGGGCAGTCCCTCGAGGGCAAACCGTCCGCTGCTGTCGGTCTTGGCCTGCTTGCTCGTGCCCTGGATCGTCAGGGTCACGTTGGCCAGCGGAGTGCCGTTGATAATAAGCGCTTGGCCGCTGAGGCCCGTGCTGGCATGTGCCCCTCGGAGGGCTGGCAGGCTCGCCCACGGGGATGGCCCGCGGCCCGTGAGCCAGTCTCCATCCACCCGGTTCCTGCCCGTCGGTTCCCATGTCGCGGGGTAGGGAGAGCGGTAGTCGCTCACGGCCGCGGGAACCGATGTGCTCTGCGAGGAGGCTTGTCCCGGCACGGCAGCTGCCTGCGCGGCCGACGCGTGCTTCAGAGCCGTCTTCGGAGCCTTCTTCGCCGCGGGCTTCTTGGTCTTCTTGTGCTTGGTCTTCCTGGCTACCTTGGCACGCTTGTGCTTGTGGCCGGTGTGGGCTCTGCGGCGAGCACGTCTAGCGCTCCGCTTGGCCGAGCGGGAGTGCCTGGGAGTGGACTTCTCGACGGTCGGTTTGGCTGCTGACTGGCTTTGCACCTGGGCGGCCGGCGCGTTGGGGGTGTTCGCGGACGAGCTCGTCGGGGCTGATCCCAGTGGAGCCGATCCTGTCGGGGCTGATCCGATGGGTGTGGGCAGATGCAGGATGCCTCCGCCGGGTAGGTGTGCGCGTGCGTCGGGCGTGAAGCTCCCCGGGCTTTCGGAGGAGTGCCCGCCGACGGTGACCGTGATCGCGCCCGTGCCGGCGCCTTCGGGCACCGTCACGATCAGATCGGTCGCGCCGGCTTCGCTGACCGTGGCGCTCGTTCCGTCGAAGCTCACTTCGTCTTCTGCGGGGCTGCTGCTGAAGCCCGTGCCGGTGATGTCGACCTGGGTGCCGGGGGGCGAGTGTGGTGGTGTCACGGCGAGCACCGCGAGCGTGCTCGCGCTGTACCGTTTGATCGAGGTCAGGTTCCCGTCTGGGTCCCATTCATACACGGCGGCGCCCTGGCTTGGATCGTCGACGATGTGCAGGCGCCCGGCTTCGTCATACAGGTAGCGGATCCCCGAGCCGGAGCCCGCACTGACCACCGTGGAGGCGGCCGAGGTTGCGTTCGCCGACCCTTCTTCGTTCGTGGCTGTCACCACAACCCGCAGGGTGTTCGAGAGGTCCCCTTCGATGAGGGTGTAGCTCTGTGCGGTTGCTCCCGCGATGTTCGCGCATTCCGCGCCCGACCCGTTGCACTTCTGCCACTGATAGGCGTAGGAGATCGTCGGTTTGCCTTGCCAGCTGCCCGGGTCCGCTCCCAGGGTGCCACCCACCTGTGCGCTACCCCTGATCACGGGAACAGAGCTATTGGCAAGCGCATTCGCCTGAACCACCGAGCTCGGCGCCGAGGTCTCAGAGAGTTCTTCCGTCCCATTTGATGCAGTGACGAGGACGCGCAGCGTGCTACCCACATCGCCGGATACCGGCAGATAGCTTCTCGCCGTCGCGCCTTCGATGCTCGTGCATGCTTCGCCCGATGCGTTACACCTCTGCCACTGGTAGGTGTAGGAGAGCGTGCCGGTGGCGCTCCAGCTGCCGGAGCTTGCGGTCAGCGCGCTCCCCACGATCGCTTCGCCGGAGATCGTCGGCGCGGCGGTCGAGGACAGCGTCGCGCTTTCGACCGTGGTCGAGACCGTCGGGGTGGTGTAGGTGTTGCCGAGGTTGTCGACGATCACCGCCCGGAATTGATAGCTGCCGGCCGTCAGCAGGCTCGTGTCGATCGTGCATCCGTAGACGATCCCCGACGTCGGCAGGGTCTGCGTTAGACATGCCTGTTCGAACGTTTCGCTGCCGACCGGCGCGATCTGCAACGTCCAGCTGGCCACGCCCGACCCGGCGTCGGACGCCTGCCCCTGGACTTCGATGTTGCCGATCACTTTCGCCGAGAGCCCATCCAGCGAACCGACCGGTGGCGAGTTATCGATCGTGGTCGCTACCGGAGCCGTCGTGTAGGTATTGCCTTCGTCGTCGGTGACCACGGCCCGCAGTTCGTATTCCCCGTCGGAGAAGGCGGTGGTGTCCATTTCGCAGCGGTATTCCGAGCCGCTCACCGGAGTGTCTTGGGTCGGGCACGCGCCGGTCCAAGAGCTCGTTCCGGCGGGCGTCGCCTGTACCGCCCAGCTCGCCACCGCGGATCCGGTCGAGGCCGCGGTGCCAGCCAGTTCGACCGTTTTGCCGATGTACGGTTCGACCGACCCGAGCGTTCCACTGAGCGACCCGTTGTCGATGTGCATGCTCACCGTCGGGGTCGTATACGTTTTCCCCGCCCGGTCGGTGACGAGCGCACGCAGCTCGTAGGCGCCGTCGGTGTACGACGTCGTATCCACACTGCAGCCGTAGTTATCGCCGCTGAGCGGCGTGCCCTGCGCCGGACACGCGCTCGTCCATTCCGAGCTGCCTTCCGGCGCGATCTGCAGCTGCCAGGACTGGATCCCCGAGCCGGCGTCGCTTGCGGTACCCGTGATCAGCGGATGCCCGTCCACGTCGTGAGCGGGCTCTGTCACAGATCCGGTCGGTACCGTGTTGTCTACGAGCATCGTCGTGGTCGGCGTCAAAGCCGTTTCTTCGACGCCGAGAGAGCCACCGGCCAGTTTGGCCCGGAGTTCATAGTCGCCGTCCGGGTAGCTCCCGGTAGACGTGTCCCATGAGCAGCTGTATTCGCCCGCCAATCCCGGTGTCAGCGGCCCGCACAGCGCCGTCCATTCGTTGGCGCCCTGAGGGGTGAGTTCGATCGTGGCGCTCGAGAACGGACCAACGAGTCCCCTTTCCCCAGTTCCGGCGACCGTCACCGTGCCTGAGGCGTACGGCTGCGATTCCAGCGTCCCTCTGACACTCGTCGCGACCCAGACTATCGTCGCTTCCTCATCGCGTACGTTGAGCTCGACACCGTCTTCGACGAGAAACGTCCCCGGCCTGAGCACAATCGAAGTTCCGCTCGTCGGGTCCCATGATCCTGTGGCGACGTTTTCGGGCACGCCGCCACCCGTGAATTCGAGTTGCCCCGCTTCGCCTTTGACGATGCCTTTGTTATCGAACTCGAAGCCAACCGTGCTCGCTTCGCTGCCCTCGGTCTTCTCGAACGTACCCGCGTTCTCGACCCGCGGCGCGGCACCACCGGCCGCGGCGAAGGTCGTGCCATTCGAGATGTCGTCAAACGTGCCCTTGTTTTCAAACACGGCACCGTTTTCCCCGTCGAGCTGACCGGGATACCACAGCAACACACCTTCATTCACAAACGTTCGTTCATCGAGCGTGCTGCTCCCACCGCCTTCGCCGAAATACGCCGAACCGGAGGCTTCCGGACCCACCACAGTCCGGCCTGTCCCAGACATCACACCCAAAGCGCCCCAGTAGAAATTGCTCGCCACGTCCAAAGTCCCGGACCCAGACAACGTCCCTCCAAGGTAGATCGAGAAGCCTTCGATGTGCGACGCCGTCGAACCAGTCAATTCCAACGAACCGGAGCTGATCGTCAGGGACCCAGCCGGTGCCTGAATATCCTGAGCTGCGACCGTCGCCCCTGAGATTTCGACCGACGGCCCCAACAGTTCAACGCCTGAACCCAGCGAGAAACTACCGGCGCGAAGCTCAACCGTCCCTTCGTCTTTCGTGTTCCATGATCCTGTGGCGGCGTGTTCGGGCACGCCGCCACCGGTGAACTCGAGTTGCCCCGATTCGCCCTTGACGATGCCGTTGTTGTCGAACTCGACGCCAACCGTGCTCGCTTCACTGCCTTCGGTCTTCTCGAAGGTCCCCGTGTTCTCGATCTGCGGCGCGGCACCACCTGTCGCGGCGAAGATCGTGACATCAGAGATATCGTCAAACGTGCCCTTGTTTTCGAAGACGGCGCCATTCTCGTCTTCGAGCGTGCCCGGATCCCATTTCAACGAGCCTTCGTTCACCAGCGTCCGTTCGTCCAGCGTAGCCCCGTAACTGCCAAAGTAGGCGCTGCCCGACGCCCCCGATTCCAGTACGGTCCGGCCCGACCCGGACATCACACCATTCGCACCCCAGTAGAAGCTGCTACTCACACCCAGCGTGCCGGACCCAGACAGCGTCCCTCCAAGATAGATCGAAAACCCGGCGACATGCGACGCCGCGGACCCAGTCACGGTCAATGAGCCCGAACTCAACGTCAGCGTCGCTTCAGGCCCCTGGACACCCTGGGCGACCACCGCCGCACCCGAGATTTCGATCGCCCCCGAAAGTTCAGCACCGGAGCCCAACGAGAAACTCCCAGCATGAAAAGCAACCGACCCTTCGCCTTTGGCGTTCCAGGATCCCGTGGCAGCGTGTTCGGGCACGCCGCCACCCGTGAATTCGAGTTGCCCCGCTTCGCCCTTGACGGCGCCGTTGTTATCGAACTCGATGCCGATCGTGCTCGGCCCCGTCGCTCCAGTCTTCTCAAACGTACCCGTGTTCTCAATCCGCGGCGCTGCGCCGCCCGTTGCGGCGAAAATCGTGCCATTCGAGATGTCGTCAAGCGTGCCCTTGTTTTCGAACACGGCGCCATTCTCCCCGTCCAGCTGGCCGGGATACCACAGCAACAGACCTTCGTTCACAAACGTTCGTTCATCGAGCGTGCTGCTCCCACCATCTTCGCCAAAGTACGCCGCACCGGAGACTTCGGGACCCAGCACTGTCTTGCCCGAGCCCGACATCACACCATTCGCACCCCAGTAGAAGCTGCTACTCACATCCAGCGAGCCGGGCCCAGACAACGTCCCTCCGAGATAAATCGAAAACCCAGCGACATGCGACGCCGCCGAGCCAGTCAATTCCAGCGAACCGGAGCTCATAGTCAGGCTTGCAGCCGACCCCTGAATATCCTGGGCTACCAACGCCGCACCCGAGATTTCGACCGCCCCCGATAATTCAACGCCTGAGCCCAGCAAGAAACTACCGGCGCGAAAAGCGACTGACCCTTCGCCTTTCGCACGCCACGATCCGGTGGCAGCTTCTTCGGGCACGCCGCCACCCGTGAGCATCAGCTCCCCCGCTTCATCTTCAACGGTGCCTTGATTGTCGAACTCGAAACCGACCACGCTGATCCCAGTTGCCGAGGTCTTCTCGAATGTCCCGGTGTTCTCGATTGACGGCGCGGCGCCACCTGCCGCAGCGAAGATCGTGCCTTCCGAAATGTCGTCAAAAGTGCCCTTGTTTTCGAAGACCGCGCCGTTCTCACCGTCCAACTGACCGGGATACCACAGCAAGAACCCTTCGTTCACAAACGTCCGTTCGTCGAGCGTGCTGCTCCCACCCCGTTCGCCAAAATACGCCGCACCAGAGACTTCCGGACCCAGCACCGTACGACCCGAACCTGACATTTCACCCGAATAGCCCCAGTAGAAGTTGCTCGTCACGTCCAGCGTCCCCGAACCCGACAATGCCCCATTCCACAATTCGAACGATGCGACATGCGACGCTGGCGAGGTATTGTCGAGTTCGAGCGCTCCGCCGGCGATCCGGAGAGTTCCTTCGTCTTCCACGGAGCCAACTTGATATGAGCCGCTCGTCAACTGCACCGTTTCTCCGGCACCGATACAGGCCCTGTCTCCAGCCTCGGGAACGCTCTCCGTCGACCAGTTCGAGGCCGTCTGCCACAGTCCATCCCCACCGTCGCCGGTCCAGGTGTCATCGCACGTGGACGGTTCCAACGGCGTGGTGTTGTCGAAACGCGTGACAACCGACGGGGTCGTGTACGTGTTTCCGGCGTGATCGGTGATCAACGCGCGTAGCTGGTAAGGACCGTCCGCGAGCGGTGTGGTGTCGAGCGAGCATCCGTAGATCGAGCCTTCGATCGGAAGGATCTGTTCCAGGCAGGCGTCTTCCCACGATCCTCCGTCCCGCGGCGCGATCTGAAGCTGCCAGCTTGCCACCCCGGAGCCCCCATCTGAGGCATGGCCCCTGATTTCGAGCGTTCCGCTGCTGTAGTGCGGCAGCGCTTCGAGCGATCCGGCGGGCGGCGTGTTATCGATCGTGATCGTCTGTGTGCTGGTGTCGTAGACGTTACCGGCGTTGTCTTCGACTTGGACGCGGATCTGGTATTCGCCGTCTGGGAGGGTGGTGGTGTTCAGGCTGCAGCCGTACGTCGAACCGGAGATCGGCGTGCTCTGCGGCGAGCACGCATCCGTCCACGTACCGCCCCCCACAGGCAAGACCTGGGGTGTCCAGCTCGCCACGCCAGAGCCGCCATCGCTCGCCGTGCCCTGCAGGCTGAGCACGCCCCTGACGTATTCGCTTTCTGTGACTGTTTCCAGCGTACCTGTAGGCGGTGTGTTATCGACCGTCGTATCCACCGCGGAGGTCGTGTATTCGTTGCCGGCGTTGTCGGTTACGAGCGCCCGCAGTTCGTAGGCCCCATCGCCGTCACCGGTGCTGTTCACGTCGCAGCCGTACGTCGAACCGGACAGCGGCGTGGTCTGCGCCGCGCACGCGTTCGTCCATTCCGCTTTGCCCGCCGGGCTGATCTGCAGCTGCCACGAGGCCACCCCCGAACCGCTGTCCGTTGCCGTGCCGGACACGGGCGCCGCGGTGCCGGCCAGATACGACGCGGCGGACACGCTCCCCGTCGGCGGCGTGTTGTCGACCAGCACCGTGATCGCGGCCGTCGGCGCGGTATTCGGCGGTTCGGAGCTGTCGCTCAGCTGCGCCCGCAACTGGTATTTGCCGTCCGCGTAGAAACCAGAAGCCGTGTTCCACGAGCAGCTGAATTCTCCGACCAAGCTCGGCGTGAGGGGCCCGCAAAGACTATTCCATTCGCCCTCGCCGGCCGGGGTGATTTCGATGCCGGCGCTCGAGAACCCGGTTCCCACGCTCGCGCCGATACCGGAGACCGTGACGGCACCGGAGGCATACGGATGGGGTTCGAGATGACCTTTCGGCGGTCCAGTCGTGGGCACTCTTTCCACGGTCGCCCCGCTGACTTCGACGGCGGAGAGGTCGACCGCTTCGCCGATCAGGAACGTCCCGCCGCTGAGCACGATGTGCGCGCCGCTCTGCACGGCCCACGAGCCCGTGGCGATTTCTTCGGGAATCCCACCATCGGCGAAATCGAGCGTGCCCGTCTTCGCTTCGACCGTGCCCTGGTTACTGAAGTTCACATCGACGGTGCTGGTGCCGCCGCCGGCGGTCTTTTCGAAGGAGCCGGTGTTCAAGATCGAGGGAGCGGCGCCGCTCCCGGACGGATCCTGAATCTGTGACCCCCCACACCAGCTTTCGGAGTTGTCCCTGAACGTACCCTTGTTTTCGAGCATGGCGCCTTCGGACATGTCGAGGATGCCCGACCCGAACGTCACCGAGCCTTCGTTTACCAGCAGACGTTCGGTCAAGCTCATCGTTTCGCAACCGGACGCTTCGATCGACCCGGTGGCCAAGGGGCCCAGCACCGTCGACCCCGAGCCGGACATCGTGCTGTTCCCACCCCACGAAAATGAGTCGGCGACGTCGACGGTACCGGCTCCTGTAAGCGTCGTACTTGGTTGAACCTTCAGCGTGCCGAGGTGCGAGGCCGTGGAGGCGCCGGTCAGATCGAGTTCGCTGCCGGTGCCATCCCACAGCACGACGGTGCCTTCCGACCCCTGGATATCTTCGGCCTGGATCTGCGCCCCGACGAGAGAGATGTTCCCCTTCATCCCCACCCCCGCTCCAAGGACATAGGACCCTACAAACACTATTTCGCCACCTTCCACACCGGACCATGAACCGTCCTGAACGGTGCCCCCGTGGCCGCCACCCGTGATCTGGATCTGGTTGCTTTTCGATTCGACTGTCCCGTCGTTGTCGATCTGCCACTGAATCTGCGTGTATTCGCTGTTCGCGGTCTTCTTCACCGTACCCGTGTTGTGCAACCACACATTCGAGCCGTCCTTGTTCAACAATCCATGTGTCGACCATTCCGAAATCGGAACGCTCGCGTTCGCGACGAACGTCCCGCTGTTGTCGATCTCCGCGTCAGAGCGCCCTTCGACCGAACCCGTGCTCCATGTCAAGCTGCCTTTATTCACGAGCTCGCGTTCGGTCAAGGCGACCGCGTTACCAACCCCGGGATCGATCGAGCCGGTGGCGCCCGATTCGAGGACCGTCGAGCCGGAGCCCGACATCGTGCTGCTGGCATACCAGGAGAGCGAGCTCGAGACATCGATCGTCCCAGCACCGGTCAGGGTTGTACCCGTGTCGAGGATCAGCGAGCCGACGTGCGAGGCCGTGGACATGCTGGTCAGGGTCAGCGTGCTGTCGCCTCCGCTCCACATCCAGAGGGTGGCATCGGGGCCCTGGATATCTTCGGCCTGAATGTTCCCTCCGGCGAGATAGATCGTGCCGGCCATTCCCACGTCGGAGCCGAAGACGTAGGACCCCGCATCGAACGCGATCGCGCCGCCTTCGACGCCGGACCACGATCCGTCCTGCACGGCGCCTTCGTGGCTGCCGCCCGTGATCTGGATCTGTTCGCTTTTCGATTCGATCGTGCCTTCGTTGTCGATCTGCCATTGAATCTGGGTGAATTCCCCGTTTTCCGTCTTCTTCACGGTGCCTGTGTTGTGCAGCCAGACGTTCGACCCGTCGCTGTTCAGCAGGCCGTGCTCCCACCATTCGGAGGCAGACACGCTGGCGTTCGCCACGAACGTCCCGCTGTTGTCGATCTCCGCGTTCGAGCGGCCCTGAACCGAGCCGGCGCTCCACGTCAGCGTGCCTTCGTTCACGAGGTCGCGTTCGGTCAGGGCGACCGCGTTGCCGACCCCGGGATCGATCGAGCTGGTCGCGCTCGATTTCAGCACGGTTTTGCCCGAACCGGTCATCGACCCGCCCGTCCACGACAGCGACCCGGACACGTCGAGTTCGCCGGCGCCGGTGAGGGTCCCACCGCTCTCGATGTCCAGCGTGCCGAGGTGCGAAGCCGTCGAGGTGCCGGTCAGGTCGAGTTCGCTGCCGGCGACGGTCGACAACCCGACCGTCGCTTCGGGGCCCTGGATGTCTTCGGCCTGAATCTGCGCCCCAACCAGATCTATGGCGCCAGTCATCCCGACCCCGGAGCCGAAGGTGTAGGACCCCACGAACACCATGACGCCCCCTTCGACGCCGGACCACGAACCATCCTGAACTGAGCCCGGGTGACCACCACCCGTGATCTGGATCTGGTTGCTTTTCGATTCGACTGTCCCGTCGTTGTCGATCTGCCACTGAATCTGCGTGTATTCGCTGTTGGCCGTCTTCTTCACCGTGCCGGTGTTGTGCAGCCAGACGTTCGAGCCATCCTCGTTCAGGAGACCGTGCTCCCACCATTCATAGACGGGCACGCTTGCGTTTGCGACGAACGTCCCGCTGTTGTCGATCTCCGCGTCCGAGCGACCTTCGACCGAGCCGGAGCTCCACGTCAGCGTCCCCTTGTTCACGAGCTCGCGTTCGGTCAGAGCGACCGCGTTGCCGACCCCGGGATCGATCGAGCCGGCCACGCCGGCTTCCAGGACAGTCTTGCCCGAGCCGGTCATCGATCCGCCAGTCCACGACAACGACCCGGCAACATCGAGCTCGCCGGCGCCGGTGAGAGTTCCGCCGCTCAACGTCAGCGATTCGACGCTGGATGCTTCGGTGGCGCTCGCCAGTTCGAGCGAGCCACCGGAGATCTCGAGCGTCCCTTCGTCTTTCAGCAGAGCCGCCTGATTCGTGCCTTCCGTGATGTGGACCGTCACACCGGACCCGATGCAGGCCACGTCGCTCGAGCTCGGCGCGCTTTCGGTCGACCAGTTCCCGGCTGTCTGCCACAGCCCGTCGCCCGCATCGCCCGTCCAGGTGTCCGTGCAGCTCGGGTCGGCCGAGGTCGCCGCGGGCAAGGCCGCCAGCCCCACCACCGAGCACGCCAAACACACCGCCGTCAACCGCCCGCCACGCACCACGACCAGCCTCCCTTCGAGCGAAGGATCGTCCCGCAGCACCGCTGCGGATACCTCGAATCCACCCTACACAGACGAAGACCGGGATGTCAAGAGATCTTGAGCAGTTCTGGACATTTGACGTAGAGGGCAGCGAGGCACCCACCCCGGCCACTCACGGGATCGAGCTGGAGGACTGGCATCGCTGGTGGAAGACAAGCGGCGCTCGAGAGTTGCGGGGGCTGCTGATGACCTACTGGGATCCAATCGGGGTCAACGGGATTCCAGAGGCCTCCGACGAGTACGACTCATATTTGGCCCGCTGGCAAAGAAGCTCCGTGAAGGGGCCGACGCACATGGGGTATCTGAATACCTTTCCGAGATTCAGAGCGAGCGCATGGAGATACCCGCGACGCCCGATCAGCTCACCGACGTTGGCGAGCGGGTGGCCGGCTGGTATGCCGTTGAGATGGAGGGTTGAGCCGGTTCAACGCTCGCCACAGCTGGTGCAGAGAACGTGGCAATCCGCGACCACTGCCGGCAAATGAAACGATATGCCTCGTGCGCCTCGGTGATATCCGCAGCGGCCTGAAACGGGGCCGGGAAGAACGACGGAGGGTGCTCACCACGGGCGAGCGTGTCTTCGCCTGGAGCTACACAGGACAGTAGCTCTGGCTAGGAGCCGCGTAGGAGCTTGCGCAGGCGCGGCCAGAGCGGCTCGGGCTCTTTGATGATGCCGCCGGGTCCGATGTGTGGGACCGAGGACTGTTCCCGTTTTGGGCGGGGGGGCCACGCCTGGTACAGCTGACCGTAAAGGTGAAGCCAGCATCGAAGGCGCGCCCGGGCCGCAACCCCGCAACGGGCGAGGCGATCACGATCAAGGCTAAACCGGCGACCGTCGACATCAAAGCGCGGCCCCTGAGAAAGGCCAAGGACGCACTCCCCTCAGTGCAGAAGGCGCGCCGCAAGCTCGACGCCTGACGGCGGGGAGTAAGTCGTGCCCGTCGGAGTCTTGCTGATCGCGATCGGCCTGTTGACCATCGCCTGGGGTCACTGGTGGCTGCCGCGACGGCTCAGGCAGGTTCGACAGCGGTTCACCCCGGCCGGCCGCGAACTCTACGACAGCCGCATGCAACGCCCCGCTGCCCGTCTCCTCTTTGCGCTGCCGCTCCCGGTGGGGACGATCGCCGTGATCATCGGAGTGGTCTTCTTGCTGACCTGAGTGATCCTGTTCCGAGATTAGCGTTCTCGAATACAATATGGCTAGAGCTGATCACGATGCCAGAACCTGTTGCCAACCACGATCTGATCGAGCAAGCGAACTCGCTGTTCTGGAATCCGCTGCCGCTCGACGAGCTGATGGCCGGCGTGGCGCCGCTCGATCCTGACGAGCACTTCGAGATTCCCGACCTGACCGAGGAGGAATGGCAGGCGTTCGTGGCGGCGCTGGAGCAGTGACCGGGAC
>Ga0182030_10011666_pt1 | contig 17694 bp, 19 predicted proteins | sample 812S3MmetaG_FD_121299 | JGI IMG/M metagenome (GOLD analysis project Ga0182030, IMG submission 121299) | Permafrost microbial communities from Stordalen Mire, Sweden - 812S3M metaG (Illumina Assembly) | ecosystem: Environmental > Terrestrial > Soil > Wetlands > Permafrost | place: Sweden...
CAATGTCATCTTCTCCTCCCGAGATAGCGCGCCTTGATTGTTTCAATCTTATCGAGGAAGGCGCCTCCCCTAAAGATCGCCTTGCCGGGCCGTCTCCTCGTCCCGGGGATGCAGCTTCCGATCAAGCGTGATCGCGCCAAGAAGCACGACGCTTTTGACGATGTTTTGGACGTCACCTTGAACGTCCAGCAAGATCATCGCATTGAGTAACGTTCCGATAAGTGCCGTTCCAGCGAGCACGCTCCAGATCGAGCCGCGGCCGCCGCTAAGGCTGACACCGCCCAGAACAACGATCAGAAGGACATCGAAGATTAGGCTGGAGCTGAAAACATTGGTATTTATTGAGGCCACAGTTCCTGCAGTCACCATGCCTGCCAGGAAAGCCACTGCGGATGAAAAGGCATATTGACCGATCGTCAGGACGCGAACCGAGACGCCAGTCAACCGAGCCGCTTCCGCGTTGTCGCCGAAGGCGTAAACGAAGCGTCCAGCCGTGGTGCGCGACAAAATGAAGTGCCCCACAAGTGCAACGACACCAAAGATTACCAGCGGAATTGGCACACCGAAGAGTTCACCCTGGCCAATTGCAAGAAGCAGCGGCTGGTTGTCCGGCGCATAGGTAATGATCCCGTTCAACATCAACCATCGGCCGATACCGTAAACGAGAGTTCCAGACGCGAGTGTTGTGAACAGGGCCGGAATGCCGATGATTGATATGGCGAAGCCATTGAAAACACCGATTGCAATCGCGAAGCCCAGACCCAGCGCGAGGCCCGCCGCTAGACCGAAACCCAGGCCGATAAGCTTGAGCGACCAGGCTGCACAAATGGCCAGCACAGCGACCTGCGACAAATCAAGTCCACGACCGATAACGACCACCGTCATCCCGACGCCGAGGATCCCGAGTACGGATACGCTGCGGACAAGGGTCGAGATATTAGCCAACGTGAAGAAGCCGCGGATAAAAATACCGCATACGACGAAAATGACGATCGTGGTGGCCAACACCAGCGTTTCCTGGCTGACGTTCTTTATGCTGTAGGTCGCCTTGCTTTGGTCGGTGGACGAGTCGTCCTTGCCTGGTGTCATTGCGATTGATTCTGTCATCGCTCGCTGTCCTTTGACGAGTGAAACGCCTGTCATGGTTTTATACAAGGATTGTCATGGGATTTTCGATCAATGCTTTGAATGCCGAAAGAAGGTCCGCCGCTGAAGCCCCGTCAATGGCGCGATGGTCAACCGATAACGTGACTACCATTACGGTAGCCACCGTCGGCTTGCCGTTCGCGACAACCATGCGCTGCGCGCCGGCGCCCACCGCTAGGATCGACGCCTGAGGTGGATTCACGATCGCGGCGAAATCCCTGACGCCGTACATGCCAAGATTCGAAACGCTCGCAGTTCCGCCTTGATATTCTTCGGGCTTGAGTCTGCGGGTCTTGGCACGGGCGGCGAGTTCTTTGATCTCATTCGAGATTGTCGCAATACTCTTCGTTTCTGCGTGCCTCACTATCGGCGTCATCAAGCCGCCTGCAATCGCGACCGCCACACCAATATCAGCATGTCGATGACGCAGCAGCGAAGTTTCAGAAAACGACACATTGGCATCCGGCACCTGATGGAGCGCCAAAGCCAGCGCCCGGATCACGAAATCGTTCACCGACAGGCGGTAGGCTCGCTCGCCGTCGCGCCCCGAAGGCGCCGCCTCGTTGAACTGTTGTCGCAACGACAACAGCGAATCGATGGTGCACTCCGCGGACAGGTAAAAGTGCGGTATCGTTCGTTTGGATTCAGATAAACGCCGCGCAATCGTGAGCCGCATTGGATCGTGCGGCACTTCCGCGAAACTGCCGGCTTCGAAAAATGCTCCCAACTTACTATCGTGCGCTGGCTCTGGTGCACTTGGTGCAGCGGCCGCCGCCGTCGACGTGTCCAAAGCTAGCTCTTGCTTCGATTTTGCATCGTTCGCGCGAGCTGCTAAGGCCGCACTCACGTCCCGTTCGAGTATTCGGCCGCGCGGGCCTGTGCCGACAAGAGAGGTAGCATTGAGACTCGCCTCGGACATCAGGCGGCGGGCGATCGGGGATGCAAATATACGGCCGATTCCATCACCGTTCGGTTTAGGTGTCGTTTTCGCGAGCGGCGAAACCCGATCCGATGCGGCAGCGGCAGTTTTGGTTGCCGCCGCCGACGAAACGATGGCAGTTGGCGTCTTTTCGGGAAGAGAATCTGAACGCCTTGGGCTCGCCTCATCTTCCGTGGTCATCAAGCCGATAACCTGGCTCACCGCCACGTCTGAGTACCTGCGGGAACGAGAATTCGCGAAAGTACACCGTCCGCAGACGCCTCGACCTCCATCGTGGCCTTGTCCGTCTCGATTTCGGCCAGCACCTCGCCGGACCGCACCGGATCACCGACCGCCTTCAACCACTGGATCAGGTTTCCCTTTTCCATCGTCGGCGCAAACGCGGGCATGACAATATCAATCGGCATCAGAGCCTCGGTTTCCTGGCGTCGCCTGCCCTAGGTCAACGGTAGCAGGCGCGACGGATCGCATCGATGATCGCGTTCTGGCTGGGAATGACCGCCCGTTCGAGCCTGTCATTGTAAGGCATTGGCACCTCCATCGAGCCAAGGCGCTCCACTGGAGCATCCAGCCAGTCAAAGGCGAGCTCGTTGATCTGGGCTGCGATCTCGCCACCCAATCCCCCTGTCCGCCAGGCTTCATGCACCACGACGCAGCGGTGAGTTTTCTTCACGCTGTTGACGAAGCAGTCCATATCGAGCGGCCGCAGGGTTCGCGGGTCGATCACTTCGACCGATATGTTTTCGCGTGAAAGGATTTCTGCTGCTGACAACGCGCGTTCAACCATGACCTGGGTAGCTATGACCGTGACATCAGTGCCGGCGCGCTTGACGTCGGCCTTGCCAATCGGAATTTCATAAGGCGCTTCTGGAACCGGCGCTGTCTGGCCGAGATAAAGAAGCTTGTGTTCAAGAAACATCACCGGATTGTCGTCGCGGATCGACGAAATCAACAGCCCCTTTGCGTCGTAAGGCGTCGATGGTGCCACCACGATTAGGCCCGGTACATGGGCGAACCAAGCTTCTAGCGATTGCGAGTGCTGTGCTGCCAGTCGGATGCCGCCGCCCTGCGGGCCGCGAAACACCACCGGAACGATCGGCGTACCGCCCAGCATGTAGCGCAGCTTCGCCGCCTGGTTCACGATCATGTCCATCATGAAAGTGACGAAGTCGAAGATCTGGATCTCTGCAATCGGTCTGCGACCGCATATGGCAGACCCGACGGCGGCGCCGGCGATCGCCATCTCCGAAATCGGCGTGTTCATAAGCCTGTCCTTGCCGAACCGCTGAAACATGCCGCGCGTGACGCCGAACGTGCCGCCGATGTGACCAACGTCTTCGCCGATGACAAAGACGCTTTCGTCGCGCTCCATCTCCTGCGACATGGCTTCCTTGATCGCCTCGAGATAGGTGAGTTCCCGGGTGCCCGGCGCCGGTTCGATCGCGTTCGCCGACTTCGAAGGCGCAGAAACGGCAGACATCAGCACGTCCACCTCAGGCTCGGGCGAATTTTTTGCAAATTCGACAGCGGCCTCGATCGTTGTTTCGGCTTCTGCCACCAGCTCGGCAAAATCCGAATCCGTCAACGCGCCCCGATCCTTCATCATGTTAGCGCAGCGCGTGATCGGATCCATTGCCTTCCAACGCTCGACCTCTTCGTCTTCGCGGTAACCCGGAAGATTGGCGCGCATCGAATGGTCGCCATGCCGATAGGTTATGGCTTCGATAAGCGTCGGACCCTCTCCGGCGCGAGCCCTGGCGATCGCCTCATCGACTGCCGCATAGACTGCGACCACGTCATTGCCGTCGATCGTCTCCCCGGGGATTCCATACCCGGCAGCACGCGCGGCGATTGAACCGCCTGCCGTCGCCTCAAGGAAGGACGTCGAAAGGCCGTACTGGTTGTTCTCGCACAGGAATACGATCGGCAGTTTCCAGATCGCCGCCATATTGAGCGCCTCGTGAAAAATGCCCTCGTTGGCACCGCCGTCGCCGAATATGGCAATGCCCGCATCGGTCGATTTGCGCTGTTTGGCGGCCAAGGCCGCGCCTACGCCGAGACCCATGCTGGCGCCGACAATGCCATTGGCGCCGATGATGTTCAGTTCGATATCGGCAATGTGCATGGAGCCGCCGAGGCCGCCGCATATCCCGTCGCGTCGGCCAAGCAGTTCGGCCATCATCCGCTTCACATCGGCTCCCTTAGCGATGCAATGACCATGACCGCGATGATGGGTGGCGATGAAGTCGTTGCGGAGCAGCGGGTAGCCGGCGCCTGCCGCCACGGCCTCTTGCCCAACCGACGAATGGGCGGTGCCTTTCACCAATCCGCTCTGAAAGAGCGCACTTGTCGTTGTCTCGAACGACCGGATTAAAAGCATCGTTTTCAGAAGCTGCTTAAGTTCGGCGTCGTCCAGCTTGGGCGCATTGCGTGTCGCCAACGGATAAGCCGCCCCTCCATCGGCGGACGCACCTCTTGATTTGGCCGGAGCCTTGCTGATCTCTCGGTGGAGACCGACAGCCTGGGCTGAACTTGTAGTTTTCATTATGCCCCATCCACTCCCCCGCGTGGCGCAGTCCGGCATAGAAGGCCTCGGACCCTGCACACTCGACGCGATCGGCGTTCTTCCCAGTTACGGCATCTCGTAGTCGTGATCGGATGCTGACGTAGAGCCTTCCACGATCACGAGCCCATAACAAACACAAATAGCATATGGGAGTAATGCCTTTTTGTTATGGGTTTTGGTTATGGTTTTTGCGCGCGGAACAACGCGCTCGCGGGTGTCCGATATGCCTACCGTGCCGCGCGACGGCTGAAAATGCAGACAAGTCTCCCCGCTCCGCTCGACTTGACAGCCAGGGATAGCCGAACTTTAGGTAGTTTTCTGGTTAGGCAGGCCTTTCGATCAATTCGATCGTGACCTTGTCGAGACTGCGCAGATAAGAGACGCGAACGCCCGCATTCGGTCCACCCGTCTTGTTGACAAAAGGTGGTGCGATCGGAACAGCGCCAAACGCGGCGAGATGCGTGATGACAGTATCGATGTCACGGACATCGAACGCAATATGCGCAAATCCGACGTCGCAGGGCCGTGCGTTTACGGTGACCCGATCGGCCGGCGCGCTATACTGGATTAATTCGACTGTGTGGTCCGGCCGGCTGAGATAGGCAATCTCGACCTCGGCGCCGTCTACACCTGTTATAGTCTGGATCGATGCCGAATCTCGTCCGGCTCGCGATGTCAACACAAAACCCAAGCCATCCCGGAAGAGGGCGATCGCACGGCCAAGATCCGCCACGGTAAAGCTTGTATGGTTCGTCCCTGTGATCGCGTCGAGCATTTCCATCCCTTATAAAAGAAGCGCGAAGGCCCAACGCCGTCATTCGTTCAGAAGTCGGTGCGGCCGCCTGAGAGGTCGAATGTCGCGCCGGTGCTGAATGATGCTTCCGGCGAGGCGATCCAGGCGACGAGCGCGGCCAGTTCGTCAGGCATTCCAAACCGGCCCATCGGTATTTTCGCCAACAGCGTGGCGACATATTCGGGTGGCCATTTATCGAAAATCGCCGTTTTGATGGCCGCAGGGGTGACGCAGTTTACCGTGATCTTCGTGCCGGCAAGTTCACGTCCCAGCGTCTTGGTGAACCCGATGACCCCCGCCTTTGACGCAGCATAGGCGCTGATCGATGGGCTTGCCTCCTTGCCGGCCACCGAGGCGATGTTGATGATGCGGCCGTAGCCGGTCGTCAGCATTGTCGGCGTAATCGCGCGGCAGCAGAGAAAGACACCGGTCATGTTTACATCGATGACCCGCTGCCAGTCGGATAACGATAGATCCCATGCTTGCGCGTGAGGGCCCGACACGCCAGCGTTATTGACGAGGATGGAAACGGTCCCAAACCGATCGAGCGTTGCATTCCGTGCCGCTTCGACCAGCTTTTCAGAAGACACGTCAACGACCGAAGTGTGCACGCGTTCGTCGCCGAGGATACTGACGGCACGACGGAGATTTTCTTCCTCAACGTCCCAAAGGCTGAGATTTGCTCCGTCGGCCAAAAGTCGCTTTGCAACAGCAAGCCCAAGCCCTTGCGAGCCGCCGGTGACGACCGCGGTCTGGCCACTAAGATCCTGTCCCACGGGCCCCTCCCAAGGCTTCCGCAACCAGCCCCGCACACGACCGATTGGATCGTGCCGCAGCAATACGGCGTATTTTCTTGAAGACTAGCGCTTGCTAGATATCAACACTAAGACAAAAGGCACATTGCGACCATTAGATTTTTCTATGGCTGCTTAACGGCTATAATCAGATCGGAAGATAGTCATGGACATAGCGCAGCTCGAATATTTCTTGCACGTCGCCAACACCCTCAACATCACCCGCGCCGCCATGCGGGCTCACGTGTCCCAGCCAGCGCTCAGTCGGCAGATACGGCTTCTCGAACAGGAATTAGGAACCAAGCTGTTCAAACGGAAAGCAAGAGGCGTCGTGCTCACCGAGACGGGTCAGCGGTTGGTCGAACGAACGCGGGTGCTGCTTGCCAGTGTTGGCAGCATCAAAAGCGAGATCATGTCGTCGACAGATGAGCCGGTCGGCACCGTGCGGCTTGCAGCCTCGAATTCGCTAAGTGGGATGCTCACGTCGCGTGTTATCGCCAGGTACCGACGCACATATCCCGAGGTGCGCGTTCACGTGACTGAAAATACGTCGATGATCGTTCGCGAATCCATTGTAAACGATGGAGCAGATGTCGCGCTGTTTTCCGATCGGGAGTCGTTCGCGACCCTGACAAAGATGCCACTCGCGACCGAGAGCCTGCTTTTGATCGCGCCACTCGAAGTGGGTCTCGATTTGTCGCGGCCGGTTTCGGCAAAATCCTTAACCGGCCATAACTTAATTCTGACGCCTTTTCCTAACGGATTGCGTCGTGCTGTCGACGAAATGCTCGTGCGTGCCGGTCGGGTATCCGAGCCCAAGCTGGAGGTCGATACCAATTCGCTGATGACCAGCCTGACCAAATACGGCGCTGGCTACTGCGTACTTCCCTACAGCGGGGTCCATGAACTGCTTCAACGCAAAGAGGTGTGCGCCGCACCCATCCGAAACGCCAAATGGGGCTGGGTAGTTGCCGTTTCACGGGAGCGCGCTGTGTCGGCGGCAACCAAGAAACTGATCGAAATGATTGCGGAGGAGGCGACGATCCTTATCGGTGATGGATCATGGAAGACCGCTACTCTCGATTTGGCTCTCGACATTCGCAAGCAGATAAGCTGGCCTAATTTCCGCTAGCGATTGATCCCGGGGTTCAGTTGACCTAATTCGCGCCTACCGCGAGGTCAGCTGTTGCGAAATCCGGACATTGCCTCCCATCATGCGGGATCTTCGCCGTGGCGGGCTACGTCGAAACGTGTATGCTTTGTCGCTGAGCATTACCGCTGTTCGCACTAGGAGATGCCATGGATCTCAATGGAAAGATCGCATTGGTGACCGGAGGCTCAGGCGACATTGGAAAAGCAATTGCCGAGGCTCTTGCCGCTTCTGGCGTGGATGTTGCGGTTTCTTACGTAGGTGAGGCGGGGCGTGCTGGCGAACTGGTTGAGAGGGTGCGAAGGGCTGGTCGGCGCAGCCACGCCGTACAGCTCGACCAACGAGATCCAAATTCGATTGATGGATGCGTTAGAAGTGTACTCGGTCATTTTGAGCGGCTTGACATTCTCGTCAACAATGCGGGCTGGAACATTGGCATACCGTTCGGCGAACTTGATGCACTGACGCCGGAGATTTGGGATCGGGTTATCGAAACAAACCTTCGCGGACCATTTCTGCTCACACGGGCGTTGGCGTCGGAACTTAGGCGGCACAAGGCCGGCCGCGTCATAAATATCGCTTCGCTCGCCGGTATCGCTCCGGGGGGCAGCAGCATCGCTTACGCGGCGAGCAAGGCGGCGCTGATCCATCTCACACATTGTTTGGCAGTCGCTTTGGCGCCGGATGTGACCGTTAACTGCGTAGCGCCTGGATTAGTTGAAGGAACGCGCATGGCCGAGCGGGTGCCGGAGGCAATGAAGCAAGTGACTCGTGCTCAATCAGTCCTTGGACGAACCGGAAGCGCTGATGACATTGCCCGGATGGTTGTCGCCTATTGCCGAATGGAAAGCGTAACCGGGCAGACAGTTGTCGCCGATGGCGGGAACCCGATGGGGATGCGTTGAACTATCCTATGCATGCCGAAAGGGCAGGTGCGGGAAGGTCGGCGCCTGGGCACGTTTCGGACGTCATCGTACCCCTGACGAATGCCCGCTTTTGGCGAAATAGCAGATCGGTCGAGAGCCGAGCTTAACTGCGCTTTGCCTTTGTTCTGCACCCTTCACACCAACGAGATACCGCGCACAGACCCGTTGGTACAGGTCTACTCTGCGCGCGTCGTAGATTTGGATATTGGCGCGAGCAAATCGGACATCTGCGCGATCAGAGTGGTCATCATTTCGGAGCGCGCCGGCAGAACTCGACGCTGCAACCGCGGTCGGGTACTGCGGCGGCATCGACTGCAATCCGGACCGTCTCGACGATGCGGACCAACGGCTTCGATCACTTCAAGGTCGCCCTCTCCGTCGCCGTGATGAAAATGGTCCGTTCGGATCTCGCGGACAGCGGGGTCGTCTTCACGCTCGATACCGAATCGGGATTTCGCGATGTGGCTTTTGTGACGGGTTGTTACGGTCTTGGCGAGACTATCGTCCAGGCCAGGTCGATCCTGACGACGATAAATTGGTAGGCATCATTGCTCGCGCCGACATGGTTCGAGCGATTATTCTCGCCGCCCGCAAGATCAAGGATGCGGTGAAGCGTGATGAAATAGCCGCTACGCGATTGCTTGAATTGGAACGACAATCGTTCCTACACCGCGCGCGTTTATTGAGTTAGCGATTTATGGTTTCCTTGAGAGGTACGGCCTCAGCGGTATTTTCACTGTCGGTACGGGCGCGATCCGAACGGCTCGCTGTCTCGCCGGCAGCCAGTTCGATGATTTCCGCGGTGATTTCTTCCTGTCGCACGATCCTTTGGGTCGCCTGCAAAGCGGAGAGCTGACGCTCGATCTGGCTGCGCGCCGAAGCCATCGCTTCCATGCGGGCCTCGTTCTCCGCCGCGAAGGCGTGTAGCGCCGTGTTGCAGAGTTGTGCGTGCACATAGTCCGCTGTGATCTCGATCAGGAGCGTTTCCGATGGCAAGTTCAGCAGTGGCGCGTTGGCATCGTTTGGGCGAGGAAAGCCTGAGATGTCGAGAGGGAACAAGCGGCGGCGCTCGATATGAATGCCGTGGCCGGGCTGCCATTGGCTGAAGACGGCGTCGAGGCGATCGATCTCGCCCGCGGCGATACGAGTATACAGCGCTTCGGAGATTCGATCGGCAAGTTTCGGAATGCCGAGCGAGTGTGACGGCATCGGGCTGTTCCAGCCTGCAACCGCGCCTCTTTCCGCAGCGACCGCACGACCTCGCGTGCCTATCAGGAACAGTTCTGAGTTGGAAACGTCTGCGCGGACCGCGTCGAGCACACGCTCGCTAAAGGCGCCTGCAAAGCCCTGTTCGGCGCAAAACAGCACCACAGCTGGTCGGGTTGATCGACCCGCAGTACCAGAGCCCGCTGTGGGGAGTGTTGCGAGGGTTCGCCCGATGGCAAGCGCGATTGTCGCTGAATAGCTATCGACGGCGACAAGCTGATTGCGGGCTTGCTGGGCGCGCGCTGCAGCGATGCCGCGCATCGCATTTACGACGGCGCCGAGCTGCCGGATACCATCGATGCGCGCCGTGATGTCTGAGAGACGCACTGTCATGGCTGCGCAGCGACCCTCGGCGCCCCTCCGCTCGGGGTCAGTGTCAAAATACATTTTCGTAGTATTTCGCGGATTGCTTGTTTTCCGGCCTCGTCGAGGGCGCCTGTATGCTGAATTTGATGCACGATATCCGGAACGTCGCGGTCGAGCGTCTCGCGCAGACCTTGCCGGAACGTAGCTACGGCTGGCAGCGGTAACGGATCCAGGACGCCGGATTGTACCGCCAGAACCAGGGCGACCTCGTCGGCAAGCCGCAGGGGGGCATGCTGCGGTTGGTTGAGAACCGCGCGAATTCGCGCGCCGCGGGTCAGCTGATCGCGGACCCGCGTGTCCGGCATCCCACCAAAGCGGGTAAAAGTCTCCAATTCTAGGAACTGAGCATAATCGAGGCGCAGCATCTCCGCCGCCTCTCGAAGCGCATGCGCTTGAGTCTTGCCGCCGACTCGGCTGACGCTTGTGCCGACGTCGACCGCCGGCTTCTGCCCTTCATTGAAGAGCCTGGCATCCAGTACAATCTGACCGTCAGTGATCGAAATCAGATTGGTCGGAATATAGCCACTAAGGTTGCCCGCATCGGTCTCGGCGATGGGCAGCGCCGTCAGGGAGCCGCCACCTTTTTCCTTTGACAGCTTGGCGGCCCGTTCGAGAAGCCGCGCGTGGACGTAGAATACATCACCTGGATAGGCCTCGCGACCAGGCGACTGGCGCGTCAACAATGCGATCTCGCGATGAGTCGCGGCGTGTTTGGTCAGATCGTCGATTACGATCAGGGCATGTTGCCCGCGATCGCGAAAATACTCCGCCATGGTGAACGCGGCAAACGGGGCAATCCACTGCAATCCCGGAGAACTCGACGACCCTGCCACGACGATGATGCAGCGCTCGGGGGCTCCAAAAGCAGTGATTGCGTCGACGGCACGGCGGACGCTCGAACTCTTCTGCCCAACTGCGACATAGACACAGACCATGTCGCTCGTCTTTTGACTGATGATGGTGTCGATCGCGATCGTGGTTTTGCCCATGGCGCGGTCGCCGATAATGAGTTCACGTTGACCGCGGCCAAGGGCGAACAGGGTATCGACCACGACGAGGCCAGTTTGAACGGGCTGGGTCACGAGATCGCGGTCGATGATGGCGGGTGCCGGGCGCTCAATCGGTTCCAACATGTCCGTGGCAACCGGCCCCTTCCCATCGAGCGGACGGCCGAGCGGATCGATGACGCGGCCGAGCAGTGCCGGCCCCACCGGCGCGCACACGACATCGCCCGTGCCATGTACGGTGTCGCCGGCCTCGATCGCATTCACATCATCAAGCAGGACGCAGCCGATCCGGTCGCGCTCGAGCACCTGGGCAAAGCCGAACTGTCCCTTACCGAAGCGCAGTAACTCGTCGAGCCGTACGCTAGGCAGTCCGGATACGAGCGCAATACCGTCCCCGACCTCTTCGACTCGGCCGATCTGCTCAGTGTGGGGTCCGAGCGCCGAAGTGCCGAGCTTTGCGCGAGCCTGCTCGAACCAAGCGTCAGCCGGAGTGTCAGGATTATTTTTTGTCATGCGCGAGGTCCGCAAGGATCTTGGCGAGATCGGCGCGCCAACTGTTGGCGACCACGAAATGAGGGCCGCGCAGTTCCAGACCGGCGATCAGGGTGGGGTCCACCTTGAAGGCGATCTGCGGGCCAGATCCGAATGCCTCGCCGATCAATGTTCGGTAACGTTCCTGGTCGGCCGATCCGATCGCAGCCGCGCTGGTCGCTTCGAGGATCGCTCCATTCAATGCTGCGGCATCGCGCACGGGAGCGGGCAGCAAGCGAATCTCTTGAAGGAGCCAGTCGAGGAAGGCGGCGCTTACGACCGGGCCATCGAGGCGAGCGACGAGGCGTCGAGCAATTTCGACCGCAAGCGCGTTAGCCCGTTCGGCCCAGGCTGCCTCGGCGGCGTCCCGCTCCTTTTCTATCGCTGTCCTTGCCGATGCCTTCAGCGCTGCCACCTCTTTCTCCGCCGAGGCAAGAAGTGCCATGCGTGCCTTTTCCACAGCCTCCTGAGCCGCGGCGATGACCGCTTCTCGTTCGGTCTCGAAGCCAGCGCGCGTCCGCTCGATCTCAGCGAGCGCATCAGTCGCCAGGCTGCGCTTTGTCTCGGCTTCGACCAGAACTTGTTGTGCCGTGGCGCGCCGCTGCTCGATCATCGCCGCGACCGGACGCCAGAAAAACCGCGCGAGTAACCAGATCAGGATTACGACGTTGACGGCCTGGATACCAAGTGTCCACCAGTCGATGGTCATGGCATCATTTCAGCAGCGGGTTGGCAAACAACAGAAGAAGTGCGATCACGAGGCAGTAGATTGCCATGGTTTCGATCATGGCGAGCCCGACGAACAGCGTTCGCGAGATCGTGTTCGCGGCTTCCGGCTGGCGAGCGATTGCGTCCATCGCTGCAGCTACTGCACGCCCCTCGGCCAGCGCCGGACCGATCGCCCCGAAACACACCGCCACAGCAGCCGATATGATGCTGACCAGAGCTAACCAGTTCATGAGGGCGTCCTTTCGTTGCGGGCGTCGATGTCTGGCTTTCCTTCGTTCACTGCTCCGGCGATGAAAACCATCGCCAGAATCGCGAAGATGTAGGCCTGCACCGCTCCAGTGAGGAGATCGAGCGCCATGAGCGGGATCGGCACCAGTAGACCCGCGAGCGACAGAACGATCCCTATTACAAAGACGCCACTCATCACATTGCCGAACAGCCGAACGAGCAGGGAAAGGGTTCGCGTCAGGCTCTCGATGAAGTTGAGTGGGATCATGATCGGGTTTGGCGATGCGAAAGTCGCGAGATATCCGCGCACTCCGCCTGCACGAATGCCGAACCAGATCACGGCCATGAAGACGAGGAGCGCCAGCGCGGCATCGGTTTCGAGATGGGCTGTTGGCGGTTCAACGCCCGGCACGAGCGAGGACCAGTTGGCAACAAGAATGAACACGAACAGCGTGCCGATGAAGGCGCGATAATGAGCCGGTTCGACACGCATGGTATCGCGGATCTGGCCGTCCACGGTATCGATGACCAGTTCGAAGGTCGCCTGGGTCGCCGACGGGACGAGCGATAAGCGGCGGGTGACGAGGATCCCGCCCAGAACCAGCACCAACATGATCATCCAGGTCGTCACCACTGCGGAAGTTATCGGCACCGGACCCAATTGGAAAAGCGGAATGCTGCTGAGCGGCGAAGTCATGATGCTGTCTCTCGAACCCTACCCATGACAACGGAACGTCCGACCAACACGCCAAGTGACGTCATCAGCAACGGTAGCGCACCTTCCAGGCTCGCTAACGTCAGCAGGCCGCCAACAAAAATGAAACGGCCGATTGTCAGGGCGATGGCGGTAACCACGTGAGCGCCACCGATGTATCGGCAAACGTTCCACCAAAGGCTTCGGAAATAAAGCACACCCAGCGCGATCCCGGCGGCCAAATGGGCGGCGAGACTGATAAACTCGGCCCAAGCCGATAAAGTATCGAACAAGGGAAACCTCATGCGCTCTTCATCCACTTCCAGGCGGACCAGCATCCGAGCACCAGTCCCAGCATCAGGAGCGGGCCGGTCCAGAACAGTCCGGAGTTGAATCTCTGATCGAGCCGACGGCCGACGAAAATACCGATCAGCAGCGGCACGACGATGATCCAACCGAGCACGCCGATCTGGGCGAGCCGGCGTGTAACCGACGGATCGCCCTCGCGCAGCCAATGTTGGTGGCGTTCACCGCGCAGCCGAACCCCTTTCACCAGCGAATCCTGTTCGTCCGGCCCTGCCTTGGGCTCGGGCGGTGACGCTTGCTCCGACGCGGTCATGAGGACATCCCCGCGCCGCCGCGTCGATCCGGTCGAAGATGGCTCATGATCTGCCGGATTGCGTTGAGCTGCAGGCGAGTGCTCTCGACATGTTCCGTGCGTTCGGTCTCGATATCGGCACGGAAGCGGGCGAGGACCGTTTGGTCCAAGGTCGCAAGATTGTCCCCAAGCACCGCCTCGCGCGTCGCAACGGCGATGTCGTACCCGCCGCCCACGGAGAGGACGCCGCGGCGCACCGCGCAATAATGTCGTGTCCTGTTGCTGCTTTCCCAGCTCACGACAGAAATCGCGAGGCTCGTGAGGAAATCTGCATGACGAGGCAATATCCCGAAGCTGCCCGTGGCATCTTCGGCGCGCACGGCAAGCACGCCGTCTTCATCAATGACGACCGAGAGCGGCGTGAAAATGCGTAGCCTCATGATGAGCTCTCCTTGCTGGCGGCCGAGGCCTCCTTCTGGCGCGCCTCATCCAGGGTTCCGATCATATATAGCGAACTCTCTGCCCAGTCGTCGGTCTCGCCGTCAAGAATTGCGCGGCAGCCGGCGAGTGTGTCGGCGCGAGAGACGCTGCGGCCGGGCATGCCGGTAAAAGCCTCCGTCACCACGAACGGCTGGCTGAGGAAACGCTGGAGGCGACGGGCTCGCTTGACGATCAGCCGGTCGCTCGCGCCGAGTTCTTCTACCCCGAGGAGCGCGATGATGTCCTGCAAATCCTTGAAACGAGCAAGCGCCTCGCGGGCTCTCTCCGCGAGACGATAGTGCTCTTGGCCGACCACGAGGGGATCGAGAAGCACCGATGATGAGGCGAGTGGATCGATGGCCGGATAGAAGGCTTGCACCGCCAGCGTGCGCGACAACATGATGATACTGTCTGTATGACTGGAGATAGCCGTCACGGCCGGATCGGTGAAGTCGTCGGCTGGAACATAGACGGCCTGGATCGCGGTGACGGCCGCACCGGCAACCGACGCGATCCGCTCCTGCAGCGAGGCCACCTCAGTTGCCAGTGTCGGCTGATAGCCGACACGCGAAGGCAGGCGTCCCAGCAAACTCGACAACTCGCTTCCCGCCTGGACGAAGCGGAAAACGTTGTCCATCAACAGAAGGACGTTCTGATGCCTTTGATCGCGAAAGTATTCGGCAATAGTCAGTGCGGTGAGCGGCACCCGCCAGCGTGCTCCAGGGGGCTCACTCATCTGCCCATAGACGAGCACGGTACGAGCGAGCACTCCCGACGCCTGCATATCGGTCAGCAGCTCGTGACCCTCGCGGGAGCGCTCTCCGACGCCCGCGAAGACTGAGATGCCTTGGTATTTCTCGACCATGGCGTGGATCAGCTCCATGACGAGAACGGTCTTGCCGACACCGGCCCCGCCGAACATTGCAGCCTTGCCGCCTTGGGCAAGCGGCGCGAGCAGGTCGATGACCTTGATGCCCGTCTCAAACACTGCGCTGGTTGACGTCTCTTCATCGAGCGTTGGGGGTGGATTGTGGATGCCGCGGCGTGGGGTATCGGATGGCAGAGCAGGACCCCGATCCCGCACCGCTCCGACGACGTCGAGCAGACGGCCTAGAACCGCATCTCCGACGGGAACAGAAATGGGCGAACCGGTCGAGCGCACTTTCGTGTTGCGCGCGAGACCCGCAGTTGCCTGAAGCGCGATGCTGCGGACCGTCGCCGGATCGACGTGACTATGAACCTCGAGAATCAGCGGTTCGGACTTATCCCATTCGACAATCAGTGCCGTGTTGACGGATGGAAGCGTGCCGCCGCCGAAACTTACGTCGACGACTGCGCCTCGGACTGACACAACTATTCCCAGTGACGAAATAGAATCCATAAGATTTCCAGCGTAGTCGACCCAGCGGTATGCAGTGGATGAGCTACACCGCTGCCGCCTCACAACGTTGATTCTGATCAAGTTTTGAGCGGGGGCGCAAACAAATATATCATCAAACCGATCGATTTTTGAGTTCTTGGCATGTCACAACAGCGCTCCTCGTACATGTCGGACTAACCGGCGTATGGCCGCGGAGGGTGCCGTTCAACGTCCGCGAGGTCGAAACACTTACTCAGGGCAAGTGCGCGGTTAAGCAGCGCGCCTGCGTGACAAATAGAGGGATGGCTGCGTATGTGGCTGATCCATTGCGGTCGGCCTCGGAATTTCCGACGAAGACCCTCGGGACCGGAAGCTGAGGCAAGTACTGCTTGCCGAGCATAAGTGAGGGAGAAGTCTCATGACCCGATATTGCATTCCGTTGGGCAAGATCCTCGGGATTCAGATTGGTTTGGATTACTCTTGGTTTCTGATCTTTGCGCTGCTCACTTGGATGCTTGCGGGTAGCTACTATCCCGAAGAATTCGAGCACTGGCCGCCGTTGCTTTATTGGTTGATGGGCGCGGTAACGGCCATCATGTTCTTTGGTTGTGTGCTGCTCCACGAACTCGGGCACTCCGTGGTGGCCCTGCGGTACAAGATACCGGTGCGCAGCATTACGCTCTTCCTGTTCGGGGGTTTCGCTCAAATCGGGGCAGAACCGCCTAGCGCGGTCGCGGAGTTTTATATCGCGGTCGCCGGCCCGCTCGTCAGTCTCGCCTTGGCGATCCTTTTCTACGCGGCGCAGCCATTGGTCGCTGGCATAGAGCCATTGTTGGGCGTGGCCAAGTATCTAGCCTACATCAATCTGGCCTTGGCGCTGTTCAATCTGATACCCGGGTACCCGCTCGATGGTGGTCGCGTCTTGCGGGCCATCGTGTGGGCGGTCACAGGAAATATGGGCCGGTCGACAATCATCGCAGCAAGCGCCGGCCGGTTTTTTGCCTTCCTGCTGATATTTGTCGGTGTCTGGCAGATAGTGACCGGCAATCTTGGTGGCGGGCTTTGGATTGCGTTCATCGGCTGGTTCCTCGACAATGCGGCTTCTATCCAGATACAGCAGGTGATGTCGCGGGGTCTGCTGACGGGCCATCGCGTTTCGGAAGCCATGAGTAGAGGTTGCGCCATTATTCAAGAAGACATGACGCTGCAGCAATTGGTAGACGAGCAGATCCTTGGCGGTGGGCAACGCAGTTTCCTCGTTAACCGAGGAGACCAAACTATTGGTTTGATAACCTTGCATCGGATCAAGGAAGTGCCGCGTCCCGAGTGGACGACGACAAGCGCCGCCAAGGCCATGCTTCCCCGGGAACAGCTAAAATGCATCGGTCCTGACGCCGAGTTGTGGTCTGCCCTCCAGATGATGGACCGGAATGGAGTCAACCAAATGCCCGTCATGCGGGATCAGCATGTCGTCGGTATGTTGAGTCGGGAAGACGTCATAACTTTCCTGCGTACGCTCCAGGAATTCGGAAACCCCACCGGCACAGCAACCCAAACTTAGGAGGTCGTAGCGATCCCGAAGGCCCATGTCCGCGTTGGGTGTGCGCCGTGAAACGGCGGCGCTTTCCAGACGCTTTTCCAATTTCCGATTCGGCCATTATTTCATCCTATAAAATTCTACGCGAGTCGCGGAAGGTCTTCATATTCGTAAAACAGAACGGTTTCTGGAATGGCTTTTTTGGCAAGCGCTTTTGCATTGAGCTGTTGCCATTCATTCCACACCTCATAGTGCCCGCGACTGCTAGTCAGAAAATCTCCGTAGGGCTCAGCTTCCGCGAGAGCGCTCTTATCGGCGAGAATGCTCCAAGAATGGTCAGGATTGGGAATGCCCCAAAATATACCGATAAATCCAGGGCGTGTCCTCAATTAGCGGATTCCCAAGGAATTCACGGCGTGATTCATGGGAGGTCAACTTGATTCGGAGTTGACCGATGCGTCGCTACGCCCTTCGTGATGATCAGTGGGAACGCATAAGAGACCTTCTGCCTGGTCGTGAGGGGCATGTCGGTGTTACCGCAAGGGACAATCGGCTGTTTGTGGAGGCGGTGCTTTACCGCTAC
>Ga0182030_10011667_pt1 | contig 17694 bp, 17 predicted proteins | sample 812S3MmetaG_FD_121299 | JGI IMG/M metagenome (GOLD analysis project Ga0182030, IMG submission 121299) | Permafrost microbial communities from Stordalen Mire, Sweden - 812S3M metaG (Illumina Assembly) | ecosystem: Environmental > Terrestrial > Soil > Wetlands > Permafrost | place: Sweden...
AAGGCCGAGGAGGCGCCGAACCCGGCATCGTCGATCATGATGACCAGCACGTTTGGGGCGCCGGCCGGGGGCCTCAGGGGCTCGATGGCCGGATAGGAGGTGTCGGGGTCTTTGGCGTCGTAGGTGGTGAGCCCGACATGTTCCCGGTGCGGGATCGGAAGGTTGCTACGGGAGAGATCACTCATCGATACGTCCTTATGTTCGGGCGGGCGGTACGACCTGGTCGTGCCGGGATCAGGTGTTCGGGGCCGGATTGACCGAGACCAGTTCGATGTTGAGATCCCGGAGCAGGGCGAAGGTGCTGTGCAGACGGGCTTGGTCAGGTATCCATCCCACCAGGGTGGTCCGGCCCTCGTCGACGCCGATCACCTCGAACCCGTCCATAGCCGCGACCAAGGTCGGGCTCAGTCTGCCCTTGACCACGATTTGGAACGATTGTGCGCTCAACTCGGCTCATTTCGGTAACAGGACTGCCCGGTGCGACACGATCATGCAGGAAATGACTCTCCACCGGATGGAGATCCATTCGGGAGGATGAGGCAGGCACGCAACCCATCATGGGGGCCGGTTGCGCTCTCTGGCATCATCCGAAGTGGGTGATCGTGACGGCATGGCCGGCCTCGGACGGGAACCGGTGGCGGGCCCTTGATGAGCATGGGAGAATGCCTCGGCCTGACGGACGTTGAAGATGCAACGTCGTTCCGGTCGGGCGGAAGGTGCCGCGGGACATGGTGAACAGGCTTTCCCCACCGGCGCATGTGGTAGATCGACCTGGGCTCCGGGAGCGGTTGGACGAGGTGGTGGAACATCCCCTGGCCCTGGTGGTGGCCCCGGCGGGCTCCGGCAAGTCGGTCCTTCTGGCCCAGTGGAGCGAGACCCATCCTGAGCTGGACTTCGTCTGGCTCGAGATCGTGGCGTCCGACGATGACCCGGTCAGGTTTTCGAGCCGGCTCTTGAGTGGACTGGCCGAGGTGGACCCGGCCCTGGCGGATCTGGCCCCGCTGATCTCGATGCACGGCGGAGGCCTCGGCGGTGCGTTGCTCGAAGCACTCGCCGTAGAGATGTTCGAGCTCCCCGAAGTGATCATCGTTCTGGACGATCTGCACAACCTCTCCAACTCCGTACTCATTGCCGACCTGGGACACCTGGTGGAGCTTCTGCCTCCGAACGTCCATCTGGTGCTGTCCTCGCGGGTGGACCTGCCCATCGCCTGGAGCCGCCACCGGCTGCGCCAGGAGATCATCGAGATTCGCCAGGCTGATCTGGCCTTTGATGAGATTCACTCGGCGGAGCTCCTCGAGCGGATCACCGGACAGCAGTTTGGCCCCGACAGTGTGACCGTCCTGGTCGATCGGACCGAAGGGTGGGCAGCCGGTCTGCAGTTGGCGGGGATGACCCTGCGCACCTACCCGGATTCCAGTGACTTCGTCGCCCAGTTCGGCGGCACCGATCGGCTGATTTCTGACTACCTCAGCGAGGAGGTGCTGGACGCACAGCCCGACGATCGCCGACGATTCCTGCTCCGCATCTCCGTGTTGGATGAGATGTGCGCCGACTTGATCGGCCACCTCACCGGCGAGCCTCATGCCCAGCAGATCCTCGAGGAGTTGGAGCGAGAGTCGATGTTTCTGGTTCCACTGGACTCACGTCGCCAGTGGTACCGATTCCACCACCTCTTCCGGGATCTCCTCCGCTTCCGGCTGAGAGCCGAGGATCCCGAAGCCGAACCGCTTTTGCTCCGGCAAGCCGCCCATTGGCATCTCGACCACGGCGGGGCCGGGGCGGCCATCGAATGCCTCCTCTTCGCCAGGGAGTGGGAAGGGGCGCTGGAGCTGATCCAGGCTCGCGGATCAGAGGTCTTCGAACGAGGGGAGATGGCCACCGTCATCCGATGGATCAGCGGCATTCCCGAGGCGGTTCGGGGCACGCGCCACGACGTGTCGCTGCTCCTCGGCCTCCTGAAAGGGATGGAAGGTCAAGCCGTTGCCGCCGAGAACGAGTTCCGTCGGGTGATCGTCCATCCCACGTCCACTCGCGGCCAGGTGGCCTGTGCCCAGGCCTTCACGGCGTCATTGGCTCAATGGAGAAGCAACGCCTCGCTCTCGATCGACGCCGCCACAGAGGCCCTCGAGCTACTCGATGGGATCGGGGACGAACCTCTGCCGGTGGTGATGAACCTGAGTGACAAAGAGTCGCTCAGAAGCATGGTCTGGGCCTCCGGAGCCCGGGCCCACTTTCTCCTCGGCCACTTTGGGGAGGCCAGGAGCTGGTTGGAGACCGGGCTGGCCGGCAGCGGGGCGGCCTACTCGGTGTGGAGGGTGCACGGACTGGGCTCTCTGGCCCTAGTCGAGGCGTGGTGTGGCAATTGCAGTCAAGCCGAGGCCTATGCCGAGGAGGCCCTGGACATCGCCCGGTCCGTCGGAATGCTCAACCATCCCTCCACCGCGGATGCCTTTCTGGCCGTCACGCTGGTGGCGCTGGAGCGGGGCGAGCCTCGGCGTGCCGCCCTGTCCCTACACGAAGGATCACTGCGAGCTGAGGCCAATCACCGGTCAAATCTCTCCTGGGTGGCCGAGCTGGAACTGGCATTGCTCCAGGCCGCCGAAGGCGAGGCGGAGGCGGGGAGGCCCGTAGCTCCGAGCCGGGACCAACTGGGCGCGCCACCTCCGCGCATCGTCGACGAACGGCTCCGGGCCCTCCAGGCCCGCTCGCTCCGCCTCCGCGGTGCCTACAACGAAGCAGCCCGTGCCAGTGCCCAGACCTACCCCGAGTCGGAGATCCTCCGTTTCGAGCGGGCGGCCACGGCTCTGGCCATGGGTCGACCCGACCAGGCCCGCAAGATCATGGACGTGGCCCCTGCCGACACCCAGGCCGGCCACCCGGCCGCCACGGTGCGAGCGCTGTTGCTTCAAGCTTGGATGTCGAATGTGGAGGATTCCGCCGACGAGAGCGGGCGACACCTGGTAGAGGCCATGGAGCTGGGCGAAGAACACTCGCTGGTGGAGATGTTCGTGCAATCGGGACCGGCTGTGGTGGAGCTGGTGGCAGGGCTGGAAGGAGTCACGCCGGACTTCCGGGAGGCCATTCTCCGTCGCTCCCGGGAGTCAAAGCCCCGGTCGCCAGCCTACGAGCTCATCGATCCACTGACCGACCGGGAGCTCGAGATTCTCTCGTACCTGCCCAGTCGGGCTACCAACTCCGAGATGGCCGAGCGGTGTTATGTCTCTGTGAACACCATCAAGACCCACATGGCTCACATCTACCGGAAACTTGACGCCACCAACCGCAACGGGGCCATCCGTCGAGCGCAGGAGATCGGCCTCCTCTAGTCACCTCTTAGTCGCAAGCACCAAGTCACCCCTAGTGGGTGATGCCGGTAGGCCTACTTCGTGGTTCGATCTCAGGGCAGACATTCGCGACGATCCGCCATAGGGGCCCTCCTTTAGTGGGACACTGCCTGGCACTCGTCGCAACTAGCCGGACCAACCAGGGACGGATTCACAGGAGGCTCACCAATGCTCGCCTATACCTATCCGCTGGCCGATCTCTTCGGCACCATGCTCGGGCTCTTCGTGTTCTTCATCTGGTTCTGGCTTCTCATCGTGATCTTCGGGGACATCTTCCGTAGCCACGACCTCAGTGGCGGAGCAAAAATGCTCTGGGTCCTGTTCGTGATCATCCTGCCGTTCCTCGGCATCTTCGTCTACCTGATCGCCCGGGGCGGAAAGATGCACGAGCGGGCTGCGGCCCAGGCCGCTCAGCAGCAGCAGGCCTTCGACGACTACGTCAAGAAGGCGGCGGGCACCGGACCCACTTCGGCGGAGCAACTGGCCCAGCTGGCCGACCTCCGGAAACAAGGGACCATCACCGATGCCGAGTTCGAGGCCCAGAAGCAGAAGATCCTGGCCTGAGCCAGTGGAGCGACGGGCTGACCCCAGGGACAACCGGCGCCAGATCACCAGCATCGCCAGCTCATCGGCGTTGCTCCCATTGGGTATCGGCCATCGAACCGGAGCCCGGTCACTCGGCTCGAACGGGGGCCGGGCCTCCAGAGGAGAGTTATGTACTACATAGGAGGAATTGTCTTCGCGGCGATGGCCATCTTGTTGGTGGTGGTCTTCGTCCGTAAGTTCCGCCAGAGCAATGACTGACAGCTCACCGGTGTCGACGTGATCCTCGACCTGGTACTCATCGGCCTGGTCATCACCCTCGAGCCGATCCCGCTCACCGCCTACCTCCTCATACTGGCGTCAAAAGGCGGCGTCCGGAAGGGAGCTGCCTTCATCTTCGGATGGCTGGTCTCTCTGGCCATCGTGGTGGTGGCAACCGTTCTGGTCACCGGGAACAAGCCGCCGAAACCGAGTACTGCGCCCTCGCTGGCCGCTCTGGCCGTCAAGATCGCCATCGGTGTCTTTCTCTTGGCCATTGCCGTTCGGCAGTGGCGGAAGATGGGCAAGCCCAAGAAGCCGAAGAAGACCCCGAAGTGGCAGACCGGCATCGACAACATGTCGCCGTGGTACGCCATGGGACTGGCACCCCTCACCCAGCCCTGGGGTCTGGTGGCAGCCGGCGTGGCCACCATCACCGAGGCCAAGCTGTCGTCATGGCAGAGCTACATTGCACTCGTTCTCTTCTGCCTGGTCTCCACGGCGATCTACCTGGCCCTCGAGATCTACGCCGGCTTCCGGCCCGAGAGGAGCCAGGCCTTTCTGACCTCGGCCAGAACGTGGATCGACACCCACACCGATCAGGTGATCATCGTCGTGTCGCTGGTCCTCGGGTGCTGGCTGGTCGGCAAGAGCATCTACTTGATCGTCACGTGAGAGTTGGGTAGACCCAACCGAAACCGACGGTGCCCGTCACCGACAGTGAGGCAGGAGCGCAGTGGAAACAGAACGTGGAAAAGGCCCCCGTTGGAAGCGCGTGGTGGCGTGGGTGCTGGTGGTGTTGGCCTGCATTCTCTCGGTGCTTTCGGTCATCAGCGTGTTCGCTCGCAATCAGTTGCTCAATACCGACGCCTACGTCAACACGGTGGCTCCTCTGTCCAGCAATTCGGCCATCCAGACCCAGGTGGCCAAACAGGTCAGCCAGAATCTGATCAGCCGGACCAATATCGAGGCCCGGGTGAAGAGTGCCCTCCCGTCGAAAGCCGGGTTTCTGGCCGAACCGTTGACCTCGGAGCTGGAGTCTGCCGTCAATAGCCTGGCCCTCAAAGCAGTGCAGACCAAGCAGTTCTCCGAGGTGTGGGTGGCCGTCAACCGCGCTGCCCACAAGCAGCTGGTGGCCGTTCTGACCGGCTCGAGCACAGGATCGGTGAGCTCGAAGAACGGCAAGGTGACCATCGACCTCAGTCAGGTGGAAGTGAACCTCAAGAAGCAGTTGGACGCCAAAGGAATCACCGTGTTCAACAAGGTCCCGGCGGTCAAGGGCCTCGATTTCGTGTTGTTCCAGTCGCAAAGCCTGGTCAAGGTGCAGAAGGGGACGAAGCTTCTCAACGACCTGGCCCTGGTCCTACCCATCCTTTCCCTCCTGTTGTTCGCAGCCTCGGTGGTTCTGGCCCGAAATCGACGGCGCGGTCTGGTCCGCGCCGCCGCCGGCCTGGCCCTCTCCATGGCTGCCGTGCTGGTGGTCATAGCCGTGGCCCGACACCAGTACCTCTCGGGGCTGGGCCCGAACCAGTCGGTGGCCGCCAATCAGGCGGTGATCGACACGGTCACGGCCAAGCTGCGGCTGGGGCTGCGCATCATCCTCGGTGTCTCTGTGCTGATCGCGGTACTGGCCCTGGTGGCCGGCAACCGGCGACTCCGGGCGTGGGCGTCACGGGGGGATCGGGCCGACAATCCGGTGCACGGGTTCGTGGCGGGTCACCGGGCGATCCTGCAGTGGTGCGTATTGGGCTTGGCCGTGGTGGTGCTGGTGGTGTGGAGCGAGCCCACCACCCTGGTGGCGGTGATCGTGGTGGCGATCGCCCTGGTGGTGATGGCGGCGATCGGGATCTACGGGGCAGGGCGCCGGCCCCTGGCCCCGGCAGCAGTCGGGCCGGACGTGGATGATTCCTCCGGGCCAGAAGAGCGATAGGGGCCGACCGGCTCCTCAGGCGGTCTCGACTGGTTCGGCACCGATCGGCGGCTCGGCCCCCGCCTCCGTGGGGGCAGGCACCGCCACGTAGCAAACCATCATGACACCGATGACGACGCTGAGGGTCAGGGCGAACCAGAACTTCCCATAGCGGTCGACAACCATGGTGGCGAAGCCCAGGGCCAAGCCGACTGCCACACCCCAGGCCAGGATGGTACGGACGTGCTGACGCGCTTGGGTGAACGCCGGTCGGATCTCGGGTCGCCCGGGCCTGGAGATGGCGAAGGCAAATACGGCGTTGAGAAAGAAACTGCCGGCGGTGAGGGTCGCAATGACCAGCAGGACCAGGCCCAGCAGTGGGCCGTGCAGTAGGTGGAACTCCTTGCCGTGGAGGGCATGGGCCTTGAGATCGAGCATGGCCGCCCAGATCCACATGGCCGGCAGGATCTGCACCAAGGTCAGCCGCCAGTTGGTGAAGAGGAGCTTCACCCTTGGAAGAGCATGGCGAAGGCCCCGACCAGCAGGATCAGAGGGGCAAGCCATCGGCTGCGCTCACTGAGGGCAGCACGGTCCTCTCGACCATGGCCTCTTCACCGGTGCGGATGGGCACGGCCAGCTGCTCCAGTTGGGCCAGGATGGCCTTACGTCGGGAGGTGGCGCCGGACCCATCGGGCTCGGCCACCGCCGGCTACGCCGGTTCCGGCCCGTGCTGCGAGGTCATGATGGCGACCTCCTCTGGGTGAGAGCCCCCGGGTTCCGTGTGAGCCGCGGGCCACCACCCCACCCGGTCAGTGGTCGGGCGGGGTGGGTGGGTGTTCCTACCCGAGGATCTTGGCCTTCTCCGCCTCGAACTCCGCCTCGGTCAGCGCTCCTGAATCCTTCAGGGCAGCCAACTGGGTGAGTTGGGCGATGGGATCGGGACCCGCGGCAGCGGGAGCTGGGGCAGCAGGCGGTGGGGCGGCCTCTGCCTGTTGGGCCTGGGCCGCGGCCGCCTGCTTGTTGGCCATGTGCCCCCCTACGACGGCGGCAGTCCCTACGACGGCGGTGGTACGCACAGCCATCCGTGCGATCGGTCGTCTTCTCAACATGTCCTGTCTCCTGTCTTGCTCTGGCTCAAACTGCTGGCGGCAGGTCCGCCAATGCCGGTTCGATCAGCTCGTGGGGTATGCGGGCACCCTCGAGAAGTACCCCGCCGGATCGACGAACGGCATCGGCGAACGGGGTGGCCCATATATCCTCCCAGATCAACAGGGCCGCAGAGGAGTTCACCTCGAGAGCCTCGGCGACATAGGCGATGTCCTCGGGGCTGATGAGCCCTCCGACATCTGCGTCCAGACCCTCAAAGCCGGTCAGCGTGTCCAACTCGTCGATCTCGAAGCTGACAACCGATCCGTCGGCATCCTTGCCGATGAAGATCAGGTCGAGGATCCGTACCGTTCCCGAGTCGACCAGAGCGATCAACTCGGGGGCGATCTCACCGGCGAACTTGTTCCCAGGGAACCCTACGATGATGTATTCGACTGGTCCTGTAGCCATGTGCTCCCATCCTCGGCTTCTCGTGTTCTTTGAGCTTACGGTCGTTCTAGCAGGCTACGGTCGCTCGGCCGCTATTTCGTCATCCTGATCGGGTGATTCGAGCTCACCACCACTACGGGGTCGAGGGCGGGGTGGCTCTGGCTCACCCTGCAGGTTGCATGGTCCAGCTGCTCAGTACCAGGGTCCCGTAGGCCACGGTGGCGGTCATCTGGATTTGGTAGGCGCCGGGTGAATCGTTGCCCGAGAGCTCCGGTCTGGTTGTGAGTGAGGCCCCGGTCATAGTGGCGCCTACCACGGTCAACGAGGGGTCGAAGGTGGTGTCGTTCTCCACCACCGTGCCGTTCACCAGCTGTGACGCTGCGGAGAATGGGACGCCGGGGGCGACGGCCGACCACCAACCCGGTTGATCCTGTTCGCCGGAGCGCAGGGCCGCAAAGTAGAGAGCGAGGACGGCCCCCTCGTCGTTCAGTGGCCCTGAACTCTGTCGAAAGGCAGGCGTGGGTGTGCCCTGGATGCTGAGCGAGCCCAAGGGGGCCGGATTTTGTGTCAGGCCCAGACCTTGGGCAACGAGCGCCGCAGGTGCGGGAACCTTGGGCGTCAGCGGGACCGGCGCCGGGCGGGTGGGAGCGCCGGTGTCGATGATCTGATCGAGGCTGGCATAGAGCACGTAGCGCTGTGAGGTGAGGAATAGGGCGTTGAGCGGGTAGCACGTGATCAGCACCAGCCGTGGAGCTGCCGTCTGGTCGATCGGGGTGGTGGACGAGACGACCCGGTGGTCGTACACCGTGTAGACGAAGGTCTGGCACGGTGTGACGACGGAGATCTGCTCGCCCGGTTGTAGCTGGTCGATCTCGCTGAACCAGGTCACGTCGTGACCCGCCAGTACCGAGGTTCCCGACGTGCCCGGCCACGAGCTGGCGGGAACATGTCCAACGGCCACACTGAGTTGGGGGTCGCCCACCCCGTTCACAACAGGAGCCACCAGTCCGATGGACGACGACTCCAACAGTGCATACACCGGCGGTAGCCCAGCCCCGGCCGCCGGGGCCGTGCCATCTGCGGCCAAGGCAGAGCCCAGTGTCGAGGAGCCCCCGGTGGTGGAGGCCGGAAAGGACGATACACACGTGCCTTTGCCCCGGACCGCCTTGGTGGCGTGTTCCTCGGCATGGATGAGTGCCGTTCCTACCTTGTGCGAGTGCTGGTAGAAGAGAAAGACGTGGGCCACGATGGCCAACCCGCCCAGAATGGCCAAAAGTGCCACCCCGTAACCGATGCGCCGAGGCCAAACCCGGCGGTTTCGAGCTGATTCCGCATGTTGACGACGACGTCGATGCGGCTGATCCGAGGGCACGTCAGGCACAGATTGGGGTGATGCCGAACTATCCATCCCTACCACTCCTCACCACCGGTCGCGCACCGTGGACTTACCTGCCGCTGGCCACTGGTTGGAGTTCCACGCTGTAGACGCTGACCTCACCGGTACCCTTGGTCCACAGACGAATCTCGACTCGATCCGGCTGTCCGAACTCGTTGCCTGGTTCGAAGGTAAAGGGACCCCAGCCCGAAAACAAGTGCTGGCCGCCGCCCAAGTGGGTGACCTCTACGACGGACTGGATGGCCACATGACCGTTGGTGGGCGGAACAGTGCGACGGCTGAGAAGTGTGTCGGTGGTCGAATTCCACGCCTCGACCTCAGTGGTGACGTTGCTGGCCATCGTCACCGTGGTCTGGTACGTACCCGGATGAATGGTCCAGTCGGCTCCGTAGAGAACGTATCCCGGCTCAGGCTTCGTCAGTGTCATGGCCCAGTCGGATACCGGTCCGCTCAAGATGGGGGTTCCCGTTGCGGTCTGGGCGGCCCAGGCCGGCTCCGTGGGAGAGGCCGGCACTACCAGCCTGGTTGTCGTCGGAGGGCGTTGGTACTTGAAGAGCCAGACTCCGTTGTGGGCCAGCAGCAACTGCGCGTGGAGCGGGCCGCCGAGCTGTCCGATAATGCCCAACTGGGTCTGCACATTCGTGGTCTCGATGCCTTGGTAAGGAGCAATGACGAAGTAGCTCTCCGCCGTGTGGATCGGATAGCTCTGGTCGCCATTGGTGGAGATGGCGTAACACCACACGCGCCCGCACAGCCTGCCCATCACCCCTTGGGACGCCACCACCTCGGCGTTCGCCGGGATCATGGTCTCGACCTGGTTGAGCGTGGCTGCCGCGGCCGACGAGGTCCTCAGCCACTGACTCGGGATCTGGGGAATCCATACGGCCCCCCAGACAACCGCATTGACAGCCAGGCATGCCACGATCACCCGCGGCAGCTTCTTCGACCGCAACCAGCCCGTCCTACCCCTGGGGAGGTGGGCAGCCAGCCATCCATTGGCCAACTGCCTGGTCAACCAGGCCAGGGCCACGACGGTCAACGGGGCGATGAAGAGCATGGCGCCAAAGTTCTCGTAGGCGATGGACCACAGGGACGGGCCCTGGCCCGCTCCAGACTCGAACAGGATCAGCACCGGCAGCACCGAGAACGGGGTGAAAAGGCCCAGCCCTCCGGAGCTCACCGAGTAGGCCCAGATGTCGTCGCGTGCCCTCCACAGGTGTTGGAGGATGGCCTCGGGGTGCAGAAGCGCGTCTTTCGCCAATACGGTGGGTACGAGTTGCTTGGTGACCTTGGTTGCCGACCCTGCGACGAGGTAGCCGTAGTGACCCCCCAGAGACGAGCCTTGGCCACCCCCGATGGCGCTCACCACGAAGAACCAGCCCGCCCCCAGCCCCAACAGGACGGCACCGCGCCGACGGTACTCCTTGCCTGCCAGCACCCCTCCGAGTCCCACTGCGGCAAGGTAGGTCCCCGCAATGTCTCCGCAGGCCAGACAGAGCACCACCCAGAGGATGAGCAAACGCATCGAGCCGCGGATCATCTCGCGGAGGGCCAGCAGGGCGAAGCAGGCGGCGCCTACCGACTGGTAGTGCACATCGAACGAGACAGCTCCGTAGATCCAGGGATTGGCCAGCAGCATTACCATGACCAGAGCCACCGCCATCCACCCGGGCAGCCGGTCGGGCCAGTTCGGCCTCTTGACGGCGTCCGCCACCAGAAGCATGGCACCGGCTTCTCCGCCGACCACCATGGCGTCCTGGATCCATGACGACCACAGTGCGCCGGGCCACACCCGAGAAATGGGCGCCAGTGGCCAGTTGATCAACTCGAAGTGGTCCTGCCAGAAGTAGTGGTGTGCCGCTGTTAGGTAGGGGTTCAGGTTGCCGTGGGCGATCCCCCACCATCCCTGATACCGCAGGGCGAAGTCCCACGTGTTCCCCCAACGGCTGTACAGGAGCGAACTCCACAGCACCATGGCCAGAAACTGGACCGCCAGCGCCACCCAGGCCCACCGGACGGCCCGAGCGAACCGGGGGTCACTTTTCTCCTCTTCCGACATCACCGGGGCGGGCCGAACAGCCACGGCCGTGGCGGTCACGGGGATCCGAACCGAATCGGAACGATCTCGGAATACCCATAGGGATAGAACTGCTGCGCGTTCACCAGGTTCCCTTCGAAGTAGACGGGGTCGTTGGAGGCCTGGGTTCCACGCACGTCGAAGGTGGCCACTCCTCGTGCGTTGGTGTAGGCCACCACCGGGGTCTGACCGATCTGGCCCTGGTTGATGATGGCTTGCCCGAATATCAGGCCCTGCTGCCCGTAGATCACCTGACCCAGGTACACCGGCTGGTTGGCCACGTGCACCTGCTGATTGAACTGGTTGAGGATTTCCGCCTGGAGCACGACCGTTTGACCGATGGGAACGACGTTGTTGACGGCGCTCGGATTGATGCTCAGGTGGTAGGTGGTGGGCAGGTACGGCTGACTCCGGCTGGCGGTGTCCGGTGATTGGCTGAAAGCGATGACCTGGAACCCTCCGGTGATCGGTGGTTGGGCGAAGAAGTTCGGGGCCAGGAGGGTGTAGTGGGCATGCCCACCGGGAGGAAGGATCGAAGGCCCTCCTCGGGCCAGCCAGAAGGCGGTGAGCTGGCCCCCGCTCTCCACGGTGAACGAAGGTTGCTCTGACCGGTCGGAACGGTTGGTCACGTTCACTCCCAGTTGGACGACGGTGGCCAGCTGCCCGGTAGTGCGTACCGATGTGATCCGGACCGCCAGCGGAGCGCTCGAGGCGAAGATGGCGGCGATGGCCAGCAGCGAGGCGACCAGCCCTCCCCCGGCCGCCCATCGCCAGTGGCGCCACGGCCGCAGGGACCCGGCCCGTCCCTGGCGGGCCAAGTCGATCGAAGTGGCCGCCACCACCGCGGCCGGTAACAGCGTCACCAGGTAACTGCCGAACGATCGGGCCGAGAAGAACAGCACGATCGCCGGGCAGACGACCGCCCATGCTTTGAGGGCCGGGTAGGTGGCGATATAGGTGACCAAAAGAGCCAGGAACACAACGAGGAGGGCCACCGTGTAGGCGGAAAGGGACCCACCGCCCAGCCCCAGGAAGAGCGTCAAACCGATCAGCCCCTGCCCGGCGGGCACCGTATGGCTGGCAATGGGAGTCAGCACGCCCGAGACCCAGGCGTGGGGGGCCATCACCATGAAGGGCAGATTGGGAATGACGAAGGCGACGAAGGCGATCCCCAGGTAGCGACCCGTGGTTCGAAAGGCCTCCGAGCGACCGCCCAAGCGGTGAGCTTCGATGGCAATGCCGGCCACCAGAAATGGAAGCACCAGCCACGGCGTCTGCTTTACCGCCATGGCCAGGCCCAGGAGAATCGGCCCCCGCCAAGCGGCCGGCCCGCGAATACGCGCGAACCGGTCCCACTGGTACACAGCACCGATCAACAGGGGCACAAAGAGCGCGTCGGTCACACCACCTACCGCATAGCTGATGTAGACCGCGAAGCTGCCGATGATGATGGCCAAGGGACGGATCGAACGGGGCAGGAGCAAGAAGGTGAGGGCAATGCCGATGGCCCAGGCGATGACATTGACTCCGATGGCCATCTGGGTCGACCATCCGGCCATGAGAAACGGGACATAGAAGAGGAAGGAGAGCGCCGGGTAGGACAATGAGGTGACTGGCTTGCCGTTCAGCAGGAACGTATAGCCGTCCGGCGAGACATGGAATTGCGTAAAGGCCTGAGCCATCGAGTGCGTGTACGGATTGAGGCCGTGCTGGAGAAGTTGTGCGGCGTACTGGTCGAAGGCGATCTCGTCAGTCCCATAGGACGGAGACGTGAACACCTGGAGATAACTCCAGAGCAGAAAGGCCGCAATGGCCAGGCTGAGGGTGGCGATAGCCAAGGACCGGGCGGTTCCGGGCCGAACCCGGTAAGGCTGCCAGACGGCGACGATGGTCCCCAACCCCCACAGACCGAGGATGACCACGGCCACGCTGATGGCGGGGTAGATGTCGACATAGCCGAAGAGTTGGAATCCCCACAGCAGAACTGTCATGCCCGCCACGGTCCACCAGGCGCGGGCGCCGGAGCTGAGCTGGCGTGGGGCCGAGGGCTTCGCCGCTGCGACTGGGGCCACTTCTTCGGGCCGGGATGCCGGGTTCAGGACGGTCACGGGCTCTACCGAGCCATCATGGATGATGCCGGCGTCTTGGTGCACTGGTGTCATGGATCTCGAGTGGGCAGGTGAGACCCTCGGATTCTGTCGGGCTCCGGATCTAACACTTCAGTCGAAGGTAAGGGCGACAACGATCTGATCAGGAGCCGATCGGGAACACTTGGACATTTCCGTAGGACGGTGTCCCCACGATGTCATACAAGCTTTGCCCGTCGATCGAGACCTGAAGCCCCACCGCGTCGGTGGGGGCCGGTAGCGCCTTGGTCTGACGCTCGGTATTGGCGTCGATGACCCCAACGTCATCGATCGATCCGTCGCTGTTCAGCACGTAGATGGTGGAGCCATTGGGCGATATGGCCAGCTGAAGCGGCTTGGTCCCCACGGTGAAGCTGGCGTTGACCGTCTGGCTGCCGACGGTGATTTCGTCCAAGGTCCCGCCCGCTCCCAGAGCGAAGAGATCAGCACCGGAGGGATCGACGGCAATGGCCGTGGTGTCGAGCGGCACCGGCACTGAGACCGACGCCTTGTCGGTCTGCGAGTCGACCAGCGTCACGCTGGCCGAGGAAGACGTGCCGTCGAGGGCGTAGAACGTGGAGCCGTCGGCTCCGGCAAATACTCCTTTGACCGGTGCCCCTATCGGCACCGTACTCAGGAGCACGCCCGAGGAGCCGTTCCGAAACTCGAGGGCCCCGGTCGTCGCCGTTCCCACTCCCACCCCGAGTACACCGGATGAGGATTGGGAAATGGAGTTGGCCCCCGCCGACTCCGGAACCACCTGGTCCAACTTGCCCGTTGTCAGGTTCAGCTGTTGGAGGTTCGCCGATCCATGCGATCGCGCCAGTAGCCACAGGTAGCCGTTCGGCTGAGGCTGGCCACCAGCCGTCAGGCCCGCGGGGCCGGGATAGGTCCTTGTCGGCCGGAGAGCGTGGGTCGCCGCAGTGGTCGAGGTCCCAGCCGCCGAGGTGGACCCGCCACAAGCTGCGACGAGTCCACCCATGACGAGTACGCCTAAGAGCGCTATGGACCTTTGGTGAGGCCCTCTACCTAGCCGCAACGAGTTAGGCGGAGCGACGACGCAGGCGCAGACCCAACATGAGGAGGCCACCGAAGGCCAGGAGGGAGATCGCAATCCCCTCTTCCAGACGGAAGGGCTTGCCGGTCTGCCCCGACGTGGCCCCGGCGATGGCTCCAGTCGTCCCAGCTGCCGCGGCCGGGGTCGTGACCTCGACCGTCGGGTCACTGGTAATACTGAAGGTGGCGGAACCGTTGGATACCGATGCTCCGCTCACAGCCTGAAGACCGGAGCTGGTCACGAAGTAGACGCTCGATCCGGCCGTGATGCCTGACGAGGAAACGGTCACCGTGATGGCCGGGAATGAGCCCGTGACTTTGGTCCCGTTCTCGTAGATACCGATTCCGAAGGTGACCACTGCTGTCCCACCCCCGGTCGGGGCTACGGCCGACGACGTGGCGTCGGTCAGGACCAGTTGAACCGGGTCGGTGAAGGTTCCGGCCGCCACCTTGGCGGTGATGGTGGCCGTTCCCACCGTGCCGCTGGCCGTACCGCCGCTCGGCTGGATGGTCGTACTCGTGACCACCGTTCCGGCCAGGCCGCTGGCCGTGCCTCCCGTGGTCGGAGTGCCCACCGGCGTATACCCGCTGCCGGCGGCGAAGGCTGTGGCGGGCATGGCCAACCCGGCGGCCAGACTCAGCCCAACCGAACCAGCCAACACAAAGGCAAGTCTCAAAGGGTGTTTCACGAGATGCTTCCTCCTCAAGGAGATGATATGGGTGTCCCTCACAGCTGTATCGGCAAACCCCTCATGAAACTTTAATGATCCGGCGCCCTAACTTCGGGGATACCTGAATACAAGCATTTCGGAACGCGAAAGCATTGGGCGCAGCTCATTACAAAAGATTGACAATTCATGTTTAACATTTTGACGGTGTGGGTAGAGCTGCGGACTTCTGGCCGCGCCCACAGTTCACGCACGTGGGACAAGGTTCAGCCGGCAATGGCTGGAGTGTGGAGCCCGATCCCGAAAGCTGTGATGTGGACAGTTACTCTACGGACGACGACAAATTTTGGCGCTTCTATCCACTCCAAATCAGAGCATCTGATTTGGACACCCTGTTGGCCCATATTTATCCGAAGTTCGGCTTCTGGCCTAGGAACCACTGGCTCTTAAGCCAGCCCGTCGATGCAGCTGGCCGAATGGCGTCAAGGCCACGCTTTGCCGGTGACCCATCCCTTCCCATCTGGGTGCATAGCCACCGACAACTTTTGTCGGCGACGTTGGCGAGTTCCAATTACCAGGGTCCGGCCGTGATGCCGGGTGCCGGTGAGTACGCAGTGGTCGATGGGCATACTGCCTGGTGAGAACGGAGGTGCGATGAACCTGGAAGAGACGTTGGAGAAGATTGTCGAACTGGCAGGTGAGGAACTGCCCATCGTGCGGAAGCGATCAGAGGAGAGGACTCCGGCCCGGGACCACGGAAAGAAGTACCAGGAAGCGCAGGTGGCCGCCGATCGGTTGGACCACTACGCCCATCAGGTTCGTCAACTACACGATGCCGAGTACAAGCAGGGCTGGCGGCACGAGAGCACCGAGGACGGCTGACGCCTTCAGGGCCTTCACCCCCCGGATCCGGCTTCGGCCGCTCGAATTAGGGCGTCGAGTACGGCGGCCGTGGCTGCGGTTGGCGGGCGATTGGCATTGATGACAGCAGACAGATCCCAGTGCATGCGGTGATCGTCGACGGGGACGGCTGATAGACCTCGGGCGCCTCTTACAGCCGAGGCGGGCATGAGGGTCGTACCGAAGCCGCCCCGGACCAGCTTGGCCATGAGGGCATAGTCGGCAATCTCCATGGCCGAGGGTTGGTCACCGAGTACCCGGTCGACGGTGTCTCGAACTCCCCAACCCGGCGGGAAACGCAAGATGGTCTCGTCAGCCAGATCCCGTGGGCTCACGGTCGGCCTGCTGACGAGCGGATGGTCCGTCCGACACACGAACACCAGTGCCTCGCTGACCAACGGGTGAAAGAGGACGCCAGATGGAGGGTCCCCGGTGAGGGGAATGGCGGTGCGGGCCGTGAGGGCGATATCCATACCGCCGTCGAGTACCGCATCGAGGTTGCCCGCCGATCCGGTGGCGGACTGGCGCAGATGAATGATGACCTCGGGATAACGCGTCCGGAGGTCGGACAAGATACCGACAAGGTCGAGCGGACCGGTGTTCAGGGTGCTCCCGAGGACCACCGTTCCCCGGGTCCTCCCCGATACGGCCAGGACTTCATCGCGAGCGGCTTGTACGCCATCCAGTATGCGCTGGGCAGCAAGGCGCAGGGCCTCTCCTTGTTCCGTCACCGATATCGGGGTCACCGATCGATCGAACAGCGGGACACCGAGGTCCCGCTCCAGCCGCCCGATGGCGCTGGACATGGCCGACTGGACGATGTGGGCCTTCCGGGCCGCAGTGGTGAAACTGCGCGTCTCGCAGCAGGCGAGGAAGTATTCCAAATCACGGATCTCCATCGATTCAAGCTACCGATTCCGCTGAACTCCATCAAAGTTATTGATGAGTCCCATGAATATCAATCGTTGGACAAGATGAGATAACGGGAAGAACATTGATGGCAGAAGGTTCGATCCCAACCAAGTGAGGTGCCGACATGGAGAGTCAAGCCAACTCGAGCGAGACCGGCGGCCAGGACCCGGGCCCCACGGAAGCCGCCGCCGATCGGGTCCTGTTCATCTTGGCCGATGATCACCGAAACAGCATCGAGCGGGATCTCTGCGGTCTCAGCGGAACCCCGACCCCCCTTCAGGCGACTCGGATCAGCGCCGACAAGCTTCTGGCCGATGAGTGGCAGAGCCATGCCGAGTACTTCGCCACTGACCACGCCAAGGTGCCGGTGCGGGAGTACGACGACAAGCTCCGGCCGATGCACACCGTCGCCGTCATTGAATGTCTCCAGGACCACGGGGTGGAGCCGGCCATCTGGAAGGTCGAAGGCCTCGATGACCACGACGATTCCGTGGCGGTGGTCAACACCGCCAGGCGGGACGGACGCCAGGCCGACTGCATTGTTCTGGGTAGGCATGCTCCACGCGACCAGTTGGACCATCGGTTAGAGATAGCCACCCCGATCCCGGGCTTCATCGGCTTCGCCATCGGCCGGAGCATCTGGTGGCATCCGCTGCACGCTCATCTCCGCCACCGCTGCACGGCCAGCGAGGCGCGGCGACGTATCACCGGGGCTTACCTCGACTTCACCACTTACTACCTCAATGCTCGAGGCGGAGAGCTGGTCGGCAGCGATCCCGGGTACCGGTAAGTACGCCGGTCCCGCCGTCCGAAATCGAAACCTGAACGAAAGGGCATCCCATGGCTGTCCCCTCTCCAGTCAACACTCGCCGCACCGTCACCGCCCTGCTGGCCCTCACCGTCGTCACCGGTCTTGTCGATGCTGTCAGCTACCTGCGGCTCGGTCGGGTCTTCGTCGCCAACATG
>Ga0182030_10011671_pt1 | contig 17691 bp, 12 predicted proteins | sample 812S3MmetaG_FD_121299 | JGI IMG/M metagenome (GOLD analysis project Ga0182030, IMG submission 121299) | Permafrost microbial communities from Stordalen Mire, Sweden - 812S3M metaG (Illumina Assembly) | ecosystem: Environmental > Terrestrial > Soil > Wetlands > Permafrost | place: Sweden...
GGGAATAGTTACTTGCTCTTCATGCTGGAGTCCCGACGCCGATATTAAATGGGCTTATGGCTGCTTATACAATGTCACGGGTAGCGTACTCGGTGGCGTATGTGGTGATTGAGACCCAGAACGCTTCGTATCTGAGGTCAATGTTTTGGTGGTGTGGTAATATTAGCTGTATATCGATGATTGTTATGGCGGGGAAGAGGCTATGATCTAGCGCTAAGATTTGAGGGAATTTGGAGAGGGAAGTAATTCCAGGATGTTAATCCCGTCACTACTAGATGTTGAAGGGCGAGAATATATCATTTCTGAACTCAAACTAGGTATCTGCACCACAAACTCGTACAGTTTACACAACCCGGGGTATCTAACCAAAGCACTTATTATACACTTTACACTTTACACTTCATAGTAGTAATCATCATCCAGTCCCTCCCTACTTGGCACTACTCCAGCACCTTCAGGTGTTCCAGCATAACCATCATCTAATCTCACATTCAGAAGTCGGATCTTCAATCCGTAGTCACTGACCAGACCCACCAATTTGTTCGTCTCAGCGGTGATAGGTGCTTGGTTCAACAGCATCAATAGTCCATCAAGCCATTCCGATGCAAGACTATGTGTTGGAGGCATGAGAGTCAAGATTGCTCGTTCAACCGGCTCGCTATTCGAGGTCTGAGATTTGCTGTCCGAGGCCACAAAGCTGTTGATGGTGATTTTTGTGGTAGAGGTTTGCTTTGGCGCATGAGATAGCGTCTTCAGTGTAGACGTGCTAGATATGCTTGAATTATCATCATGCGATGCTGAGACATTTGAAACGACAGAGCTAATAGTACTCAAATCTATCTTCTCGATCAATTCATCCAGAGCAGGCTCATGCTTGGTCTGTGAATTGAAATCCGAGTAGTGTAGATATCGTCGATTGTGGGACAACTTAACATATCGCCAAGAGGTTGAGGATGGTCTTGGCTTGCCATCATCTTTGTGTGCCTTAGGAAACCACGCTCCCTGTAGAAGACATCGTATTCGTTGCTCCTTGACGAATTGTAAAGCTTCGTGTTTGAGTTCGTCTCGAACTTGATGTAGGTGTTGTCCCCATTCATCCTCGAAAGTCAATTCCAGAAGCTCCATTTGCAGATCCCGCAGCTTTGAGTATTCGAATTCGGAAAGCTCTTCTTCCACTTCCTGTACATCTTTCGTCCGTGTAGCCTGACCTACAACTTGTTCGATGAGTATCCGTACCAGCTCTGCGACTTTATCGAAATCTGTTTGTTCTGCCCCTGTGGCTTTCCAGAGCCTGAAAAATGATCGCAAACTCGCTGTATGTAATCTTGACCATTGTAATAGTAATGGCCTGAAAATCCTGTCGTAATTCTTCATTCCATCCAAGACCAGATAGTTCTTCGCATCTTCAACATCCGATTTATCCACCTCAAAATGCTCGTAGAGTATTGCTGTGACTGCCAAACTTGCTCTCGCTATTGGACATCTTTCGTGCATCGGCCTCGATGATTGTTCCAGCAACAGCTTTTGGAATCCATCCTCCTGCTTCCTCACAAAGTCTGTCAAATCCATCATTCCCAAGAAACCCGTAGGGTCAAATTCCCATGCAGGACTTTCCGTCTCGAACCCTAGTCGTCGCCATTTCTCCGGATTATGTCTTCTACTGCCTTTCTTCCCACTATCAGATGCCATCTCTTCGACTCGTGTCGTGCCACCACTTCCATGTTGATCTTTCCTCTCTGGTGCGCTTGCCAAGTGTAATCCCTTCAAAGCCCTTCGATGTTCCGGTCGTTCCAAATCTACCCTCACATCTCTCCATTTCCGCAGTAATACCTTTGTCAACGCCTGGAATTCCAACAACGGATGTGCTAAGTCTTGTAATGCGGAACTTTGCATCAAGATGTAAACAGCCTTTATGACTCCCAAATCCTGCAACCTCTTTATGAACTTTGGCCACTCTTCTCCCGTACCACTGCTCTTCCCACCACCGTCTTTCCCCGACCCATTATCGCTTGTGATCGCGTCCCTCATCAAAGCATTCAACAACATCAACGCATTGGCGCAAAGTGCATGATCCGCCGAATTGAGCTGTGATACCACCATCTCAAAGAACTGAGGATAAACAGCCACAGCCGGTTTCAGCGCCCGAAATCCAAATGCGCCTGGTGTTCGAATCGCACCCCTCGATGTCTGCGGATGGCTGACGATCGCCACCAGGATGCTCATTGCCCCGCGCAAAATATTGACCAGCGGATGTGTTACTATCAATTCAACAACCCGTTCCACCAATTCGCCGGCGCCAGATGACTCAAATATCTCCCAGCCCATATCAACTTCGAGGAGGCGGCTGAGGGATTGGAGGGAGTATGCGAGGGTGTTTCCGCCGGTCGTCATGATTAGGCGTCGGAGGATGCTGAGGCCGCCAGAGGAGATAAACACGTCTGCGAAGGAGGGATCATTTATCGAGGATTGTAATTTGAAGACTGCCATCTTGCGCATCGCATCTTCGTCGCTCTGGAGGCGCGAGAGGAGGGCGGGGATGTCTGCTTGATCCATGATGTGGAATGACCTCAAGGGTTGCTGAAGTCGGCTTAATGGAGGTAATTTGAAGCAAGCGTATGTATGACAGTAGCTACTTCCCCATAGATGCTTTCCGATCGTTAATGTCGTGCTATGTTGAATAACCTTTGTCTTGCTCATGGAAAGATTTCTGGAAGTCGCGCCCCAAAATTTTGGAGGCCCGTGCGTTCAGGGGAAGATTTGGATTGCTCTCTCTTCATTCTTAATTATCTACAGCGTCGAGTGATACCTCCAGTCTAGTCCAATCAAACCCTTCTACTAATGAATTACTACGATTCCCATATGAGCGGGTAAGGCTCAATTTGCTATAAGTATCACAAGCTTTGTTTGTGTATGATCACCAGCATTAGGTTGCCAATCCGCTTTGCTTTCCACCCCCTTTTTTCATATATATTCGTGAGGAAAAATCTAGCTATGTCCGACATAGTCTGATTCTCGTCTCAGATCCAGGCCTATATCTTCGGGAAGTCTTGACTCTGTGAAGTTTCAAAGCTGGATCATATACCCGTTCTTGGCCTCTTAAATTTAGGTAGAAGCTATCTATCTCTTTAGGTGGGATTTATCCCCGATGTTACATATTGGCCCTATATACTCTGCAACCCATCTGGTGCTTATAGCGATTTTCGGGTTTACTCTAGAAATGGGTTGTTTTATCATGGCTCTACGATCCGAAGTTTTGGTCGGGTCCGAAAGTTTGAGACGGTGTTTGGCGACATCCACTTTCTCTTTAACTCAACGCCACGGAGCAATTAACGCATTATGCGTTTTGCTCTCTTAGATCAAGGCATATCCTAAAGACTACTTTAAACTCATAGCCCTTCTCGGAATGTTCGAAATTCGGTAGAGTGGCTCCTATCCACCCAGCATGGATTTGTGTCGTGAATCACGTATAACCTTTTTATTCCAAAATCCTCTGGACAAATAAGATTCAGAGAAATGTACATTCCCAGAGAATGAGAATGCGAATCAAGCAGTTCCAGGCTTTCGTGAATCCGTGAAAAGGGTTCATAAAAGCGCGAGCATCGTCCATATCTGGGCTCTATCCTCTTTTACAAATCAATCTCCAAGCATCTGGATCTTAATATTAAAGTAACCTCAAGCTACTCAATCCTAATCAACTTCACGAGCAACTCAACAACTCAATAAATCGCAGACAATGTACGGCGGCTACGGACGCTTCGGTGGACACGGTGGCCATGGAGGCTATGGTGGCTATGGTGGTGGTTACGGTGGAGGACCTCGAGGATACGACATGCGTGGTCCCAACGGCTCCAATTATTCCCTGTCCAGGGGTAGCGGCGTGGCATGGACCATTGATTCCAGCAGCCGAGGGTCCGGGCGAGTGCCAACTATAGGACCGTCGTCATCATCGTCGTCGTCGGCTCCAAGACCTGGAAGACGCGTTCGATATGGGACTTATAGATATCGACCTACTGGTTTGATGGGCTTGGCTGATCATTTCAGAAACCCAGGCCGCTATGAGGGTCGGATGTACTAGTAGATACTAGGTGGTGAAGTAGGAAATCGTTGAACTACTATTGTGATAGAAACGTTGAGCTACTCTTGTTTAATTTCTGGTATCTGATCTTTTCCTCCTGTAATACTCTGAAACGCGCTATGGGCGTTAGAGATGTGGTAGATTGTTAAGGCGTACTATAAGATATCTAGAAAACAATAATACCGCCTAATGATGGATTTCAGGAGTTGATGCTGGGCGGTGTTCGGGACATTTGATCTTAGCGTGTTGATGGAGGCGTTCATTAGACAGTTCTTGGGAAGATTGGGTTTTTCAGTAGAGGGCATTAGGAACAGAACCCCATCTGGAATAAAAGCTGACCTTCACGACACCATACCCAGTGGTGAATAATCCGTCTTTTGTGGAAATTAAAATCTGTGGAATAAGAAAAGGTGACTGTAGCACGGTCACCGAGTTTTCACCAAAAGCGCTGTGATTAAAGAGCTCTTTCTCGCATACCTCAGGAAGTATAGCTCCTCATGATTCATCAAGGATTATTCAAAGAAATACTATCTAGCATACATAAGTAATGTTTTGCTTATCTGGCTATAAAAGCTTCATCTGCTCCTCCCAGTAAGCCATCATTCTTCATATTTGAAAACCACACCCCTCCCAAACCGCAGCGAATCAAACTAGCCTAGTATCTCAATCCTCTATATCTGGATTCTCTGTTCGAGCACCCGAGACCTGGTCAAAACCGCCCACCGATCAACAGAAAGCTCTCAGGCAGAGTCTCGGAATCATAAAGCACTTGGTATACTCGCAGAGATGAGTTTGTAATAAGATTGCTTGGGAGTACACACAAATCGTTACTTTTAAGTTAGATCCTTGTTTTCCTTATATGCTCGCAGTATGTCCGATTAATAAGTCTTCTTCCAAGAAGTATTGCCTAGGAAATTCTTTTCATGATGTGACTGCTTGTGAGACTGGATTTGGGACAGTTTCTGCAGATTTTTGGGCATACCTCAACAAATTTGAAATCTGCTAGATATTCATTCAATGGAATCAAATAAAATGCTCTCCGTTTCCCCTTATTTTATTGAAAATCTCCCCTCTGAACATACAGAAAGGCCTTCACATCTGGGAAATTCAGGACCTCAACGATACTGTCGTAGTCAAGATTCATATTAAATATTCACATTATAACCAGCTTAGAAGAACTATAGGTCCATTTGAATTTAGAGAAATTCTCTACTATTTATTTATAATTATTTCTCGCCTCTATGATAACCAAGCAATCGTTGGGATTGAATTCCCACTCCGAAAATCTTTCACCGTGCTCTCCAACAACATTCTTTCCTTCTTCATCAGTAAGCACCCATCTTGGCCAGACCGACGCTCATACTGCTCTCTTCGCCTTTCAATGCATCAATTGAAAGAAGCTAAGATGCAAAACATTTCTTGGAATTTTGACCTTGTATCACGGCGAAATTTCTATCAGGAAAAAAAAAGTCGAGCTGTACCTGCCTCGGCGAATGAGCTACAAGATATCATAAGACAGAAAAGAAACCCCTGAACTATCACCCGTCGGGAACTAGGTACGGACTTGCAATTGAACCGTTCGCCGCTCGTGTCATCGCTCCTATACCTGTATTAATTTCATAATGCGTCAAATGTCGGACGATAATCGGACATTTTCAAAGTCCGGGTTACCTAAAGAGGGTTAATCCAACGAGAGACAGTACGGGGTACTTGAGGAGTATTAAAATCAAGTTTCCCCCATTGTGTGATAGCCAACCTTCCAATTACAGATATCAATTTAAGCCAAGTCAACATAATCAAGATGGCGACCGAATCCGCAGTCTCCAATGTCTATATCACAAAAAATTCAGATCCGGTGGCTAAAACTTCATCTTTCCTCTCCTTTACCCCACCACCCCCACAAGTCTTGGGTCCCGGAATAACACTGTTATACATCTATGCCACACCACCGTCATTCACTCTAGCCAATAACGCAGACCTAACTCATCACCTCGCCATCGCATCCACCGGCCCTCCATATACTTTCTTCCCTGTTGCAGGCGGCAGTGCCATCGCCTACCTCAACTTTGGGCCTAACCCGGAGCAGGAAGAAGGATTTTGGCATCGAACGCAAACGGTAGATTATATTGTGGTGCTTGAAGGGGAGCTAGAGTTGAGTCTGGATGCGGGGGAGAAGAGGGCGATGAAGAAGGGTGATGTGGTTGTGCAGAGGGCCGCGATGCATAAGTGGAAGAACTTGAGTAGGACAGAGGGAGCGAGGTATCTGGCTGTGGCTTTGGGAGCTGAAGGGGCGGTGGAAGGAGCAATGGAGTTCGGTGGGGAGGACTTGAAATAGGGGAATCGCTGGGACGCTCGAGACTAGAAGTTTTTGGCACCTTGACACAATCATCCAGAGCCAAGGTAATCTGAAATCAAGGCGGAAAGCATACAGAACGCTATTTAGATTGTTCCCATCTGCAGGTGATGCATCGCTATCAGAATAGAACCGTTCTATAGCTTTCTCTATGATCCTAATCACAGTATTTTCAGTGTCCTCTTAATCCTCGCCTAACTAAGCGACAACTCTCATGCTTGAGAGTAAGCATCTTCATCATTCTCACGTGCTCAGTTCGCTCAATAAGACCTTCTTGGTTGACAAAAACTTTATCAATACTGAAGGAGAGACAACATATTAGTGAACTCTTGGACTGCCAAGACTCTTTCTCAGCTGTGATGTACCCTGACTGAGCATCACTGAATAAACTCTCGCCTGCGAATTCCTTGTGCTATTTCTTTGTGCATCTGTATTATAAACAGATCTGCTCTTAATATTAATGATAGCGCATTTCTCTTCCCTTCGCTGTAACGGGTATGGTACTATGGCCTTTGCCGAGACTAAGTAGGCGGGTTGTGGGGAGTGTTTGCACTACGGCTGTCGGGTCAGTTTTGCCAAGACCACCCTTCCTCCAACTATTGATAATGAGTAGTTATAATTCTAAATTTCCTAGAGCTGTACAGGTAATAGGTAGTTGCCACTCCAGTGAGCTGCAAAATTTCTATTCAATGGGCTAAATAGCTCTATAAACCATTAATAACGGGTTGGTAATGGTTCTCCTCTTAGAACTGATCCTACCGCTCATTGCATAAACCTTGGCTATCTCCCCTGGCTCACGGTGCGGGAGCGTTTTTTAGAAACTCCTCTCCACTTCTTGCAAATGGGGACATGTTACGTGATGATTGACCTTGTGTGGGAGGTGCGGTTTTGAACCCCAAAGTACGGCACACTTACAGCCCTACAGCCGCAAGCATGCTGATTTGTAAGACTGTACTTGCGTTTGACGTTTCATATTTTAGCATCTTGAAGGCTGTCGTCCGTGCCTTATTCGTACTGCAGGCCAGAGTACTCCATAATTGTATTTCGCAGACAACCGTGCACCCGAAATTTTCGTGCCAATCGCGAAAGGCGGTGACATGTCAGACTGTCAGCAGCCTTCTTATGATAGTAGCATCGAGAACTTGGCATTCAGGCCGAACCCTACACTTTTGAACGTGAAGCCATGGCTTTAAAATTCCTCCACAACTGGGGCCCCTTCCGCATTGACGCGCTGGGGCTCGTCACCATGATCGGGGCCGAGGAAGTCGACCACGCCATCGGCCGACTCGTCAGCAACCCCTGGACCGAATATCTGCCACTTTTGGGCTCCTTCATAGTGGCTGGCAATCGCTTCGCCCAACCCATACCGGGTATGACGCTACACAATATCACGGATGGCATCAAGGCCAACGACGTGTCCGGGTGGCTGTCGCGGTGGCTCAACTTCCAGGACCCAAGGTGGAACATAACCATCTTCATTTGGGGCTCGCAACAAATTCCCTGGCGCGAACGTACAGTACATATCCGGGCGTTGGTGCTCGGCGCGATTCTCAATGGCGGACTGCTGGCCTTAACGGTGCTGGTGGGCGACTGGTTCGGCTTCGCCAACACGGTGGCACTCATTACCTCGGTTTTTGTGCGATGGTACATGATACGCCAGAACCGGGCTTATCTAGACGAGGTGGTAGCTGGCATCAGCGGTCCTGGAGCTGAGTTCGTGAAGGTCTTCTGCCTTCTGACGGACGGGAAGGCCGTCACCCTCCGGGCCCCCCGCGGGTTGGTCCTCAACGGGTTCCTGACAACCCCACGGCCGTTCTACAAGCATGGATACAAACTCTGCAGGGCCATCGGCTGGGTTGCTTTTGGAGTTCATGTCATCTGTATCGGCCAGGCCTCGTTGTTCATTCAGATTCCGACGGTTGTCATCATGATAATTGCCACAGTAGCTTGCGTTACTGGTATGGGATGCGATGAGCGGCACATTGGTCGTAGGATTCATGTGCACCGTGTTAACGAAGGTTTTGATGACAAAAGATCTCTAGCATATGCGAGACTCGATTTATCAGACGAGGAGGAAAATTCAATGGTTGCTTGGGGCCTTTTCCCACAGAGAAGCAACAAGGGGTGGTGGCACAAATACCGGGGGCTGAAGTAATCAATGAAGTCAGAGGATTATGTATTAAGGACTTGGGTGTTCAGCTTCCGGAATATTGCTGGCCGATATTTTATAAAGAAAGAATAGCCGTGTATTGTTACAGCAAAAGTAGAGTCAATGCCTGTATTTCCAACCACGCACAAATGCCATCTCCAAGAAATATGCCCATCTCTTCATTTCCATGCGCTGAGGCGAGAATTAAAAGATAGAAAGTGTAGAGAACAGTTATAAAGTGCGAAGCATCCAACCAGGCCTTAATAAAGACACCCCCTCAGCATTATTCCGAGTCCGTCTTGACACGATTCTCCCCGATGAAACGGACTGGGCGACCTCTGTGGTATCTCTCTACACTGTTAGCTCGACAAATCGACTAGAGATACTGGAACCATCTTACATATAACTAGCAAGAAATATCTTTTTTTCGCTATCCCTAAACCTAGTCATTTAATAGGATGAATGAGAACTTCGTTTTCGTACTGCGTCCAAGTTTCCTTGCTCTTCAAGTTGTTGAACGCTGCCGGGGCCATTTTCAGCCGAACAGTCCCTTTATTCTGCCCCCAGACTTTATTCTTCCTTAGAGGTATAATCCGCTAATCCGTAGGGCAGTTTTCTTCATCTTAGTTTAGGAGGAGCCTAGCAAACATGGATGCAATTAGCGAATGGCCAAGATCAAAACTTTGAGTCTAGATTTCCGTACCGAGTGTCTCATCTCTACGTCCTGATCTGTGCACTGTACCGAGCATTGAGGCCGCAAGTATGACAACGCACATCAACTCCCTCGACGGCGTGGCCATACCTAGGCTGGTTCCATAGTTAAAAAGGCCGCCCGACCTAGCCACTTCTGAGGAGAATATACTTCTCTATAAGGGAGATCGAAAATAGAAAGATTTTGGGGTTGCGGTGGGCATTATAATGGATCTCGCTTCGAAAAACCATGACTTTTTTTTAGTAAAGAAAGAAGAAAAAAGTGTACAGGCAACCATCTTTTTTTTTTTTGCCTAAATAGCTTACACACAAGTAGTACGTAGCTATATTCTTCTATGTATGATATTTTTAAAGGTGTTTTTTACGTACGTGGTCACGGAAAGTAGTCATGAAATAAAGCAATGAACTTTCCAGCTTGGAGACTCGCTACGCATGAGCAATTTTTTATATCTAAGTAGATATATATAAGAAACTTGATTGCATCTGCGTACGAAGCTCTTCATGTCCTTTCTTGTGGTTTCAGAAGGCGTTTTCGACTTTAGAGAGCGTTGCCTTTTTAAAACAAAAGTCGGTTTTCGCCTGAATGCCTAGGAGAATGCGGATATCGCCGTTGGTCAGCCACAGTGTTTGTCGATCAGGCAGCAATCCAACTCTCCACAGTTACATTTTATTCTTGCAATCGGCCATCCGATATACGGCTAAGAATTTAATAAAATCTAAAAGGCTGGTCAATCCTTAGACACAGAGACCCTGTATTGCCAAACATACTCGTATAAATCAAGGCCTGGCACCATATATTTAGTTGAGAAATGGATCATCTATTAATGCCGACGAACTCGCCGCACGAAAGAATCGAAGTACCACTGCGGGCAAAGGATAAGTATCAAGGACCTTTTGGTACATTTCTCGTCCGCCACGGCTGGGAACTTCTTGATCTAGCCCAAGCGAGCATAATTGAGGAGCGGCTGGATGAGCTGAAGTGTCTCCTTCAGACCTGGCTCTTTTTCGGTCTGTTGGAAGAGGTATTTGGGCCATCGGCTGCGGTGAGGTATGCATTGCATGTCTTGACTTCCCAGAACGCGCCTTGTGAAAATTGCCGTCGAAGCTGCTGACTTCTATGCAGTCAAATAGTGGGAGATGAGAATAAGTGGATTCGTATTGGGAGAGACGGTACCCATGTGATTTCCACCGTACCCCTTCGGCCACTACTAAGCAAGCTTGTCGATATTGACTACCAGAGCAACCAATTTAAACATGTAAAGTCTTGCATGGAATTCGCTGAGCAGATCATCAATTTGTTAAGTCTCTCAGATTCCACATTAAAACAGTCTATCGACCTCCTCGCCATTGCAGTTCTTTATGACGCTATAGATAAGAGCTTGGGAACGAAAATGGACGCCTACCGAGCTGGTGGAAGACTTGCTATGGGCGCTGGGAAATATCTACAGACACGAATGCTAGACGATGGATGGTGCAGGCATGACATTCACCGAGTTGCACACCAGTTTGATTTGCCAACCCTCTATCTCGCCAGCAATCTTGACAGGCCTGAGCCTCAGGCCAGTCATAAAAACTGTACCACACAAGCTTGTGAAGCATTCAAACTTGATGAGAGCAAATATGTCACGCTCCATAACACACCAGCCTGTAATGGGAATTGTGGTTCAGTGGACGTCTCACAGGACGAGTTGGCTACTATCTTGCTATCCGGCCTCATACCTCTTATAGAATACGATGAGGAACGCGACCCATGCAATATCAAGCTGATTCCAGCCTCTCCCGGTACGCCTTACGTAGCGATATCACACGTATGGTCTCATGGCCTCGGGAACCCCCTCGAGAACTCACTCCCGCGGTGCCAGCTAGCACGTATAAGCAAACTCGTTAATAATCTCCCAGGTGGCAATGGGAGCCGTGGAACTCTCTTCTGGATGGACACAATATGTTTCCCAGTTCATCACGCCGATGCCGCCGACGCTGCCCTCACGTTCATGCGCAAAACTTATAAAGATGCCGACCGAGTACTTGTCCTGGACAGGTATCTAACAACAACAGAAGCGAAACCACTACTTCGCACTGAATGTCTCGTTCGAATTATCTGCTGTAGCTGGACGAGGCGACTGTGGACACTTCAGGAAGGGGCTCTCGCGCGGGTTCTCTATTTTCAGTTTTCAGACCAAGCCATCGACATAGAATCTCTCACTTTGCATATGAACATGGAGATGACTTTTATTCGTCATGACCGCTCACTTGAGTACTTGCCGATATATTCCATTATATCGGAGCTCTGGGAGATATGGAAGGCCATGGAGTTTGAGAAACCCCGGCATATCCTCAATTATCTAGCGGGCGGACTGCGGTGGCGGGCGACGAGTGTGAAAGCCGACGAAGCTCTCTGTTTAGCCACACTGTGTGGCCTAGATATTGAAGATATAATCAATGCACCAGACGAGTCAAGGATGAGCAAGTTTTGGTCAATTCTTCCTTCTATATCCTCACAGGCTATCTTCTGGTCTGGGGAGCGACTTACCCAAGATGGCTTTCGATGGGCACCATCTACGTTTCTTGGTCAACCTAACGCCATCTTTCAAGATTTGAGCCTGAAATCACAGTTCGAACCTCCGAAGAAAAGTTCAGTTGCATTAACCCACCGTGGTCTTCAGTTTTGGTGCGCTGGACTTCTCTTGAATACGTGGAGGTCACCCTTAGGGAAAGACATTTTCGTCAGGATGAATGGACGGGATTGGTTCCGCCTCCACCGTATCCATTCCGCCGTACTTCATCCAAAGATGGATGATGATGACCACGAAGACCCGTGCAGGTCACTTGCTTTGCTTATGAAGACTGACATTACCGAAGCATTCTACGGCAATACCCCAGAAAAAAGCGTGACGTGCATTCTGGCGTCAATCTATGACGTCGATGAAGAAGCGGATATTATCTACGCAAATACGGAAGATACCGCATTCCTGGTGAGGGTCGATAGTATCGTTTTGAATGAAGTTTCTGGTGAATTCCTAGACAAAGTTGTGGAGCTCTGCGAACTCCAACTGGGACCCGTCGAAGCTAGCGAGGCTGAAACCGAAGCTCTTCCGGCTTTGACACCGGGTGACACCATCATTTCACCATCTCAAGGCCATATGCCACTGGCTTTTGTAGATGTGCCTGAATCAAAGCCCCCAAAGGTTGAAGTGCATGTGGCCGAGGGACCTTCTGAACATAAAGAATTGCTTGCTAGGATGCGGAGCTTGTTGAGTGAGAATGAAGAGCTTCGTACTGCACGTTTACGCGCAAGAGATGAGGACGGACGACTGGCCGTGGACAAAGATGGTATCCACTATATCTTTGAGGGAGTTGAACTTTCTAATGATCAACAATGGTGTCTTGATTGATACACGGGTCAGCACTTGTTCATAGATGTGTTTGATCCTAGGGAATGCGCATTAGTAAGGTCTGGGAAGAGGATCCATTTTCGTTTCCTGAGGCTTCTCCATAATCGAGTATATAGAGAATCTACACAGGCGCTCAACATAACGTGCCTTATCGACTTTTCGCTTTCCAACTGTTTCAACTTCTCAACGTATCCAGAGCGAGAAGATTGGAGCGAGCTCGAGGTCTTTACTCCCACGAGTGGGCAAATTCTGACACAGCAGTCCTTTTTGGATACTCTGACGAACCCTTTCCCACATACCTTCGAGCCTACCTCTTTTTATGTATTTCAAAAAAGCAGTCTATTCGCCCATCGCAGCTCGTCCGGTCTGAACTTCTAGTGTAGTGGAATGCTCCTTGGACGATAGACGGTCCGTTTGGGATAATGGTTTTCGTACGGGATCAGTGGAACTAGCTCTAATCTTGGAGAAAGAAATGGATGAGCTTGTTAGCGACATTGACAAATCATAGACTCAACAACGGCGTTGGTGGTTTCCGCACGAAAGGCGAGAACGACGTCATTTACACCGATATCGAGAGCATAGGATTTATTTCGCCATGCATAGATACCACTGAGGAACAGCAAGAAGGCATTGACATCATTGAGAATTAGGAGGCTATTCTTAGGAGCAGTCTCTCGATGCAACAGACTAGAATACATGGGGCAGCTGCGGGTCCGGATCAGGAGGAGGCGGACTTAAGTTTAGCCACACTACAACCTATAAAAATAACCCGGAAATGATAGTAGTAGATAGATCACGGCTTCAAGTGGGGAAAGGGACCGTGACTGGAAAAGACGACCAGCATTTCTTTTCCGAAGGCTGCTTGACCTCCGCAACGTAGATGTGGTGCGTTGATTGATGCACCGAAATTCAGGTTAGCACTTAGTTACCTAGCTCATAACTATATAAGTAAGTTATTATAATGAGATTTGGTTTCTTATTCAAATCAATCAACGCACCATAATTGCTCTTTTCGAGGTTACAAAGCCACATGCCATGCGCAAACAGAGAGTTTTAGGGTGAGGAATACCGAAAGGAACCATGATATCCCACTGATAAAGGGATTCCGTGAGAATTTGCTCAAACGTCTCCAGTGATCCCCCATCGTTGACTCTCGTCATAGTGACCTCGCAAACGCGACGTGTGGCAATAAGACAGCCAATCTGAGGCGTCTCCCTGACCACACCAAGGATACCACTTCGCCAGCCGCCATTAATCTCATTGTCTTCCGACTGAGTAATCAGAGCGAGGCTTCCATACTCGAAGGAATCTTGTCTTTTACTCTCAGCGACAGTTTTCACTCTAGGCCGCGTAGAATTGTCATCAGCAGTAAATGTCCAAGGATTGATTTTAAAGCAGCCGCTCAAAGCAGAGGATGCCTCTGCAAATTGCTGATATTCCACGGCCCCTTTAACCATATCCATATGGGTGGTGACTGAATAGAGACGTCTCTGATCATCTAACAACCATAACAGCTGTCCAACTGACCAAGTTGTTGGGACGGTCAGAACAAATCCAGGAAATTTCACAAGTAATCCTCGGTCGGTCCGTACAGCAATTGACTCTTTCGTGCATGAGAGTAAGAGATTGATTACTGTCCTTCCATTGAAGCTTCGCCTCAAGAATGAACGAGGCGCCCAGCGAAATCCTTCTTCTTCTGTCCTTGGACGATTATAAAAGAGGGGGGAAGCAGGTATTGTCTCAATCAGGCTCCAGAATACCCGTATTCTCGTTTCCGGACTAGCCTTTGAGATCTTCAGAACATCGAGCCCCAGCATGGTACCTAGACATAAAGGTTCATCGGATGTTACACTAGTAGAACGGCTCTATAAACCATGAGATAGAGCAACAATTTGATCGATAGAGCGATGATGTTTTCGAAACCCTCGAAAATCTTCGAAGCGTTGAAAGATAACTGGCTTTAATAGAAAGCTGACCAACAAGTCTGTCTCACCATGAAGCTTTTGAAGCCCAGCATCGGCATCGTAAAAACCGTCAGAGAACTCAAAGAAGAGTCTCTTACCAAGGGCGCCTTCCTGGAGAGTCCAAAGTCTGGTGTTCCACAGCGACGTCAAAATCTTTAGCAGCACTTCAGCATCCGAATAATTTTGCATACGCTGAGTTTGAAGCCAAGAATCTAGTACCAAAACAATACTTGCTGCTTCATACGATGTCCTCATTCTGGACAACGCTGCTTGCTGTGCCTCATCATCCTGGGCTTGATCTGGAGGCACGCAGATAGTGTCTTACCAAAAATACGTGGTCCCCAAATATTTGCCAGATAATGTATAAACTAACCTGCTTAGCCGATATAATTTGGCAGGATGGGATAGCGTTCCGGCGAACATTTCCAAGTCCATCACTCCACACGTGGGAGATGGCGACATATTCCGGTCCAGGACGGTAAGTGGTAAGGTCGATTCTCCGGGAACCGTCATACAAGTCTAATTGAGGACAGATTAGAGGATATGAGCCCCCAGGGCCAGTAAGTATCATATGGATTTCATCAGGATCAGCAACGACCTCGTAACATGAGACTTGGTCACAAGATTCAGTATGTCGAGAGCGATATTGATCCTCATTTAGCTGTAGTTTAGCACATTGGACTTCGGAGCATAGTTCTTGTGAGGAAATAGAAATAGCTTCTTCTGTATTTCCAGCGGGACTCAGAGACGTGTGAACAATATGTTGCGCTAAACCTATTCTTTCGAAATTGCTAACAAAATAAAGTGCCGTGCTGTTGTACCATTGATGCAGCAGTGTGATCATGTATGGACACCATCCATCGGCTCGCATGCGGCTCGTTATCAAGGAATTTTTCAGCTTGAAGAGCTGCCTAATGGGCAAGGTACGCGGCGTAATCCCCGGATAAGGTATTATCAGAACTTTCGTACAGTTCAGAGCCGCGAGAAGTTCAACCAGCAGAACGACAGAAGCAGATACCTCTGCTGACAATGGGTTTATAGACGTGTAGTCAAGATAATCGATGATTGACATGATTCCCCCTTTGCTCTTGTCAGGAAGTGACTGAGCATGATTTCGTTGCAGAAGAGCAGTTATATAGCCCGCATGACGGAGAGTTCCCCCAAATTTTTCAGAACTTGTTTGTGGGTGTGCCTCCAAATACTCCAGCCACGCCTTGATAAGCTCTGGAAAACTAGATATGTCTAAAATCGTGCGTGGTGGACTTCCCACGGGATGAATGAGGTGTGCTTCGGTCACAGGCTTGATTTGCGCAAAGGTGGCCCGGGTTAGTCCAAAGAAGAGCCATGTTTGTAGAAAACCTTGCAGCTCTTTTGAATGGCTCTGAAAATGGGATTGCCACTCAGTCCCTGATCGAGTCTCCCAGCCCGCTCGTCGCGGGTACTCGTCAAATTTACCACCGTCATATGCCCTTTGATCTAGGTAAGGCACCTAAATGGGCCTATGAATGGGCTCTCGAGGAAGTGGTATATGGTCCATTTATGAGAGACGCAATGTGCTGCTGTACAAAACTACAAGGTGGTGATAACATCACGTGATAGTCCGTGCGCTGCTCAAGGCTAGGCATCAATACATAGGTAGGTAGTGCTCTCGGCCAAGAACAGGTTACAATATTACTGAGGTTCATGATGGATCACCTCCAAGTCCCTCGAGGTTCTTTTCGCGGTCATATTGAGATCCCGCTATATTGCAGCGAGAATTATGACAATAGGACTTTTCCAGAATACCTCGATCGCCTGGGATGGACTCGTAATGAAATCACGAATACCGCTACGACCAATAGAACCTTGGATGAAATCCATGCTCTTCTGCAAAGCTGGTGTTATTTTGGAATTATGCACGAAATCTTTGGTTGTGTTAAATTGGACGACTTCACCGAGCCTAGTGCTGCTGGTGGCAGGCGCATATCCACTGCAAACCTTCCCCGAGTAGTTTCATCTTGGCTCCTCCAACAAGCTAAGATACCCACAGACCAGAAACTTAAGAACGGGAATTACCTACTGGAATGCTTTTCTTCAATAAGTAACCTGTTCAGAGAGATGCAGTCCACCCCCCCGGATTTCCAAACTCGGCTGGACGGAAGGCTGCTGTTATCCATCACTATTCTTCTGGAATATCTAATCAAAATGGGCCTGAACGGGCCGTGGGAACTACTCGACCAAGACAAACGTGCGTCCGTCACAGAAAATTTTATGCCAGGGTGCAGAGAACTCTTACTGTCTCGCATGAAGGAAGACGGGTGGTGTCCAAATGAGATTAGAATCCTAACCTTCAATTCTTCCGCCTCGCTACTATATTTTATCAGCAATCTGGATCCCCCTCGGCCCCAGAATGAACATACTATTTCAAAGTGCAACAATTTCAGATGTAAAGCGTACAACATTGACTCGGCAACGTACGAAACAAAGCATGCTCTTGAAGGGTGCAATTGTCCATTTGTATTTGCATCACAAGGCGATCTGTTTGAGATTCTAAAGAAGGGCTCCATTCCTCTAACAACGACATTTGAATGTACGGTGAAGGACTTTGGGCAGGGCCAGAGATCATATGTTAAGCTGGTAGACTTTAAGCCGCAGGTCAAGTTCGTGGCGATCTCCCACGTTTGGTCCAACGGCCTTGGAAATCAGAATGACAATGGCATACCACAGTGCCAATTTGATCACATTTCTAGGCTCGTCAGTAACCTCTATGGAGGCGTTCCCACTCCCTTTTGGCTAGATACCTTGAGCTTTCCACTAAGTCCAGCAGAGGCCTACGATCTGGCCTTAATCCGGATGCGAGATTCTTATGAAAAGGCAGATAAAGTTCTCGTCCTAGATAGCTATCTTCTATCCCGAAACCTGGAGGCAATGTCATACGATGAGGTGGCAACTAGGCTGATGATAACTCCTTGGAGCCGAAGACTTTGGACTTTGCAAGAAGCGGTTCTAGGAAAAACTGTTGCCTTACAGTTTAATGATGGATATATCGAACTCGACCATTTACTGAA
>Ga0182030_10011672_pt1 | contig 17690 bp, 16 predicted proteins | sample 812S3MmetaG_FD_121299 | JGI IMG/M metagenome (GOLD analysis project Ga0182030, IMG submission 121299) | Permafrost microbial communities from Stordalen Mire, Sweden - 812S3M metaG (Illumina Assembly) | ecosystem: Environmental > Terrestrial > Soil > Wetlands > Permafrost | place: Sweden...
CAGATTCACGCCTGACATGCGCGTTTGCGCTGTGAACGGGACGAACACCGCCTCATGCGATGCCAACTCACGCCCGCGCAGTCCATATTTTTCTTTCGCCAGCACCACAATCGATCGGCCCTCGGGCGTCTCGTCCGCCAGCGACGAAAGTTGCGCTGCATCTGCCATCTCGGCGGACGTAATCCCAGGCGCCGCGATGAACTCTGCCGCCTGCCGGTTCCCCAGCGTGATGGTTCCCGTTTTATCCAGCAGCAGCGTATTCACATCGCCCGCAGCTTCCACCGCGCGCCCCGACATCGCCAGCACATTGTGCTGCACCAGACGATCCATGCCCGCGATTCCGATCGCGGAAAGCAAACCACCAATCGTTGTCGGAATCAGACAGACCAGCAACGACACAAGCACAAACACCGTCTGCGGAGATCCCGAATAAATGGCGAACGGCTGCAGCGTAACCACCGCCAGCAGAAAAATAATCGTCAACCCGGCCAATAGAATATTCAGTGCGATTTCATTCGGAGTCTTTTGCCGTTCCGCGCCCTCGACCAGCGCGATCATCCGGTCAAGAAACGTCTCGCCAGGATTCGAAGTAATGCGAACCTTGATCAAATCCGAAAGCACGCGTGTGCCGCCCGTCACGGCCGACCGATCCCCTCCAGATTCACGAATCACCGGCGCGGATTCTCCCGTAATCGCCGACTCATCTACCGATGCCACTCCTTCGATCACTTCGCCATCGCCCGGAACGAGCTCGCCCGCAGCCACCATCACCACGTCGCCCGAGCGCAACTTCGAACTCGGAATCGTCTCCGTACTACCATTCGGCAGCAAGCGCTTCGCCTCGGTTTCACTCCGGGCTTTGCGCAGCGTATCGGCTTGCGCCTTGCCGCGTCCTTCCGCCATCGCTTCCGCAAAATTCGCAAACAGAACTGTAAACCACAGCCAAAGAGTAATCTGGAGATTGAAAGCAAAATTCTGCTTCTCGCGGAAGAGCAGCACCGTCGTAACCACGCTACCCACTTCGACCACAAACATCACCGGGTTCTTCATCATGGTGCGCGGATCGAGCTTGACCACGGCGTCGACCAGCGCCCGCCGTATGATCTTCGCATCCCACAAACTCTTGCTCTTTTTATCTGCCATATCGGTTCTCGAGGATCTCTGCCTTAGAAAGTTTTCCCTGCCATCATCAGCAGATGTTCCAGTACCGGTCCCAAGCTAAGCGCGGGAAAGAAAGTAAGCGCTCCCACAATCACGATCACCGAGACCAGCAAAATGGAGAACAGCGGCGTCGTCACTGGGAATGTCCCCGCCGACGCGGGCACTGTTTTCTTTTTCGCTAGGTTGCCGGCGATCGCCAGCATCGGGATGATCATGAAGAACCGCCCCACCAGCATCGTCATCGCGCCCGCGATGTTGTACCAGGGAGTGTTCCCGTTCAATCCCGCAAACGCCGAACCGTTGTTGCCGGCCATCGAGGTAAAAGCGTAGAGAATTTGCGTCATCCCGTGCGGACCCGCATTGCTGATGCTCGAAGTCCCAAACCCCTTCACCACCGAAATTCCCGTCAACACGAGAATGATCAGCGGGAAGACGAGCGTCACCAGCATCGCCATCTTCACGTCGTACGCTTCAATCTTCTTCCCGAGATATTCTGGCGTCCTTCCCACCATCAGCCCGGCGATAAATACCGCGAGCACCACGTAAATCAGAATCCCGTACAAACCCGCGCCCACTCCTCCAAATACCGTCTCGCTCAGCATGATGTTGACTAGTGGCACCAAGCCGCCCAGCGGCGTAAACGAATCGTGGACACCGTTGATCGCTCCGCAACTTGCGTCCGTCGTCACCGTCGCGAACAGCGCGGAGTTCGCAATGCCGAAGCGCACCTCCTTGCCTTCCATATTTCCGCCCGGCTGCGACGCCGAGGCCGTTTGGTCGACTCCGTGCAGCAGAGGATTGCCTCTCGCCTCAGCCCAGTACGCCGCCGTGACGCCGCAGACAAAGAGGACGGCCATCGCCGCCCAAACTGCCCAGCCGTGACGCGGCGATCCCGTCATCCGGCCCAGCGTGTAAGTCAGTCCCGCCGGAATCGCGAAGATCGAAATCATTTGCAGGAAGTTACTCAGGGGTGTCGGATTCTCAAACGGATGCGAACTGTTGGCGTTGAAGAAGCCGCCGCCGTTTGTGCCCAGCATCTTGATCGCTTCCTGCGACGCCACTGGCCCCTGCGCGATGGTTTGATCCGTCACCGTATCCATCACAGGCTTGCCGTCCTGACCCACCAGCGGCTTGCCATCTGCCCCCATCTTTTGGACTTGCTGCGCTTCAACCAGCTTGGCGGTGTCATACGGCTTCAGGTTCTGCACCACTCCTTGCGAGACAAGCAGCAGCGCGTACACAATGCAAGCCGGCAGCAACACCCAAAGAGTCGACCGCGTCATATCGACCCAGAAGTTTCCAATGGTGTCTTTTTCCTTACGCGCGATGCCGCGAATAAACGCAACTGCCAGCGCGATCCCAACCGCTGCGGACGCGAAGTTGTGGTAGGCGAGCCCCGCCATCTGCGTCAGATAACTCATCGTGGCTTCGCCGGAATAGTTCTGCCAGTTCGTGTTGGTCGTGAATGACGCGGCGGTATTAAAAGCCAGAGTTGGGGGCACTGCAGCGAATTTCTGCGGATTCAACCACGGCAGCAGGTGCTGCGCGCGCTCCAGCAAATACAGCAACAACATCGACGCCCCACTAAACAAGAGCATCGCAAAGGCGTACTCGGTCCAACGCATCTCGTGTGCTTCATCGACGCCCGTCACGCGGTAAAGCAGCCGCTCGATCGGCCGCGCCACAGGATCGAGAAAGGTGCGCTTTCCACCGAACACGGCCGCCATAAATATGCCGAGCGGCTTGGTAATCGCCAGAATCACCGCCAGAAACACGCCGATCTGGATCCAGCCATTCGTTGTCATATCAGAAGTTCTCCGGCTTCAGCAAGGCGTACAGCAGGTAGACCATCAATCCGGCACTCACGATCAGCATGATGATCGATTCAGCATTCATATATCGTTTTCCTTAGCGAATTCGATCGCAGAATTGCACATACACTAACGCCGCAACGAAGAACACAATCGATACCGCGACAAAGATCAGATCTTGCAAAGAACTACCTCCACGAACCCGCTAACTGAACTTCACGCTCAGAATTTCACCATGATGTCGAGATCAATCAAAGACTCGTCCCGGCGCAGATCGGGAAACCACACCGTGCTGCCTTGCGTTCCGCAAGCTGTCTGCGCGGCGCTCAACGTCAATGCCCCGGACGTGTTTCCGTCGTTGCAAGCGAAAAACTGCGGGGATCCATTGTTGGTGTAAGGCACCCCGCCAGAACCCGGCGGCGTAACTCCGCCACGGCCCGACCAGTACGGGACGCTGGCATGCCGGTAGTCGTATTCCCAACGGAATGTAATCCACTGCTTCGGCATGTAATCGTAGGTCACGGACATATCCCATGCCTTAAACGGATCGCCCGGATTTCCCGTAAAATACGGCGCATTGATCGCCGCCGACGACGCCGTCTCCCCATTGATTGGCGGCACGAGCACAAGGTAGCGCCCGGGGTTGTTAATCATCCCGCCCCCGATCGTCAGCCCATGCGTGTCTTTCTTGAACCACGTCCGGTCGTAAAGCATGAAACCGACGAAACTCTGCTTGGGCCCGCCTGCGCGGTCGCCGTAACAACTCACCCCACCACCAAACTCGCAGCCTAAGTCGCCGGTGAAAGAGAACGCCATCTTGTCCAACGTCTGCCCCGGCTTGTCGAAGTACTTGATCTCGATGCTGTCGTCCGTATGAATGCGGGCGCGTTTGGGAATATAGAGGTCGTCGTGTCCCAGACCGTAATTGTTCGAGATGACATTCACCCAGGGTCTCGGAGTCCACTTGATCTGCCCACCCACACCTTTTCTTGAATTGGCGGAACCGTAGGATTGCCAGCCATTGATCAGCCAAGGCTCAATCTTCAGGTGCGGGGTCGGGAAAATCTGTACCCGCAAACCTTCGAAAAACCATGGCGTGTTCGAGGAAACATAAGACGGCTGATAAGCCCAATTATCGAAGTTGTAATAACTAAACAATCCGATATAAGACATGAAAATTCCGGCGTCTATGTTGATTCCGTCCAGAGCATTGATGTGGTAACCGCCATAAGCCTCCGACAGAAAACGATCCGCCTCGTTGACGTTCCACTGGCCCTTGGAATAACTCGGATCGTTACGTACGGTCGCCGTGGAGTACATCCCAAACTGCGTCATAAACCGGGCGCGGACATTGTCAAGATGGAAATCTCCGCCGATGCCCAGTTGCTCCAACTGGATTTCGTTGGAACGAAAAATTTCACTCGATCCGCCGATTGAATTATCGACGGGCCTGTTGAAATCATAGTTATAAGTAACATCCGCGCGAATCTCGGGTGTGAAGAACTTCGAATCGAACGCCGTGTCTTTGTTGCGCGGATTACCATTCAGCCAGGTCCAGTCCCAATCGGAAAAAGGCGCGATCTTTTCTGGCTTTGCCGGTTCGGTTCCCGCGGAGGTGCTCAACGCTTGCGGCGCAACTTCGGCGATCTTCGCCGGAGGTCCCGCTGCGGGAGCTGATTCCGCCCCTCGAGCCTTCAGTTCCGCCTCCAGTTGCTCGATCCGTTTCTTCATTGCCTCAAGTTCTAGCATTACCGCCGGAGAACTCGTTTGCTCCGAAACCGGCGGGGCATTCGCGCTTGCGCTCGCAGTTGGCCCGCCTCCGCTTTCGGCTTCGGTGGGCATTCCCTGCCCCGGCAACGGAAACACAAACAGCAACAGAGCGCCTACCATCGTCACCGTTCGCTTCAAGAGTGCTTTCGCGGAGTTTTCGTTTTGAGTCGTCTCAGAAGTCATAAAGATTGATTTCCACTCCCAGCGGTCGAGTCTGCCTCACCTGTCACCCAGCTGTCTGTCGGGCGCACCGCTATTTCTTGGCTCTCTTTTTCCTCACTCCCGTCAAAACTCAGACAGAGATTCCCCGGCCGACACCCGACAATCAAATCGTTCCGGTTTTGATTAGGGGCAGCTTTCGCCCCATCTGATTAAATTCGTCGCGGCATAAAGGCGGGGTAAGTAATTCGTAAGGAATTCATAAGGAACCGCGCATGCCGCCAATCCCGACTCGTTCGCTTAGCAGCCCCACTCCGCCTCGCCGGGCTTCGCGAAATACCGCCGCGATGGGGTCTCGCGCGGAAGAACCTCCACTTCGAGCAGTGCAAGGCGCGCGGCTGCGATCAATCTGCTTTTCTCCGTCGCCGGTACGCGCTCCCACGCCTCCTTCGTTCGCAGTTTCGTGGCGTTTTCCGGCTCGCCAGCCAGCGCCTCATGATAGTGGTGAAAGAGTTGCGCAAAGCGCTCCGGAGATACTTCTTGAATCAGCATTCGATTGTCTTCCTTTCCAGCGGCTGTTCGCCGCATCCATTTCATTGGATTCGAAAGGACATAAATTCCGCATAAATCGGACATAGTGAATTCGTAAAGATTCAGGAAGAAGACAGGCCGTCATGAAGGAAGACGCCGCAGTTCTTTTACTGCGCGTCAGTCCCCAGGTTCGAAACGATAGCCGACCCAGGGATCGGTAAGAATATAGCGAGGAGAATTAGGCGAGGGTTCAATTTTCTTGCGGAGTTGCGCGACGAACACACGCAGATATTCGACCTGCTCGGTGCTTTCACCACCCCAAACCGCGGCCAGCAAAGCGCGATGCGTTACCACTTTGCCCACGTGGCTCGCGAAGTACACCAGTAGATCAAATTCCTTGGGAGTGAGATGGACGGCGCGGCCTTTCACCGAAACGCTGCGCGCTCCCCGATCAATTTCGAAATCGCCGACTTTGATCGGCGCCAGATCCGATTCTTCCACCCGCGTACGGCGAAACGCCGCGCGAACTCTCGCCAGCAGTTCCTCCATCCCGAACGGTTTGGTCACGTAGTCGTCCGCCCCGGCGTCCAGCGCCTGCACCTTGGTTCGCTCTTCGCCGCGCACGGAAAGTACAATAATCGGAATTTGCGTCTTCGCCCGCAAACGCCGGCACAGCTCCAACCCATCCATGTTGGGCATGGCCAGGTCGGTGATCACCAGATCCGGCGTCCAATCTTTCATGATCTCCAGCGCCGTCTCTCCATCATTGGCCACGCGGATGTCGTATCCGTGGCTCGACAATGAAGTCCGCAAAACGCGCGTAATCTGCGACTCATCGTCCACTACGAGAATGTGTTTATGGTCTGCCATCTTCACTGAACAGTTTGCAGAAAAGATTCGCGCTTGTATTGCGCATCGCCTGACGTTCTAGCCCGGTTCTTGCGTGACGATGTGCACATCCACCGCCGGAGCATCCCGCAAAAACTGATGAATCGCCGACAGGTAAAAATATCGCTTCCAGCCTCGCGTCGCCGAGCGGCCGAAGATCACCTGCGTAATATGCTTTTCGTTGACGAATTCTGCGACCGCGTGCGCAACCGTCTTCCCTTTTAGCCGGACGATCGCTGCTCCCACATTCTCCGCAAACCGCACATTGGCCGCCAAAGTTCTCTGATTCGTCTCACTCGAGTCCTGCCCCAAATCGGTGTACACCACAAAAAGCTCGGCATTCATCGCCTGCGCCATACGAGCGCCTCGCGCCACCAGATACTGCGCCGCCGGATTCGAACTGATACACACGGCAATTCTTTCGCGGATCGCAACTGTCGCTCGATCCGGCGACTGTTCACCGCGATGCTGCTCCAGGCTCAGGTCAACCTGTTGCGCAACCTGGCGCAACGCCAACTCTCGCAAGGCAATTAGATTTGTCTCGCGAAAGAAATTCTCCAGCGCCCGTCCTACCCGTTCCTGCGGATAAACATCGCCGCGCCGCATCCGCGCTTGGAGCGCTTCCGGAGTCAAATCGATCATCACTACTTCGTTGACTCGTTGCAGCACCCAGTCCGGAACCGTCTCCCTCACCTGAATTCCCGTCACGCCCTGCACCGTCGGCGTTACGCTCTCCAGATGCTGAATGTTCATCGTCGACAATACATCGATTCCGGCATCCAGCAGTTCGAGCACATCCTCGTAACGCTTTCGATGTTTGCTCCCCTCAATGTTCGTGTGCGCCAGTTCGTCGATCAGCGCGACACATGGCTTGCGGGCGAGAATCGCGTCCACATCCATCTCTTCGAAGAGCGCGCCCTTATACTCAATCTCTTTTCGCGGGACAACTTCAAGGCTTGTGACCAACTCTCCCACAGCCTTTCGCCCGTGGGTTTCTACCACTCCGATCACGATATCTTCGCCGCGCGTGTGGCGCCGGATCGCCTCCGTAAGCATGGTGTGCGTCTTGCCGACACCCGGAGCGTATCCCAGAAAGAGCTTGAACCGCCCGCCTTTTTCCTTCGGCGAACATTCCTCCAACCACTGATCGGGCGTCTTCGGCATCGCGCTTTATTGTCGTTGAGACCTTCAACTTTGTCGATGTGGGTTTGACATACGGTTCGACAGACATAAGTTCGATGTGCCCGAAAGATGTCGGTTACAATCGCCTCGTGACCGCTGCCGCCAGATCCGCTTACGGATATCTGATCGCGGCCTTCGGTGTCGCAGGGATCACCTTAGTCGGGTACCGCTGGCTCCATCTCAACCCCACCACCCTCGCGCTGGCCTACTTGCTCGGCGTCCTTGCCGTCTCCGCATCCTGGGGATTGCAACAATCCGTCTTCATGTCGGTGATCGCGACCCTCGCCTTCAATTACTTCTTTCTACCTCCCATCGGCGCCTTCACCATTGCCGACCCGCAAAACTGGATCGCACTCTTCGCGTTCCTGGTCACCGCCGTTACTGCCAGCGAACTCGCGGAACGCGCCCGCCGCGGCGCTCGTGCCGCCGTCGAACGACGCCAGGAACTCGAACGCCTCTACGCCTTCAGCCAGTTGCTGCTCTCCAGCGACAACCCAGCGGAACTGCTCAACCTCATCCCCCGCTACATCGTGGAGTCGTTCAGCATTCGATCTGCCGCGATTTCGCTTTCCAGTCGCACCGACATCTATCGTTCCGACCCCAACATCGACGGACTGGAATCCCGCGACCTGCAAATGGTCTGCGTGCGCGGCGAACCCCGCTTCGATATTCCCAATCAAATTGGTTTTATGCCCCTCCGCATGGGAATGCGCGTCGTGGGTTGCCTCGGTGTTTCTGGTTCGCTGCTCTCGCGGCAAACGCTCGAAGCGATCGGCAGTCTGGTAGCCATCTCCATCGAACGCGCGGGCGCTGTCGAAAAGCTCAGCCGCGCCGAGGCCTCCCGCGAAAGCGAGCAACTACGCTCCGTTCTCCTCGATTCCGTCACCCACGAGTTTCGCAGTCCTCTCACCGCCATCAAAGCGTCCGTCACTTCTTTGCTCGGCAGCCCCGGTCAATCCGGGTCTCACTCGCCCGAGGAACGGCAGGAACTCCTAACCATCATCAACGAAGAGAGCGATCGCCTCAATCGTCTGATCGGCGAAGCCGCCGAGATGGCTCAACTCGACGCCAACAAAGTTGAGTTCCGCTTCATCTCTGCGCCCATCACCCCTATAGTTGAAGAGGCGCTCTCCGAACTAAAGCAACTCCTCGTTCAGCACCCGGTCGATCTCCGAATACCCCCCGATCTGCGCAACGCCCGCATGGACTCGGCTCACATCAAGGAAGTGTTGGTCCACCTGATCGAAAATGCCGCGAAATATTCCCCGGCCGCCGCTCCCATCCGAATCACGGCCGAAGCCCGCGAAGCGGACGCGACCCTCACCATCAGCATCGCCGACCGCGGTCCCGGCATCGACGACTTCGAGCAATCTCTGGTCTTCGAGAAGTTTTATCGCGGACGAAACCAGCGCGTGCAGGTCCACGGCACCGGCATGGGACTGGCCATCTGCAAAGCCATCGTCGAAGCCCACGGCGGCCACCTCGGCGTCACCAGCCAGCTAGGACACGGCTCCGTCTTTTACTTCAGTCTGCCGTTGGGATAAAGGAAAGCGGCTGCGCTCTCGCCGGGAAAAAAATCCCGCCTGATAATTTACTTGCCGTGTCATCCTGAGCGGAGCAAGAGGATTTGCGAAGCAGATCCTCACGCGGAGTCGAAGGACCCCTACATCAATTGTGCTCCGATTCCATCCACTTCAATTACGTTCGTAAGTTGTTCAACCGTACAATCCGCCCTCACACTACTGTAGGCAGATTGGCGACGATCTTTGCTTTGTGGGAAGCATCGAGTCCGCCTCCAGGTTTCCGGCCCGCACAAAACGAACTCCACGCGCCATTGGCGCATCCTTTGAATAACAATGCCATCCCAACAAAAATCGGGCGCAGCTCAAGCTCTCTGGATCTACAATCCCCCACTGGATTTGACCGTTGGCTGCGGCGCGTGGTCGGTTCCCTTACTGCTGCTCGCGTACTTCTCTTCCGCTGCCAGCACCCTGACCTGGTCCGTAAGCTTCTACGCCTTGGCATTAGTCTTCAACTATCCCCACTACATGGCGACGATCTATCGCGCCTATCACACACAAGAAGACTTCAATAAATATCGGATCTTCACCGTCCACATCACACTACTCGGAGCCCTCACCGTCGTTTTGTCGCACATCTGGCTCGCCGCTCTGCCTTGGATCTTCACCATCTATCTCACCGCGAGCCCATGGCACTACAGTGGACAGAACTACGGCCTCTTCATGATGTTTGCCCGGCGCGCCGGTGCCCAACCCACATCTCGCGAAAGACGCGCCCTCTACGCCATCTTCGTGATCTCCTACATAAGTTTGGTGCTGAACTTCCACACCGGGCCTTCAGGAGATTCCCTCTTCCGTTCACTCAACATCCCCGCCGCGATCAATATTCGCGCCCAGATCGCACTCGGTATCGCATTCCTGGCCTGCTGCGTCTATGGACTCTCGCGCATCACCGCGCAGGCCGGCTTCCGCCGCTTGCTTCCATCCTTCACCCTCTTCTCGACCCAGTGCGTCTGGTTCGTTTTGCCCACAGTCTTCTCTCTACTGGGACGATTCCAGGTTCCGCAGAGCCGCTACAGTACGGGCGTCCTCGCCATCATGCATTCCACGCAATACCTCTGGATCACCAGCTACTACGCCAAACGAGAAGCGTCCGCCACGCCGGCTCACCCGTGGCGTCCTTATGCCTATTTCACGATTCTCATCGTTGGCGGCATCGCTCTTTTCATTCCCGGCCCCTGGCTCACGACTCTCGTATTCCATTTTGACTTCACCCGCAGTTTCCTGCTCTTCACCGCCCTGGTCAACATCCATCACTTCATTCTCGACAGCGCAATCTGGAAACTCCGCGATGGTCGCATCGCATCCTTATTGTTAAGTTCTCGTACGCAGATCGCGGAAGGTACGGTCAAGGCACGAAGTCGAACCATGGACGCCCTGCGCTGGCTGGCGGGCCCAACTTCCTCAGCGCGCGCTCTCCGCATCGGAGCCGCCTCCGCTCTGCTCCTCTGGGGAATCATCGACCAGACCCACTATTACTACTCTCTGCACAGCACTAACCTCACAGACCTAAGGCGTGCAGCCGCACTCGCTCCTTACGACACGCCCCTCGAAACTCGCCTCGCTCGCCAGGCACTCGAACAGGGCAACCCCGAGCAATCCGTTGCTGCCTGGCAATATGCGATCCAGGCCAATGCTACCGACCCATCGCCTCGGGATGAGTGGCTGAAATATCTGACGCAGGAAAAGCGCCTCGATGAGGCCTACCAGCTCACCGGCAACTGGCTCAAACTTGCACCTAGAGATGCTTCACTCCTGGTCAACCACGGCATTCTCGCTCAGCAATTCGGACACGCCAGCGAAGCTGAAATCGATTTCCAGAAAGCTCTCAAACTCGACCCGTCCCAGACCGATGCCGATCTCTACTTGGCCCTTGCCCTCGACAAACAGGACAAACTCACGGACGCGATCGCCCACTACGAGATTTACTTGGCGCAGATGGCTCACCGGCCCGCATCCGCGCTTCCACCTCCGGCCAATCTGATCGGTGTGGCCCTGAAGCTCGCGGACTGCAACGCCCGCATCAATCGCTCCGACATGGCGCTGCGCTATTACAAAATGGCCCGCACCCTGGCTGCTCAAACGGGAGAGAAAAAACTAGAGAGTTTTGCGGACGTCGCTGAGGCTTCCCTGCGCGCGAAGAGTGGCGAAAATGCCGCCGTCTTGCCGCTCTATCAGATGGCGCTGCGACTCGACGCTAAGCTCGATGACCAGCACAACCAGGCTGTCGACTGGTATCTCTACGCAATGTTCTTGCGCAACGCAGGTTTCCCCCCGCGTTTCGTCTACGCGAGTCTGCTCAAATCGCAGTCGCTGTTATCTTCCAACCCTGAATCTGATTCCAAAGAACGCGACAGCGCCTCGGCAAGTCAGATCCGCAAAGATTTGGAACACCAAATCGGTCCCGAAGCTTCCAGGATCAGCCGCAATCCGGACCCGACCCTCGCCGAAGCACTCGAACTCAAGCAATGATTCTGGTGGGCCCACTAGGATTTGAACCTAGAACCAACAGATTATCCCATAACGACTGAAAAGTAATGATTTCAGCGACTTCCCAACGCTGATCTAGGTCACAAGTAGGCAGATGTAGTCGCAGTTGTTACCCCAGATGTTACCCAAAGTTCACTCTACCCCCGCAGCGCCGCGCAGCACCGCTTGTATTTCTTTTCGGAGCCGCTGGGCTGCGGTTGTCTACTTTGCTGAAAAACCACTCGTTTACTTGCCTATACCGGCGGCGTGACGAACAGAAAAAGCGTGGAAGTATGTTTGCAGGAGAATGCGAATCAAACCTGATCTTCGTTCCCTATCATCGCCCCACCCTCGCCGGCAACAATCTCTGCAGCACATTAGCGATCACCAGGGGCTGGTGCTCTCCTGCGCTTCCCCCCAAAGTGTAGGACCGCTCGAACCCGTTCGGTCCCAGGATCTTCATTTCCCAATCGTCGTTTTCGCGAGAGCCGACGATCGACACCCGCCAATCTCCCGGCCGGTCGCTCAGGGCGTGTTCCACGAGTGCCCGCACCTCAGCCCCGACGCCCGGATCACCTGTGTTGTGCAGTTCGAGTGACAGAGCCATTTCAGTCAATTGTACTAACGGCCCGCGACGCCGCAGCCCCAACGATACCAGAGAAGCAGATGTGCTCTACTATCGGACAGAAACCGCACGCGAGAGCTCTGGATCGATATTTCGATAAGGGCCAGATCCCCGGGGGTTTTCAAGTGAGGCATGGACTTGTCCGGGATAAATCTCAGGCCCAGATGAATCTCCGTCGGCTAATGTGGGCAAATGAGGTGGATCGATGAAGTCAGTCGATGAGCAAAAGAAGAAGCGATTCGTGGCGACGTCCTTGGTGCCGACGTTAAAGAATTACACTTTCAATAGAGCGGCGCGGGCTGGCCTGTGCAATCCATTTCGGATAGCCCATATAGAAGACAAAGGTCGGCTGCCACACGGCGTCGCCATGACTTCGGCAAGCAGGCTAGCCCGCAGCGCCGGATTTCCCAGCGCCTTTTCATGATCGGGATCTAGTGCCCCGACGTTTCTTTTCGCGTCAATATACAACTCGATAGAGGAATTCGTCACCTTGAAGAGCCAAGGCTGTGTGTTGTGTGGGCTGGCGGCTAGAATCGCGGCTCGCACCAATGCCAGGGCTCCCTCCTCGGGATCGTTACGCCAGTCTTTCCACGCATCGAGACAACGGTCTTCATGCTTACACCGACGCCGTGCACGGCGTCTCTTACGAAATCGGGGGAATTGGTCCGCGGAGGTCTTAGGGACTTGGATTCGCGTGACGCCGAAGGATGGACAGATGGACACACTAAACTAGGAAGAGCCCTGGAATCCAAATGAGGACCGTAATAAAGAATTCATTTGACTCTTCTACTACTTTGGATAAGACTTGCGCCACGCTGCTCTGTCCGCCTGGGGTTAATTCTCGGGCCTCAAGTCTTTAAGGTTGCCTGCTAAAACAACGCACCTACCGCGTCGTGCACCAAAGTGCGGTACCCACAAGGAGGACCCCCTATGAAGTTAACTACCAGCTCTCTACTCCTGCTGGTTTTGTCTGCATCCCTCATCGCCCAAACCAAAGCCAAGAAACAAGCTTTCCCTTCGCAAATCACCCATGTGGTTGTGATTTTTCAAGAGAACCGCACGCCCGACAACCTCTTCCACTTTCTAACTCCTGCCTGTCCGATTCCTGCTGGGGCCAGCGGGCCCAACGCGTGCACCCCCAGTCCCGTCACCAATAGCTGCTATGACATCTCGCCTTGCGGCCTTTCTAACCAGTCGGGCACTGTCGTGCCGGTTACATTGACGGGCGTGCCGCTGTTTGGCAGCACTGATCCGAGCCATGCGCATACCGCATTCGAACAGATGTGCGATCCAGATCCTGCCAACGGGTATGTTTGCCGGAATGATGGCGCCTGGAACATAAAGCCGATTAACGACTCTTACGCATTTGTCGAGAGCCCGGCCGTGGTCAACTATGACGGTTCATCGGGTCATCTTTTGGACCCTTACCTCACCTTCGCTAAGCAATACGGGTGGGCAAACTTCATGTACCAAACGAATCAGGGTCCGAGCTATCCGGCCCATCAATTCATTTTCAGCGGGACTTCGGCACGCTCTACGGCCGAAGACACAGCGTCCACATTTATCTCGGAGAATTACAAGCCCGCAAAAACCGCTGTAGGTTGCCTTGCTCCGCCTGACGCAACCACCCTGTTGCTATCGCCTCTGCTTCCGGGCCAAGATCCCTGCGGCGGTGCCCTTTTGTTTGATGGCAATACCGTCCAAGAATGTACGCTGACTAATAGCGCTTTGGTCTATCCGACCAATCCGGTAGGCAGTTTCTGCGATACCAAGCCAAATATGGGAGCTCTTCTCGACACTAACTCCGTTACCTGGAAGTACTACGCACCTTCTGCAGGTTCCATTTGGACGGCCCCGAATTCCATCGCGAACATATGCGTGCCAGCGTTTACTAGTTCCACTACTTTGGAATGCACCGGTACGGAATGGAACGCCAAGGTCGACCTAAACTTAAAGGGCGCCGACGTTTTAAATGACATCACAAACTGTAAGCTGTCGAGCGTGAGTTGGGTGATTCCGAATGGGACGTGGTCCGATCATGCCGGGCCAAACGACCAGTATGGTCCCTCGTGGGTCACGGCAGTCATCAACGCCATCGGCGAAAATCCGGCTTGTCCTGCAGGAACGACTGATGCCGGCCAAACTTTCTGGAACAATACCGCGATAATTGTCACCTGGGACGATTGGGGAGGATGGTCGGATAATCAGCCGCCGCCTCTCGCATCGGCCTTGCCCTGTACTTCGGCCAATTGCGAGGGCGACTATCAGTATGGATTCCGCGTACCATTGCTGGTCGTTTCGGCCTATACGCCCCAAGCCTATATCAACAATGCGACTCATGATTTCGGAAGCATTCTCCGTATGATCCAAGGGGTTTTCGGCATACCGGAAGGCGCATTGGGTTTTGCGGACAAACGTGCCGGTAACGATCTGCATGATTTCTTCACCGCTGCCACTGCTCGACCGTATACCCTTGTTCCCGCAGTAGAGCCCGCCAGCTTCTTTCTGGGAACGAAGGCACAGGAGGGTGAGCCAACTCCACCAGACAATGATGGAGATGATGATTGAATCGCAGTTCGACGAGAGCAGCTCCCCGTCCAAGGTCCACTTGGGCGGGGTTTTTCGTATGCACACGCTAACACAGTCAGCCTCCGCGGAGGAGTTGCGGAAGTGGCTGACAAAGCTGGGCGAGATGGCATTGGAGATCGAGCCAGGGGTGCGCTCTCTATTTGCGGAGCCATCCAACGACCACGGACTCTGTCGATGGATGAGGGCTTAACGTAATAATCTTCGAGCAGGAAAAACTTCCATTCGGAAATCTCCGATGGACGGGAAGGATCCCCGTTATGCCCAGTGCACCGAACGAAGATCGTCAGCTTGCACTAACGCGGGCGGTGTCTGTACAGACGTACGCAAGGATTGCCGGAATCCTGTTGCTGCTCTCGCTCGTTGCGGGTGGCTTCGGTGAGGCCTACGTTCCGTCCAAGCTCATCGTGTCATCCAACGCAACCGCAACAGCGCAAAACATCAAAGCTTTTGAGTCGCTGTTCCGCATGGGCTTCGCCGGATACCTCATAGAGGCCGTGTGTGATATCGCGCTGTCGCTGATCCTCTACGTGTTATTGAGGCCCGTGCGCAAAGATATCGCCCTCCTCGCAGCGTTTTTCGGACTCTTGGGCACAGCGGTCTTTGCCACCTCCGAACTCTTTTATCTTGCACCGTCGCTCATTTTGGGAGGCGGTGACTATTTAAAGACCTTCGATCCCGGTCAACTCAATACTCTCGGATTGCTGTCGTTCAAGATGTTTATGTGTGGCGGCGCGATGTTCACGGTTTTCTACGGCGTGGCCTGGGTGCTCCGTGGGTACTTAATCCTTCGATCAGGGTATCTTCCTAAGTTTCTCGGCGTTCTCATGACGCTCGGTGGTCTCGCTTTTATCGCAAGGAACTTCCTGCTGGTCCTTGCGCCGGCGTATGCACCCAGCAGCCTGCTTCTGTTGATGTTGCCCGGGGGACTGTCACTGCCGATATGGTTGCTCGTGAGAGGTATTGACGTTCGGAAGTGGGAAGCGAGCGCGGAGACTACGATTTAAGTATTTGATCCGATCTGGAGGCTAAGGGTTCGGATCGGTTCGTTCGGAGCTACCTGATTGAGTTTGTTCCGGCTAGATGACGGGAACCGGACGTTACCTTCTAAACCCGGACTCCGACGACATTGTCCCGAAGTCGGCTTCGAGGATATCGCCCTTGATCTCACACAAGCCCGTTTCTGGACAACTTTCAGTGAGCCGGCGATCTTGGAGTTCATCGGTGCGGACTATATCCAAGCAACCCAACTGCGTCGTCGATTACGATTTCTTCAAAGGGTACCTCTTCCGTTGTACCGCCGCCGGAGTTCCTGATCAGCACAGCAAAATCGTCGACCGAGACAAACACCGGAAAGCTTTGGGCGAGCAAACGGACGCCGGCGCTCTCGCTCAATGCAGTGTGAACCGCGAGAAATCGAGTCAGGATTGAATCCCGAAGATCCCTAGCGGCGTCTCCGCCCGGTGCGAGCCACTTTGCTTCAGACTCGAAGGTCCACCTTCATCATTTATTCGTTTAGGTATGCTGTTCACTTTTGACCAGCAAGCCTAGTGCTTGAGTTTTACCCTAAGGTACCAAGGGCAACTCATCAATCGGGATTGGTAGGACGTGATCTGCAATGGAGAGACTGGGGCCATGGTGTCGCCCGCTCCCAGACAGCCCTTGCGCGTTGGGAATAGTGGGCTAGGAGAATGAGATGAAAGTGGACCCTGCTGTGTTTGAGAAGATGCTCCCTGCCGAACAAGTGTTTGAGGAAATGCTGCCTTATCTCGAAACCCTTGACGCTCAGATTGGCGGAATCATCCAACTATTGAAAGATAAAGGCATCACCACGAACGCGGAATTTGCCCAGTATGCGCAGCGAGGTGACGATGCGGGCAATGTGAGGGAGCGTGGTATGCGCGTGAGAATGGAATATTTATTTTCCTCGGCCGCGAAGCGAACTGACTACTAGCAACTGCATCGTGTCCGCTCCACTTGAACAAGAATTGTGGATTTTTCTCTGGGCTGCGACTCCGTTCGCTTGTCTTAGATCCCGATGTCTCGGAAGAATAAGTACAGCTTTTAAACGAAACGGTGAGGTGCGCTGATGATTGAACGTCTGAAGGAAACTGGGGGAGTCGCGTTCGGCTTTAAGGTCGTCGGAAAGCTATTGGATGAGGAACTCAAGACATTCGAGCCCCAGCTTGAGTTCTTCATTGCCCAGCACAAAAAGCATCCGATCGGCATTCTGGTGGACCTGACGGAAATGCGCGGAGCCGAATGGAAGGCACGCTGGGATGATTTGCGGTTTCTCCAGAAACATACAAGCCATATCGCTCGGATGGCAGTCGTCGGAGCCCACCGTTGGGAAGAGGTCGTGGAGCTTTTTACTGCCGGAGCCGCCGTTCTCCAGTCAGAGACGCGCTACTTCGAATCTTCCGAAATGCAGAACGCCTGGCAATGGGCGAGGACCGCGAAGCACGCTGAAGATGCTCCCGTCCGTGTGATCTCACCGGCTACGGGGATTTGGAAGGATTACCGTCCTGAGTTCGTGGGCGTGTAATCGAATACCGGACTAAACACTGATACTGAGCAATAGCGACCAGTCTTCGCGGTGTATGCGTTGTCATACTGCGAGTGGGAACCTATGTTGATGGGTTGAAGAATTTCGGCAAGTAGCCGAGGAGATTAATAAATGTCTATTGAAAATTCAGTTGTCGCGATTTATCACACTCATACGGATGCGGATCGCGCTGTGAAGGAGCTTCAGCGCGGAGGTGTCGACATGCACAAGCTGTCGATTGTTGGGAAGGGATATCACACAGATGAGCAAGTAGTCGGCTATTACAACACTGGCGACCGCATGAAATATTGGGTCAAGGTTGGTGCATTCTGGGGAGGCTTTTGGGCACTCTTGTTCGGATCCGCGATGTTCGTGATCCCGGG
>Ga0182030_10011674_pt1 | contig 17690 bp, 18 predicted proteins | sample 812S3MmetaG_FD_121299 | JGI IMG/M metagenome (GOLD analysis project Ga0182030, IMG submission 121299) | Permafrost microbial communities from Stordalen Mire, Sweden - 812S3M metaG (Illumina Assembly) | ecosystem: Environmental > Terrestrial > Soil > Wetlands > Permafrost | place: Sweden...
AGAACAGGATTTGCGCGTGGGCAAAGAGAACAGCGATATCATCCACGCCGGGGGCGTGCGCCTTGCAGTTGCACCATCTGCGCAGCAGGCGCCGTGTAAAGCTGTCAGCCGTCAGGGCGTTCACAACCGCGCATCGGGGGGCCGGGCGCGAAGATTGCCGCGCGGCAAAAAGGCGTTGCCGGCCAGCGAGCGCCAATACCTGGTACTACGACGTACCGGTGGTGTGGGTCACTTTTGCCGAGCAAACCATGATTTCTCGCGAGCGCCGAAGCGTAAAGGCGCGGGGTCCGGCCGGGCTGGTCGCGCCGCGGCCTTGTAGACTGGACGTTATGGACGAGTGGCGATTCATCGCCGACCGCAAGATCCGGGAAGCGATGGAACAGGGCCTCTTCGAAAAACTGGATGGCGCCGGCGAGCCTCTGGACCTCACGGAGAATCCCTTCGAGGACCGGGCGCAGCGCATGGCGCACCGCCTGTTGCGGAACAATGGCTTCGCTCCGGCATGGATCGAAGAGGGCCGGGAAATCGACGCCGAAATCCGTCACCTGCGCGCCCATCTCAACCGCTTCGATGCGGTGGAACGGAGCCGCCGGGTGGAACTTCTGAACCGGCGCATCGCCGCATACAATCTAAGAGTGCCGGTGGCGAGCGCGCAGAAGTTGCCCTTTCGTCCGTAGACTATGCCCGGGCGCCTGGGAAATCACTCTTTGACGCCGAGACTCTTGAGCGCCGCCCGCGCGTTCTCATCTTGCGCGGCGGCCTTGCGGTACCAGACGATGGCCTGGTCGCGGTCCATCGGGACGCCTAATCCGCCCTCGTACAGCACGCCGATGTTGTACATCGCGGTATCGCTGCCGGCGCCGGCCGCGGTGCGATACCAAGTCATGGCCTGGACGTAATCCACCGGCACGCCGTGCCCCTGCTGGTACAACACGCCAATGGCGTTGGCGGCGCTGCTGTCTCCCGCGTCGGCCGCCTTGCGAAACCACTTCATGGCCTCGGTGTAGTTCACCGCCAGGCCCAGGCCGTCGCGGAGCATTACGCCCACGTTGAACGCCGCCTCGGCGTTGCCGGCGGACGCGGATCTGAGAAACCAGCGCATGGCTTCGGCGTAGTTTTGCGGCAGGCCCACGCCCTGAAAGTACAAGACGCCCACGTTGCACATTGCCTGGCTGTTGCCGGCTTCCGACGCTTTGAGGAACCAGGTGAGGGCTGCGGAATAGTCCCGCGGGAGGCCGCGGCCCTCGCCATACATCACGCCGAGGTACATCATCGCCTCTACGTTGCGCTGGGCGGCGGCCTCGCGGAAGATCTTGACGGCAGTGGAATTGACCCCCGTGTTGTACGCCTCCACGCCGCGAGCCATCAGGGCTTTGAGATCCGGTTCGGTTCCGTTGGGAATCGTGGGGGTTCCGGCGTTTTGCGACGCGGCTGGCACGCCGCAGAGCAAACCGATGGCGACCGCCCAGCAGACCGCGCCATGCTTCGCAACAACACCCATGCATCTATTATGACAGCGATTCAGTGGCTATCCGGCCGGCCCGGACCGGCCCGCTGTCCCGCGGGATCACACCCGCCGGCGACCACGCCATGCCCACCTCCAGAGTGGCTTCGGATCAAAATGATCTGGGGTGGTCTCGTAACTCTTTTGTTTTCACCGCCGGCAAAAAATCTCGGATCAAATTGATCTGAGATGTGGATAGGCCGGCCCGGATTTGCGCCAGCCTTCCGAAGGATTTGCTTTCCCCGGCGCCCGATTCCAGTGAGGTAGAATCGCCTATTCCTCGGCTGACACAGGCACTGTGCCGGGCGTTCGCCAGTTCGCGCCTTTCTCAGAAGCAACCCGGACTCTCCTTGCATTGACCCCGATAATGAGGCCGGTCGGGGCGGGGGTGTGGCGTTAGTTCGTGTAACGCTCCGCAATATTCCGCGTCGACCTTCTCAGATTCACTTCGCTTGCGATTCCCCCATCGCGCTGGCGAAGGCCGGGTTCCTCTTTCCCCTAACGCCAGTCAGATCAGGCTGCAACGGCGGTGCCCGAAACTAACGAACAGCGTCCCGTTGCTGGACGGCCAGGGCCTTTCGTCAGGGGCGTCGAGACCGGTGTGCGATTCCGAGTTCGCTGGCCAGCCTGGCCAAATGCTCGTCCGCTGTCCAGAGAGACGTGTCGGCGACAAGGGCGGAAGCGAGCAGATGCGCATCGATCCATCCAACGCCTCTGCCGTGCAACTTGTGTGACCGCACGAACATGGCGACGTCCGCATGACCGATAGCCGGAACTCGGTGAATGAGGTCGTACGAGTTCAATAGCCGGGTTCGCCCGCCAGAATCTCCGATCAGCAACTCGCCGTACACGAGGTCGTGCCCGGCAGCTTCGTCCGTATCGAGCAAGCGGTCCAGTTCGGCAGCGTAAGGCATCCGGTTGGCGAGAAAACGGATCCAGACTGAAGTGTCTACCAGAACCATCAGGCCGCCGTTCTTGTTTTGCGAGTCTCTGGCCGGCGCCTCAGAACATCTTTCGCATCCGCATCGGAACCCCTGAGCTTTCGCAATCTCTCATAGGCTGCATGCCGGATCAGAGCTTCGAGACCTAGCCGTACAGTTTCCGTATCGGTCGCTGCGCCGCAGGCTTTCTTCGCGTCGCGAAGGGTGACCTCATCAATGTGGAGCGTCTTCTTCATACATCTGACATTACCATATCAATACAGCGCTATCAGCCATACCCAGTCAGGCTGCCTTCATAGGGAACGGTATACGGCTTATCGGTAGAGTGGACCGGCGCGGTCCACAACCGGGCGGTAATGGACGGGAAGCCAATCGGGAACTCGCCCGAAAAATGCCGGGCGGTTCCGCCGATGCCCGGCAGCGATATACCGCGCAAGCGTGCGCCGTCTTCGCACACCCGCGCCACCGGGCGATTCAATCGCTAACCGGCCGGCGCGGGTTGGCCCAGTGGCCCGATGGGTCGCTCCCGCTGACGATTACGCCTTTCGAGTTCCACCCCAATCCCGCGCGCACATCCGCCGGACAGTAGCGCAACGTGAGGCCGCAGCGCCGGCGGCGCGACCGATTGGCCTCCGATCCGTGCACCAGCAGATCGCTGTGCAGCGAAATCTCCCCGGCCCTGAGCTCGTTGTCGACCGGCGCGGCGAGTTGCTCCACGCCGGTCACGGTCTGGTTCAGTACGTTGCTGCCGTCGTTTTCCGTAAGGGTGTAGGTCAGATGGCCGAACCAGTGCGAACCGGGAATGAATCGCAGGCAGGCGTTTTCGACGCAGGCGTCGTCAATCGCCAGCCAGACCGTAACGGCTTTGGAGGGCGTGAGGGGCCAGTAACTGGCATCCTGGTGCCACGAGACGTGTTTGCCATCGCCCGGCATTTTGCAAAAGAAATGCGCACCCCACCCGACGAGGTCCTCGCCGAGCAGGTCCTTTACGTAGGACACGATTCGCGGATGCGTCAGCAGATCGTAGACCCGGCCGTAGCGAAGATGCGCCGTGCTGATGGAGTAGCTGTCGCCGCCCGCTGCCAGCGTGCGCGCCAGAAGCTGGTCGAAGTAGCGGCGGATGCCGGCGATCTCCTCCGCGTCGAAGAGCGCAAGCCCGGCGAGATACCCGTCGCGATTGAAGTCCGCCACCTGTGCGGCGGTCAGACTGCGCGGATGCGTGGCGCCGCAGGGGTGGAAGCGCAAGTCGCGCGGCACACGGCTGAGCGCCTCGCCGGTGGGGATGAATGCAGGGCCTTCCATGGCTATGAGGCGAGCACAGTGTCCGGGTGCACAACCTCGAGGGCCGCCACCAATCGCGCATCGTGCGCCGGCTTTCCGGAACCGCGATGCCGGGTTACGAGGCTCCCCCCAATGCGCCGCGTGAGTTCGATCGCCGCCGCATGAGAAGACATGCCAAGGCCGTTCTGCTCGATCGGCCGGGTCGCGACGACCCGGAGCTCCACAAGATTCTCGGCGCTTGTCTCCATCACCAGTTGTGAAAACCAGGCTTCCAGCGACAGCCCGGCAGACGCAGCCTTCGCTTTCAGCGCTGCCATTCGGTCCTCCGGAAGATCGATGGTCAACGTCATGGAATCCTCAATTCGATCGTAACAGGGTCGATCTTACGCTGTTTCGGCACCTTTGTCACGAACGGAGATTGGCTTCGTTCGGCGTCCGATTCCGATGCGGTAGAATCGCCTATGGTCAAGTTTCGCGTGCTCCTCCTTGCCCTGCCGGTGCTGGCGCCATTGCTGGCGCAACCGGTCGACCCCAACCTCTATGCCGGCATCCGCTGGCGGCTCATCGGACCGTTCCGCGGCGGCAAGGCCACCATGGCGTCCGGCGTGCCCGGCAACCCGGCGGTCTACTACTTTGGCACCGCGGGCAGCGGCGTCTGGAAAACGGTGGACGGCGGCCAGGTGTGGACTTGCGTCAGCGACTCGGTGCGGCTCACCAGTATCGGTGCGGTAGCGGTGGCGCCGTCGCGTCCCGACACGGTGTACGTGGGCGCTTCGGGCGCCGGACCCACGGCGGGCCTTTATCGTTCCCTCGATGCCGGCGCGCGCTGGGAGCAGGTGGCGCTCGATGGGCATGCGGTGACCTCCATCGCGATCGATCCGCATAACCCCGACCTGGTGATGGCGGCCGCGGGCGATACCGGCGTGATGCGCACCACCGACGGCGGCAGGACGTGGCAATCCACGCTCCCCGCCGGAGTGGGCGCGGTGTGGCTGGTCTTCGATCCCGACGACGCCCACAACGTGTACGCCGGCACGCGTCCCGCGGGGGCGGGCGGCCGCGGCGGCTTCGGCGGCGGTGGCGGCGGGGGCCGTGGCGCTCCGCCGGTGACCACCCCGGCGACCGATTCGCAGATCTATCGTTCCACCGATGAGGGCGTCACCTGGAAAAAGACTGCCCCCAGCGGACTGCCCGGCGGCAACTACGGGACCATCGCGCTGGCGGTGGCGCCGGGCACCCACGGCGAGCGCGTCTACGACTACGTGGCGCAAGGCATGTTCCGCTCCGACGATGGCGGCGAGCATTGGACGCGCGCGAGCGACGATCCGCGGCTGATCGGCGGCGGGCAGTTCCACGACGTGATCGTCGATCCGCGCGACGCCAACATTCTGTTCGCCACGCAGACGTCGCTCTATCGATCGACCGACGCCGGCAAGACCTGGGAGTCGTACACCGGCGCGCCTAGCGGCGCGGATTTCAACTTCGTGTGGATCGACCCCACCAACGACCGGTACATGATCCTGGCCGTCGACCAGGGCACCGAAATCAGCATGGACGCCGGCCGCACCTGGACCACCTGGTTCAACCAGCCCACCGGCCAGATGTACAACGTCACCACCGACCACGCCTTCCCCTTCTTTATGTACGCGTCGCAGCAGGACAGCGGCACCGTCGCCACGCCTATCTCCGGACGCGGCGGCGAGATCACGTACCGCGACTGGTACACCACCAACGGCTTCGAATCGGCGCGCATTATTCCCGATCCGGCGGACCCGGACTACCTCTACGCCACCGGCTGGTACGGTTCGATTCTGCGCGTGAATAAGATCACCGGCCAGACGCAGCACATCTTCGAGCGCACTGCCAAATACCACGAAAGCGGATCGCCGCCCATGGGCTTCTCGCCCTTCGATTCGCGGACGTTCTACCTGGCCACGCAGTACCTGCTGGCCACCCACGACAAGGGCATGCACTGGGTGACGGCCAGCCCCGACCTCACCGCGAAAGGGGGCGAAGAGCTGGGCACCGCGCCCATCGGCACGCGCGCCGGCCGCGGCGCCACCGGGCCGGCCATCAGTTCGCTGGCCTTTTCGCCCAAGGACGCGAAAGAAATCTGGGCGGGCACCAGCAACGGCCTCGTCCAGCTCACCCGCGATGGCGGCGCGCATTGGAACAACGTCGCTTCGGGCGATCTCGCCAAGGGCGCGGGCGCCGTGACCGCGATGGAAGCTTCGGCGAGCGACCCGGCGCGCGCCTTCGCCATCGTGGGCGGCGGACGCGGCGGCGGCGGCGGAGGCGGAGGCGGCGGACGCGGCGGTGCGGGCGCGGCGCCGCGCATTTATCGCACCGACGACTACGGCAAGACCTGGAAGACGGTCATTGCCGGGCTGCCAGAGAGCGCCGCCCATGCGGTGCGCGAAGATCCCTTGAACCGCAACCTGGTATTCGCCGCCCTCGAGACCGGCGTCTTCGTTTCCTTCGATGGCGGCGACCAGTGGCAATCGCTGGAACTGAACCTGCCGGCGGCTTCCTGCCGCGACCTCGCCATCGAGCAGAACGACCTGGTGGTAGCCACCTACGGCCGCGCACTCTGGGCCATCGACGATATCAGCCCGCTGCGCGAACTGGCGGGGAAAGCGCCGCCGACGCAAAGCGCGTACCTGTTCGCGTCCGCCGACGCCATCCGCATGCAATGGGACACCTACACCGACACGCCGTTGAACGCCGACGTGGCGGCGGCCGAAAATCCGCCCGACGGAGCCATCATCGACTACTATTTGAAGTCGCCGCCCGAGGGCGAGATCAAGCTCGAAATCTACGATTCGGCCGGCCGCCTGGTGCGTGCGTACGCCAGCAGCGGGCCGGCGTCGCTGTCCTATAAGGTCAACGTGCCCAGCTTCTGGCTGGCGCCGCCGCTGCTGCTGCCGAAGAATGCCGGCATCAACCGCTTCGTGTGGGACCTGCGCTATCCCGATCCGGAACAGCTTCTCTACACCTACTACGGCATACACGTCGACTATTTCGAATACACGCTGGCCGACCACGCCATCCCGCACAACACGCCGTGGCACGAGCCGCAAGGCACGATGGTGCTGCCGGGGCGATATGAGGTCCGGCTGACCGTGGGTGGACAGGTCTACCGGCAGCCGATCGCGGTGAAGCTCGACCCGCGGCTGAAGGTTTCCGCGGCGGAGCTCACGCGGCAACTGCAGTTGGCGCAAAAGATCGCGGCCAGCATGAACGCCACCTACGAAGGCTACAACCAGGCCGCGCAATGGCGGACGGAGCTGGCCGATCGCGTGGCCCAGTTGCAGAAAGCCGGGAACGCGCCCGATGCCCTGGCGGCGGCGCAGGCCGCGGAAACCAAGGCGCAGGGGCTGACCGATGCCGCCGGTCCGCCCGCGGGCCTGGGGCCGATGAACCGCGACCTCACCCGCCTGCTGATCGCCGTGGACCAATCCGACACGCCTCCCGCCAGTGCGCTGGTCGAGACCTTCGCCGGCATGTGCCAGGAGACTAATGCCGCGCTGGCGCGATGGAACGATCTCGGCGCCAAGGACGTGCCGCAATTGAACGGCATGCTGGCCGGGCAGCGGCTGGCTCCGCTGACGGCGCCCAAAGAAGCGCTCGCGCTGGGGGACTGCGGGAAGTGATAGTCTCGTTCTTCGAACGGGGCCGTGAATTTGCCGCGACGGCGGACCGGGGCGACCGCATTCCCGCGACAGAGCCGCGGTCACCCGCGATGTCCGCATGCTGGAGCGATTCGTGGCGGAACTCGCCTTAGAGTCGAGCCGAAAACAGGAGTGGCCACGTATGAACACGATGAACACGCATAAAACAAGGACTGTTTTTATCCGTGTTCATTCATGTTCATTCGTGGCTAAATGTGTGCTAATCCCCCACCACCCTGCGCCCCACGATGCGGTACTTGCCCGCCAGCACGATGCGGATCGCCTGCGAATAAATGCGATGCTCTTCCTGGAGAATGCGCGCCGATAGCGTCTCCACGGTATCGTCGTCCAGCACCGGGACCGCCGCCTGCAGAATAATCGGCCCGGCGTCGAGATCTTCGTCCACGAAGTGCACCGTGCAGCCGCTGATCCGTACGCCATGCTCCCACGCCTGGTGCTGCGCGTCCAGACCGGGGAACGCCGGCAACAGCGACGGATGAATGTTCAAAATGGCGCACGGAAACTGCCGGATGAAGGTGGTGCTGAGCAGCCGCATGAAACCTGCGAGGCATACCAAATCGACGCCGTGGCGGGCGAGCTCGGCGAGCGCCATGCGGTCGTAGACTTCGCGATCCAGCCCCTTGGAGGGCAGACACACCGCATTCAATCCGAGATCGCGGGCGATCTCCAGCCCGCGCGCTTCGGCCCGGTTGGAGATCACCACCGCAATTTCGGCGTCGATGTTGCCGGCGGCCACATTGCGCGCAATGGCCTCGAAATTCGAGCCGCGCCCGGAGAGCAGAATGCCGAGCCGTTTCATCGGTACTCCACCGCCGGACGGCGGCGTTTGCGGTGGATCACCTGGCCGATGCGGAAGGGCGATTCGCCCAGCTTGCCGAGCACCTTCTCGGCGCGCGCCGCGGAGCGCGCCGGCACCGCGAAGATCATGCCCACCCCGAGATTAAAAGTGCGGCGATAATCGTCTTCCGGAATATTGCCGATGCGCCGCAGCACTTCGAATATCGGCGGCACGCGCCACGACGCGGTGTCGATGGCCGCGGCCGTCTGCCTGGGCAAAATGCGCGGCGTATTACCGGTGATTCCGCCGCCGGTGATGTGCGCGGCGCCGCGCAGCAGGCCCGCGGCGATGAGCGCGCGAATGGGCTTCAGGTAGCTGCGATGCACCGCCAGCAGCGCATCGCCGACGGTGGCGCCCACCTCCGGCAAGAGCGTCTTGGGACCGTAGCCGGCAATCTCGAAGAGCAGTCTGCGGGCCAGCGAGTATCCGTTGGTGTGCAGGCCGGTGGAAGGCAGTGCGAGCAACACGTCGCCCGCGCGAATGGCGCTGCCGGTGAGCAGTTTCGACCGCTCGGCCGCGCCCACAATGAAGCCCGCCAGGTCGTATTCGGAATCGGCGTAGAGCCCCGGCATTTCGGCGGTTTCGCCACCGATCAGGGCGCAGCCGTTATGCCGGCAGCCGCGCGCAATGCCGGCGATCACCGCCGCGGCCACTGCTGCGCGCAATTTCCCGACCGCGAAATAGTCCATGAAAAACAGCGGCACGGCGCCTTGAACCGCGATATCATTGACGCAATGGTTTACCAGGTCCTCACCCACCGTGTCGTGGCGACCCGTTAGGAATGCGACCTTCAGCTTGGTGCCGACGCCATCGGCGGAGCTCACCAGCACGGGCTTGCGGAATCCCGCAAGCGCGAAAGCCGCGCCGAACGAACCTATGTCGGTCAGAACCCCGTCAGTGAACGTCTGGCGCGCCAGTTTCTTGATGGAAACGAGCGCCCGATCGGCCTCGTCGATATCGACTCCGGCGTCGCGGTAGCGGACCTGTTGGCGAGTGGACAAATTCCAGTATAAAGCGGCGTGCTCGCGCCCGGTAACCTCGATCCCGTTGCCTGCGCCATATAGCGATTCGCGTCCGCTATCGGCGAAGTATATAATACCCGGATTGCCTTATGAAGAAACTACTAGTGTTTTCGTTGCTCTGGTGTTGCGCATACGCCCTTGCCGAGGCCCCCTCGACCGTGGCGATCCGCAACGCAAAGATCGTAACGGTGAGCGGCCCGGTGATAGCCAAGGGCACGGTCATCGTCAGAAATGGCTTGATTGAAGCGGTCGGCGAGAGCGTCGCGGTGCCGCCCGATGCCTGGGTCGTGGATGGCGAGGGGATGACCGTCTATCCGGGATTGATCGATGCCTTGAGCACCGTGGGAATGCCCGGCGCGGCGCCCGCGGCCGCGGCAGGCGGGGGACGCGCCGGCCGCGGCAGCACGGCCACGCAGACCGCTCCGGCGGCGGCGCAGACTACGCCGGCGACGCGATCCTGGGGGCCGGAAGACCGCCCGCAAACCACCAGTTGGCTGTTGGCCGCCGACGAACTGCAGGCCGGCGACCGCCGCGTGGAGACGGTTCGCAGCAGCGGCATCACCACGGCGGTGACCTTTCCCACACGCGGCATTTTCGCCGGCCAGGGATCCGTCATCGACCTGGTCTCGGGTGAGAAACCCGCGGAGATGGTGGTGGTGCCGGCGGCCGGGCAATATCTCTCGTTGGGCAGTGGACGCGGGTTCGGCGGCGGCGGAGGCGGCGGCGGTTTTCCCAGCTCGCTCATGGGAATCATCGCCTACATCCGCCAGCTCTATCTCGATGCCGATCACTACAAGCTGGTGAAAGACGCCTACGCCAAGGATCCGCGCGGCATGCAGCGTCCGGAATACGACCGCGCGCTCGAAGGTCTGCTGGCTTCCCAGCGGATTCTGCTGCCGGCCAACCAGTTGATCGAGATCGACCGCATGCTGCGCTTCGGCGCCGAACTGAAGCAGCCGATGATTTTGTATGGAGCGCGCGAAGCCTACCGTCCGGAAGCCGCCGAGTTGTTGAAGAAGGCCAATGCCACCGTGCTGGTGAGCCTCCGCTGGCCCACTCCGCCGGCGCGCAGCGCCGATTCCGACGATAGCAACGAAACCCTGCGCACCCTCGAAGAGCGCGACCAAGCGCCCTCCGCGCCGGCTGTCTTGCAGAAGGCCGGGGTGAAATTCGCGCTCTACTCCGATGGCACCGATGCGCCGCGCGATTTCCAGCGCGCCGTGAAGAAGGCCATCGACAACGGTCTCTCGCGCGACGAGGCGCTGCGCGCGCTGACCCTGTCGCCGGCCGAAATCTACGGCATATCGGACCGCGTGGGCAGCATCGAAACGGGCAAGATCGCGAACCTGGTGGTGACCAAGGGCGAAATCTTCGACGATCGCACGCAGGTCGTCATGGTGTTTGTGGACGGCAAGAAATACACGCCGGAAGTGGCTGCACCGGGCGGCCGCGGCGGCGCGGCGGCCACTGCCGAACCGGGAGGGAATCAATGAAAAGGATTTTATTGGGCACGCTGCTGGCGCTCGCGCCGCTGTGCGCCGAAACCATCGTGATTCAAAATGCCACCGTGATGACGGAAGGCCCGCAGGGGATCTTCAAGGGGTCGGTGGTGGTGAAAGACGGCAAGATCGCGGAGATCGGCGAGAAGGTGATGGTGCCGGCCGGCGCCACCATCATCGAAGCCGGCGGACAGTATCTCATCCCCGGCATCATCGATTGCCACTCGCACATCGCCGGATCGGGCGGTATCAATGAAGGCAGCGTGTCGGTCTCCTCGATGGTCAACATCAGGGACATCATCAACCCCGACGATATCGCCATCTACCGCGCGCTGGCGGGCGGCGTGACTACCGCCAACATCCTGCACGGATCGGCCAATTCCATCGGCGGGCAGACGCTGCCCTTGAAGATGCGCTGGGGCAAGAGCGCGCAGGAAATGATTTTCGCCGGCGCCACCCCGGGCATTAAGTTCGCGCTGGGCGAAAACCCCAAACGCTCCGGCAATCCGCAGGGTGGACGCGGCGCAGGCGCCGCTCCCGTGGCGCGCTATCCCGCCACCCGCATGGGCGTGGAAGACGTCATCCGCGAAGCCTTCAACGACGCCAAGGGCTATAAGGCGGATTGGGACGCCTACGACGCCAAGGTGGCCAAGGGCGAACATCCCATCCCACCGCGCACCGATCTGAAACTGCAGGCGCTCAAGGAGGTTCTGGAGGGCAAGCGCTACGTGCACGTCCATTGTTACCGCGCCGACGAGATTCTCATGATGATCCGCGCCGCGGAAGACAACGGCTTCAAAGTGCGCACCTTTCAACACGCGCTGGAAGGCTACAAGGTGGCCAAGGAAATCGCCGCTCACGGCGCCGGCGTTTCCACTTTCAGCGATTGGTGGGCGTATAAGATCGAAGCTATCGACGCCATTCCGTTCAACGCCGCCCTGCTGACCAAGAAGGGCGTGATCGTGAGCCTCAACAGCGATGACGCGGAGTTGATGCGCCACCTCAATACCGAGGCCGGCAAGGCCATGAAGTACGGCGGGATGAATGAGACCGAGGCGCTCGCCATGGTGACCATTAATCCGGCCAGGCAGTTAGGCATCGATAAGACCGTCGGTTCCATCGAAGTCGGTAAGGATGCCGACCTGGTGCTCTACGACGGCTTCCCGATGTCGGACTTCTCCAAGGTGCTGAAGGTCTGGATCGACGGCGCGCAGTATTTCGACCGCGACAAGGCAATCGCCGACCAGGCAACCAAGGAAGCGGAGAAGCAGAGACTGCTCGACAAGGAAAAGTCCGGCCAAAGACAGCCCACTAGGAGGCCCAATCAATGAAACTTTTGGGATTGCTGATGATATCGGCGGTGGCCGCCCTGGCGGCCGACGAAACCGTTCTGATTCAAAACGCGGACATTTATCCTATAACCGGCGCGCCGCTGAAGGGCGGCTCGCTGCTCATTCAGGATGGCAAGATCGTGGATATCGGCGCCAAAATCGCGGCGCCGAAGGGCGCCACGGTGCTCGACGGCAAAGGGCTCCGGGTCTATCCCGGCTGGATCGATTCGGCCACCCAACTGGGACTGGAAGAAATCGAATCCATTCGCGAAACCAACGACACGGGCGAACTAGGCGACTTCGACCCGCAGCTCAAAGCCCTGTCGGCGGTCAATCCGGATAGCGAACATTTCGGCGTGGTCCGAGTCAACGGCATCACTTCCGCCATCGCGCTTCCCGAAGGCAGCGGCGGGGGCGGCGGCGGACGCGGGGGCGGCGGCGGCCAATTGATTTCCGGTCAGGCGGCGCTGCTGCATACCGACGGCTGGACGTGGGAAGAGATGGAGATCAACCGCTCCGCGGCCATGGTCCTGAACTTCCCGAGCGCCGGCGGACGGGGCGGACGCGGGGGCGGCGGCGGGATGCCGTCGGACTTGCAGGATATGTTCCCCAATGCGGCCAACGCCGCGGGCAATGCGCAGCGCAACGTTCTCGACCAGATCGCCAAACTCAACGCCTTCTTCGACGACGCCCGCAAATATAAGACCGCCAAAGCGGCCAACCTGCCCGATTTCCGCAAGGATCTCCGCTTCGAGGCCATGCTTCCGGTGATCGAGGGAAAGATGCCGCTGGCCGTGAATGCGTCGCGCGCGGCGGCGATCCACGACGCCATTGCGTGGTCGGAAAAGCAGAACGTGAAAATCGTGATTCTGCGGCCGCGCGATCTTACTAAGGCCGGACCCGAGCTCAAGGCCAAGAACGTACCAGTAATTTTAGGCCCCGTCCTGGCGTTGCCGGAAAACGAGGACTCCGAATATGACGAGGGTTATACCCAGCCTCTGGAAGCGTATAAGGCCGGCGTCAAGTTCGCCCTGGGCACGTTCACTAACGAATTCGTCCGCGATCTGCCGTATCAGGCAGCTACTGCCGTGGCTTACGGCCTCCCGCACGACGAAGCCATGAAGGCCCTCACCATCAATCCGGCGCAAATCTGGGGCGCCGGCGATCTGGTCGGGTCCCTGGAAAAAGGCAAACTGGCCGACCTGATGATAGTGGACGGCGATCCGATGGACGTCCGCACGCAGATTCGCCATCTGTTTATTAAAGGTAAGGAGATCACCCTGTCGAACAAGCAGATCCGCCTGTACGAGAGGTACATGAGCCGGCAATAGCTCCGCCTCCCGCATCAAATTCCGCTCCCTGACGCCGCCAGCGTGGCCGTCAGGGAGCGTTTTTTTTGGGCCGGTCGTCCGTGTCCAGCAGAATCGTCACCGGGCCATCGTTTACCAGGTGCACCTCCATGGTTGCTTGAAAGACCCCGGTTTCCACGGGCGCCGGCCCTTTTCTGGCGGATTCCACGAAGTACTCATAGAGGTGTTGGGCCATCTCCGGCGGCGCCGCCCGGTCAAAACTCGGGCGCCGCCCTTTCCGGCAATCTCCATACAACGTAAATTGCGAAACCAGCAATAAGGCGCCGCCGGATTCCACGATATTCCGGTTCATTTTGCCGGTTTCGTCGGGGAAGATGCGCAATCCCAGCACCTTGTCCAGCAGGTAATCGGCCTCGGCGCGGGTATCTTCCCGCGCTATGCCAATCAACACCAGGAGTCCGCTCCGGATAGCGCCGGTGGTATCGCCATTCACAGTTACCTTGGATTCTTTGACCCGCTGGATAACCAAACGCATGCACTTACCTCAGATTACGATGTCGCAACCTACCCTTCTATGTTATATTGTGCGGGGGTATCTTGATGGCACGAGTTTCCTACGATCCCGCGATTTTGCATATGGCCCTGGTTGGTTACGAGGCCGAAAAAGAGAAGATCGAAGAAAAGATCCGCGAGTTGCAGGCGGAATTGAAAGGTAAGAAGGCGCCAGCGGCGGCGGCAAAACGCGGCAAGGCGCCGGCGAAGCGGCAAATGAGCGCCGCCGCCCGGGCGCGCATTGCCGCTGCGCAGAAGAAGCGGTGGGCCGAATTCCATAAGCAGCAGGCGGCGAAAGCCGGCGATTAGGGCCGCGACTTACTCCATCCCAGAGCGAAGTCCCACCCGAAGCGGACGACGATTTCTTCCACCGGCCCTTGGCCGGCGATGGCCCCGTTTTGGAAGAAGACTGCCCGCCCGCACATAGACTGCGCGAACGGGACGTCGTGGGTCACCAGAATTTTGGCTTGGGGTAAGTGGTTCAGCAATCCGGCCAGCGCTCGCTGGCCGGGGGGGTCCAGAAAGGTGGTGGGCTCATCCAACACCAGAACCTCCGGTTCCATGGCCAGAATTCCCGCGATCGCGACTTTCTTCTTCTCGCCCGCGCTGAGATGATAGGGCGGTCGCCCAGCGGCCGCCCCCATCCCCACCGTTTCCAGCGCCGCGCGTGCGACCTCCTCGGCCCGCTCGCGGCTCATTCCCAGGTTCAGCGGCCCGAAAGCCACATCTTCCAACACCGTGGGCATGAAGAGCTGACTTTCCGAATCCTGAAAGACAATTCCCACCTTCCGGCGGATGGCCGCTAAGTTGCGCTTCTCCACCGGCAGGCCGCAAACCTCCACGGCGCCCTCACCCTCCAGCAGCCCATTCAGATGCATTACGAAGGTAGTCTTACCGCTGCCGTTGGGGCCGAGTAACGCCACCGTCTCGCCAGCCTCCAGGCGGAAGTCGACGCCGTTGAGGGCTGGGGTGCCATCCTCGTAGCGGAATCGCAGATTGCGCACTTCCACCAGCGGCGCCATCAGGGCATCCTCTCGATGGCCGCCCGCAGCGCCACCGGGGCGAGGACGGCGAGCGCCAGAAACACGCCATCGGCGCGCCCGAAGCGCAGCGTGTGCAGGGTGCGGAAGCGTCCCAAAAAGCCGCGCGCCAGCATGGCGCGGTGGATGTCTTCGGCGCGCCCGTAGGAGCGCGCGAAGAGCACCGCCAACGCTCCCGCGGCGGCATGGAAACGCTCGGAGCCGGAGGTCGCACCGCGCAACGTGGCGCCGCGTGACGCCGCAGCCTTGGACATATGCTGCGCCTCCTCCGAGATCACGAAGAGGTAGCGGTAGAGAAACTGCGCCACCATCAGCAGGAACCGCGGCGCGCCCACGCTCTCCATCCCGCGCAACAGCAGCGGCAGCGGCGTGGTGGAGACCACCGTCAGCACCGCCAGCGCCGAGAGGTAGCTTTTCAGCAGCAGTGCCGCGCCGCGCGCCGGGTCGCCCGCCAGCCAGCACACGCCCACGAAAAGCAGGCTGAACGGCAGCACTACGGCGGCCCGCGCCAGCGCGCCCGCCAGCGGGATCCGCGCCCATACCAGAGCCCCCGCCAACAGCAGGAACATGGCCGCGCCCACCGCCGCCAAGTCGCGGTGCGCGGTGGCCAACACGATCAGAAAGACCACCAGCGCCGCTAACTTGGCGCGCGGGTCGCGGCGGTGCAGCACGCTCGCGCCGCGGCTCCAGCGCTCCAGCACGACGTGATGCACGTCAGACGCTCCGGCGGCGCGCCACGCCGCGTCCAATCAGCAGACACGCCCCGTAGATCAGCGCGATGCCCGTGAGTCCCGCGCCGGCCTTGCGCACCCACGGCGATCCGGGCAGGTTCCACTGGTAGCCGGCGAGCGGCGTGGAGATCATGGCGCGCGCATGCGCCGCGCCGGTCTCGAACCCCAACCTTTCGATTCCGTCGGGAGCGGTGGAAGCGAACAGGAATCCCACGGCCGCCAGCAGCACCGCCGCCAGGCCGATGGCGCCGCGCGCGAACGAGCGGCCCGCCGCGGGCCGCCGTACGAAGCCCGGCTGGATGGCTTCCAGCGCCTCGACCACCGCCAGTGTGATGCCCCCTTCGAGCAGCGCCGAGACCGCGAATAGCGCCATCGAGAGCAGCAGCACGGAGCGCGGCATGGGCACGCCCGAGAAGAGCAACTCCGCCAAGGCGAGCAGCGCGCTCACCATCACCGAGAGGGCGCCCCCGGCGAAGATCGCGGACTTACGCCAACGGCCCCGGCCCCAGAGGGAATACGGCAGGTAGCCGGCCAGAACCCCCACGATGGCCATGTTCATGATGTTGGCGCCCAGCGCCAGAATGCCGCCATCTTGAAAGACCAGCGCCTGGATGGCGATGATCGCGCACATCACCACGCTGGCGGTAGGCAGCCCCAACGTGATGGCCAGCAGCGCGCCTCCCACCAGGTGGCCGGAGGTGCCGACGCCCACCGGAATATTGATCATCTGGGCGGCGAAAACGAATGCGCCCATGACGCCCAGCAAAGGAACCCGGGCCTCGTCGAACCCGCGCTGCGCGCGGCGGACGACGTAGCCCACCGCGGGTACGGCCACAACGTCCATGGCGGCCCAAACGGGCGTCGAAAGAAATCCATCGTAGATGTGCACGCGACTGGCCTCAAGGTAGCACGACTCAAAGATTCGTGCCACCATGCTCGCGCCCTTGCCAGTGCTACCATGTCTACCAATGAGGGAGCTTAGCCGGATTGGCGTGGCCATCGACAGCGACCTGCTGGACAAGTTCGACGACCTCATCGGGCAGCGCGGCTACACCAACCGCTCAGAGGCGTTTCGCGACCTGATTCGCGAGGAATTGGTGGAAAAAACCTGGGAAGCGCCCGAGAGCCAGGTAGTAGGCACGGTGACGCTGGTCTATGACCATCACGTGCGGCAACTCAACCAGAAGCTGACGTCTATCCAGCACGTTCATCACCATGCCGTTCTCTCCACCCTGCACGTGCACCTCGACCACGACAACTGTCTGGAGGTGCTGGTGGTGAAAGGCAAGTCGGCGGAAGTGCGGAAGCTGGCCGACGCGTTGATCAGCACCAAGGGCGTCAAGCACGGGCGGCTGACCATCACCACGGCGGAGCAGGTCTGAAATGATCGTCGGGACCGGAGTCGACCTGGCCGAAGTGCCGCGCATCAAGGCCTCCATCGAGAGGTTCGGCGCGCGCTTCGTCGAGCGCATTTACACCCCCGCGGAGATCGCCTACGTGGAGCGCAAGGCCAACCGCTTCGAGCGTTACGCCGCGCGCTTTGCCGCCAAGGAAGCCGGCATGAAGGCCATCGGCACCGGCTGGCGCCACGGAGTCCGCTGGCAGGATTTCGAAGTGGCCAACCTGCCCTCGGGCAAGCCGACCCTGCGTTTCCACGGCGTGGCCGCGCAGATTGCGGAGAAACTGGGCGTCCGCAATGTAGCGCTCTCCATCACGCACACCGCGGAATTGGGGATGGCGCACGTGATATTGGAAGATTAAGGGTCTGTCACGAAATAACCACTCCAACCGCTCCCTCACGGGCGCCCTCTGGGCCCGGCTCAGAACCCGATTCCGAGCCGCGACCGTAAGGGTAATGCCGCATAGTTTTCCCAAGGGTGGGATTCCTGCGGAAGTGAGGTGGGGCAGGCCCCCCGGCCTGCGCGGGACGCCCTCGTCCCGCTCCTGCT
>Ga0182030_10011675_pt1 | contig 17689 bp, 11 predicted proteins | sample 812S3MmetaG_FD_121299 | JGI IMG/M metagenome (GOLD analysis project Ga0182030, IMG submission 121299) | Permafrost microbial communities from Stordalen Mire, Sweden - 812S3M metaG (Illumina Assembly) | ecosystem: Environmental > Terrestrial > Soil > Wetlands > Permafrost | place: Sweden...
GACTTGTGGGTGGATCGTCTGCAGGAGATGGCGGAGAAGAACCCGTGCCACCTCGTGGTCGTGGTGGCGGACATGGCGAAATCTGATCTCCCCATCTCCAGTTCATTCGTGGCGGAGTTTTGCCAGCGTTTGTCGCGACAAAGCCCGGTGTTGCATCTGGCGCGCACCTGGCTCGAACAATGTCTGGTGGAACAAGGGTCGTCCATCGAGCAGTTGGTCCAACTGGACAGTCAAAACCAGGCCGCCGACCAGGTATCGGTGAGTCATAGCATATCCAGTCTTCGCTTCTTGAGCGCGATGGATTGGAAGGAGTTCGTGGAAACCCTGAGTCTGGTCGAGCAGACATTGCGCTCGGATCCCACGGACGTTTATCGCGGGATGGATTTTGCCACTCGCGACCGCTATCGGCATTCGGTCGAGTTCCTGGCCCGGCACAGCCGACTCCCGGAAGCAGACGTCGCGCGGGGCGCCATCCAATTGGCCGCAGACAGTGCCCGGCAAAATGGGCACGAAGACCGGACAGCCCATGTGGGCTACTATCTGATCGACAAAGGCAAGTCTGCGATGGGGCAGCTAGTGAAGGCGCGGTGGCCCTTGCGAACACTCGTCGAACGAAGCATCCACCATTTTCCGCTGACATTTTATGCCGGAGGCATTGGAGGGATCACTTTGCTTGCCACTTTCGGCTTTATGGAACAGGCGTGGAGGCTCGGAGTGCCGGGATGGGAGCTAATACTCTTCAGCGCTGTTTTCCTTGTTTGCGCCAGCCAACTGGCTGTGGCGTTGATGAACTGGCTGTCCACCTTGCTGGTGAAGCCGCACGTGCTCCCGCGTTTGGATTATTCCGCCGGGATTCCTCCCGAATGCCGCACCATGGTGGTCGTTCCAACAATGCTCACGAGCCAGGCAGGGGTTGATAGCCTCATCGAGACATTGGAGATTCATCATCTCGCGAACCGGGATGAGCACCTCCACTTCGCCTTGTTGACGGATTTCCGCGACGCACCGGAGGAAACTCTGCCTGGGGATCGGCTGTTGCTGCAGCGGGCACGAGCCGGAGTGGAAATGTTGAACCGGAAGTACCCTTCCCCGAACCAAACGCTGTTTTTCTTGTTTCATCGTCCACGCCGCTGGAATGCGGGAGAAGGACTGTGGATGGGCTACGAGCGCAAGCGTGGAAAGCTCATGGAGTTTAACAGCCTGCTCCGCGGCGGTTCTCAAGAACGCTTTTCTGAAATCGTTGGGGACACGTCCATCCTGCCGGCCATCAAGTATGTTATCACGCTCGACACCGACACCCAACTTCCGCGCGATGCTGCCCGGCAGCTCGCGGGAACAATGGCCCATCCGTTAAACCGCCCGGCGTTCGATGCGGTGCGCGGAATCGTCGCTGAAGGCTACAGCATAATGCAACCGCGGGTTGGGGTGAGTCTGCCCAGTGCGCGGCGATCGTGGTTCGTCCGGCTTTTTGCAGGCGACTCGGGAATTGATCCTTACACCCGGGAAGTGTCCGACGTATATCAAGATGTTTTCCGGGAAGGCTCGTTCATCGGAAAAGGGATTTACGATGTGGATGCCTTCCAGCGAGCTGTGACGGGGCGCTTCCCGGAAAACACGGTTCTTAGCCATGACTTGTTGGAAGCGTGTCACGCCCGCTCCGCACTCGTGAGCGACGTGGAGTTTTACGAAGAACATCCATCCCGCTACAATGTGGATATTGACCGGCGCTACCGTTGGATTCGTGGGGATTGGCAGATTACGCAATGGCTCCTGCCCCGGGTTCCCGGATCTGACGCCCGTCGAATCGCCAACCCGCTTTCCGTGCTGTCGCAGTGGAAAATACTGGACAATCTCAGGCGCAGCCTGGTTCCCGTGGCGTTGGTGTTCCTTATCCTGGGCAATTGGCTGCTCCTGCCCGAGTTCGGCGGCTTTGGCACGCTGCTCGTCGTTTCAATCATCGCGCTCCCCGGGTTTTTGGCCGCGCTGGTCAATGTGTTCCGCAAGCCGGGTGATTTGCCCTGGGCCATGCACCTGCGGGGAGCGGTTGGATCGTATGGGCGGCAACTTGGCCAGATATTTCTGACACTGACATTTTTACCCTACGACGCCTACATCAGCGTGGACGCGATCTGCAGGACACTGCTGCGCCAGATAGTTACGCACAAGCGACTTCTCGAATGGAAAACGTCCGGCGATTCAGAAGGGACCAGCCGGGCCAACCTTGCCGGCTTTTACGCCACCATGTGGATTGCCCCAGTGGCGGCGCTGGCGAGCGGATTTTTCCTGGCCACCGAACGACTGGGCCAACTGTCCCTGGCCCTGCCGATTCTAGGCGTCTGGTTTGCCGCACCCTGGATCGCCTGGCGCATTAGCCAGCCCATCGAATCACCGGCTCCGGATTTGACGGTGGAGCAACTGCTGTTTTTAAGGCGCACCGCCCGCAAAACCTGGCATTTTTTTGAGACCTTTGTGACGGCACAGGAGAACTGGCTGCCGCCGGACAATTTTCAGGAAGTTCCCGCCCCCGTGATTGCTTCGCGAACCTCGCCTACGAACATGGGCCTGGCGCTGCTGTCCAATTTAGCCGCCCGGGATTTTGGGTATCTTTCAGCCGGCGGCTTGATCCGGAGGACGCAAGACGCACTCGCCTCGATGCAGCGATTGGAGCGGTATCGCGGGCACTTTTACAATTGGTATGAAACGCGCGCCATGCGGCCGCTGCTTCCGCTTTATGTTTCCAGCGTGGACAGCGGCAATCTGGCGGGACATTTGCTTACGCTTGGTTCCGGACTGAGGGAAGAGGCTCATCAAAAGATTTATGAGCCGCAAATTTTTGCCGGTCTGCGCGACACGGTGGGGATTCTCAGAGAATTGGCCCGCGAAAACTCCGCGCTGGCAACACTCGACGCAGAATTGGGGAACCCGCCTGCCGGTCTGAGCGCGGCCTCTGCCCTATTGAAACGGGCGACGCGGCAGGCGAGTGAAATCGCGGTATCCCTGGTGAATGAAGGGGAACAACTCAAGCGCTGGTCCCAAGCTTTGCAGGAAAACTGCGAGGACCATTTGGCGGACTTGCTTTTCCTTGCACCGTGGCTGGCTTTGCCAACCCCGTGTCCCAATGTGTGGAGCGAGGATGAGTCAACACTACGTTCCCTATCTGTGAAAGCTGATAAGAACGGCTTTTCGCCGGCTTCGGCCACGCTCCTGCAGAAACTCACTCAACTCGATCAAGCACCCACTCTGCGGGAAGTCGCGACGTTGGACCAATCACTTTGCCCGTTGATTGACGCTGCGTCGCAGAATCTCCCGGCGGAGTCCGCCCCATCCTTGCTGGAAAAGCAAAAGCAGCTCACGGGCCTGTCGCGCTGCCTGCGCGAGGCTTCCGATCATGCCCGTCAGCGGCTGCTCGCGTTGGCAAATCTGGCCACGCAAAGCGACGAAATGGCCGCGATGGATTTTGCTTTCATGTTCGACCCGGCCAGGGATTTGTTTTCGACCGGGTTTAACGTCAGCGAATGCCGGTGTGACAACAGCTTCTATGATCTGTTGGCCTCGGAGGCGCGCTTGTGCAGTTATGTCGCCATCGCGATGGGGCAAATTCCCCAGAAGCAGTGGTTCTCGATGGGGCGACTGCTGGTCGCGGCGCGGGGTGGGCCGATCCTGGTTTCTTGGAGCGGTTCGATGTTCGAATATCTGATGCCCTTGCTGGTTATGCCCAACTATGAGCACACCTTGCTCGACCACACCTGCAAGGCGGCGGTGCAACTGCAAATCGAGTATGGGAAATCCCGCGGCGTACCGTGGGGAATATCCGAATCAGGCTACAATCGGACTGACGTTCATTTGAATTACCAGTACCGCGCCTTCGGCGTGCCGGGCCTGGGATTGAAGCGGGGGCTGGCCGATGATCTCGTGATTGCTCCTTATGCCACCGTGATGGCGTTGATGGTTGCGCCAGCCGACGCCTGTAACAACCTGCAACGGCTGGCGGCTGAAGGGCGCGAAGGAGACTACGGCTTCTACGAAGCGGTGGACTATACTGTGTCACGCTTGCCACCGGGCGAAACAAGCGCTTCGATCAAGTCATTTATGGCGCATCATCAAGGGATGAGCTTGCTGGCCCTGGCTAATCTATTGCGGGACTTTCCCATGCAACGGAGATTCATGGCTTGTCCGATGCTCCAGGCAGCGGAATTACTGTTGCAGGAACGGGTGCCCAAGGCCGCTGGGAGCGTGCTCTCCAAAGATTTGAAATTGGAGGAATCGCGGACGCTGACGGGCAGCGGCGAGGCGGTCATGCGGGTATTCACCAATCCCACACTCCCTGCGCCCGAGGTTCATCTTTTGTCCAACGGAAGCTATCATGTAGTGATCAGCAGCGCCGGCGGCGGCTACAGTCGCTGGCGCGATCTGGCGGTCACGCGCTGGCGGGAGGACAGCACACGCGATGATTGGGGGTCGTTTGTTTACCTGCGCGATCTGGCGACGGGGGAGTCATGGTCCGCCGCCTATCAGCCCACCTTGTGCGCGACGACAGGCTACGAAGCCATCTTCACCCAGGCGCGGGCGGAATTTCGGCAACAACATGCCGGCCTTGAAGTCCACACTGAGATCAGCGTATCGCCGGAGGACGATGTGGAATTGCGTCGCATCACGATCACCAATCGTTCACACGTCACGCGCGTCATTGAACTGACCAGCTACGCTGAGGTGGTGCTGACGATTCCGGCGACGGACGCGGCCCATCCCGCTTTCAGCAATCTCTTCGTGGAGACGGAATTCGAGCAAAAATCGTCCGCCATTCTCTGCACCCGCCGCGCCCGTTCCCAAGAGGAAAAGCCTCCGTGGTTGCTGCATCTGATGGTGGGTCAGGGCGGGGAGCAGGGGGAAATCTCCTGCGAAACGGATCGCTCCAGATTCATTGGTCGTGGCGGAACATTGGTTAATCCTGCCGCAATGCAAAGTATTTCGCCACTTTCCAACACGGTCGGTTGCGTTCTGGATCCGATCATTTCGCTGCGGCGCACCGTGTCTTTGCCAGCTCATGAGACCGCAGTCATTGATTTGGTCACCGGTGTGACAGAGACCCGCGAACTTGCCCTCGCGCATGTGGAAAAATATCAAAGCTCGCGCATGGCCGACCGCGCCTTTGATCTGGCGTGGACCCATAGCCAGGTGACGTTGCACCATCTCAATGTCACGGAGGGCGAGGCACAACTTTACGGACGACTGGCCAGCGCGTTGATCTACGCCGACCCGGCCCGTCGGGCCAACCCGGGGGTCATGCTCAACAATCGTCGCGGGCAGGACGGCCTCTGGAGTTACGGCATTTCGGGCGACGCGCCGATCATCCTTCTGCGCATCAGCGACGCGGAGAAAGTCGAGATCGTCCGGCAACTCATCCAGGCGCACTCGTACTGGCGCATGAAGGGGTTGACGGTGGAGTTGGTCATCTTGAATGAGGACGTTTCGGTTTATCGCCAATCCTTGCAAGATCAGATCACCAATCTGATCTCCTCCGGAATTGAGGCGCAAATGTTGGACAAGCCCGGCGGGATTTTTGTCCGCCGGCTCGAACAGATTCCCAACGATGACCGCGTACTGCTGCAATCCGCGGCGCGGGTGGTTCTGGACGATGAAAAGGGAAGCCTGGCGGAACAACTGGAACATCGCAGCGTCTTGGAGCCGCTGATTCCGGCCCTGACACCGACCCGTTCCAGGTCCTCCGATTCCTCCATGCCGCTCGCGCACAGGGAGTTGATTTTTCGCAACGGCTTCGGCGGCTTCAGCCCGGATGGCAAGGAATATGTCATCACCCTTCAGCCCGGGCTTATGACACCAGCGCCGTGGGTCAATGTCCTGGCCAATCCCTGGTTCGGAACCGTTATATCTGAGAGCGGCTCTGCCTATACCTGGGTCGAGAACTCCCATGAATTTCGACTGACGCCGTGGAGCAACGATCCGGTGCAGGACACCACAGGAGAGGCATTCTACGTTCGCGATGAGCAGACCGGACAATTTTGGTCGCCTGCTCCGTTGCCCGCACGAGGCACAGCCCCGTACGTCATTCGCCACGGCTTTGGTTATACCGTGTTCGAACATACCGAAAACGGCATTGCCTCCGAATTGTGGATTTATGTTGCGATGGACGCCCCGGTGAAATTCACGGTTTTGAAATTGCGCAATGTTTCGGGCCGGCCGCGCCGCCTCTCGGTCACGGGATACTGGGAGTGGGTGCTGGGTGACTTGCGCCACAAAAGCCTGCTCCATGTGCAAACCGAGGTGGACCTCAAGACGGGCGCACTGCTGGCGCGCAATTATTACAATACCGAATTCCCCGATCGCATCGTGTTCCTGGACGTGAACGAGTCCGCGCGCACTCTCACCGGAGACCGGAAGGAGTTCATTGGCAGAAATGGAAGCATGGCTGAACCGGCGGCGCTGAAACGGGTCCGTCTATCCGGCAAAGTCGGCGCGGGGCTGGATCCCTGCGGCGCGATGCAGGTCTCCTTCAATTTGCTCGAAGGGCAGGAGCGGGAAACGAGTTTTCGCCTCGGTGTGGGGCGCAGCATGGCTGACGTGCAAAATCTGATCCGGCGCTTTCGCCGGACCGATGCCAACCGAGTGGCTCTGGAAGGCGTCTGGGATTACTGGAATCGAACCCTCGGCGCGGTGACAGTGGATACGCCCGATCCCGCCGTGAATGTGATGGCCAACGGCTGGCTGTTGTATCAGACCTTGAGTTGCCGGCTTTGGGGCCGCACCGGGTTTTATCAATCCGGTGGCGCCTACGGATTCCGTGACCAATTGCAGGACGTGATGGCGTTGGTGCATGCGGAGCCGGCCCTGACTCGCGAGCATTTGCTCCGCGCCGCCGCGCGCCAATTTCGCGAAGGAGATGTGCAGCATTGGTGGCATCCACCGTCCGGCCGCGGCGTGCGGACTCATTTTTCCGACGACTATTTGTGGTTGCCTTACGTGACCTGCCGTTATGTTTCGTGCCTCGCGGATACCGGGGTGCTCGACGAAAAAATCCCCTTCCTTGAAGCCCGGCCAGTCAAACCGGAGGAGGAATCCTACTATGATTTGCCAAATGTCTCGGAAGAGTCGGCGACGCTTTATCAACATTGCGTTCGCGCCATCGAGCACGGACTAAGATTCGGCGAGCACGGCTTGCCCTTGATGGGGTGTGGGGACTGGAATGACGGCATGAACCGGGTGGGATACCAGGGTCGCGGTGAAAGTGTCTGGCTGGCTTTCTTTCTCTACGACGTGCTCACCCAGTTTGCCCAACTGGCCCGCGCGCACCGCGACCCGGCCTTTGCCGAACGCTGCCTTTCCCAAGCGCGGACACTTCAACAGAATATCGAACAACACGCCTGGGACGGCCAATGGTATCGCCGCGCCTACTTTGACAACGGAGACCCACTCGGCTCCCAGTGCAATCCAGAATGTCAGATTGATTCCTTGTCGCAAAGCTGGTCGGTGATCAGTGGCGCCGGAGATCCTGTCCGCTCGAACAACGCGATGGAGTCGGTGGATCGGCGCCTGGTTCGCCGTGACGCCGGACTGGTTCAATTGTTTGATCCGCCGTTCGACAAATCCCCGCTTAACCCCGGTTACATCAAGGGTTATATGCCGGGAGTTCGTGAAAATGGAGGCCAATATACCCACGGCGCGATTTGGACGGCCATGGCCTTCGCACTCCTGGAGGATGTCGAACGTGCGTGGGAACTCGTCGCACTGCTCAATCCCATCCATCACAGCGGGAGCCGCGACCAAATCGCCATCTATAAAGTCGAGCCTTACGTCGTCGCGGCGGACGTGTATGCCGTCGCGCCGCACACAGGCCGCGGAGGCTGGACATGGTACACCGGATCAGCCGGTTGGATGTATCGGCTGCTCATCGAAACATTGTTGGGCGTAAATCTCGCGGGAGATCAACTACGGCTGACTCCCCGTCTTCCGAAAAGCTGGGCCACATGTAAGATCCATTACCGCTATCGCCAAACCGTTTACGACATCACCATCATCCGGTTCGCCACTGATCCGGCCGAAGCGAATCAACTCTTTTTGGATGGAAAGGAACTTGACACGATCACCGTCCCATTGGTGGACGACCGCCGCAAACACTCCGTCGAATTGAGGGTATGGACTCCGGTGAAAGCTCCTAAAAATCGAGAACTTCTATTGACTGCGGTTTGACCGGCTCCAGTGGCTTTCTGTATTGCAGCGATGTCCAGGCCTTAATATTCCTGGATGGGAATCCGAGTTAACCAGTGAAAGGTCAGGAATGGAAGGAAAAGCGTATTTCCTTCGGTTCAACTCAGAGGACTCGACATCGGTTTTAGACGCAATTCTCCATCAAAAATATGCAAATCGAACTGCCTTGAAAGCGGACCTTGAGTTATCCCGGTCCGTGGGAACATGGCCTTCATCTTGGTATTGAAGGCTCAGTCTCGCGCTTCCGTTCACGGCATGGTGGCAGGATCTTCAGTTGCGTTTAGCGCGGAATCCACCCAAGAAATAGATGATAAGGCATATCGCCAGAACTAAACCAATCCCACCGCCGCCGAAAGCCGGTCCTCCCCAGTAAAATCCACCCCCACCGAACAACAGAAGAAGAACAAACAGAATAATTATTAGATTCATACCGTAAAGTGACATATTGCTGAGAGGTTCACTATGGGGTCTTCACCCCATGCCTAAATGGAAATCTGCCATCCGATTTCAACCACCGCGTCCGAGGGCATCCGGAAATATTCACTCCAATGCGTGGAAAGGAAACACAGTTGATTGTGGTCACGATGATCAAGGTCCCGATGCGATTTTCGGCTCTCCGCCCAAAGGGAGCAATCCAGCCCAACCAGATTAGCGAAAGACCAACAATTTTTGTTCCGTCATTTCTTCGATGGCATAGCGAACCCCTTCCCGGCCAAGCCCTGAGTCTTTGATGCCGCCATAAGGCATCGGGTCGCCCCGATAAGTGGGAACATCATTCCAAACCACCCCGCCGACTTCAAGGTCAGCATACGCTTGGAAAACAGCTTTCAGATCCCCGATGAAAAGACCGGCTTGCAAACCATAGGACGAATCGTTGACGCGGGCAATCGCGTCGCTGAAATCCTGGTACGATTCCAATACCACCAACGGCGCAAAAACCTCCTCGCGGCACACTTTCATGTCAGGCCGCGTTTTGGTCAGGACGGTGGGCTGCAACACCGCGCCGTCACGTTGGCCGCCAACCAGCACTTTGGCCCCGCCGGCGACCGCCTCTGCGATCCAGCTTTCGGCGCGTTCGGCCTCCCGTTGCGAGATCATGGGACCGAGATCGGTCTCCTCATTTAGAGGGTCACCGACTTTGAGTTGGCGGACGCGCTGGAGAAACTTGCCGGCAAAGGCGTCGAAAACAGACTGATGCACAAAAGCGCGCTGGACGGAAATGCAACTCTGTCCGGCGTGGGTAAAACCACCGTAAGCACACCGCTCGGCAGCGCGGTCCAGGTCGGCATCCGAATGGACCACGACCGCCGCATTGCCTCCCAGTTCGAGCGCGACACGCTTTTTGCCGGACTTTTGCTTGAGCATTCAGCCTACGGCCGCGCTGCCGGTGAAGGACAGCATTTTGATCCGTTCATCCGTCACCAGTGTTTGGGCCAGTTCGTTGGCGCAGAAGAAGGCGTTAAGCTGGCCCGGTGGCGCTCCGGCTTCCTCCACGATGCGCGCGAGATTCAGCGCTGACAAGGGCGCTTGCGGCGCAGGTTTCAAAAGCACCGTGTTGCCACAGGCGAGCGCGGGCGCCACTTTGTGTCCCACGAGATTGAGGGGAAAGTTGAACGGCGTGATGGCCGTGATCGGCCCGATGGGAAAACGTCTGACCAGGGCGGAGCTTCCTTCGGACGCAGCGTCGAGGTCCAATGGCAGCCATTCACCCCGGATGCGTTTGCACTCTTCCAACGCGTCCGTGAACGTGCCGATGGCCCGATTCACTTCAGTCCGGGCGGTTCGAATGGGTTTGGCCGCCTCCAGCGTAATCAAACGCGCCAGTTCTTCACGTTGGGCCTTGAGCGCTTCCACTATTTTTTCCAGGATGCTGGCGCGTTGGTGAACTGGCATACGACGGGTGTCCCGGAACGCCCGCGCGGCGGCGGTGATGGCTGATTCAACGTCGCCGGGCGTGGCCAACCAGGTCACGCCGACAACGTCGCCGTTGAACGGCGACCGAATCTCCACGGGTTGAGCCGAGGTTTTCCAGTGTCCGTCAATCAAAAGTTTGAATTCGCGGTTCATATTGATCAGGAGCCATCACCCCGCTTTGGCGAGGGCATTGAGCCTTTCCGTTAGTTTCAGGTTCTCGCCGAAATCCACCGGGCAATCAATCACCGTCAGCTTGCCGCTCTCCAGCGCGGCTTGCAGCGCGGGCAGCAATTCCCCGGCCGCCTGAACGCGCCAGGCCTGCGCGCCGAAGCTCTCGGCATATTTGACAAAATCGGGATTTCCGAAATCGGTGAAGGCCGGACGTGAAAAACGGTTGATCTGTTTCCATTTGATCAACCCGTATGTCTGGTCATTCAACATCAGAGTGACAAACCCTGTGCCCAGACGGACAGCAGTTTCCAGTTCCTGCGAATTCATCAGGAAACCGCCATCACCCGTTACCGCGACAACGCGCCGGTTCGGATAAACCAGCTTGGCCGCGATGGCCCCGGGCACCGCGATGCCCATGGCGGCAAAGCCATTGGAGATGATGCAGGTGTTGGGTTGATAGCAGGGGAACAACCGCGCCAACCAGACCTTGTGCGCGCCGACATCGGATATGACAATATCCTCATCCTGCAACGCCCGGCGCAAATCCGAGATAATTCTTTGTGGCTTGAGCGGAAAGGAAGCATCATCAAGGTGTAGTTCGAGTTCTTCCTCCAAATCTCCCCGCACCGTCAAATTCCACGTTTTCTGTCGCGGCCCGCATATCCGTGCCAGTTCACGCAAGGAAGTGGAAAGGCCCCCCACCACGCCAACACCGACAATGTAGGCGGCGTCCACTTCCGCCGGGGAGGAGTCTATATGGATGATTGTCTTGTCGTGGGCCGGATTCCATAAGCTCGGCGCAAATTCCACCAAATCGTAACCGACGGTGATCACCAGGTCGGCCCGGGCAAAAGCGCGGTTGATGTGGTCCGGCGCCTGCAAACCGATCGCGCCGTGGGCCAGCGGATGCCGATCAGAAATTATGCCTTTGCCCATGAACGTGGTGGCCACCGGGATGTTCAATTTCTCAGCGAACTCAACCAGGGCCTCCCCGGCATGCGCGCGAACGGCGCCGTTGCCCGCCATGATGATCGGTCGGCGCGCCTGCGCAAGCAAGTGCGCCGCCCGTTCGATTTGTTCTTCCAATGCTGGTCCGGGATGGGGTGCCTGCACAAGCAGTGGAACGGCGTCAATCTCCGCGATGGCGATGTCTTCAGGAATTTCAATATGCGTGGCCCCCGGCTTCTCAGTCTGGGCCACCTTGAAAGCCTTGCGAATGGCTTCAGGAATCATCGCCGGGATGCGCAGGCTCGTGTTCCACTTGGTAATCGGACGGAACAGCGAGACCACGTCCACGTATTGGTGCGATTCCTTGTGCATCCGGTCCGAGCCGGCCTGTCCGGTGAGGGCGACCAAGGGAGCGTGGTCCAGATTTGCATCCGCCACGCCGGTGAGGAGGTTGGTCGCGCCCGGACCCAACGTGGCCAGACACACGCCCGCCTGGCCGGTCAGCCGGCCATAAACGTCGGCCATGAAGGCCGCACCCTGTTCGTGGCGCGTCGTGACAAACCGGATTGAGGAGCCAACCAGCGCATCGACGACATCCATGTTTTCCTCGCCCGGGATGCCGAAGACATAGCCGACACCCTCATTCGCGAGGCATTTGACGATAAGTTCAGCAGCTTTCATAATTCCCCGTGGCCGCCGATTTCCGGCGGCTGATAATCTTCCAAGTCAAACTCTAACCGCTTGAGCGTGTTCTGCAAATCGAAGTTTCGGCGCTGCTGCCAGACTGAGTGGAACGGCAAACCCGAGGCCTGTCAGCCTGATCAAAATGGCTGGAATGGGTGACGCGACGAACACTTTAGAGCGACGGCAGGCTTTTCCAAGATTTGGTTGCCCTATTATGAACAATTCCATCAAAGGCGTGGCTTGAGCCGAACGCGGGTGATTCCGGATTTGTCCGACCGAACACGCTGAATGGGAGTGACTTTGCCCCGCTTCTGCGCTACCCTTCACCATGTTTCTGACCGGACTTGGCACCGCCGTCCCGCTCCGGCGTTTTACGCAGATGGAATGTTGGGCGGCACTGCAACAATCACCGCAGTTTCCGCAACTCGACGCACGCTCCCGCGCGTTGCTCAAGAAAGTGTTGTCCGGCGAAAACGGCATTGCCACCCGGCACCTGGCGGTGGCGGATTTGGAGGAGGCTTTTGTCCTGACGCCCGATGTATTGCATGCCCGCTTCGCCCGGCATGCGCCCTTGCTCGCTGTGCAAGCCGCCGAACGCGCCATGGCCCAGGCCCGGCTCACGCCGGCGGAGGTGGACGGGGTTATCATCAGCACCTGCACCGGTTATCTGTGTCCCGGACTCACCAGCTATGTCAGCGAACGGCTGGGGTTACGGTCCGACGTGATGGCACTCGATTTGGTGGGACAAGGTTGTGGCGCGGCGTTGCCAAACTTGAGGACGGCGGAGGCGCTGCTGGCGGCGGGTCGGGCGCAATATGTTCTGTCCGTCTGTGTCGAGATTTGCAGCGCGGCTTTTTATCTGGACAACGACCCCGGCGTGCTCATCAGCGCCTGCCTTTTCGGCGACGGAGCGGGCGCGGTCGTGTTGTCGGTAAAGCCCGCCGTTCATGCGCGGCAAGTGGAGTGGAAGAGTGCCAGAAGTATTCTCAGCCCGGCGGAGCGTGACCTTCTGCGCTTCGAGCAACACGACGGCATGTTGAGGAATATCCTGGCCAGCCGGGTGCCAACGCTGGCGGCCAGACACGCAGAGAACCTCCTTACCGAGATGCTCAACCTCTCCAAGCTAAAGCGCGCGGATTTGAACGGATGGATTCTGCACGCCGGCGGACGCGAGGTGCTGGCCGCCTTGCAAAGACGTCTCGGCCTGAGTGAGAGCGATTTGCGCCGGAGTGCCGCAGTGTTGTCCGATTACGGCAATGTCAGCAGCCCATTCGTGCTCTTCGTGCTGGAGAGGGCGCTCGCGGAGGGCGCGCCCGGCGGTTTGTGGTGGCTGTCGTCTTTCGGCGCGGGGTTCAGTTGTCACGGAGCTTTCTTGAAGGTGGATTGAGCCATGCGTCGTGTTGTCGAACCTGAACTGCTGGACGAGCTTCCGGCCGCCGATCCGCGGGCCACCGGCTCGCGCTCGGATTTGCGGCGGTTGAACTCTATCCTGGGACACGATGATATTTTATCGCGCTCGTTTGACGATCATCTCGATGAGGCTTCTTTCCGCTCACGACCGCTCCGTGTGGCGGAACTGGGAGCGGGGGACGGAAGGTTGCTGCTGCGGCTGGCTCGCCGCGTGTCGGCGCTGGGTCTGACAGCCCAAGTGACGTTGCTCGATCGCCAGAATGTTGTTTCAGCCGAAACGCGGTGCGCGTTCACCGCGTTGAGTTGGTCCGTAGAAAGTGTGGCGAACGATGTGTTTGCTTGGCTGGAGCAACCCTTTCCCGCTGTGGATATGATGTTCGCGAATTTGTTTCTGCATCATTTCCAGGACAAATTACTGACGGCTTTGTTACGGCTGGCCGCCGCCAGAACGAACCTGTTCATCGCGTGCGAGCCACGCCGTTCACCGTTCACGCTCACGGCCTCCCGATGGCTCCGGCTCATCGGTTGCAACGCCGTTACACGCCACGATGCCGTCGTGAGCGTGCGGGCGGGTTTTGTCGGCCACGAACTCTCCGCCCTCTGGCCGGCGGATAACCAATGGCAGTTGAGCGAGCAATCCGCAGGCTTCTTCAGCCACTGCTTCATCGCGAAAAGAAATGACTGAAAGCGTCACTATCGTGGGCGGTGGACTGGCCGGCTTGACGCTGGGCATCGGTCTGCGCCAACGCGGTGTGCCGGTCACGGTGTGGGAAGCGGGGCGCTACCCGCGACACCGCGTCTGTGGCGAATTCATCAGCGGCGACGGGCAAAACTCACTCGCTCGACTGGGTTTGTTGGGGGGGTTGCAAAGGGCGGGTGTTGGTTGCGCGGGGAGCGCGGCGTTCTTTGCCGGAAAGACGATGGTCGCGGCGCGCCCGCTTCCAGAAGCGGCTTTGTGTGTCTCGCGCTTTGTTTTGGACGAATGGCTCGCCCGTGAATTTCAGCGCCTCGGCGGCGAGTTGCGTTTGGACGCGCGATGGCGTGGAGAATTCGGAACTGGAATTGTGCGTGCCAACGGCCGGCGCGCAGAGCCGGTGACGGATGGCTGGCGGTTGTTCGGTCTCAAAGTTCACGCTCGCGAGGTCGCGCTGGACGCCGACCTGGAGATGCACTTTGTGCCCTCAGGTTATGTTGGCTTATGCCGATTGCCGGGCGGCGAAGTGAACATCTGCGGCTTGTTTCGCAGCAAGTCGGCCGTGCCCGACCTGGCGCGACGCTGGCGCGACTGGCTGGGCGGACCGGCCGCATCGGTGTTGCATTCGCGCATGGCTGAGGCGCGATTCGATGAAGACTCGTTCTGCTCGGTGGCGGGTCTTTGCCTGCGTCCGCAACGCGCGACCCACCGGAATGAGTGTTGCGCTGGCGATGCGTTGACCATGATTCCGCCCGTGACGGGCAACGGCATGTCTATGGCCTTTGAATCCGCGGAACTGGCCATCGAACCACTCGCGGAATTCAGTCGCGGCCAATTGACCTGGGACGGAGCGCGGCACGAGATTGCCACGCGTTGCGACAAGAGATTTTCTCCGCGACTGCGCTGGGCGGCGTGGGTGCAAAGAGCGTTGTTTCAGCCGCCCGCGCGCTCAGTCCTGATGTTCCTGGCTGCACACTCAGAGTGGTTCTGGCGCGGAATTTTCGAGCGGACACGGTGACGGGAAGGAATACCCCGGACTGGAGTGGCCAGCGCCAGGGTTAGCTTGTCAAAACGAATATCAATATCCGGAAGGTGGTTGTTTTTTGCGCTCTCCGGGAGATCCGGTTGACAAAATCAATGCTTTTTAAGAACCCATCAAACTTAAATGTACGAAAAATGGTTTGAGCGCGTTTCGACCAACCCGGGACGTCCATTAAATGAAGGCTGATTTGTTTGGTCGTTAATGCTGGCATAATTTCAATTGGTTCTCTTCCGGCCCGAGCCGCTCTTTTTGCCGCCGCCGTCGAGTTTGTTGACGGTGGCCCAAGCCCGCGCTTCCGAGGTTTTCACGCTCAGGCCCTTTTTCTCGTAGCCGGCTTCGATGTGTTCCGCCTGACGTTTCTGTTTGTCAGTATAATTGGATTTATCGCCTTGAGGCATTCTTCGTTCCTTCTTTCGAATGGGACGTCGCGGGCACGGTTCGCCATGCCGCTTCGCTTTTCTTCTCGTAATCGTCAAAGGCTTTGACCAGGCCGACGAGCACTTCCGCCGAAGTCTCGAACAGCGCCTGGGCCTTCGGCTCCGTGACTTTTCCAACATCCCTACGCAAATGCTCGATGAGTTGGCTCATCTGAGCCTTGAGTTTTTGCGTGTGGTGAACAGGATCGTTTTTGGTTAAGGGCTTCATACAAGTGCCGCATTGCTTGAGAACTGGCCGTTCTTCACACGGTTTTGTCCATTTTTCCCTCTACCGGCTTTATTGCGGGCGGCACCTCAATGTCCAGCGCCGCCGCCAGACTGATTTCGTGCTCCTGCTCCTGCACGATGATCGCGCGCAAAGTCTCGCTTAACGCAAATTCCCCCATCGCTTCCGCCTGTCGGATGCGCTCGCGATAACGCCCCACCGTGGTCCGTTCGTTTTCCAGATCCGCGCGCAGCATAACGATTGGGTCACTTGAGGTCTTGACCGGCTTGGGCGTCACGCACGGCATGCCGCCCAGATAATCAATTTGCCTGGCAATTCTGATGGCGTGCGCCAGTTCTTCCCCGGCATGGACTTCCAACTCCCGCGCAATGTCCGTGTACGCGGCCCCCTTCAGCACCTGGCTGTAAACGGTGTAGGCGATGATCGCCTGGTATTCTCCTGCCAGATCCTCGTTCAGCAGTTGGATCATGTGTTCGCGAGTGATGCTCGATTCTGTGGTTGTGTTTTCTTTGGTCATAAAATAGCTAAAATCAGGCCGCGCATTACCGGGTCTGTCTGGGCTCAACCTTCCACGGCGAAGCCGACCTTGATGGTCACCTGCCAGTGATCCACCTTTCCTTTGGTGATGGCGCCGCGTGTTTCGACCACCTGGAACCAGCACAGGTTCTTAATGGTTTTGTGGGCGCGTTTAATGGCCTTTTCAACGGCGTCCTCGACCGAGGTGGTCGAGGTGCCGGTGAGTTCGATGAGTTTATAAACGTGGTCGTTCATGTTGTGTTTTTCCGTCGTTCGCGCATTGCCAGCCTGGGAATGTCCGCTTATCTGCAGCCGCAGGCTGTGGAGAATTCCTTGATCGCTTTTTCGACCGCATCACGGGTTTCGCCTGTGATCTTCTGAATCCGGCGAGCCATTTCCTGCTCCTTTCCTTCGACGAATTGGAGATCGTCATCGGTGAGCTGCGACCATTTCTGCTTCAACTTGCCTTTGGTTATGTTCCAGTCGCCTTTGCGTTCAATTGTTGTCATAAAAGTGGGAGATTTAATTTCCTTTGGATCCGCCGCCAGCGTGACGGCAAAAGAGTTCGCGCGTTTAGTCCACCATCAACTTGACGGAAGTGTCACCGCGCAGGGCTTTGGAATAGGGGCACGTTGTGTGGGCTTGGTCCATGATGCTTTGAGCCTTGGCGCGATCGATCCCAGGGAGCTGCGCGTGCAACTCCACGGCCAGCCGGTAACCGCCCTGGTCATCCTCGTTCAGGCTTACCAGTGCCCGCACCGTGGAATCCCCGACCAGGGCGCCGAGCTTTTTGGCCGCATTTTTCAAGGCGCCGTGGAAACAGGCTGAATACGCGCCGGCAAATAGCAATTCGGGATTGGGTCCGCGTTTCTCCGCGCCTTTTTCCAGCGGATTTCCCAACGTAATATTCAGCAACCCGTCGGGCGTCTGAATGGTCCCTGAACGTCCACCTTTGGAAATCGCTTCCGCCGTAAACAGAGTTTTCATAATCGCTTTGATTTGCTCAGTCGGGCCGCCTGGCTGCTGCTTCACCTGGAAAAGCAGTCGTTAGCCGCGCAGCCCGACACCGGGGTAACACTAGGCGGTGGGCTGAGACTTTGCTATGGGGTGAAACCCTACCGTGAAATCACCGCGTTTCCTTGCCTTTGAAAAGGTGAAACAGGAAAGCTAAACAGGGCAGCAGGAAACATTTCCATTTGCCATCTTAACAATTTCGCGGCTGACAATGGAGCCGTCCTGGCAGTTCACCAACACGGTGGCCTCCGCAACTTCGGGCGTCGGAGATTCCTTTGGGTTTGGGTGTGTGAGGTGGACCCCATCCTTTAGACCACGGAGCGCAGAATTTCATTTCGATTTCCGCCGTCTGCTGTCAGACATACGTCTGTTTGTCTGTTGTTCATTTTGCGCTTCCAGCCCTTTCGAAA
>Ga0182030_10011676_pt1 | contig 17688 bp, 18 predicted proteins | sample 812S3MmetaG_FD_121299 | JGI IMG/M metagenome (GOLD analysis project Ga0182030, IMG submission 121299) | Permafrost microbial communities from Stordalen Mire, Sweden - 812S3M metaG (Illumina Assembly) | ecosystem: Environmental > Terrestrial > Soil > Wetlands > Permafrost | place: Sweden...
ATCGGCGGCACACTGCACCCGCAAGCGCCGCACGATTTCATTCCGCAGCCGCACCCGGACAACGTCGACGTCCGCCCCGCGCCGCCGGACAAGGCGCTCGGGCCGATGTTGGAAAGCGGCGAAATCGACGCGCTCTTTTCGGCGATCGTTCCGCCGTGCGTTCTCAAGCGTTCGCCGCGGGTCGGCCGGTTGTTCGAAAACTATGAGCCGGTCGAGCGCGACTACTTTGGACGCACGGGCATCTTCCCCATCATGCACACGGTCGTCATCCGGCGCGACGTCTACGAAAAGCATCCCGGTCTCGCCGCTGCGGTGTACAAGGGCTTCTGCGATGCGAAGGACGTTGCCGTGAAGCAGTACACTGCCGCCGCGATGTTTCACCACGCTCCGACGATGATTCCGTGGTTGAGCCAGTTGTTCGATGAAGACCGCGCGCTGCTCGGCGACGACTGGTGGCCCTACGGGGTTGCAGCAAATCGTGCGGCCGTCGACACCTTTTTGCGTTACCATTTCGAGCAAGGCCTTTCGAAGCGTCTCCTCACGTGTGAGGACATCTTCGTACCCGAGCTCCTTCAAACGTAATCCGAATGAACGCTGTTGCTCTATTCTGGATACGGTAGTATATTCCGTTAGCGATGGACTTTGGCGTTCAATTTTTTCCGTGCGTCGGACCGAATGATGTGTCCCCGGCGGCGTACTTCAGCGATGCGCTCGAACTTACGGAGCTTGCGGACTCGCTCGGCTATCACCACGTGCGTATGGTCGAGCATTATTTCCACCCATATGGCGGGTATTCGCCGAACCCGCTCCTCTTCTTAGCCGCTGCCGCCCAACGCTCGAAGCGCCTGCGGCTGATAACCGGCGCGGTACTACCCATTTTCAACAACCCGTTGAAGCTGTCGGGAGAGATCGGGATGCTCGATGCGATATCGAAGGGCCGCGTCGAGGTGGGTTTCGCTCGCGCTTTCCTGCCGCATGAATTTTCGCGATTCGGCGTGTCGCTCGATGAGAGCCGGGCGCGCTTCGACGAAGGGCTTGAAATCATCACTCAGCTCTTGGAGCGGGAAGACGTCGCCTTCAACGGACGCTTTCACGCGTTTCCGGCAACAACGTCCTTGCCGCGGCCGACGCAAACACCGCGCCCCCCGTTCTGGATTGCCGCTCTGGCAACGGAAGCATCGTTCGTGAATGCCGGACGTCAAGGCCACAGCATCATGGCGATCCCGGTGGGCGGGGCGGAAATGGCGCGCTTGATCGCGGCCTACCGAACCGCGTGGAGCGAGGCCGGACACCCCGGTGGTGGGCGCGTCATGCTGGCCTTTCACATGTTCGTTCACGAAGAACCGGGTGCCGCAGCCCGTATCGCACGCGGGCCGCTGAACCGCTACATTGCCGCGCTCGTCGATGCTGCGAGCGATTGGACGGCCGGAACGAGTTCGGCCGACTATCCGGGCTACGATAAGATTATCGCAAAGCTAAAAGGCGACTCGTTCGAATCCCAAGTTGCCGAAGGCTCGGCGTTTGTTGGGACCCCAGCGGAAGTCACCGAGCAGCTTCGCACGTTTCTTGCCCGATCGGGCCCGTTTGAAATTGCGTCGCTTCAGGTGAACTTTAACGATCTGCCGGTCGATCTCGCCGCAACATCGATGCGGCTGTTTGCGGCAAGCGTTGCGCCGCAGTTCGAACGGACGGAAATCAGACCATGAGGTACGCTCGCCGGTTCCTCACGGCAGCTCGAGCATTACTCGTAGGCGTGCTCACCGGCTGTGCCGTGATGAGCGCCGCCGCGGTCGTCGGTTCGGCAACGCTCGAGCCGTATGAGATCAACGCGATCATCCCGCTGACGGGCGGCGGCGCGTTTCTGGGCAAGGCATACGTCGAAACGTTCCGTGCTGTCGAACAATTGGTCAACTCCACCGGAGGCATCCAAGGGCATCCGATCAAGTTCGTTACCGCCGATACGCAGACCAACGGCCAAGTCGACGTCGAGCTGGTCAACGGTCTCATCGCCAAGCACGTTCCGGTCTTCATCGACGGTGCCCCGAGTACCGTGTGCCTCCCCTCGATTCCGCTTGTCGTGAATAACGGACCGGTCGATTACTGTTTATCGCCGGTCATTCATCCGCCGGCCGGAAGCTACGTGTTCTCAACGAACGCATCGACGTTCGACCTGGCATCGGTGGCCATTCGGTACCTGCGGGAACGCGGCTGGAAACGCATCTCCATGATTACGTCGACCGATTCAACGGGCCAGGAATACGATCGGCAGATTGCTACGGTTCTGGCGCTGCCGGAGAATCGTGATATGCAGCTCGTCATGCACGAGCACTTCAATCCGGCCGATATCAGCGTGAACGCGCAGCTCACTCGTTTAAAGAGTGCCAACTCGCAAGCGATATTGGCCTACACCACCGGGACGCCGTTGGGGACGGTTCTGCGCGGTCTCAACGATGCCGGCTTTGTTCAGCCGGTCATAACGCTAAACTCGAATATGTCCTACGCACAAATGTCGGCTTACGCATCGTTCCTGCCGAAGGAAATGTACTTTACAACACTGCGCTCAGGGACTCCCGAAGGCACGTCGCGCGGCCCATTACACGACGCTGAGACTGCGTATTTGAAGGCCTTTCGCGCGATCGATGTGCGGCCGGACGTTGGAGACGTGCTGGCCTACGATCCGACGATGATCATCGTGAGTGCGCTGCGCCATCTCGGGACGCACGCGACCGCGCAACAGATCCGTGACTATATTCTGCACTTGCACGGTTGGATCGGCGCCAACGGCGTGTATGAGTTTTCGAGCGGTGACCAGCGCGGCATCGGGCAAAATTCGATCGTCGTCGCTCGATGGTCCACCGAGCAGAGCACGTGGGTCCAGGTTAGCCGGCCGCGCGGCGTTCTCAAATAGAGCTCCCCCTCTCGCGGGGTGCGGAAGAACGAGCGTCAAATATTCGCGCATGAACTGCTTTCGCGTCATGGCCATCATTACGTTCGCACTGATGTCGTCGCTCGCGGGGGTGGCCGACGGACAGACGAACCCGACGATTCGCATCGCCACGACTCCGATCGATCTGGGCGCCCAAGCACTCTATGCGAACGATCTCGGTTTCTTCAAGCGCGCCGGCTTGAACGTCGAACTCAACGTGCTCACGAGCGGCAGTGTCGTCGCCTCCGCGGTATCGGGCGGCTCGATCGACATCGGCCAGGCCAATATCGTCGCGCTGGCCGCGGCCCACGTCAACGGGCTCCCGTTCGTCATTGTGGCTCCGGCAGGCTACTACACGAGCAAGGCGCCGACGACCCAGCTCATCGTCGCGGCAACGTCGCGCGTGACCTCGGCGAAGGAGCTGGACGGTAAGACCATCGCCGTTACCGCTCTCAAAGATTTGAATTGGGTCGGCATTCAGTCGTGGCTCGCGCAGAACGGCGCGTCGCTCGATTCAGTAAAATATATTGAAGTACCGCAGAGCGCCGTTTGCAACGTGCTCACGGCGGGCCGCGCCGATGCCGGTATCCTCTCCGAACCGTATCTGAGCTATGCACTCGAAAGCCAATGTCGCGTGCTTGCATCAACGCACGACGCGATCGCGAAAGAGTTCCTTGTCGGTGCATGGTTCAGCACGACGGCCTGGGCGCAAGCTCACCCCGACCTCGTCAGCCGCTTTCGGGCCGTCATGCGCGAGACGGCACGCTGGGCGAACACCCACCACGAAGAATCGTCCAAGATCCTCGAAAAATATATGAAGCTGACCAGCGCGCCGGGGATGAAGCGCGTGCCGTTTGCCGAGACGATCGACCGCGCGCAAGTGCAATCACTGATCGACATGGCAGCCAAATACGGCGCACTCAAATCGAGCTTTCCGGCCGCCGACCTGTTGCTGCCGGATCGGTAAGGGACGCTCCGGCGCTCGGCGCTTCATCATGAAGGAAGCGCGAAATGTTGCAGCTTACTCCATGCGTACGTTCTTCGTGAAGTCGTAGTCCGTGTGCTTGGTTGCCGTAAATTTCCAATCGATCAACGACGGATCGCGGCCGGTGACGAGGGTGTCGGTGAGGAACGCGATCGCCTCATCCCACGTCTGCTTCGCGGTCACCGGGCGGTAACGTCCCGGCATCGTGTCGTTGAGCCATCCATGTGGCGCATCGGCATACACGGTGACCTGATAGTTGAGATTGGCGGATTCGAGCGCATTGCGAAAGCGAACGACGTCGGCAAACGAAATGACATGATCTTTCTCGCCGAAAATTCCGAGCACGTTCGTCTCGATTCCGTCGATGAGCCCGCTCATGCCCCAGGGGTAACGCTCGTTGACTTCCCAATCCGACTGCTGAGCCGCGCCGTACACGCTAATGCATGCCGTCAACGGATGGTGTTTCGCCCAAACGAACGGATAGCGTCCGGTTTGGCATACGCCCATCATACCGAAGCGCGATGCATCGGCGCCGGCAACGCCGGCGAAGAGCGTAAAGGCGTCCTCGAGTAGCGCCAGCACCTCCGGATCGCTCGGCTTTGCACCAACCGTGCCCGCATGCAACGCGGCTTGATCGGGATGCGCGTAGAACAAATCCGGGGCGCACACGGCGAAGCCATCGGCGCTCATCTTGCGCGCGAGGTCTTCGGTATGCTTTACCAGGCCGTAGCGCTCGTGCAGCAACATGACGCAGGGGAACGAACCGGGCGCGTCCGGCCGACACATCAGCGCGGGCGTGCCGTTCGCTCCGACCGGTCGCGATTCGGTGACGGTGTATGACAAGAAATAACTCCCTATGAGTGAATGACGAATTCTTCCATAACGCTCTCGCGTACGGCTGATTCGATCAGGCTCCAGATATGCCCGACGTATTCGGTGAACCGTGGCGTTCGCTTGACCGATGGATCCCGCGGCCGCGGCAAGTCGATCGTGATTTCTTCTTGAATGCGCCCGGGACGCCGGCCAAACACCAAAACTCGGTCGGACAGGTAGACCGCTTCATCGATCTGGTGCGTAATGAACAAGACGGTCGATTTGGCTGCGGACCAGATCCGCAGCAATTCGGTCTGCATGATCTCGCGCGTCTGTGCGTCGAGCGCCGCGAACGGCTCGTCCATCAAGAGGACTTCCGGGTGGACCGCAAGCGCGCGCGCCAAGTTGACGCGTTGCCGCATGCCGCCCGAGAGTTGTCGGGGGTAGTACTTCTCGAAGCCCTTGAGACCAACGAGTTCGAGCAGCTGGTTCACGTGCTCGCGCTCCGTATCGTTGAGCCGGCCCTGAATCTCGAGTCCGATGGCTGCGTTACTCCACACCGTGCGCCACGGTTGGAGCGAATCGGCCTGAAACACGAAGGCGCGATCGGAGCCGGGCTTCGTGACTTGCCGGCCGTCGATGGACACGACGCCGGCGTCGAACGTTTCGAGCCCGTCGACGATACGCAGAAACGTCGTCTTGCCGCAGCCGCTGGGACCGACGATGCTCACGAACTCGCCGTCGGCAACATCGACGCTGATGTCGGAGAGCACTTCGAGGTCGTCGTAATATTTCGTTAGCCCGCGCACCGAAAGTTTGGCCGGCGGGGCCGCCGCGCTCACGCTTTCCACGGCACGAGGACCCGTTCCAGATACTGGAAGGCAGCGGTCAGCACGATGCCCGCCGTGGCCAGCACGATCACGCTGGCGAAGAGCTGCGGCATATTGAACACCTGGCTTGCATTGTTGATGAGGTACCCGAGGCCGCCGCGTGCGCCCGCGAGTTCGCCGATGACGACGCCGATCAAGCCGCGTCCAACGCCCAAGCGTAAGCCCGCGATGATGTAGGGGAAGGCGCTCGGCAACGAGACTTTTTCGAAAATCTGCGTTCTGCTTGCGCCGAACGATCGCGCGGCCTCGATCAACTGCGGATCGGTATGCTTGATGCCGGTTTCGGTGTTGATGATCATTGGGAAGATCACGAGGCTGATCACGACGGCGATCTTCGACCAGATGCCCACCCCGAACCAGAGAATCAAGAGCGGCGCCAGAGCCACGATCGGCGAGGCGTAAAACCCCGAGATCCACGGCGTGAGAATGAGGGAGAGATTTTCGAACGACGCGGTGAGCAAGCCGATGAGCGTGCCGGCAACGACGGCGATGACGAACCCGATGAAGAACTCCTCGCCGCTGATCACGATCGCTTTTTGCAGCACGCCCTGTGTCCACATGTCGCCGAGCGCGGCGAGCGACGAACTCGGCGTGGCTAGAAAAAGCGTGTTCTTTACGACAAAAAGTCCGACGAACTCCCAAATCGCGAGGCCGCCGATCACCGATGCGATCGTCATAGCGACGCGTTGGATCGAACGGCGGCGCGCTGCGGCACGGCGACGGTCGCTCCGGGACGGCACGCCCGTTGGGGCCGTCGCGGAAGGCGCGCCGGTCACGACGGCGCTAGGCATGCGCCGGTGTTTTGCCCGCCAATTTATCGAGATGAGCGACCACGTCGTCGATGCCCAAGACGTCGGCGTACTTTTGATGCATGTCGAAGAGGTTCATAGCGTGCGCCGTCTTGTGGCGATCGAACACGCATTCTTCGACGACGGTCATCTTGAAGCGGTAGCTGCGGCCCTCGACGCAGGTCGCGCGCACGCAACCGCTCGTGCTCTCGCCAACCAGAATGATGCCGTCGACGTCGTTGGCGTGCAGATGCGACATCAGGAGCGTTCCGAAGAAGCCGCTTGGAGCTGCTTTGCGTAGCACCGCTTCGCCCGGTAGCGGCTTGACGTCGTCGATGATGTCGAAGCGGCGGCGCAGCCGATCGGCCATGACGGGATCGACGGCGACGTTCGAGGTCTCTTTTTTCCCGCGTGTCGACCAACCCGGCACGCCGGAGTCCGACGGGCTCAGGCCGGTCACGTGAACGATCGGGATATCCGCCTGGCGCGCCGCACCGAGCACGCGCTGCAGGTGCGGAATAGCGTCCCACGCCTGCGGGCCGCACGTCCCGGGCCAGTCCGCCATCGCGTCTAGGACCGACGCGGGCCGGCTGTCGCCAAAAACCCACCGATAGAGATCGATCAAGACGAGCGCCGGACGCTGTCCGAATCCCCAGACTTGATGTGGGCGCTCTTTGAGCGTCGCGGTATCCTCGGCAGCCAAGAACTGGTCCCATACGCGCATCGTCGGGTCTTATCGTAGCGGGGCACCGGCGCCTTGGCGAGACGTTCGGCGAAAGGCAAAGCGAAGGGACGACCCATTGGCCAAGCGGGGCAGGGGGCACGCCGGCGTTCTTTAGCGGCGGCGCAACGCAGCGTTTGCCTTCGTCGCGAACGTATTGTCGTAGAATCGCGCGGGGTCGGGCGCCGGCGGTTTGATCTGATCCGTTTTCAGCAAGGCGGAGATGACGGGGGCGAGATCCTCGTTCGTCATCAGACCCGTCCGGTGATAATATTTCACCTGGGTTATGAAGAAGTCATACGTTTTGGTTGCGTCGTCGGGCGAGACGTTGGTCGCCTCGGCCAGAATGGCAACGGCTTTGGACTTATTCCCGGGATCGTACAACCAATTGACAGCCCGCAAGATCGATTTCGCGTAAGCGATAAGGATGTCGGGGTTCTTCTTCGCGAAGTCGATGCGCGCGGAAAACGTATCGAATGGAAAGACCGGAAAGTATTTTTGCACGCGATCGAGCACGGGATACCCGGCGGACTCGGCCCGGAATGAGAACGGCGGCAGCAAGATCGCGGCATCGACGGTGCCGGAAAAAAGTGCCGCAAATCGTTCGCTCGTTCCGCCCGCGAACGTGTACGTCACGTCATCGGGCTTCAGCTTATACGCCGCAAGCACCGTATTCATGAAGACGAGCGTGATGTCGTTCGGTCCCCCGACGATGATCGTCTTTCCGCGCAATTGGGAAATCGAAGAAAGGCCCTTTTTACCGACGATGATATAGGGTGCGTTGTTCGATCGATTGATGAAGCTGACGATTGGCGCGCCGCCGAGGACCGCCTCGATGATTTGCGTCGTCGAGATTTCGCCGATGTCGACGGAACCGGCCGTCAGTTGCTGCGCATTGGCTGCGGAGGAGCCGGTAACGATGATATCCACCTGAAGTCCATTTTGCGTAAAGTAGCCGAGTTTGTCGGCGACGTAGACGGACCAGTCGCTTGCGGTCTTCGACGTAAGGCCGACAGCAACGGAATGCGGCGCCGGCTGCGCGAGCGCCGGACGAGCGATTGCGGCGGCCGCGATGGCGCCGCCGGCGGCGCGAAGGGCCGCGGAACGGGAGATCGATCGACTCATGCGTAGCATCTTCTCCGGCCTGCGCGGCTCTCTTTGGGACTTTTGTTCAGTTTATCAGCTCCGTCGCGGGGAATGCTTTGGCGATGATGCCGTAGCGCGCGACGGCATCGATCACCGGCTGCACGAGTTTTGGATCGTTGTTCACGGCAAATACGCCGCGACGCATTCGCTGCACGACCTCCAGGGGAATGCGCGTGGCTTTCGCGAGCATCGGTGCGGTCAGTGGGCGATTTGCGTTTGCCCAGATGGACGTCTCTCGCGTTGCCGCGATAAATTTGGCCGCGGCCGGGGCATTGTGCTGTGCCCAATCGCGCGTTGATGCGAAGAAGTCGAGCAGATAGGGCGACGCGATCGGCTTCACTTCCATGAAAAATGCGCGAAAGCCCTGATCGAGTCCATAGGTGAGGAATGGCTCGGTATCGAGCGAGGCGTCGATCGTGCCGGCTTTAATCGCCGCTGCCTTCGCAGGCAGGGGCAACTCAACGAATTTTACCAGCTTGGAGTTGCCGCCATTGTTGTCGATCCACGCCATCGCCGAAACCTGTGCGATGTTGTTGAGACCATTCACACCGATTGACTTGCCTTCAAAATCTTTGGCGACACGGATCTCGGAATCGCCGCGAACGACAATCCCAAAAGTGGGCGATGCGCTGGAGTTCACGAGCGCGGGCGCCAATCCGATAAACGGAATTCCGTGCACGTGGGCGTTGATCATGGATGTCAGATCGACCATCCCGATGTCGACTGCTCCGCCGGCGAGAGCAGCAGCAATTGCCCCACCGCTCGTAAACGTCTGCGTTTGCACATCGAGCCCGGCCCGGCTGAAGAAGCCGCCTTCAACGCCGTAGATTATTTGGCCGCAGATTTCCGCCGGGATGATGCCGATCTTAATCGGGATCGGCGTTTGCCCGCGCGCTGCGACGGGCAACACGGTAGCCGCGGAGGCGATGGAAACAAACAAGCGACGCTTCATAATCAACAACTTACGCACAAGGCCACAACTGCCTCGATGATCTCGGCGACGCGCGCCGTCAATCGCGTGATGGGCCTCCGCGAGGGCGTTACTAGCGAGAGCGTCGTTTCGAGCGGCGGATCGGTGATCGGGCGCAGCGAGAACCGATCTGGACGGTAACGCAGAACGCTCGCCGGTAGCACGGCGTGTCCCATCCCGGCTTGTACGAGATCGAGCACGGCGTCGGTACTCCCCACCTCGGCGACGACGTTCAAGTCGATCTTCGCGTTGGCAATCTCCGAGAGGATCAGACTACGGCGCGTTTGCCGGTCCCCGTGCACGACGAAGCCGTACCCTTCGAGTTCCGCCACGGTGACCGGCCGTGGGCTTGGGCCCGCGGATTCCGCCGCGCCGGCCGCACTGACGAGGTAGAGCCGCTCCGAGAGCAGCAACTTGGCTTCATGGCGGGTTCCCGGACGCGGATGGTGGGCGAGGCCCAGATCGAGCCGGCCCTCGCCGATCTGCTCGACCACCTCTTTAGAACGTAGTTCGGAGAGCACGAGCCGGACCTCGGGCAAACGCGCATGGCACTCGCGCACCAAGCCGACCGTGATTGCCCGGCCGACCCCCGGGGGAAAGCCGACCACGCACTCGCCGGTGAGGATCCCGGAGCCCGTGATCATCTCGCGGCGCGTGCGCTCGACTTGCGCGAGGAGCGCCTGAGCATGGGCGTAAAATTGGCGCCCGGCTTCGGTAAGTATCACCCCGCGGCCGGTGCGTTCGAACAGCTGGTGCTCGAGCTCGCGTTCGAGCGCCCGAATCTGCTTGCTAAGAGTCGGTTGCGGAACCCCAAGCTGATGCTCGGCCTGAGTGAAACTTCCGAGCTCGGCGACGTGAACGAAGTACGTGAGTTGCTTGAGGTCCATGGCGCCTCCGGAGGTTCGCGCAGGTATGCTTCCAGAGAATATCAGGTATAGTCATAGTGCTCTTTGCGTAGGGAGATCGTTCACCTATCATCCGAACAACCTACGAACCGGGAGACGCCAACCATGACCATGCTCAACACAATGCATCCCAAAGGGGAAGAGGTCGTCACCGCCTCCCGCAACCTCGCTGCGGTCAGCGCCCTCGACGACGCGGCGAAGGCTGCGATCGCGGCGCTTCCGCCGTTGATCTCCGCCGACTCGCACCTTATGGAGCCGATGGAAATCTGGGACCGTCTGGCCCCGACCTACCGCGAGACCCTCCTGGCACGCATCGGCAGCGCCGGGTTGTTCAAGCAAGAAATGCCGGCCGGCGCGGGCGAACCGCACGAGCGCCTCAACGTGCAAGATCGCGATGGGGTTCAGGCCGAGATCCTCTTCCCGAACAACGCGATGGCGATCTTCGGACTCGACGACCCGAAGACGCAAGAAGAGGCCTTCAAGGTCTACAACGATTGGTTGAGTGAGTTCTGCGCGGTTGCGCCGGATCGATTCTTCGGTGTGCCGTGCGTGGCCGGCTACGACATCGACGAAGCGGTGCGCGAGATGCACCGCAACCTTGCGCGCGGGCTCACCGGCGTGATGATCTGGCAAGTACCCGATCCCCAGATTCCGTTCACGTCGCTGCATTATGAGAAGCTCTGGGCAGCGGCGGCTGAGGCGAAGGCGCCGGTGCACATGCACATCCTCACCGGCCACTCCTACGCCCGCACGCAAGGGTCGGTGCGCGGCTACGAGCGTATCCGCGGCTCGGTCAACAAGAAGCAGAACGATACGATCAACGCGCTCTTCGACCTGATTTTTTCGGGTGTGTTCGATCGCCACCCCGACCTGCGCTTGGTGCTCGCAGAGAGCGAGTGCGGATGGCTACCGTTCGTGCTCCAGCAGTGGGACTACTATTTCGATCGCTTCAGCAAAGTCGAGGACCTCGGTCTCAAGCGCAAACCCAGCCAGACGTTCGAGGAGCAAGTCTACTGTACGTGGCTCGAAGATTTCTCGGGCACGCGTCAATTCACGTGGTGGGGTCAGAACAACCTCATGTGGTCGAACGATTTCCCGCATTCCAACTCGACCTATCCGTACTCGCGCGAGAACGTGGTCTATCACATCGGCAACCTCGATACGGACCTGCAACGTAAGCTCGTGCGCGACAACGCGATCCGTTTATACGGGTTGGAATCGCGCCTTGGGGAGATCCAGTAACATGACGATCGACACGAAAGCCGCACCGAAGGCTCAAACGTATCGCCTCAAAACCGCGCTCTTGAGCAGCGGGCGCACGCATCGCGTGATCGCGTCGACCGGTTCCCCCGAGCACGCGATGAACATCGCGATCAAGTGCTACGCGGAGGGCGGGGAGAATGCGTTCCATAGCCACGGGGGCGAAGATCACACGTTCATCGTGCTTGCCGGACGCGCCATCTTCCACGAGCCGGACGCGGAATCGAAAGAACTCGGACGCAACGAGGGGATTCTGATTCCCGCCGGCGCGCTCTACAAGTTCGAGGCCGTGCCGGGCGAGCCGCTCGTGCTCTTGCGCGTCGGCAATCAGTACAAGCCGCTTGAAGGTTCGAGTGAAGTCGTCGATAGCGATCGCGTGGCGCCCGACGGTTCGCAACTGCTCGGGAATTCCAAAGAAAATCTGCACGTTGCCGGCGTGCCGATTCCCGGCGCCTTCTACGAATGAACTCGCACCTCTCTCGTTCGCGCGCTCTGGCTCTGATTGGCGCGGGGACCCTCTCACTGGCGCCCGGCGTGGCGCGCGCACAGGCGCAGCCGATCCGCCTCGGGACGCTCCCCAACGGCGAGACCTACGCCCTTCCGTTCTACGCCCAAGACGGCGGCTTTTTTGCCAAGGCCGGGCTGAACGTGCAGATCGTGCCGGTTGGTGAGCCATCGTCAATTATCGCCAGCGTTGCGGGCGGCTCGCTCGATGCCGGATTTGCCGATCCTCCGCTAATCGGCAACGCCACCAATCGCGGCCTGCCGGTCGCGTACTTCGCCGGCGGCGGCCTCTACTCGACCGAAGCGCCGACCACCGTTCTCGTCGTCGCGCCGAACTCGACGTATAAAACGCCGAAGGACTTTCACGGCAAAACCATCGCTGTTGTCGTGGCAAAATCCATCGGTGCGGCCGCGTTGACGTCGTGGATCATTCAGGGCGGCGGCGATGCCAATCAGATCAAGCTCATCGAGATGCCGTTCACGGTGATGGTGACGGCGGTGGTGAAGGGCGATATCGCAGGCGCGTTCCTTGCCGAACCGTATCTCACCAACGCGAAGAACGATATCAAAGTGATCGCAAAGCCGTTCGATGCGATCGGGCCGCGGTTCTTTATCAACTCATGCTTTGCGGCGCGCTCGTGGATCTCTGCCAATACGGTCACGGCGGGTAAACTGGCTTCCGCGCTCGTGGAGGCGTCCAAATGGGTCAACGGCCATCACGACGAGTCGGCTCCGTCGCTCGCAAAGGCTAGTAAGGTGCCGCTAGAGGTCGTCAAATCGATGACCCGCGTGCGTTTTGCCGAAATCGATCCGAGACTGATTCAGCCGGTCCTCGATACCGCGTATAAGTTCAAACTCATGGAGACGCCGGTCAACGCGAGCGACATCGTAGTCAAGCTGCCGGCCGCGTAAGCAATTCGATCTCGCTGATCGAACGCCTAACGGCAAAGAGATAGATCAGCGCGCCCAGGAGTCCGACCGCCGCTCCGAGCAAGAGCGCGAGCTGGAACGAGTGCGTCGCTTCGGCGATGTAGCCCGTGATCGCAGGCGCGAATGCTCCACCGAAGTAGCCGCCGAAGTTCTTCATCCCGGCGAGCGAGCCGACATAATTCTTTGGCGCGACAACTGAGACCAGCGACCAGGCCGCACCCGTCGACATATATCCCATGAATACCGCGGCCGAAATACACGCGATTGCGAGCGAGTTGTCGCCAATCGCCGGGACGAGTGCGGTGAATGCCACTGCGCCGAGCAGACCGCCGACGACCGGGACCTTGCAACTGGTCAGTGGCGCGACTCCACGGCGAACCAACACGTCCACGAGCAGCCCGCCCGATGCCGAGCCGACGATGCCGAACAGGAACGGGATCCCCGCCATGAATCCGGTCTTGAAGATGCTGACGTGCCGATCCAATTCCAGATAGGCCGGCAACCACGTCATATAGACCGTCGAAACGTAGACCGTCCCGACGAAGCCGAGGACGACGCCCCACGTCGTTCCGAATCGGAAGAGTTGCAGCCAGTCATGTAACGTGATCTTTCGGTGCGGCTCCGCCGGCTCGCCATCGACGAGATACGCGCGCTCGTCATCGGTAAGCGGCACGGTCGCAACGTCGCGATAGGTCGCAAACCAGATTGCGGCGATGATGAGACCCGCGATTCCCATGATGACGAACATCGAACGCCAACCGAATGAGAGCATCAGCCAGGTCAACAACGGTGCCGCGACAGCCAAACCCATGGACGACGCGCCGCCAAGAATTCCGTTCGAGAGGCCGCGGTCGCGGAGGTTGAACCAATCGCGAACCACGCGGACGCACGACATGAACTGCGGCGATTCACCGATTCCGAGCAGCAAACGGGCTGCTACGAAGGTGCCGAAACCGGTAGCCAAGCCGCCAAACACCTGTGCGATCGACCAAAGCGTGATGCCGCCAGTGAGGACGCGCCGCGGTCCGTAGCGGTCGACGATGCCGCCGATCGGGAGCTGGCCAAACGAATACGCCAAGAGAAACGAGGAGAGCAGAAGTCCCATCTGACCGATCGAGAGACCCAAATCGTGGCGAATGAGCGGGTTCGCGATTGCAAGCGTCCCTCGGTCGATGAAGTTGACCATCCCACTGATCACCAGAAGGGCAAGAGCAGTACGCTGGACTTTGCGAATGCGCGCGGATGCAACGGCCACGTGAACCTCCTGCCGGCTACTTACTAATTTTTTTCTTTCCTAGGATCGCCATCAGCTCCGGAAGCGGCGCGCCGCGCGCGATCGCGTTTCCCTGTTGGACCTCGAGTTCGGCGAGGTCCTCGACTTGAACGAGCACGTCATCGATGCGATCGCCCGGAACGACCACGATTCCGTCGACGTCGCCGACGATCAGATCGTTTGGCAGCACTTGTGCGCCGGCCATACTTATCGGCACGTCGAACGCAATGATCTCGATGCCGCCCGGAGGGCGGACAGCCAATCCGCCGGCGAACGCCGGCAGCGCGTGGACTGCTAGAAGTGCGCCATCGCGTGCCCGTGCGTCGGTGACGATCCCAGCCAGCTGCGCGTGCTGCGCCGCGTTTGCGACGTTTTCACCAAAGATCCATGATTCACAGCCATCGGTACCGATCACCAATACGTCGCCCGGCGAGAGTTCGCGCATGATCGAGTAGACATTGAACGGCGGCTTCGCGATGCCGCGTTTGGCGCCGAAGCGGACCGTCCGCGCACGACCGACGAGCGTCGAGTCGCTCCGGATAGGATGGATCCCGTCCATAAAACCGGCGAGCCCGAGTCGTCCGAGCGCATCGCACACGACACCACTTTGAACCGCGGCGAAGCGCCGGCAAGTCTCCTCCGAAATCATCATGATAAGCGGTCTCCGCGAACCGACAGCAATTTCCTACCCCGGTGATCGCGGCTCGCCGTCGAAAGATAGGGCCCATGCCCCCCATTCTCATCGAGCGCGTAACCTCGATTACGGACGACGTACGAGCCCTGATCTACGAGCTGGACTCGGGGCTCGCCGTCGCGTATCCGCCGGAACAAATGCACGGCCTCACCTTGAATTCGCTCATGGAGCCGCACGTTCAATTTTTTATCGCGCGTCTCGGGGATGCCGCCGTTGGTTGCGGTGGGGTTGCATTCTTCGACGGGTTTGCCGAAGTGAAACGAATGTACGTTCGTGAGGCGGCCCGCGGAGAGGGGGTCGCACAGGCATTGCTGGCACATATCGAAGACGTGACGATGAACGCCGGCATACCGTTGCTACGACTTGAAACCGGCGTACGGCAGCCGGCGGCGATTCGTCTTTATGAGCGCGTCGGGTTTCATCCGTGCGCCGCGTTCGGTCCGTATACATCCATGGCGCCGTCGGCGATAAAGAACAGCCTGTTCTACGAGAAGAAGCTAAGCTAACCTAATCACGTGAGCAGTTGACCGATTCGCGCGAGCGTTGCGGGCGACAACGGACCGTTCTCAACGGCTACTGCGGCGCTCTCGAGTTGCGTAAGATCCGACAACCCGACCAGTGCCGTCGAGACGACAGGGCTGGAAATCGCGAATCGCAGCGCTGCCTCCGCTAACGTCGTGACGTGGCCCTCGGTCACGAGTGGAAGCAGCTTCTTGGCTCGCTCGACGTCGCTCCGGTAGTCGGCGCCCGAGCCCATCGGTTCGACCACCGGCGATCCCAGCGTATGGCGTTCCTCGCTGCCGCTCAACGCTCCGGCCGCGAGCACCCGGATCGCGACTGTTCCCATTCCAGCGTTTTGCGCGCGCGTCAGCGCGTTTTCGAAGTCCGGCCCGACAGCGCCGAATGCCGTACCGCCCGCGCTCGGATTGAGCAAGTTGTAAATCAATTGCGCGACATCGAATGCGCCGGTATCGATCAAGCGCGGAAGCACTGCTGCTTCACCGGTTCCGGAGAAACCATAGAAACGGATTTTGCCTTGTTGCCGCAGCCTCTCGAAAGCCGGGAGAACTTCGTCGACGACGGTCTGAAGATCGAGCGCACCGTTCTCACCGTCGAGCATTACCGGCGTATGAAGTTGGAACACGTCGACGCAATCGCGCCGCAGACGCTGCAGGCTCGCATCGGCAGACTGGAAGATCGCGTTGCCGATGCTGCCGCGCGCGGTGGGATCGACCTTCGTTTTTGTGGCGACAAGCACGTCCGGGCGCAAGACGGAAAGGACCCGGCCGAGATTCGTCTCCGACGCCCCGTTGCCGTACATCGCCGCGGTATCGAAGTAGTTGATGCCGAGCTCGACCGCGCGCGCGATTGCCCGTTCCTGATCCTTCGGCTCGCCCCGAACCATCAATCCACCGACTGCGCCGCAGCCGAATCCCAGCACGGAAACGTTCAGTCCGGTTCGGCCCAAAATGCGCTTCTCCACGCAGTAATTACGTCGCGACGCGCCGCTGGGTACTGGCTAGCTCAAATAACAGGACGATCGTCTCGATCATCTCTTTGAAACGGCCCTGGGGATCTTCGAGTACGGGATTCATATCGCCGACGACGATCGGTAGACATGCGGCTTCAATCCGCTCGATCATCTTTGCGGCTTGCGAACCGAGTTCGACGTTTGCTAGGTTCTCCGACAAGAGCTTACCGACGCGGTCGATCTCGGCCTGAAGTTTATCGTTCCTTTCCTTGCGCTTGTCATATGCCGCGCGCAATTCGGCGATCGACTTTTCGCGGAACGTCACTGATTCAATGCGATACTGCTCGGCGAGTTTGGCCTTACGCTTCGTGAAGAATGCATCCGCCTGCTCTTGCGTCCGAAGTTTAGACTTTTCTTTTTCCTCGTCGGGAGTCAACGGCATCGATGAAATGCGCTTGCGCATGTCCTCATCGAGCTTCATCATTTGGTCCTTGAACGGCGGCTCCACGTCGATCGCAGGGATTGCCATTCGCTGCATGTTGAGCTTACTCGTGACGCCGTTTTCAGCTTTGCGTGCCCGCGCTAATGCGTCCCGCAGTTTATCGGCCCAGCCGACGTCTCCGAGCCGTTTGTCGGCGACGTCCGTGTCGAATCGTAGCGCAAGGCCGCAGCCGATTTCGGCGAGCGCCTTCACGACCCACTTCTCGGCCTCGCCGGCGAAGATCGCCGTCAGGCGGACTTTGGCGCCGGGTCCCGGCAGCGAATCGAACGCGTCCACGACGGCGAGCATTCGTTCCCCGGTGTCAATGGAGATGACCGTCCGCCCGGATGCGAGCTGATAGACGAGGCAGAGGTAGCCTTCGTAACGCGTGTCCGAGCCGTGAATCGGCAGAAGAATGTCTTGGTATCCACGGGCCCGCGCGGCTTTCCAGAGGGCGTCGTGGGTAAGTCCGGGTTTTTCGCGGTGACGAGCGATATCATCGAGGATTAGATGAACCCCGCGATCGTGAAACTTCAGATCCGGCATCGTCGGGTTATTCGCCTTTTCGAAGCTGCGTTCCTGACGGCTTTTGTTTTGACTTCGTGCGAGACGTATAACGCGATCAAAGACGATGTCGCGGTCACGAGCGACGGAGGCGGCAGCATTGCCCGGGTGTGACCGAGAACCCGCGAGGTACGATGGCACAACAGGCACCGCCGCCCCCCGGTTCGTCGAAGCCGCCCAACCAGCGATCGATTTGGACGTGGTGGCTCGTTACCATGGTGCTGTTGGTGGTTTGGAACATCTTCACATTTCCGCACCCGGCCGTCCAAGTCACGATTCCGTACTCGACGTTGCTCGCGCAGGTTCGTGCCGGCAACGTAACGAGCGTGCACGTCACCGGAGACGATGTCACCGGCGAGTTCCGTCA
>Ga0182030_10011677_pt1 | contig 17687 bp, 16 predicted proteins | sample 812S3MmetaG_FD_121299 | JGI IMG/M metagenome (GOLD analysis project Ga0182030, IMG submission 121299) | Permafrost microbial communities from Stordalen Mire, Sweden - 812S3M metaG (Illumina Assembly) | ecosystem: Environmental > Terrestrial > Soil > Wetlands > Permafrost | place: Sweden...
CTCCTGAAAGTCGACGTTCGAGTCGGCATGCGCGCCGCCGTTGAGCACGTTGAGCATGGGCGTCGGCAGAATGCAGGCATTGACGCCGCCCAGATAGCGATAGAGCGGAATCTCCAGCGTCTGCGCGGTGGCGCGGGCGGCGGCCAGCGAGACGGCCAGAATGGCATTGGCGCCCAGCTTGCCTTTGTTCGGCGTGCCGTCGAGCGCGATCATGGTCTGGTCGATGAGGCGCTGGTTGGAGGCGTCCATGCCTTCGAGCTCGGGAGCGATCACGGTCTCGATGTTCTCGACCGCCTGTAATACGCCCTTGCCCATGTAATGGGTCTTGTCGCCGTCGCGCAGCTCCACGGCCTCATGCTCGCCGGTGGATGCGCCCGAGGGCACAATGGCGCGGCCCAGCGCGCCGCTTTCCAGAATCACGTCCGCTTCCACGGTGGGGTTGCCGCGCGAGTCAAGGACTTCGCGGGCGCGTATGGCAACGATCTCAGTCATATTGCTCCTCATGATGCGGTGCTGCAGCCGGTCATTTAGTTTGGGGCGGCGATCCACGGCCAGGGGCTTGCCGGCGGCGCTTTGAATCGTGTTCAGAAGCTGCGGCACGTGGGAAATAATCACTCCGTCCAGTCAAGAATTCGTAGTGTCTACCCTATGAATTCTAGCAAACCGGGCAGTGTGGAGCGGTGTGGCGTGGGTCACAGTGGATTGCCGTGTTCCGTACTGGACCTTGTAAATCCGGGAGCGATACTGGGGAGAACGACGGTGCGACGCATACGGATGGATTGGGGTTGTGTTTTCCCGCCCATTCGCGAGCCAATTGCAAGAAGCAGGTTCTTCGACTTCGCTGCGCTCCGCTCAGAAGGACGGGGCACGGAGATTTTTTGGCGGGCTGATGCCGGATTCAGGACTCCCGACGCACCGTGGCAGGTGCATGATTTGATTCGTGCCCGCAGAGGCACACTGGAGGATCGCGACTGGGCAGGATCAACCAAGAAAAGGCTAGTCTTTATCTTGGGAGTAGTGACCGCCCTGCCGCATTTTTCCCTGGCGCAGTGCGCAACACTCCTGCCCCAGCGGGGTTTAGATATGCAAGGGGAGTCTTGCCCGCTCAAAAAAAGGAGCTCTCATGAATAGGCCAATTCTTCTTGTCGGCGCAATGTTTGTAGCCTCAGCGGTGTCCCTGGCGGCTCAGGACGCGAGCCAGCCCGCCGCGCAGCAAGACAACGGCGCGTACCAGGGTGTGTCGCATCCGCCCTCGGACGACGTAATTGTCACCACCGAGATCCCGGCGCCCAAGCCGCCTGCCGGCAGGCCGATGGTAGACGCCGCCGTTGCCGCCGGGCAGGTTACGGTGCAGACCCATGTGCAGACGGCGCCGGCTCCTGCGCCTTATCAATATCAAAATCAGCCGCAGCCCTCGTCTGTCGATCCGTCGGTAAACTTTCCCTCGCCGCAAGCGGGCGATGGCACGGACGACGGCATTGTGCGCGTTGCGCCTTCGAGCCCGCAGAACGCGCCCATGTTGAATGAGCGGATGAATCAGCAGGCCTATGCGGCCGATCCCGATGGGGACATTGTGCATGCGCAGCCGCTGCGTCCGGGCGAGTTGCAGGAAGGCACCAGCATCCGCGTGCATCTGCTGGAACGTCTCTCGACAGCCGATACGGAGCGCGGCGAGCCGTTCCGCAGCACCGTGGCCAGCGATGTGCTCCAGGGCGGCCAGGTGCTGATTCCCGCCGGCTCTGAGATTGACGGCCGCGTTGTGCAGGTATCGAGCGGCCAATTTGGCGGCCACGGCACCATGCACCTTGAGCCGGAGTCCGTGATGCTGCCGGACGGTACGCGCTACCGCCTGCACGCCGATGTTACCGGCACTTACGGCACGCACGCCCGTGTCAGCGGAGAGGGCACCATTCGGCCCGGCTCGCGTGCCAAGCGGAACAGCATTGAGTACGGCGGCGCGGTGGGCGCAGGCGTTGTGACGGGGGCGATTGTCGCGGGCCCGGTGGGCGCGCTAACGGGCGGCATCATCGGCGCGGGCGCCATCACCGTGCACCTGTTGGTCAACCACCCGCAGGCCACGCTTGAACCCGGAAGCGTGCTGGTCTTTCAACTCACTGACAACCTGTTTCTGAGCCCCGCCCAGCTAAGCGGCAACTGAAGCAGAACGGCAACTGTGTCCTGAGTCGAAAGTTCACATCACAAATGAATTGTCATCCTGAGCGAAGATTGGCGCGCTTTTTGCGCCAATCGTAGTCGAAGGATCTGCGGTTGCACTTCGGGATTTTTGGAATGAGCTTCAGACTCACCATACTAGAGCGCCACCGCCCCTTGGACTGCTAAACTCCCTCAGGTATTGAGGGAGTTTTTTTATGGGCGCGATTCAGACGGTTGGCGTGATCGGCGCAGGGACCATGGGCTCAGGGATTGCTCACGTCTTTGCGCGCGCGGGCTTCAACGTGCTGCTCTGCGACGTGGAGCAGCGGTTTCTGGACCGCGCTCTGGCTTCGATCCGCGCCAACCTGGGGCGCGAGGCAGCCAAGGGCAAGCTGGCTGAAGCTGATATTGAGAAGGCCCTCGCGCGCATCACGGCTGTCGTTGATCGCGAGGCGCTGGGTGCGGCGGACTTTGCCGTGGAGGCTGCTTCAGAGCGGTTCGAGATCAAGTCGGAGATCTTCCGGGCGCTCGATCGCATTCTGCCAGCAGGGGCCGTTCTGGCAACCAACACGTCGTCCATCTCCATCACCAAGCTGGCCGCGCAAACGCAGCGTCCGGCGCAGGTGATCGGGATGCACTTCTTCAACCCGGTGCCGGTGATGGCGCTGGTGGAGATTGTGCGTGGCCTGGCTACCAGCGACGAGACGTTTACCGCCGTGCAGGCGCTGGCGATCAAGCTGGGCAAGACGCCCGTCGAAGTCAACGACGCGCCGGGCTTCGTCTCCAACCGTGTGCTGATGCCGCTGATCAACGAGGCTGCCTTTGCCGTGATGGAAGGCGTGGCTACGGCCGAGGCCGTCGATCAGGTCTTCAAGCTGGGCATGGCGCATCCCATGGGGCCGCTGACGCTGGCGGATTTTATCGGGCTGGATGTTTGCGTGGACATTCTGAGGGTGCTTCAGGAGGGCTATGGCGATCCGAAGTATCGGCCTTGCCCGCTGCTGGTTCGGATGGTGGATGCGGGCTGGCTGGGGCGCAAATCGGGGCGGGGGTTCTACAGTTACGGGAATTGAGCAGTAGGATTCCTTACCTCAGGTAAGGAATTGGAGTATGCTTGTACCGGGGGTATTTTCTTATGGCGACTTCGTCACTCACATCCAAGGGCCAGCTCACACTTCCCATTTCAATTCGAAAGAAACTCAAGCTTAAGACGGGCGATCAGGTTGTCTTTACGGAGCGGGAAGATGGGTCGATCACGGTTGAAGCGAAGAAGAGCAATCTCATGGACCTTTACGGCTCACTCCACCACCCGGGCAAGCCATTCACGATTGACGAAATGAACGAAGCGGTCGGCGCACATCTGGCCGAGGACGACGCGCGAATCATCAGGGAATATAATGAATTCCAGGCGCGCGGCAAATGATCGGGCTGGACACAAATATCCTGATAAGGTACTTCCTGCGAGACGACCCTGAGCAGAGCATGCGCGCCGCGACGCTGATGAAAAGTCTGTCGCCATCCGCACCCGGTTACATTTCAAGTGTTACATTGGCGGAGTCGGTTTGGGTGCTGGAACGCCTGTACCGGAAGCCGAAGAGCGATGTTGTCTTCTTCATCCGGGGTCTCCTCGAATCAAAGCAGCTTTCTGTTGAAAACCAGGATGCTGTGGCGCAGGCCTTGAGGAGATTTGAGGGGTCTAACGCAGACTTCGCGGATTGCCTCATCGAGAGGCTGTGCGATACTGCGGGCTGTTCCCACACCATGACCTTTGATGTAGGAGCCACGAAATCTGCTGGAATGGTTCTGCACTGAGCCCGGCACACCTCTACACCGGCGGCGCTGCGTCGATCACGGGCACGCCGGCCGGCGGCGTGAAGTGGAACTCGTCGGCGGCCAGTGGCGGATTGAGCACCTCGCCGGTAAAGGTGAAGCGGGTAATGGCGCCGTCGGCTTCTTCGATCTCGATGCCCGTGATGATGCCTTCAGGCGTTACGGTGATGGCCAGCTTGCTGACGCGCTGTTCCTGGCCTTTGGGCTGCCCGGTAAGGGTGTAGCGGCCGCTGGGAGCTGGGGCCAGCGTGAGGCTTGTCATTTCCTTCTCAAGCTCGGTATGGCCAAGGAGAAACCTGAGCGGCGAGCGCAGATCGTCCAACTGCTTGGCCTGGATGCGCTGCACCTGCGGGTCGCCTTTGGCGTAGAACCAGGCGTACTTGCCGTCGAGCAGGAAGAGCTTGCCGACTGGGGAAGTGTAGTCCCACTTCATGCGTCCCGGCTTCAGCAGTAGCAGCGTACCGCTCTCGGTCCGGTCCATGCCCAGGCCGGAGTAGCTTTCCGTAAAGCCGGCTTTGAGGGAGTGGAGCTGGTTGTAGCGATGATCGACGCGCTGGGCCAACTCATGGGCAGAGGGGTCGTGCGCGGAGGGCAATTGTGCGTCCGAGAAAGTGGTTAGGGACGCACCGGCGAACAGGACAAGTGAGGCAACGCGCAAAGCTGGTTCGCGGATCGCGAGCATATGTGTGGCAAAACGGCGGCCCGCTTTGAAAGGGCACGGCTTCAGCCGTGCCAAGAGATTAGCGAAAAGGAAAGCGGGCTTTAGCCCCTGAGGGGAGTTTTTGCGCACGATTGACTTTCCCTCAGCGGCTAAAGCCGAAGACTTTTTGCGGACGCGTTGCGGCACGGCTGAAGCCGTGCCCTTTCAAAACAGCAACCGTGGGAACGGAGTGCCGGCTATCCGGCTCGATAACTGCGGTGCACATTGCCAGGCTATACGCGCTCATTGCACCAGTTGCGTGCAATTGGCGCCGCCGGTCGGGTCAGACTTGATGGTGCCGAACTGGTCGCTGCAAAAGCCGAGATTACCGGTCGTGCCCACCTTTTGCGGCACGGCGGTCACGGTATAGCTTGTGTTCCGATCCATGCCGTTCACCGTCACCTTGGTGCAATTGGTGAGCGTGAAGATGTAGCCGGATTTGTAGCCCGACGTAATGTCCGCCTGCAAAAGCTGCGCGCCGGTCGGCGAGGGAGCGCCAGAGCTGGGGTCGCCGCCCAAAGCCCCCAGCGTGCAGGCATACCCATTCACCGGGTAAGTGGATTCGTACTCCATCTCCGCCTGCTGGATGGTCTGAATGGACTTCTTCGCCGAAAGTTCGTTGGCGGACTTCTTCAGCGCGCCCACGGTGGGAATGGCGATGAGCATCAGGATGGCGATGATGGCCATGACGATCAGCAATTCCATCAGCGTAAAACCATTGGGCAGCGTGAAGCCGTTGCGCTGGCGCGAGTCGATGGGTTCATCGGCGACGCGGTTCATCTCGGCAGCGGGGACGTGGGCCAAGCGCATACGCGCAGTAGAGATCAGGAACTTGCCATTCATCGGAGTCAATTGCCTCATGGGAGTGTCCGGGAGCGTTCGAGAAAATGCTACAACGTATAGACGCGGAAGGGAAATGGAACGTTCGAAAAGCAGTGATCAGTGACCAGTGGTTAGTGATCACTGCTGGTTGTGGCGATCCAGAGACCTATGCCTGCTCGGACCCTAAGACTTCATGCCGCTCGACCTGCCAGGGCTTTCATTGGCTGGCAGCGTGTTGGGGGCCTCATCAACTGACCACTAACCACTGGTCACTCACCACCGCTTCTAGCACACCAGCCGCTCCCGTTTGAGCTTGACGCCGGTCAGGCGGCCTAGCAGGGTGACCGCGATCCGGCTGGGGTCGAAGAGCTTTTGCGCCATCGCCTGCACCTGGGAGGCTTCCACCTCTTCAATCCGCGCGATCACCTCGTCCACGGTCATGAAGTTGCGGAAGTACATCTCCTGCCGTGCCAGGTTGGCCATGCGCGAGTTTGAGCTTTCCAGACCCATCAGGATGTTCCCCTTGACCTGGTCCTTGGCGCGCTTCAACTCTTCCTCGCTCAACAGGTCCTGCTTGAGCTTGGCGAACTCGCCCAGCACCAGGTCAACCACCTCGAGAGCTTTGCCGGCCGAGGTCCCGGCGTAGACGCAGAGCGTGCCGGTGTCGCGATAGGGGCTCAGGTCAGAGTAGATGGAGTAGACCATGCCGCGCTCTTCGCGGATGGTCTGGAAGAGCCGCGAGCTCATGCCGCCGCCCAGCACCGTGTTCAGGATCAGCGTAGCGTAGCGGTTGTCGTCGGTGATGGGCGGAGCCGGTACGCCGAGACAGATCTGCACCTGCTCGAGGGACCGCTTGTTGCGCATCACGATTTTTGCGGTGGCGTCGGGCGCGCCCAGTTCGTGCAGCGTGGCGCCGCCGGCCAGGCCGCCGAACTTGGCCGTGACGGCGGCCAGAAACTCGTCGTGGTCCAGGTTGCCGGCGGCGGAGAAGACCATGTTGCCGCCGTGGAAGCGGTCGCCGTGGTAGTCGAAGAGGCTCTTCTGGTCGAGCTTGCCGACGGTCTCCGTGGTTCCCAGGATGGGCCAGCCCAGAGGATGGTCCTTCCAGAAGCTCTGCGTGAAGAGCTCGTGGACCAGCACGTCTGGGTTGTCTTCGTCGATCTTGATCTCTTCAAGGATGACGCCGCGCTCGCGCTCGATGTCGGTATCGGCGAAGACCGGATTCAGAACCAGGTCGCTCAGAACATCAAGCGCGATCGGCACATGTTCTCCTAAAGACTTGACGTTAAAGCAGATGGTCTCCTTGCCGGTGAAGGCATCAAGGTTGCCGCCGATGGAGTCCATCTCGCGGGCGATGTGCTGGGCGGTGCGGGAGCGGGTGCCTTTGAAGAGCATGTGCTCCACAAAGTGGGAGATGCCGTTGGTCTCGGCCGGCTCACAGCGGGAGCCGGATTTGATCCACACGCCCATGGCTACGGAGCGGAGATGGTCCATGCGCTCGGTCAGCACGATCAGGCCGTTCGGCAACACGGTGCGGCGAAGGTTTCTTTCGGGTGTGTTCATCATTCTTTCAACTCTGATTGTAGGGCAACGAGCCACGGGCCGCTCAGCCGGCGCACGGATGCCTGCAAAACCGCTGCATGCTCTATGCTGAAAACTACCGTGCGTTCCGATCCCAATCTCGAACCCCGTCTCAATGCAAGTCGGCTCGTCCCGTTAGATGCCGTGACGCCGGCGATGGTGAGCAGCCCGGCGGCTGCGGTGCCTGAAGGCCAGCCGCTTTTCGGGCTGGACGAGGGTGCCCTGTGCGCTCTGCTGGTGGAGAAGGGCGAGCCGGGCTGGCGTGGAAAACAGATCGCAGAAGCCATGTATCGCCAGCGGGTTGCAGCGCTTGATGGAGTCACCACTTTACCCGCTGCCCTGCGGGTGCGGCTGGCTGCGGAGGGCGTTTTCGTGGGGCGGCCCAGCATTGCGCAGGTGTTCCAATCTGTGGATGGCACGGAGCGCTACCTGGTGGATTGCGGTGCGGGAGCACCCGGCGCGCAGACCGTGGAGACGGTCTGGATGCCCGAAGGCGATGACGGCGAGACCGGCGACGGGACGGAGACTGACCAGCCAGAAATAGCCCGTGCCCCGTCCTTTCCGCACACCTCAGCGGAATGGGCGGGAGACCTGAAACCCCGTACTCGCGCCACAATCTGCGTCTCCAGCCAAGTGGGCTGCGCGGTGAATTGCCAGTTTTGCCTTACGGCGAAGCTGGGCCTGCAGCGCAACCTGACGGCAGGCGAGATCGCCGGCCAGGTCGTCGCCGTGCTTGATCGTCACAAGGTTGAAGTGGGCCGCGAACGCGTCAACCTGGTGTTTATGGGCATGGGCGAGCCGTTCCTCAACTACGACAACTTCATGGGCGCGGTGCGGATTCTGGTGAAGGAAGTTGGCCTGAGCCCGCAGCGGATGACGGTTTCTACTTCGGGGATTGTTCCGGGGATCGAACGTTTCGCACAGGAGCCTGTGGAAATCCGCCCCAAGCTGGCGATCAGTCTGAATGCGCCCAATGATCTTGTGCGTGAGCAACTTATGCCCATTAATCGCAAGTGGAACATTGAGTCTGTGATGGATGCGGTGCGGCAGGTGAAGCTCCGGCCAAGGGAGCGAATCACCTTCGAGTATGTCCTGCTTGCAGGCGTCACCGACCAGCCCGCACACGCCCGTGAAGTCGCCCGCCTGGTGCGCCGGACAGGCTTGGCGGCCAAAGTGAACCTGATTGCGTGGAACCCCGGGCCTGACATTCCGTACTCCATGCCGCAGCCTGGAGCCGTGGAAGCATTCAAGGCTGTGCTTGTTGCCGAGGGAATTTCAGCCTACCTGCGCCGCCCGCGCGGACGCGACATTTACGCCGCCTGCGGGCAACTGAAGCGGACGGTGGAGGGTTAGGAAAATCGGAATTGGCCTTCGCGGCCCTCTGCATCCGATGATATGGGCCTTTCCGCAACCTTGAGAAACTAGCCTTTTGGTATAATTATTTTGTCCCGGAAGGGTGTAGGTCCTCCCGGGAGTTTGGCTACTTGCTCAGTAGCGTAAGGACTAGGATTACGAGTCCTATTACGAATCGCCAATCGATGGCGATCGTAATAGCGACTCTCATCCAGGACGATCTCTCATCCATCGTCCTCACCTCCTTTGCGTTGGCACGGCCCGCAGGTCGCCTCTAACGGCCTGCGGACCGACGGCTCACGGTTCCGAGCCGGTTCAGTCTCCTGAGCAGATCTGGCACCGCCGCTCCCACACACGCAAAGAAGCGCGATCAGTTTAACGCCAGACTCCGTCGCGGTTTATGGCTCCTTGCGGAACCTGCTGCCAGAACAAACAAAATTCCCATCCTGCCTACCGAGGCAGAGGATGGGAATTGCGCTTTTCCGCAAGAAATACACTGAGTTTCTGGGAATAAGTTGTCTACTTTGCCTCTACCGGCTTAACGCTGCCGCAGTCCGCGCCTTTGAAGGTGGAGTTGGACTGCATGGTCCACTCCACCGGCGCCGACCGGGGACCCATCTGCATGGTCCCGGTGAAGTGGACTTTGGTCTGGCCGCTGTTGGGGTCGATGAAAGTTGCCTCCACCGTCCCGCTGCCGGCCATCTGCCCGGTGCATGCAATGCTGGCCGTCATGCCTGTCGGCTTTACGGACATGTTGCTGACCTGGCAGTCGCCGCGCTGGGGGGCAGGGGACGGGCCGCCGTACTTGTCGATCATGGCCTGGGTGACGCAGACCTGGGTGGTGCGCGGCGCGCCGCTGAAGGGCGATCCCGGAGGCGCCTGCATGCCCGGCGGCAGCGGGGACTGCTGGAAGGTCATGGTGCTGGTTACGTCCCATAGGCCGGGCTTGCGGTTGGCCTGAGCACTGGCAGAGGCGGCTACTGCAATCAAGGAAAGGCCTAGCAAGGCAGAGGCAAGGGTCTTGTGCATCGAGCATCCCTCATTTCGTTCGGCAGGCTCGAAGCCCGCGCGCTTCCACTTTACGGGATCGGGTGTAGGGCATGAAAGAGAAATTTAGCGGAGCGAGTCAGAAGTTTATGGCGTTTCAGCCGGCGATGTGTTTCATGCTCCGCATCCCGAAAAGCAGACCCTCTTCGACGTCACTCAGGGCCGGCTTTAGGCTCCGCTGAAGAAGGCCTCGCTCCTGATGAACGGGGCTGGTCCAGGCTTGAGGTTTCCCGCCCATTCGCAAAGAACGCGAATGGACGGGGCACGGAACATTTTATGGCGCTGAAGGCCCGATCCATCTCCGGACGCAAGTCAACGCGGCGACTTGAGATGCTCAGGATGACAGCTCAGATACTAACGGGCGCGGAGGGCAGGCGCGGTGCGGCCGAGCGCCAGCAGAGCACCCGTGACGCGGTCGGGCGCGTGGCGGACGACGGCCTCTTCGCTGGCGAAGTCGCCGGCGATGCAGCGGACGCCCAGCGCCTGGACGCGCTCGATGTCGGCGACGATGGGCGAGGCGCCCTCGGCCGCGTAGCGGGCCAGCGTCTCCGGCGAAAAGGGGGCCGTGTTGACCAGCGCGCAGTCGAAGATGGGCGCGCGGGTGTGCTCGTAGATGCGCTCGATGTGCTCGGAAGCCGTCAATCCCAGGCTCTCATTGGCCTGCGTCATCAGGTTGCAGATGAAGACGCGAACTCCGCGTGCATGCGCCAGGGCTGCCGGAATTCCGTCAACCAGGAGATTGGTGATGAGCGAGGTATAGAGCGAGCCTGGCCCGACGGTGATCAGGTTGGCGCGCTCGATGGCTTCCAGCGTCTCCTCGAGCGGCGCGGGATCTGGCGGGTCAAGCGTCAGTTCCACAATGCGGCGGCGGCTGGCGGTGATGTTGGTTTCGCCGCGGACGATGGAGCCGTCGTCCATGTGGGCAACAAGCGTGGTGTTGGTGGTGGTGACGGGATAGATGTGGCCGCGGGCGGCAAGAATCTTTGAAGCCAGTTGGATGGCGTGGGCGAAGTCGCCGGTGATCTCAGTCAGAGCGGCGACAAAGAGGTTGCCGAAGTTGTGGCCCTGGAGCGCTCCGCCGGCGCGGAAGCGATGGGCGAACAGCTGGGCGAGCAGATCCTCTTCTTCGCTGAGCGCGACCATGCAGTTGCGCAGATCGCCGGGCGGCAGCATGTTGAAGCCTTCCCTGAGTCGACCTGAAGAGCCGCCGTCGTCGGTGACGGTGACGACTGCGGCAAGGTCCGAGATGAGGCCGGGCTTTGATCCGGGAGCTGCCGGGGTTACATGCTGGCGCAGGCCGCGCAGCATGGTGGAAAGGCCGGTGCCGCCGCCGATCGCGACAACACGCATCGATTCGATTCTGCCGGCGGTTTCAGGGCTGCCGGAGAATTCGGGCAGGCTGGCAGGATCAAGGACTGAAGCTTCTGATCTGGCGGCTGTATCCAGCGTTGGCGTGGGGTGCAGCGCGTTTCCGTTTTCAGGGGCGGATGATTTCAATGCTGAGCCTACGGTGTCTAAAGACCTGCGCAGTCTAAGGCCCTACGGTGTCCAGAGGCCTACGGAATCTCAGGATACAGCAGTTCGGTAAAGCGTGGATCGTCGACCATGCTCTGGAAGTCGTTATCGGCGCGGGCCTGGAGGCGGTTGCGCGGGTTTAGTTCGATGGCGCGGGAGAGGTTGCCGAGGCAGTCCTGGGTGCGGCCGGTGATGGCGTCAAGCAGGGCCAGGCCGTAGAAGGCGTAGTCTGCGCCGGGGTGCGAGGCCAGGATGCCCACAAACTGCTCGCGCGCCTCCTCGTAGTAGCCGGTGTTGAGCTGCGAGATGGCGTAATCATAGTGCTCCTCCGGCGTGAGGAAGGTGAGACGGTGCACTTCCAATTGCCGCTGGCAGGTGGTGATGTACATGCGGCAGCGGTCCAGCAGCTCAATGGGCGCGGCAGGCAACAGCTTCTCAAAGGCCGCCTGGGCCTTGTCGAACTTGCCCTGCTGCAGCAGTTGGACGGCGGACTGGTAGTGCTGAAAGGCCGGTCCTGTGCTCGGGGAGGAATGGCCGCCGGATTTGCCTGAGGGAGAGGTTTCTTTTTTGCGATCCTGCGCCACTGATCGGGCCTCTTGCATCATGGGTTTGCCGCGAATGCCTTTAATCGGCAGCGTCGCGTTTAAGGGTCATTGCCGTTTCAATAACTACTTCCGGAACAACGCGGCTCAGGCCATCTTTATACGCATTACCCCGGCTTGCGTCAATGGGGCAGCATGACAGAGAACCTATCGGCCTTGTTCCTTCACGAGTTTACGGTATACCGCCGGGTTCAGCGAAGGGTCGTTATACATCTTGAGCTGGCGGTAGAGCTTGAAGCGGCGCGTGCCGGCCATGGTTTCGCGCCACAACTGGTCGAGGCAGGCGGCGAGGTCAGTGCGCTGCTCTTCAAGAATGGCAAGGCGTTCACGGTTGCGGAGGGCGTGGCCTTCGGGCGCATCGGGCCGCTCGGCCTCTTCGCGGGTGTGGTAGATCTTGAGGGCGAGAATGGACAGGCGATCGATGATGAGGCCGGGCGATTCGGAGTGAAGCGGCGCGGCGGGGTTAGGCAGGCGTTGCGGTTCGAGGTGCGCGAGGAGCAGGCGGTCGAGCTGCTCGGCCAGGTCGTTGCGGCGCTGGTTGGTCGAGTCCACGCGGCGCTTGACGGCGGCGAGTTCGGCATCGGTTGCGCCCGGCGTGCGCGCTTCGTCTTCAATATGCCATAGCTCGAAGTTGGCACGGTGCTGGGCGGTGACGAGAGCCAGCCAGCTCGAATCTTCGTCAGGTTGCGGGCCGGACAAGGGATCGTGACCGGCGCGGGTTTTGCGATCGTGGAGAACGACGATTTGTTGGGCTGAAAGCATGGTGAGCGATCTTGGAAACGGGCCGGTCGAGTGTGGAGGTTTCCGGCCCATTTCGCAAAGAGCGCGAAAAGGACGGGGCACGGAATGCATATGGCGCGCCAAGCGGACGGTTGAGGCAGCGATAGACTTCCATCGCAAGTTGGTTTCTCAGGCCGGACGCGAGCAGCGTCTATGGTAGAACTATCCTCACTCGGAGTCCAAGCCAGATGGGCGCGGGCGACAACCAATCCTAAACGACAATCTTATCGAACGGGGGCATCGATGGCGGACGCGACTGAGCGGATCTTGTGTATTGCCAGCTACGAAAAAGGGCAGGACTTCATGCGCCAGTGCGCCGAACTGGGCGTGAAGCCTACGCTGCTGACCGTAGACAAGCTTCACGATGCCGATTGGCCGCGCGAGGCTCTGGAAGAGATCGTGACCACACCGCCCGACCTTACTATCGAGCAGATTCTGAACACGGTTTCTTACCTGGCGCGCAGCAAGCGGTTCGACCGCGTAGTGGCGCTGGACGAGTTCGACCTGGAGACCGCGGCCCAGGTGCGCGAGCATATGCGCGTGCGCGGCATGGGCGTGACTGCTTCGGCCTACTATCGCGACAAGTTGGCGATGCGCATCGGCGCGCAGGATTCGGGCTTCCTGGTGCCGCCGTTCTGCCGCGTGCTGAATTACGACGACCTGCGCGCCTACATGGCCGCCGTGCCGGCGCCCTGGCTGCTGAAGCCGCGCTCGGAGGCTTCTGCGCTGGGCATCAAGAAGATTGCCGAGCCGGAGCAACTGTGGCGCGCGCTGGACGAGCTGGGCGACCGGCAGTCGCGCTTCCTGCTGGAGCAGTTTGTTCCCGGCGACATCTTCCACGTGGACTCCATTGTGAGCGAGGGCAAGGTGGTGTTTGCCACGGCCCATCAGTACGGCAAGCCGCCGATGCAGGTGATGCATGAGGGCGGCGTATTTACGACGCGGACTGTTGACCGGTCCGGTTCCGACTGGGCCGCGCTGACGGAGCTGAATGCGCGGCTGGCGCCGGCGCTGGGCATGGCGCGCGGCGTCACGCATGGCGAGTACATCAAGGCGCACAGCGACGGGCGATTTTACTTTTTGGAGATTGCGGCGAGGGTGGGCGGCGCGTTTATCGCCGATCTGGTAGAGAAATCTTCGGGCGTAAATCTATGGCGCGAGTGGGCACGGCTTGAGGTGGCCAACCTGCGCGGCGAACCCTACGTGCTGCCGCCTACGTTCGACAGCTATGCGGGCAGCGTGTTGTGCCTGGCGCAGACGGCCGAGCCCGATACCAGCGCCTTTGACGCACCGGAGATTGTGTATCGGATGAAGAAGCATCACCACGCGGGGATGATCGTGAAATCCGACGATCCGGAGCGGGTGAGGGAACTGCTGGAGCAGTACAGCGAAGAGTTCGCACGGCGCTTTCTGGCCGCTCTACCGCCGCCGGACAAGCCGACGGCTTGACCCATGCACCATTGCATGGAGCAGATGCTCGCGGGAGGCTCGCAATAGGGTTGTGGTTTCCCTTGTCCCCAAATACGAGGGACCAGGGGCACCCTCAATGAAATAAAACTCCCTATGACCTTGGAGCCACCCGCCAGAAGCAGGTCCTTCGGCTCCGCTGAAGTGCGCTCCGCTCAGGATGACAGCGTTGAGGGTGGGGGAAGTGGTTTCTCCGGTCCCCAAAAGCGAGGGACCGGGGGCACCCTCAATTGAATGAAACGCCTTGTGGCCTCGGAGCCACCCGTCCGTGAAGATTCTGCGTCGGCCGGCGCAGAGTCGCTCACCACAGCATCCTTTGTGGCTGAGAACGTTTGATATCGCAATCTCTCATCGCGAATGCCTTTGGTAACCGAACCAATTAGCCATGCTTTTGCCGTTTCTGATTAAGAAGTAGTATTGCCGGGCCGTGCGAAAGGGGCAAAGCTAGAAGAACCTCAAGGAGACTACGAAATGCCCCGTAACGATCGCACCCTTTTTGGATCACTTTTCATGGTGGTTGTCCTGGCTCTGCTCACTGTTGCTCCGCTCCACGCAGGCACCATAACCCTGTTCAGCAGCACTTCCACAAGCGTTGGAGCGGTTGATAACAGCGCTTCAGACCTCACCAATGGCACGATCGCGGGCCTCACCTTTTCGTCCAGCTCGTTGACTTCCTATTCCGGCGGCTCTTGGATTTCGGTGACGAATGCTCCGGCAGGCACGCAGGCAGTTTCGCTCTCCGGATACGCCCCCGGCGGCCAGCAAGATGGCGGGTTTGTCGAGGAGACTTTCTGGCTCCCTTCCGATTTCTCCAGCGCCAGCATCGCGGGCCAGTTCAGCGTAGATGAGCTGGGATACATCTTCCTGAACGGGAGTTCCATCGGCCAGGCAGGTTCGACCAACGGGGGGGTGGGAACCACGGTCAACAGCCCCAATGATGCGTCCTTCAGCGACTTGGCGTACTTCCAGGCCGGCTGGAACACTCTCGTGTTCTCCAATATCAATACCAGCGGCGACAGCGGCATGGAGTTTTATGCCAACGTCAATTACTCTGAGACCCCCGAGCCGGGAACGTGGATGCTGCTTGGAACAGGATTGCTCGGCCTGGCATTGGTAGCCACCCGCAAGTACAAACCGTCGGGGCTGCCCTCACTGTTTTAGTGAGCTCTTGAATTCAGTTGCGCAATACGGTCTGCAATGCAGGCGCGGAAGGCTGAGCCAGGCACGCAATCGCCTGTCTCAGCCTTCTGCGCTCGAAGCGTAACGGCCTGCCCTTTTTATCAGTCGTCCACCGGCCAAGCCGACCCACGGGAGATGAAACTGTGCCCCATCCATCCAGCGTTTTTTGCTCGATGGGTGGGAGGGCACGAACACTGACGCTCCCACGAATTTTCAACATCTTCCGAACCGGTTTCTTCCCGGTGTCCTGTCCCTGAAGTTCATAACATCAAACGATCTGTCATCCTGAGCGAAAGGGGCCCCAAACGGCTTTCAGTTTGGGGGTGGTGAGTCGAAGGATCTGCGGTTGCACTTCGGAACTTACGCCCAGGACTTTAGGGACACGACACCAGGGCCAATCGCATCCGGCAGATCTCCTGCGGGGCGCCGTTCGGCTTATTTCAAAGTCAACTGTCCCGCTCCGACATGTGCCAGCAGTTTGTACTTCCCGTGACCCGACTTGTCGAAGGAGCGGAACATGCCGCCGTGTTCCTCGCCGAAGGGCTGCGCCTCAATGGCGCCGCTGGTGACCGAGGCCTGGACCCGGTAGTAATCGGCGGGGTTGCCGACGTCGATGGTCAGCTGGCCTGCATGGAGCTCTACATCCTTGCTGCCGCTGATGCCGTTGAGCTCGACATCGCCGAAGGGGACGCGAACCGAGGGGTTTGAATTGCGCGGGAGCTCGACGGTAATGGTCACATTGTTGCTGGGACCGCCTCCGACCCACAGTTTTCCGACGCCACCGAAACTCTCAAAGCGGGCGTGGATGTCGGTTGACGAGCTGCCTTGGTCGCCGCCTGCCCGGACGATGAGCTTGTCGTGGTCGCTGCCCACGACGCGAATCTCCCCGGAGCGGATGCGCAGGTCGAGCTGGCCGCCGGAGTCGAACGCCGCCTCCATGGGGTGGTGCGCGAGGTCAGTAGTTTCGACGCGGTTTTGGGCGATTGCCGACGAGGAGATGACGAAGGCGGCTGAGAACACGGCCGAGCAACAGAGGCCTGAAATTGAACGCATCGTACCCCCTTCTGTGTCTTCAAACTTCTACGAAGCGGGCAGGGCAGAAGTTCAACTGGGGGGCCGTCGAAATTCGAGGCAAGAAATTTCTTGACAACATACCAGGGGTCGCGTATTGTCAATACCAACTGGTTGGTATGCTAATGATCGTTTCAGAATCGTCGCCCGGATCGAGACTTGAAGCGCGGCATGAATCGAAGACAAAGCTGCTCAACGCAGCGCTGCATGTGATTCGCGCCAAGGGCTACTCGGCTACGCGGGTCGAGGATGTCTGCGAGGCCGCCGGGCTGACCAAGGGCAGTTTCTTTCACCACTTCGACAGCAAAGAGGCGCTGGCGCTGGCGGCGGCGGACTACTGGTCGGAGGTGACGTCAGCGTTTTTTGCTTCGGCGGCTTACCAGGCGGAGAGCGATCCTGTGGCGCGGCTGCTGGCCTACATTGATTTTCGGAAGTCGATTCTGCATGGAGAGCTGGCGGAGTTTACCTGCCTGGTTGGCACCATGGTGCAGGAGGTGTACGACACGCATCCGGCGCTGCGCGAGGCGTGCAACCGCAGCATCCGCGGGCATGCGGCGACGCTGGTGCCGACGATCGAGGCGGCGATGCGGGAGCGGGGCGTCTCCGGATTCAGCGCCGAGAGCCTGGCGCTCTATACGCAGGCGTCGATTCAGGGGGCATTTGTGCTGGCCAAGGCGAGCCACTCGACGGCGGCGGCAGAGCAAATGATCGACCATCTGCGGCGGTACGTTGAATTGCTCTTTAACCAGGCGACGGTGCCTGAACACGCCGGGGAGTCCGACGAGCCACGCTAGCGTCCTGTCCCAGAGATGCGTTGTGAAAATCACGCAGAGGCAAAAGCAGATCGTTCGACTCACCACCCCCAAACTGAAAAGCGTTTGGGGCCCCGTTCCCCACCCCAGCGACGAAGACCTATCGCTGGGGACCCCGGTTCGCTCAGGATGACAGGCCGTTTTTTTGCGAAGAATTTCAGGGGCAGGACACTGGAATCGACTCAATATTCAGGAGGGATCGATGGGAAAGAACCACTTCAAATCGCCAATTCTTGCGGCCTCAATGCTGCTTCTCGGGTTCTCTGCCGGCGTGGCCATTCACGGGCAAGAGAGCAAGACCCCCTATCCTGCGATGGCGCCGCTGGAGACCTATCTCATCGCCGATCGGGATGCCGAGATCGCTTTGGCCAGGAGCGCCGCTCCGCCGGCACTGTCTGCCGATGCCACGGTCCTGGTGCTCGAAAAGGACGGCTATCATTCTGTGATTGCCGGCAAGAACGGGTTCACCTGCGTCGTGGAGCGGGGCTGGATGTCGCCGCTCGACAGCGCTGACTTCTGGAATCCGAAGCTGCGCGGCCCGATCTGCTATAACCCGCCTGCGGTGCGTTCCATCCTGCCCTACACCATTCTCCGGACCAAGCTGATTCTGGGCGGCAGCACCAAGGCGCAGATGGTGGAGACGATCCAGGCCGAGCTGGCCGGGGACAAATTGCCCATGCCGGAGCCGGGAGCGATGTCGTACATGATGTCGAAGGATGGCTACCTGGGCGATGGACCGGGGCACTGGCATCCGCACCTGATGTTCCATCTGCC